>Ga0137415_10008014_pt1 | contig 10467 bp, 15 predicted proteins | sample CZODoug3_1_1_16f_FD_183082 | JGI IMG/M metagenome (GOLD analysis project Ga0137415, IMG submission 183082) | Vadose zone soil fungal communities from Angelo Coast Range Reserve, California, USA - CZODoug3_1_1_16fungal (Hybrid Assembly) | ecosystem: Environmental > Terrestrial > Soil > Vadose... | reverse complement strand
GCCACATAAACCAACCCGACTACCTTTGGATCGTTTCCTGCCTCCGTGATAACCACTCCCCCATAGGAATGGCCCACAAGCAGTACCGGGCCATCCTGCAATGCGATGGCGCGCTTGGTGGCGGCAACGTCATCAGCCAGCAAGGTCAAGGGGTTCTGCACGGCGACCACATGCAATCCCTTGGCCTGAAGCAGTGGAATCACCTTGGACCAGCTTGATCCATCGGCCCACGCACCATGAACAATGACAATATTTTTAACTCCTTGAGGGGAGTTCGTCTGAGCGATCGCTTCCGTGCGAAACACCGCAATCAGTAGGAATCCTGCAATTGCAATCAACGCAGTTCGGTATGTTTGCGAGAGTGCCATGTTTTTCTCCTTCGTTGCATCAAGGTTGAAGTCATAGTTCGTCGGCTCCTGCCGCAAGCACATCCCGCAAGAGCCGACGCTGTCCCAGTAAAACGGTCTGCTACAGGCCGACTACACCACATTGATCGTGACGTCGATGTTGCCTCGAGTAGCGTTGGAATATGCGCAAGTCTCGCCGTGCGTGGCGTCCACAATGGCCTGGGCAACTTCGCGCTCCAAGCCAGGCAGGCTGACGTTAAGCCGTGCTCGGAGGAAGTAAACATCGCCAGAATTGCACAGGTCTATTTCGGCATCGACGGCTAGCTCGGCCGGAAGTTTGACCTTCATTTTGTTGGCCACAACTCCCATCGCGCTAATGAAACAGGCGGGCCAACCAGCGGCAAACAGCTGCTCCGGATTGGTACCAGTTCCTGGGACTATTGGAGCCGAGAAGTTAACATCTAGGCGGCCATCATCACTGCGGGAGACGCCGCCGCGCCGACCCCCCGAAGTATGGGTCTTGGCGGTGTACTGCACCTTCACGACTTCCCGGGTTGAACCAGCTACTGCGTCGGTTTTTTGATAAGTCGTCATTTATTTTTCTCCGTGCGCCGGTCAAAACCGGCAAGGTGTAGGGAATGAAAGTTTCATGCATTGAAGGATTCTGAGAAGGAGGGAGCATCGCTCCCCCTTCTCAGTAATTGACTTCGAACGTCACCTCAAGCATGATCGGCGCGCCCAGAGGCAAGCTGGCTACTCCCAAGACGGACCGCACGGACATCTTGCCCTCTCCAAATACATCGCGGAGAAGCTCCGATGCTGCGTCCGCAACGATAGGCTGGTTGTAGAAATCTCCAGACGTAGCCAAGAAGACAGCCACGCGGACCACTTTACTCACACGATCCAAAGAGCCCAGATGTTCTTTCGCAGCAGATAGAGCATTCAGGGTCGCGGTCCGTAGAGCGTCACGGCCAGCACCTACATCGAGCTCCTTGCCCAGGCGACCGACGTATTGAGGCTTGCCATCCTTGACCGGCAACATTCCGCTGAGGAAAAGCAAGCTGCCTGTTTGGATTGCCTCGACATACGCGCCGAGCGGGTGGGGAGCATGCGGGAGCACGATTCCAAGGTCCAGCAGCCGGCGCTCCGCGTTCACCGGCTGCGAACCGCCCGGGTTTACCATTTGCCGTTGTGCGCACCGCCGTCCACGTGCAGCACCTCCCCAGTGATCTGGCGCGATTCGGTGAGATAGACTACCGCGTTTGCGATCTCCTCCGAAGTGGAGATCGTGCCCATCGGCGACAGGGTCTTGAGAAAATCCTTCGGGTTGTCTTTGTGGAGGGGAGTATCAACAACCCCAGGCGCGACTGCATTGAAGCGGATGTGCTCTTTCGCGTACTCCGAGGCCAGGCTTCGCGTGATGGCCTCGAGACCGCCCTTCGTGATCATCGGCAGGGACACCGGCAAGCCACCGATGGGATTGTCAACCAGCGATGACGTGATACCCACTACGCTTCCACCCAACTTCTGAGCGAGCATCTGCTTGACCGCGAGTTGCGTGATGTAGATGTAGCCTTCGAGATTCGTCGAGACGAGGGCACGGAAATCGTCAGCGCCGTAATCGGTGAAGGGTTTGGCCGAGAAGATGCCAGCATTGTTGACAACTGCATCAATCGAGCCAAACTTCTGAACAGCGGCGTCGACCACTGTTTGGGCCGTAGCAGCATGGCCGATGTCTCCGTCTACCAGCACGAGGCTCGGAGAGGAGCTCAGTCCAGCCTGGGTTATCTTTCGCGAAGTTGCGACGACGGAATATCCGCGATCTAAAAATGCATGAACCACGGCAGCTCCGATACCTTGTGAGCCGCCCGTTACGATAACTGTTCCTTTGCTTGCCATAATGCTCCTGTCGAAATCAATACTGCCGGCGTTGCAGAGGCCAACATCTGACTGGTTCTCGATGCGGGTATCTGCAGCGTTCAAGCTGCAATATAGATGCGAGAGGAGATTGCTATGAGGCCCGATTTGTTCTGATACCCGCTATCGCTCTACCTGATAGCTTCCAATTGTCGATCGAGGAGCGCAATGTCCGAAATCTCACGACCCATCCGGAGGAAAGCATTAAGTGCGCTCGTCGGATGGTAGTCATGTCGTCTGACAAATACGGTTTCTACCCGTGCCTGATCCACTGGGAGTTCATGCACAGTGACGGACTTATCCATCCAGAGTCTATCGACCAGCGCCTTCGGTAACAGCGTTATCCCCACGCCTGCAGTGATGCAAGTAACGATTGCATCGAGAGATGCAAACTCCATCACCACGTGACGAATACCCAGTCCATCGAGGATAGAGGAGAGTCTTTGACGATAAGAACAACCTTGTCGAAACACAATTGCTTTGAGATTTTCAACTTTGGCGAGGTCATCGAAGGTCCGTACGGATAGAGAGCTTACAAGAACAAGATCTTCGACGAATAGGGGCTCCGCGCTCAGTTCTTGATGATGAACTGGCCCCGACACAAAGGCGCCATCCAATTCGTGCTCCACCACCTGATGAATCAGAGATCTCGTAGTACCCGTTACGATACCCAACTCGACCCTCGGATATTCCTGCGCGTATTGGGCTACGAGTGTGGGTAGCCGCAGTCCAGCCGTGGTCCCCAGCAATCCGATACGCAGTTTGCCCTTTGGAGATCCATCCTCTTTAACCGCCGTGATGGCTTGCTTGAACAGTGCATGTATCTGCTCCCCATAGGAAAGGAGGCGTAGACCAGCTTCACTCGGCTCTACGCCACGGCTGTGCCTGACAAATAGTTGCACGCCGAGTTCTTCTTCCAGGAGGCGAATGCGGGCGGTCACATTTGATTGCACCATGTTCAGTTCAGCCGCCGCCCGGTTCATGCTGCCGATTCTTGCCACGGCGTCCACAATCCTCAAGTCATCTGCGTCCATCTGTGTCCTGCCTTCCACATGCCAGTATAGAGACGAACCTCTTTCCATGAATTCCCGACACTATGCACTCAGATCCCGTCGTACGAGGAATACCCATACTGAGTCCAGTAATCTCTTGGTTCTTCTGCGGAATAGATGATCCGGGTAATGGCCTTTACGTTCTTCAAGCCCAGTTTTACAGGCATCAGGAGACGAAGTGGTGCTCCATGCTCCATAGTGAGAGGCTCACCGCCGTGGTGTGTGGGCGGTTGACATCGGAAAGCAGTTACGGTATAATTGAATGAATAGTTCAGTTATTAAACTATGTCTCGTCGCCGTCCAGAAACGCGAATCGAAGATCTCATCCATGCCGCGACCAGCGTCTTTTTGGAGAAAGGCTATCGCCGGGCTCAGATCGCCGACATCGCGAAACTGATGGGTGTAGCACCGGGCACAGTCTATCTCTATGCCGAGAGCAAGGAAGCGCTGTTTGATGCAGTGATGCGAGCCAGCGCATCGCGCGAGACTATCAAGACACTCCATGTTCCGATTAAGAGCCCTGCGCCAGACGCTACCCTTTCGTTCATTCAAAAGGCACTTTCGAACGAATCTCGCATTGCCTCCCTGGAAGCGGCGTTGAAGGCCCCGCACGGCAGTGAGGTCGCCGTCGAATTGGAGAAGATCGTCCGCGAGCTCTATGACAAGGCGGCGCGGAGCTGGCTTTCCCTCAAGCTAATGGAACGTTCCGCTCTCGATTGGCCCGAGTTGGCGGGCTTGTGGTTCGGCAAGTACCGGCTTCGCATCCTGCAACAGTTGACTCGGTATTTCGAAATGCGAATGGCGTCAGGCGATCTTCGAAGGGCACCGGACCCGCCTGCTGCGGCGCGTCTTGTTTTGGAAGTGATAGCAGCGTTTGCCATACATTGCCGTCAACACGATCCGTCTCCCACGAGAATCGATCTGGCCGTTGCGGCTGCAACGGTCGTTGACGCCGTCGTAAACGCATACGCGCCTCGTGCGAAGAGACAAGTCCAGCGGGGCACGAAAGGAACACGAAAAAGATGAAGTTGTCCGACTTTTATCCGCTCGCCGCATTTGTAGTGCCGACGCTTGTGGCCTATGGAGTTGTGATTCCCCGGAGCTGCATCGCGGGTTGGAACGCGCAGAGCATCGGCTTTGCGACGACGATCTTGGGCGCTTGTGTCGCCTACTGGAGCGGCGTGCGTAAGGCAGGCGGCCCAAAGAAGGAGGGCAAGCAAAGTGCGAAGACCTGAATTCCTCGCTAGGCAGGGTCGCTGCCCAAGTGGATTACTCGGAGCCGTAGTAGGGCGGATCATGGCGTATGAGACGGCGGGGGAAAACGCCGCTGCGGTTTGTCTGTTGAACCTCGCGCCAACGGATCGTGTTCTGGAGGTCGGGTTCGGGCACGGGAGGACACTGGCCGGAATCACGAGCCGCGTTTCCGGCGGCTTCGTTGCCGGTGTCGACGTTTCCTCGGACATGCTTCGCCTCGCCACACGAGTCAACTGCGACGCCATTGCGCACGGACTCTTAGAACTAAAGCAGGCCGAAAGTCCAACGCTGCCATTTCCCAGTCAGAGCTTTAGTAAACTGCTGTCGGTCCATACGCTCTACTTTTGGAAGCACCCGCTCGTCGAGCTCTGCGAATTCCGCCGCGTACTGCGGGATGGAGGGAGGATGGTGCTGGGCTTTCGATCGAAAACGCCAGCCGCCGAAGCTGAGTTTCCATCCAGTGTCTACACTTTCCGGACCGTTGACGAAGTCGCTCGTCTGCTTTCGGAGTCCGGCTTCTCGGAAATCACGCCGACAGAATTCCGGTCGGCAAATCGGGCGATTGCCTTGCTAACGGCTTGCGCCGTCTGACCAAACGGATGCTCTCGGAAGCGGATGGCGCAACAGCGTCCGTATGGTTCGCCAACCGGACGTTACCTTCGATTTCCGGAGCCGGGCGGACGGCGCTCTCCTTATTGCAAGCTCGCGCGAGACAGTGGTTGGTCATAGGGCAGATTGCTGCGAGCATGGTGTTACTCGCAGGGAGCGCACTTCTCTGCCGCAGCTTTTCCAATCCTCAGAGTCAGCAACTTGGTATGCACATTAAGAGTGTCGTTACTGCAAGCATCTCCTTGGGACAGAGCGCTTACGAAACGCAGCAACATCAAATGGCCTTCTTTGAACAGCTAGAACAAAGCACGTAGTACAGCCGGGCATTACCGCAATCTCCCTGAGCGATACCCTTCCTCCCCCGGCGGCTATCACCACGATCATGTCTTTGCTTCGATCGTTATCGACGGCAAACCAAAATTCACGAGCGGAGCAGGTGGGCTCGTTGCATGGCGTTGGATTACGCCGGATTACTTCCGCACGTTGGGTATTCCGATTTTGCAGGGAAGAGATTTTACCGAGGGAGACTTAACCTCAACCGATCAAATCGGGGATGATTGCTCTTATGACGATTTCAGCAGTACCTCTCTCTCTTGCGACGTCTTTCCATGCTGGTTTGCGCTGTGGCCGTTTGCGTCACATCTGCATTAGCGCAGACGCCTGCTGTGGGCGCAAAGGCTCCGGACTTCACACTCAACACGCCTGTAGGCACTCCGATTCAACTCTCGAAAGAGCTTGGCAAGTCGACTACGCTTGTCCTCATCGCCCTTCGTTGCTATCCCGGCTATCAGTGCCCTTACTGCCAGAAGCAGATTCACGATCTGATTGAGCATGGTGTAGACTTCGCTGCGAAGAAGACAAACGTTCTCCTCGTCTATCCAGGCTCGCCTCCCGATTTGGACTAACGCGCTCAGGAAAGCCTTGCAGAACAGGCAAATCTACCGGCAAATACCTCGTTGGTCATCGATCCGGATTACAGAGTAACCAAGCTCTATGGCCTGTGTTGGGATGCACCCCATGAGACTGCCTATCCGTCAACTTTCATTCTTGATAAAACCGGCGAAGTTCTCTTCGAGAAAATCAGTCACAGCCACGGTGACCGCACAACCGCGGAAGGAGTCTTGGCTCAAATACACTAACGGTCTAGACAAGGAGAATAGGTTGAGCGAAACCCCATACACCGTACCAATTGAGATCCGTCCCGCTGTTTCAGAAGATGCTGAGGGTATTGCACACGCGTTTATTGAAAGTGCTGTATTTCACGCAGAGCTCGATCCGGAACGTTACGCGACACCCGCAATTGAGACGATATCGGCTCGTTATCGAGAGGGTTTGCAGCATCCCTCGCACGCGGGTGGGGAGGAGATGACACTTGTTGCAGAATTCGGCGGGGAGATCGTTGGATTCATAGATGCCCGACTCGAACAGTCGCCAGACTTAATGCACCGAGAAATCATCTACTGTCACATCGCTGAGATCGCAGTAAGCGGCCGCCACCAGAGTCGGGGTATTGGCAGCCACCTGCTGCAAGCGGCTGAAGAATGGGGGCGCAAGATGGGTGCAGAGTTCGCATCATTGGAATTTCATACCGAAAATAAGCGCGCCGGCTTGTTCTATCAGAAGCGAATGGGCTATCGCCCAGCATCCATCACAGTCATAAAACGGCTCTGTCAGTGAAGAGAACTTGATTAAATGAAGAACCGACTGTTCACCTTCTCATACGCAAGATCGGATAAGGGCGCCCATCGTCATCAGTGGACGATGAGGCGTAAGCAGTAAAACTAACTGCTTCATAGAACGCCACCGCCTGACTATTTTGCGCGTTCACCCCCACCTCAAGATGAGGTGATTGAGCGGACGCTTCTTCGATGAAGGCACGGCCAAGACCGCGTCCACGGCATGTTAGATCAATGAAAAGGGATTCAATTTCATGACCATTCATACCCATAAAAATCGACCAATTGGTCCTGGCTGTCAACCGCCACGAGTAGAGATCTATTGGGCAGATAGTCATTCTTTACCTTGACGCATATGTCGCTCAGGTCGGACTGGCTCACAAAATCATGCGTGGCAACGACCGACGCATGCCAGAATTCATACAGACAGTCGAGATCTTTGGTTGATGACGGCCGGAAACGCCATCTGATAGAAGAACATTCAGTGTCATAGTTCTTCTTCCTTGAGAGTTAGGACATAAGGGATAGCCTCTTCATCGATGGAGGCTCCCAACCGCTCATAAAATGCCTTGGCAGCAAAGTTTCGGTGCCAAACCTCCCAGCCGAGCTTTGAAGCATTGTGGGCACGGGCCCAGGCTTTCACCTCAGCCATCAGAGCTGCGCCTATACCTTGGCCGCGAGCGGCATAGTCAACCGACACATCGCTGATGTAAACACGAGTGTCGGCGCTGTAAAGCTCATGCGTCAATGTCCAGGAAATCATACCCACAATTCGACTATCGTGGACTGCCAGCAACAAGCGCATGGGTGCGTGAGGATTGACATAATATGTCTCAAATTGCACGACTGTCAGAGGCGGAGTCGCTGCTGCTATCTGGCTCGCAAGCTGGGAAGCGAGTTCCAGAACGGCTGCAAAATCTGCCGCTGCAGCATATCTAAAAGCTAATCCATTCTTCATATGTACTGCCCGTGTCTTACTTGCCCCTCGTAGAGAGTTAGACACCCGATCTGGACTCCAGTTACAAAACGAAATTGATGCGGCGCCCTAAAGATAGGTATGCATATGCGGCTCTGCGGTTTCGTATATTCAGCAGATCAGAGCGCCGTTAAAGATCAGACATTGGCACACAGAAAAATTAGAAGCAAGTTCTGTGTAACATTTCTAGTCTTGCCGCGAATCATGGGGCAGAGAGGCAGATATTACCTGCACCTGTAACAGAGGGATCGGAAGAAGGGAGAAGGACATGACGGACAAAAGACAGAAAGAATCCGAAGCCCTTCTCCAAGCGCATCGAGCCATTGTATTCAAGACAATTGCCCGGTGACGAAGGACCCAAGGCCACTGCGAACCCACGAGACGATCGAGTATGCCGACGGTGGTGAGGAAGGTGCGGAAGTAGCCATATCAGAAAGCCGCCATTTCGTGTAGTGCAACGATTTGCAGTTGTGAGCTGAGGCTCGGCGTCTTGGTGATCGCCTCCCTCAGATATGCTTTCGTGTCCGTATAGGTCAAACCGGAAGCAGAACCGATTCCTGCAAGTGCGAGGGTAGCCGTATTGGCAACGACAAATTTTTGCGGAGTGACGGAAACCGGTTTGCCAAGCGCCCGGAATCGCAGCTTGCCGGCACTACGGATATCGGCTCGGGCAGAAGCCCCGAAACTCAAGGTGTGGGTGAGGTCGGTTACGGTAAGAGGGTTCTGCGCTGCGCTGGAATCGATCCGCAAATCTGCGCCCGGCCCGTCAATGAAGGATGTTTCGTAGGAGATGACCTTGGGTGGCGCAGCGGGGCCGCATGCAGGTGTTGCTGAGACGAAGCGAATTCCCGCGTTATGCTGCTCGAACGAGGGTCCAGAGAGCTTGTCCGTATCGCTCAAATCGAAGAACTGCGCCGGTGCAAAATCATCCATCACCGCTACGGTCTGACGCCAGACGCTACTCCCGCCGATGGTGAAGTCTGTGATCTTGAAGGACGACACGCCGCTGACTGCAGCTGAACCGAAGCGCGTAATCTGCTGTCCTAGTGGCACGACGCTCTCATGCACTTCAATCTGCGCGAGTGGATGGACAATCAACGTCGACCCCTCCTGAGATCGCAGCGACACAAGTGCCGGTGTGCCTGCAGGAAGCTGCGTTCCCCAATTCCGCGGATCAGCAAGCGCGGTGGAGAGCAGGGAGAGCACATTGACCGGTGTAATCTGCAGCGCAGGCGTGCTTCCGCCCCACGTATGCGAGAACGACTTATGCACATCGAAGAAGATGATGTGAATCTTGAACTTTCCGGCAATGTGCCACGGTGCGGGGCCGGAAAGGGTTGCATCCAAGCCTACCGACAGAAGATCGTCGCCACCGGCAGTCAACGCCACCCGGCCAGAGATGTCCGCGTCAAAATGGAATGGATCGATCTGCAGCAGCGCATCAAATCCGAGATGACCCGAAAGCCCAAATCCTGAAACGCCGAGGAAGACATCCAGATTCGCACCAAACTGCAATGAGTTTGATGTGATGGCCAGATACGCCGCCAGCCGCATCTTCGTGATCGCGCCATTCGGCATGTTAATCGTGATGCGATTGAGCGCCGGGAAACCCGGAGGAGGTGTAAATTGCGGATGGAAGCCGCCGATAGCGAGCAGGAATTCGCGGCTGCTAGACCAATTCGCCCGCAAGGCCATGTCGCCAGTAAGCGTGAACCCGACGAACTTCGAATCGAATAACGTCGCGTCGAGAGACAACGAATTCTGACTCAAATCGAGAACGCCCAGTGCATCCATGTTGATGCGGACGAGCGCATTCGACTGCGAAGGGAGACGCGCAGCCAGGCGGGCGAGAAGAATGATACGGACCGGCTCGGGCAGCTCCAGGATGACTGCGAGGGCTGCGGTGAGAATCGTGGGCGTACCCCAGCCGATCAGCGCCATGGGGCCGAACAGGAATCGTCCCATCAATTCAACATTCCTAACCGCAGGTCCCTCGACTCCGTTTGGCGCAAAATACGCGCCAAACTCCGCTCAGGATGACAGCGTATTTTTGTACCCTACTTCAGACTCAGGACACGCCCTAGCATTAGATGATCAGCAGTTATCCATATTTATCTACAGCCGGGTTGTCGTCTTTTATCTCAGGTTTTCGATATCTCCAGTGGCGGCAACTATGCGGTAACTGGAAACCGTCACCTCGATCCTCTTCAATTTTCCGATTCGATCGATGGAGGATAGAGCCACCCTGCACGAGCAACTGGATCGCCCGCCGCCTCAATGACGGGAGCGAGAAAGTCAAGCAGAGCATTTCGGAAAGAGGAGAGGAGGTCAGAGTTCAATAAGTCCTTAAGATTCGAACACTTCCAAAATCAATGGGGGGTAGGGGGTACCTGGAGCAAAAGTACAGATGGTGTAAGGAGCAAACAAATCTCAGCGCAGCCGTTCCGCTAGAGCAGTATCACGATAGGTATACCCAGAAAAGATGCTGCACCCGCGGCTTTTTATCAAGAAAAGCCGCACTGGAAAAAGGCCAGATTGAGCATAGTAATCGTGATACTGCTTTAAAGAACGGCTGCACCGCGATGCTCTCACCACATCACAGTATCTGTACTTTTGCTTTAAGGTGACGGTACATC
>Ga0137415_10008012_pt1 | contig 10469 bp, 10 predicted proteins | sample CZODoug3_1_1_16f_FD_183082 | JGI IMG/M metagenome (GOLD analysis project Ga0137415, IMG submission 183082) | Vadose zone soil fungal communities from Angelo Coast Range Reserve, California, USA - CZODoug3_1_1_16fungal (Hybrid Assembly) | ecosystem: Environmental > Terrestrial > Soil > Vadose... | reverse complement strand
ATCGACCTGGTCATCAGCGACCACCACATGCCCGAGCTTTCCGGGATCGACCTGCTCAAGCTGGTCCGGGTGCGCCACCCCCACGTGGTCCGGATCATCATCACCGCCGACAAGGATCCGGACACCGCCGTGCGCTCGATCAACGAGAGCGAGGTCTACCGCTTCATCCGCAAGCCGTGGAACGACTCCGACCTGCGCACGATCATGCACTTTGCCTTCGAAGTCGTTCGTCTGGAGCGGGAGAAGCGGTGCTTGCTCTCGATGGTGCGCGACGAGCGCGCCGCGCGTTTGCTCAACGGCTCGCCGGAGGACCCGGTCGGCATCGAGAGCGAGCTGCTTCTTCTCGCCGAGGACGAGCTGCACGGGTCTTGACGGTCACACCGACCCCCACACCAGGGCATGCCCGACGCACCCCGGGCCCTTGAACACCTTCAGGCTGACTCGCTAAGGCTCTGCTCCATGTTGAGTGAGATCAAGGTCTGGCTGCCAGGAGTCACGCTGTACATGCTCGGTGCGATCGCCCCGGTCCTTGCCATCGTGCTGATGACGCGCTGAGCGCGGCCGGTCACTTCGGCGGCGGGTACTGCTCCATCGTCTTCGAAACGGCTTCCGCAGCCTTCTGGGCTTCCATGCCCGGGTTGAACGTGTCGGTGGCCGTTCCTCGCCAGACCATCTGCTTCGACCGCGCGTCGACCAGGTCGACGATCAAGGTGCCGTCCTTGTACTGCCTCACCTCCACCGCGGGCGTGGCCATGGTCGGATAGAACCCGTAGGGCGTGGCCGCGTAGTGGTAGCCGTACGTTTGCACGTCGATCCGATTGAGGGCCCAGCCGTGAACGGCGACCAGCAGCTCCGGAGACTCGTCGGGCGTTACCCGGGTCAGGCCTTTCGAGGCCAGCGCCTGATCGACCCCCCGGAAAACCGCTTCCCGTATCCTGGGGTCGCGGGCCTCCGGCGCCTGCTCGGGACCAGGCTGCTGGAGGAGCCATGCATAGGTGCGGTAGCCCTTGAAGTCAGCGGTGCGGTCGTACTCGGTCTGCACCTTCATGGACGAGCAGGCCGCGAGGGCCAGAGCGAAAATCAGCATTCGACTTGCACGGTCCACGATGCACCTCCTGGTTGGGAGAGACGCTGTCAGGCCGGTTGTACCTCATCCCCCAACGGGCTGAGGCTGGGACCTTGGGCCAATGCTGAGCGGCTCACCGCCCAAGATACCGCTCGACGTTCTCCGGCGGCGCTGAGTTCATCATCGATTTCAGCGACACGGCGGAGGACTACTTCTCGGCCTGGTCGGGGTTGACGATGTCGCCTTTGGTCTGGCCGCAATTCGGCCTGGCGCTGCAGCGCTCGAGAGTCATCCGCACGCCACGCGAGGTACAGCTGGGCCCGCAGCTCGGGATTTCGTTCTGGAAGATGGCGGAGACCTTCTCTCTCTACAATCCAGGCTTCCAGGGCCAGTACGCATCGCTGGCCCTGGCGGTGACCTTCTGAGTCTTCACTACTTCTTCGGCGCGGTGACCGCGATCGCCATCGTCTCGGTCGCGTGGATCTCCACGTTGTCGCCGATCTTGATCTTGTTGAGGTTGTCCTTGTTCTTCACTTTGACAGGGAAGGCGTTTCCCTTGGGTCCCGTCAGCGTCACCACCATCTTGTTCTTGTCGATGGCCGAGATCGTGGCCACCACGAGCACTTCGCTCGCCGTGTAGCCTGCCGGCTTCGCGCCGAGCGGGGCGCTGGCCGTGGTCGAGCCCTCCGACGCGACGCGGATCGCCTCACCCGGCTTGAGGACGCGCGCGCTGAGCGATTCGGTGACGGTTGCGGTGAGGGTGTCTCCGGGGTGCACCTGCTTCAGGTTCTTGACGCGTTTGTCCGCCTTGAACGTGACTTCTCCATCCTGGTTCACGAGCGTGACCATGCGGGTCTTCTGATCGACCGATTTGACGGTCGAGGTCACCGTGGAAGTCTTGGATGCCGAGAACGACGGGAGTTGGTCGTCTGCGCGCGCCGTGTAGGCGCTGGCGACCGCGATGCTGAGCACGGCTGCGAGCCTGGCGATCTTCATGTTGGTCCTCCTGGACCGGTCAATAGGCGAAGGTCAGCGCGACAGTCTCGAAGATGGACTGCGCGTTGGAAACGTTCCGGAAGTTGATGGTCGTGAAGTTGTACCCGAAGCCCAGGTTCAGGCTGGCCGTGGTCGAGCCCTTGGCGAGGTTGATCATCAGTCCCAGTTCCGGCGTCATGATGAAGAAGAAGCCGCTCTGCGACAGTGCCAGATCGGCCATCGCCTGGTACGAGCTGCTCCAGACGCCGCCAAGGCCCAGGCCCAGGTACGGAAGCAGGAAGTTGTCGCCGCCTCTGTCGAAGTAGTAGTGGCCGATGGCCGACACGGCGAATTGGTCGGCGTAGCGGTATGCCGGCCCGGTCAGGGTCCCGCCCGACGGCGCCGTGGTCACGAGGTTGGAGAGGCTGTTGCTGTAGCGGTTCCAGTTGAACCGGACGCCGGCGGAGAAGCTCTTCCCGAGGATCGACCGCCAGTCGAAGGTGAATCCGCGGAAGCTGGTGCCCGTGATGTAGTTGTTGTTGAAGTTGCCGATGGGTTGCGACATCTGCCAGCCCATGTTGAACAGGGTCTTCGAGGGCCGGTAATTGGTCCAACCGCCGGTATCGTATTGCGCGGAGGCGGGCCAGGCGGCGAGGAGAAGGGCGGCAAGCGCGGCGGTGGCGTAGGAGCGGGTCATGGTGTCTCCTCAGGGAGCGGAGGTGCGCAGATACGGTGACTGGTCGAAAGCGCGAATGAGGCCCTGGTTCAGAGCGGGGGCACCGGTCTCGGGCGTTGAGGTCAGCAGCACTCCGTAGAGCGCGGTCACCCAGAGGACCGGACGCGTTCCCCCGGGCGGCGGGTTCGTCCTTAGATCCACCATCACCATTATCGTGGTGCCGGTGGTGTAGCTTCCCGCGTATCCCCAGGTGGGCCAGCAGCCGTAGTAACCCCAATAGATCGAGCAGTAGCCGCCGCTGTAGTACACGTACGTGGTCTTCTCCCAGGCGAGTCTCAGTCCGACTTCGGCCGTCGGTTGGGGCGCGGCCGTGTACCCGAGCGCTTGCATCTGGCCGGAAATCGTCGTGGCGACGGAGCTGGGGAGCGTCACGGAAGGCTGCTGGACGCCATCATTGTAGGTCTCGACGCTCGGATCCAGATAGTACGTTCGCAAGGGGGTGAAGTTGGAGCCGGGAGCCGCCTGCGTGTAGACCGGCACCCCAAGGACCACCTCGCTGGGTGTTCCGTAGTCGCATCCCGCGATGCCGATTGCAGCGAGCAAAAGCCAGCGTCGAATGGTCATTTGGACCTCCTCCCGTCCAGGTGAACTGCTCGTGCAAACTCTGGTTTGTCTGTGTGCCACGGCAGGAACACCACCGGAAATTGGACCTTGTGCCGACTCCCCTCGTCGGAGCGTCTCACCCCCGCGGCGGCTGCAGGTCCTCTCGTGAGCCGAAGAAGTACCGTCCGTCCGACTGCAAGCGCAGGAACACGGTCCAGGAAAGGGGGACGGCCGGTGCGGCCTGTCCCGCCGGGTACAACACCTCGCGCGAGAGCGGAATCTCCACGCCGAACCCGAGCTGGAACTGCAAGCTGAACGCGATCTGCGTAGCGAACGTGCGGAAGGGGGTCCACTCGACCACGGGGAACGCGAGGGCCACGCTCTTCAAGGCAAGCACGCCGTACTGGGGCCCGCTGGGCGTTTCGGCCACGGGTGTCACGAGCAGTGGAATGGTGCTGTCGCCCAGGTAGCCGTACAGCGTGCCTTGGACCTCGCGCCCGATCACGATCTGGAAAATGCCCGCGCCGGTGCGGAAGCTTCGCTCGTAGGGGATGAACCCGCCGCTTGCCGCAGCCACACCGACTCTCGACGCCAAGGAAGGCGAGGCCAGCAGCAGCACCGGCCCCAGGAGGAGCATGTCGCCGGGGACGAGCCAGAAAGGGACGCGAAGTCCGAGCCGCAGCCCCGTCCGCGCGGGCACGCGGGGAAACAGGTTCGTGCTGCCGAGTCCGCTGCACGGCGAACCTTCACAGCGGTCGAGCTGCGAAGTAGCCATCTCCAGCCCGACCTCGGCGAAGGCCAGGCCGGTCCCCACCGAACCGGTCACTCCTTCCATTCCAAAACCGATGCGCGCGCCGACTGAAATGGATGCGGCTCCCCGCGTGCCGGAACTGGCCGGGCCGCCCCAGGCAGGGCCCCCGGCGATTGAAGCGAAGACGCCACCAAAGGGTCCCAACTCGTCGCGAAAGCGCGGGAGGTGGACTTCCCCAGGTCCCCGGCCGGGCACCGGCGTCGTGGAGAGCCCCTCCCAGAAAGAGATCGGGAAACGTTGCGTTCCCTGGCTTGCCGGCTGGCGTTCCTCGGTACACGAGTCGAAGGCGAACATGGCGGAAAATCCCGGGCCAAAGGAGCTGGCGCCGGCGGCGAGCGCGTCGCCGGGCCGCAGCGCCTGGACGAGCTGCATCAAGCTGTAGGCCACCGCGGCAGAAGCGCGCGCGAGGTCGGCCGGCTTCAGATTCGCGTCGCCGAAGACCGTGATCCGGCGGCCGGTCCAGTCCACGGTGTCGAGCCCGAATTCGGAATAGTAGTCGTGGGTACCCTTGCGCCAGGCGACGTTCCCCCAGGTCCCGACGACGTGGCCCGCCGAGAAGGCGTCCTCGAGCCAGTGCAGCGCGTAGCCCTCCAGCGCGAGCACATCCAGCGTCTGTGCGGCCCGCGCGCTTTCGTCGGCCGGCGGATCCGAGGCGAGGGCGGCCGCCGCGGCGAGCGCGGCCAGGTGGTATTGGAGGTAAAGCCCCATTGCATTCAGCGGCGAGCCGGCGACGATGCTCGCGCGTACGTACTCGGCCCCGCCACCCTCTACCCGCGGCAGGAGGAAGTGCGCGTTGTTCGCGCCCGCTCGCGTCGCGTAGTCGGCGTCCGCACGCTGGAGCGCAAGGTTGGAGGTGGCGATCGCATTGAGCGTTGCGACGCGTCCGTCCGCCTTTTGCAGAGCGGCTTTCGTCTCGGCCGCGACCGCGGCGACGCGCAGGACCCACTCGCCGGGCAGCACGTCGCGGGTCAGGTGGAGCGGGCTACAAGAATGATCGCCCGCCAGCGCTGCCCAGGCGGCGAAGTCGATGCATCCCGGCCGGGTTCCTTGATCGCCTGCTTCCAGGGATTCGCACAGCCGGCCAGCGATCGCGGCCCGCGCACCGACCCATAGCCGATCGAGCGCCGCACGGTCCGCGGGTGACAGCTTGGCGATGCCGGCGATCGCGATGTCGCGATGCTCCGAGTAGATCCAAGCGCGGCCGCTCGCGGGCAGAAGCGCAATCGCGACGGCGATTGCCCCGCCGATGCCGGGTCTTGCGGGGGCCATCCGCCTCACCTCGATTGCGCTTCTGCCGCGGGCGGCGTCTTCGGTACCTCCCAACGCGCCTTGTGCGCCGCCCTGGTCCGCGCCCAGACCTGGGCGTCCATGCTCGGGTCGATGAGCTTCTTCACGGCATAGGAGACCTGGCGGAACTCGTCTGCGCAGCCCTCCGCGCGTTCCTTGGGCAGATATCCCTTCTCCACTATTCCCTTGAACGACGCGGGATCGCTTCCGTGCGCCATGCAGAGGACGTTGTAGAACCGCTGCGAGTCGAGGCCATGGACGTCGGAGAAGTCGCTGTCGTCCGGCATGCGCCCCTTGGAGTCGTGCAGGTACATCCATGCGGCGCCGCCCAGCACCCGGCGCGCGAGCCCCTCGCCCGCGCGCAGCAGCAGGAAGGCGGCGAGACTGTCCGCGGCGTCCTCCTCGCGACCGAGGATGGGGACCTTGAGCAGGTCGAAAACCGCGTGGGAGGTCTCGTGGAGCAGGATGAAGACCACCGCGCCCTCGAATGCAACCTGGGCCGGGATCCCGGCTGCGTCGGAGCCGGCGGAACCCTGCTTCATGTCGGCGACGTACTCGTAGCAAAAAGTGACAGTGCCGTCGGTGGGCTCGTACCAGGCGTTGGACGTTCCGTCGCAGCCGGCGAACTTGATCAGGAGCGGCCTGGGCAGCCGGAGGGCGCTGAGCCCATCGGAGAACTTCCCGAGCACCTGCGATTTCTTCAGGAACTCGTAGAGCTCCTGGTGCTGGGGGTTCTTCGGGGGCTCGTAGGCTCCGCGGAACATGTGCGTGCGCATCGTGACGCGGGCTTCGGGGCGCTTGTTCGCAGGCGTGGCGCCGGCCGGCGAGGGCGCGAGCGCGAGGATCGAGGCGAGGATGAGCAGTGGGTGCATGGCAAGCCTCCGCGCAAGTGTTCGCGCTGTCCGTCGCCGAGGCGATATTGGCCCTTGGGCCCATGTACTGCTTCGGAAATTCGAGGAGCATGGCGCCGGATGGGCAGCGCCTCCGACCAGCGCCGGGATGGCCAGCTCGGGGGGCGGCGCGGTCGAGGCGCTGCCGCCGCGCTGGGGCTCGCGGTGTTGCTTTTGGCCTCGGCCTGGCCAGCGGTCGCGATCGCCGCGGCGCCGCCGGCGGATGCTGCTTTCCCTCCACCACTGGACCGGTACACGGGAGAGGAGGGTATCTCGCTGCTCGACGTGCTCGCCCGGAGGGCGCGGCAGGAGCCGATGAACGTCGTCGCGACCGCGATCTTCGTCCTCGCGATCCTGCATACGTTCGCCGCGCCGAAGCTCCTCCAGGCCTCGCATCGCCTGCGCCGGAGGGTGGACGCAGAGCGCGGCCCGGGAGCGCACAGCTTCGCGGTCGAGCTGCTCCACCTCCTGGGCGAGGTGGAAGCGGTATTCGGGATCTGGTGCATCCCGCTGCTCATCGCCATCCGCCTGCTGAAGGGACCGCGCTCGGCAGAGGCGTTCCTTGGCGGGGTGGACTTCACCGAGCCGATGTTCGTGTTCGTGGTGATGGCGATCGCTTCCACCCGGCCCATCCTCCTCTTCGCCGAGCGTCTGATGGGTCTCTTCGCTTCGCTCGGTGGCGGGACTCCGCTCTCCTGGTGGCTCTCCACGCTCACGGTCGGACCGATACTCGGGTCCTTCATTACCGAGCCGGCCGCGATGATCATTTGCGCGCTGCTCCTGTCGCGCCGCGTGCTCGATCTCGGGACCAGCCCCCGCCTCCGCTACGCGACTCTCGGGCTCCTCTTCGTGAACGTCTCGGTCGGCGGCACCTTCACGCATTTTGCCGCCCCACCGGTCCTGATGGTCGCCTCGAAGTTCGGCTGGGACACCGCGTTCATGGCGGGGCACTTCGGCTGGAAGGCGGCCGTGGGGATCGGAATCGCGAATGCGGGCTTTGGGCTCCTCTTCCGCCCCGAGCTGGCGAGCATGCCCCAGACCTCGGCGATACCGGACGGTCCGGAGCGACGGGTTCCGCCGTCGATCACGGCCGTGCACCTCGGGTTTCTCGCCCTGACCGTCTACGCGGCGCACACGCCCGCGGTCTTCATGGGAGCGTTCCTGTTCTTCCTCGCGTTCCACGCTGCGACGGCGCCGTACCAGGATCCCCTCGACCTGCGTGCGCCCCTCCTCGTCGCCTTCTTCCTCGCCGGCCTGGTCGTGCACGGAGCGTTGCAACAATGGTGGATCGCGCCCGTGCTCGGCAGCCTTCAGGAGCTGCCACTCTTCATCGGTGCCATGGCGCTGACGACCGTGAACGACAACGCGGCCATCACGTACCTGGCCTCACTGGTGCCCGGCCTGGGCGCGGCGGCGCGATACGCCGTCGTTGCCGGCGCGGTTGCGGGAGGGGGCCTGACCGTGATCGCCAATGCGCCGAACCCTGCCGGCCAGGCGGCGCTGGCGCGCCACTTCCCCGAGGGCATTTCGCCGGTCGGCCTCTTCCTCGGCGCCGCGTTCCCGACGTTGGTCATGGCCCTTTGTTTCCTCCTGCTGCCTTGACGGATCGTTGGACCAAGGTCCACTCTGAGGGAAACCCGGCCTGGGGCATGCTGTGCAGGGGTTCGCTCCAGGAGCGAGTTTCACCCGCCTGCATGTACGGCCTGGCTCCGCCGCACGGTCTGGGGCTGACCGGAGATGCTCCGTGAGAAGCAAGCTGGACGATCCGATGAGGCACCCATGACCCGGCCGAAGAGACCCTTAGCCCGCGCCACCTCGACATCATCACCAGCAATCGTCTGCGCCGGCCTCGCAGCCGTCCTGGTGGCGGCATGCGCGCCGAAGAAAGAGGCCCCCAAGGCGGCGGCGCCGGAAGTCTCGGTGGTCGAGGTGGTGCTGCGCGACGTACCGATCGGCGGCGAGCTCACCGCCTCGGTGCGCGGGCTCGAGGACGTCGAGATCCGGGCCCGAGTGGAGGGTTATCTGCAGTCGATCGACTACCGGGAAGGCTCCGAGGTCAAGAAGGGGCAGCTCCTCTTCACCATCGACGACCAACCCTACAAGGCAAAGATCGCGGAGGCGAAGGGCGAGCTCGCCCGGAACCGCGCCGCGCTGTCCAAGGCCGACCTGGACGTGAGCCGGTTCCGGCCGCTCGCGGCGGAGCGCGCCGTCAGCCAGGCCGAGCTGGACAACGCGGTCTCAGCGCAAAGCGCGGCGCGCGCGCAGGTGGACGCGGCGCAGGCCAGCTTGGAGAAGGCTACACTCGACCTGGGCTACACGCGGGTGAGCGCGCCCATCGCGGGTCTGATCGGCCGGGCCCAGCGCAAGATCGGCGATCTCGTCGGCAAGGGCGAGCCCACGCTGCTGACGACGATCTCCTCCATCGACCCGATCCGCGTCAGCGTGAACATCCCCGAGGCGCTGTTTCTCCGCTATGCCGATCGGATCAACGCGGCGACCAGCGGGACCGCACAGCCGCAGGACGACGCGGGCGCGCAGCTCGTCCTCGCCGACGGCGACGTCTATCCCGAGCGCGGGCGCCTGCTCTTCGTGGACCGCGCGGTCGATCCCCAGACTGGGACGCTGCGCGCCGATCTGACGTTTCCGAATCCCAGACGGATCCTTCGGCCCGGACTCTACGGAAAGCTCCGGTACAGGGAAGAGGTCCGCAAGGACGCGCTGCTCGTGCCCCAGCGGGCAGTGCAGGAGCTGCAAGGCCAGTTCTCGGTGGTGGTGGTGAGCGCCGAGAGCAAGGCCGAGAGCCGGAAGGTGAAGCCCGGCCCTCGGGTCGGCAATCTCTGGATCCTCGAGGAAGGAGTCAAGCCTGGCGAGAAGGTGATCGTCGAGGGGATGCAGAAGGTCCGCGACGGAATGGTGGTGGAGGCGACGGTGGCCGCCGGCGAGCCCGCTCCTCCCGCGCCTCAGGCGCCTCCGGCGCCCGCCGCGGCCAGCCCGACCCCCGTCCCCGCCGCGTCGAGGTGACCGATGGGAAACTTCTTCATCCGCCGGCCCATCGTGGCGATGGTCATCTCGATCCTCACCGTGATCGTGGGAGGCGTGGCGCTCTCGGGCCTGCCGGTCGCGCAGTATCCCGAGATCACGCCACCCCTGATCCAGGTGAACACCACCTACGTGGGCGCGAGCGCGCTCGATGTCGAGCAGTCGGTGGCGACGCCCATCGAGCAGCAGGTCAACGGCGTGGAGAACTCCATCTACATGAAGTCCACCAACGCCAACGACGGCACCCTCAAGCTCGAGGTGTCGTTCGAGGTGGGCTCCGACCTCGACATCGCCAACGTCCTCACCCAGAACCGCGTCTCGCAGGCGACTCCGTCGTTGCCGGTGGACGTGAAGAACTACGGGGTGAGCGTGAGGAAGTCGCTCGCCTTCCCCATGATGCTGGTGACTCTCACTTCGCCTTCCGGGGCGTTCGACTCGAACTTCCTTTCCAACTACGCCTTGATCAACATCAACGATCAGCTCGCCCGCATCTCCGGCGTGGGCCAGGTGAACCTGTTCGGCGGGTCCGACTATGCGATGCGAATCTGGGTGCGACCCGACCGGCTCCAGTCGCTCGGGCTCACCGTCATCGACCTGGTCGACGCGGTGAAGTCGCAGAACGTCCTCCAGCCCTCGGGCCAGATCGGCGGCCCGCCGGCGGCGAAGGGCACGGAGTTCACGTACGTGGTGCGGACTCGCGGGCGCCTTCTCGACACGGACGATTTCGGCCGGATCATCGTGCGGGCCAACCCGGATGGTTCCGTCGTGCGGCTTTCCGACGTGGCCCGGCTGGAGCTGGGCTCGGTGCTCTACAACGCGGTGGGTCGGCTCAACGGGAAATCCGCCGCCATCGTGGCCCTCTACCAGACCCCCGGCTCGAACGCCCTCCAGGTGCAGAAGGCGATCCGCAAGACCATGGCGGAGCTGGCGCCCGCGTTTCCCCCGGGCATGAAGTACGAGATTACCCTCGACACCACGGCCGCCATCAGCGAGGGCGTCAACGAGATCTTGCACACGCTCGTCGAGGCGCTGGTGCTGGTGATCGTGGTGGTGTTCGTGTTCCTCCAGAACTGGCGCGCCACCCTCATCCCGCTCCTCACCGTCCCGGTGTCGCTGGTCGGC
>Ga0137415_10008011_pt1 | contig 10470 bp, 10 predicted proteins | sample CZODoug3_1_1_16f_FD_183082 | JGI IMG/M metagenome (GOLD analysis project Ga0137415, IMG submission 183082) | Vadose zone soil fungal communities from Angelo Coast Range Reserve, California, USA - CZODoug3_1_1_16fungal (Hybrid Assembly) | ecosystem: Environmental > Terrestrial > Soil > Vadose... | reverse complement strand
CGTCGATCCCTATTACTGGCTTCGCGACAGGCAGAACCCCGACGTGATCGCATATCTCGAGGCTGAGAACGCCTACACCGACGGCGTGATGGCGGGCTCGGCAGACCTGCAGGCGAAGCTGTACCAGGAGATCGTCGGGCGAATCCAGGAGTCCGACATCTCGGCTCCGACCCTCGAGAAGGGTTGGTGGAATTACATCCGCACCGTGGAGGGTCTCGACTACGAGATCTACTGCCGCCGCCGCGGCTCGATGGATGCGCCAGAAGAAGTGATCCTCGACGGCAACGAGCTCGCGCGTGGCCACGATTACTTCGACCTCGGCTACGTCGAACGCAGCCAGGACGAAAACCTCCTGGCGTACGCGGTCGACCTGAACGGCTCCGAGCTGCACGAGCTGCGATTTCGTGACCTGAGAACGGGCGTCGACCTGCCGGATGTCGTGCCCGGCGTCTACTACGGCGCCGCCTGGTCGGCCGACAGCCACACCTTCTTTTACGTCCGGCCCGATACGGCGATGCGGCCGTACCAAGTTTGGCGCCATCGGCTTGGCACGCCGACCGATCAGGACGTGCTCGTGATGCAGGAGAACGACGAGCGCTTCGAGCTCAACGTCGAGCTTGCCAAGAGTGAGCGGTTCATCTTCATCACGTGCTCGAGCCAGGTGACGAGCGAATGCCTCTTCGTGCGCAGCGACGAGCCGGAGGGACTGCCGGTCCTGGTCGAGCCGCGCCGCCCCGACATCGAGTATTCAATCGACCACCAGGAGGACCTCTTCCTGATCCTGACCAACGACGGAGCGACCAACTTCAGATTGATGGCCGCGCCCACGGCCAGTCCGGGCCGGAAGTCGTGGAACGAGGTTGTGCCGGAGCGCCCCGGGGTGCGGCTCAACTTCACTGACGTGCACAAAGGCCACGTTGTGCTGGGACAGCGTTCGGACGGTTTGCAGCGATTGGAAGTGCTGGATTCAGCGACAGGCGGCCTGCATGTCGTCGAGCAGCCGGACGCGGCATACACGGCGTTTCCAGGCGGCAGCCCGAACTACGACAGCACGGTGATGCGCTTCTTCTACACATCGCTGACCGCACCTTGGTCCGCGGTGGATTACGACATGCAGACGCGCGAGCGCACTGTGGTCAAGGAACAGCCGGTCCGTGGCGGGTACAACCGTGATGACTACACAAGCGAGCGGCTGTGGGCGCCGGCGCCGGACGGAGTCAGCGTGCCGATCTCATTGGTCTACCGCCGTGTCCTCCCCATTCATGGGGAGGTGGCCGCGCAGCGGCCGGAGGGGCTGAGGCCCAACGGTTCACCGCTGCTGCTCTACGGATATGGCGCCTACGAGCTCTCGACCGACCCGATGTTCGACCCGGCGCGGCTCAGCATGCTCGATCGCGGATTCGTCTTCGCGATCGCGCACGTTCGCGGTGGGGGAGAGCTCGGGAGAGAGTGGTATGACAACGGCAAGCTGCTTCACAAGCGCAACACCTTCGACGACTTCATCGCGTGCGCCGAGCACCTGGTCGACGAGGGCTACACCTCGCCCGACAAACTCGCCATTCGGGGTCGCAGCGCGGGCGGCCTTTTGATCGGCGCGGTGTTGAACCAGCGGCCGGACCTGTTTGCGGTCGCCGTGGCCCAGGTCCCATTCATCGACGTCCTGACCACCATGCTCGACGACAAGCTGCCGCTGACGGTCAACGAATACGACGAGTGGGGCAATCCGGCGCAGCCCGAGTTCTACCGCTACATCAAGAGCTACTCGCCGTACGACAACGTGCGCCGCGCCGACTATCCCGCGCTGCTTGTCATGGGCGGGCTCAACGATCCGCGCGTCTCCTACTGGGAGCCGGCAAAGTGGGTCGCGAAGCTGCGCGACCTGGACTCTGGCTCGCGGCCGGTGCTGCTCAAGACCCAGATGGGGGCAGGGCACAGTGGCCCGTCGGGCCGCTATGAGTCGTGGCGCGAGGAAGCCTTCGTGATGGCTTTCGTGATGAGCCGGCTCGGCCTTGACTTCGGAACTGTTGGCGATTAGGCTACTTTTGTTTCACACCCACCCGGGTGTGTCCACGCGCTTTTTTGATCAGGAGCGGTTGATGGCAGGAATGAATCGAATGCGAGTCGCGAACAGCGGCGAAGCATGCCTGCTCACAACCGCGCATTGACCTCAGGCTCATAGCCGAAACCTAGAAGCCAGAAAGTCAAGCAAGGACCGTGCGGTTGTTGGGCACCGCCACGGTCCTTTTTCTTTTGCCTCGGAAACCAGGAGTTACCAATGAGCACTACCGCGATCGAGATTCAGGGCGTCAGGAAAGCGTTTCGCCGCCGCGAGCGCCGAGCGGGCGCGCCCTGGTGGCGGCGCGATTGGAAAGAGAAGGTGGCGCTGCACGAGCTTGACCTGACGGTTGAGGCGGGCGGGGTGACCGGCATCCTCGGGCCGAACGGAAGCGGCAAGTCGACCTTGATCCGGATCCTCGCCACGCTGCTGACTCCTGACTCCGGCCGGGCGATGGTGTTCGGTTGGGACGTGGTGGCTCAGCCAGTCGACGTACGCCGCCATGTCAACCGCGTTTCGGTCGAGGCGTCGTTCTTCAAAGAGCTGAGCCCGTGGGAAAACATGCTCTATGCGGCTCGCCTCTACGGAGGAGGAACGTCGGGCACCCGCGAGCAGGTCTCTGGAATCCTCGAGCGGCTCGGCTTGCCGCTCGACACGCTCGATCACCCGATGAAGCAGCTGTCCCGCGGGCAGCAGCAGAAGGTGGCGATCGCGCGCAGCTTTCTCACCGCGCCATCGCTGCTCTTGATGGACGAGCCGACTACCGGTCTTGACCCGCGGTCCAAGAAGGAGGTCCAGTCAATGCTCGAGATGCTCAGGGCGGAGCGCGAGGTCACCGTGCTGCTGTGCACACACGACATGGACGAGGCGGCGGCGCTTTGCGACCGCGTCTTGATGATGGACAACGGTCGCGTCCTCGCCGACGGAAGCGCGCCCGAGCTCTGCCGCGAGCACGGCGCCGCAACGCTCGAGGAAGTGTTCATGGACCTGACCGGCAAGACCCTGGAGGCTGAGGAGGAAGCGGAGGAGGTGGCCACATGATCACTGCGACAAGACACCCCGAGCTCAACGCGATGTTCGGTTTTGCCGAGCGTTCACTGCACTCCGTCCGCCGCTACTGGGTTTGGGAGGTGGTCTGGCTCTTCTACAGCATGGTCAGCGTCCTTTCGATCGGCTTCCTCGCGTCTGGGCTCGGAACGCTGGGGGCGGCGGGTGGATCGTTCGACTTGCACCGCGCGCAGCTGTACCTGCTGATCGGATCCCTGCTGTGGGGCTACCTGTCGCTCGTCTTCATGGAAGCGGCCTTTGCAATCGCGTGGGAGCGATGGGAAGGGACGATCGAGTACACGTTCATGGCGCCGATCCGGCGTCTCACGCACCTGATGGGCATCTGCCTATTTGCGATCGGTTATGGCCTCGTGCGCACATTTGTGGTGTTGCTGGTCGCCATCGCGATGTTCAACCTCGACTTCTCGCACGCGAACATCGGCGCCGCGCTGGCCGTGCTGGGCGCGTCGACCCTGCCGCTGATCGGCCTGGCGATCTTCACATCGGTTCTGCCGATGGTTTCGCCGCAGAAGGGAGAGCAGATGTCGTTTGCGGTACAGGGCTTCCTGCTGCTGATCTCCGGCGTGTATTACCCGCTGACCGTCCTTCCCCTGCCGCTGCGTCTGGTGGGGTATGCCAGTCCCCTGACCTACGCTCTCGATGGCATCCGCAAAAGCCTGCTCGACGGCGCCGGCCTGAGGGCCGAGCTGCCCGCGATCGCGATTCTGCTTGGCATGGGGGCGGTCATGATCCCGGGCGCCGTCTGGGTGTTCAGCTGGGCCGAAAGGCGTGCCAAGCGCCTCGGCCTCCTCAAGCGAAGCGGGTAAACAGAAGTAACCGACGCTTCACCGCCAATTTTGTCGCGACCAAACTAATGTTCGTCACTATCACATTCCACCACCGTATCTGGGGCCTCGATCAAGCGTAGCCGCAACATCGTGTGATGTCCAGGTGGAGTGCGCTGTTTGGCCTATCTACATGTTGTGGTAAAGGTATTGACAGGCTTAACCGGCGTTGTTACTGTCTGCGGCGAATCGCGGTGATCAGTGGGGAGAAGTGGTGAATCCGGCAGACATCGAACCATACGTCGCACCCTACGTCCAAGTAAGGCACGCCATACACCTTCTCTACGCCACTTCTCCCCGCTACCGCGATGACGTGGACGACCTCAGCCACAACCACCGCTTTGACAAGTTCGGCAACCGCCTGCCCCTCGAGCTCCATGGCTGCGGCTGCAGCCTCTGCGCCCGCCGCCAGCGGCGGGTGCTGCAGTACTGGGAGGCCCGATGAGTGTTCACCGGAGCGCATCGGGTAAAGGTGGACGACAAAGGACGGCTGGCGATTCCCGCGCCGTTTCGCAAACAGCTGCGCGAGGGAAGCTTCGTCTCAGTGAGCCAGGACAACGTTCTCGCGATCTATCCCCCGGACCTGTGGGCGGCGCTCGGCGAGGAGCTGCGCAGCCCCCTTCCGGGACCAGACCAGCGCGCACTGGCGCGAACCCTCTATCCACTCTCGGATCCGTTCGAGCCCGACGGCCAGGGACGGATCAGCCTGCAGCCCGAGCAGCGGCGCCTGGCGGGGATCGACACCCCGTCGACGGTGGTGGTGATCGGGGCCGGCCCGAGGGTGGAAATCTGGCCCGAGGCGCGATGGGACAGCTACAGCGCAGACGCGCAAGGGCGCTTTACCGAATTCGCTGACAGGGTGATCTCAGGGCATTAGTCCGCACGTTCCAGCACTTTCACAAGAGGTAATAGAGCTGCTCCAGCCCACCAAGGGCGCGGTCGCGATCGACTGCACCCTCGGGCAGGCGGGCCATGCCCGCCAGGTCCTGGAGAGGATCACACCCGGCGGCCGGCTGCTTGGGATCGACCGCGATCCCTCGGCGGTGCAGGCTGGCCGGAACTCGCTGGCAGAGTTCGGCGACGCGGCGGTCGTTGTTCACGGACGGTTTTCCGAGCTTGACGCGATAGCTTCCCAACACGGTTTTACGCCGGCGGACTTGATCCTCTTCGACTTTGGAATCTCGAGCCCCCAGGTCGACGACCCCGAGCGCGGTTTTAGCTTCCGCGCCGACGGGCCGCTCGATATGCGGATGGATCCCGGCTCACAACTCACCGCGGCGAACATCGTCAACGAGTACGACGTCGCGGAGATCGAGCGGATCCTGCGGCAGTACGGCGAAGAGCGTTGGGCTCGCCGGATCGCACAGTTCATCGTGGCGCGACGCCCGCTCCGCACCACGCGCGATCTGGCTTTGGCCGTCGAGGCCGCGATTCCGCGCAAAGCGTGGCCGCGCGACATCAACGTCGCGACGCGGACCTTTCAAGGTCTGCGGATAGCGGTCAACGACGAGCTCGGCGAGATCGAGGCAGGACTCAGAGCAGCTCTTTCGACACTCAAACCCGGTGGTCGTATGGCGACGATCAGCTTCCACTCCCTGGAAGACCGCTTGGTCAAGTCATTCTTCAACGTCGAGTCAAAAGACTGCATCTGCCCACCCCAGCAGCCAGTCTGCACCTGCGGCCACCGGGCCACCCTCCGCATCATCACTCGTCATCCAGTGCGGCCCTCCGAAGAAGAGGTGGCCGCGAACCCCCGCGCCCGGTCCGCCCGCCTCCGGGTCGCGGAAAAGATCTGAAATCACAAGTCCTGGTGGCCGGCCTAACCCCTCCGGCCACCAGGCGCTGGCCCCGTCCAAGCAATCAATGAGGCATACGTCTTGACATCGACCCGCATATTGGCCAGACGGCGCCTCGGCGCGACCGGCGCTGCGCCGCACGTCACCGCCCCACCCAGGCGGCGCCGGCGGACACGCGGATTCGTGCAGGTGGCCGGATCGGTCGCAGCCGAGCGGCTGCGGTTGAATGTATTCGGCCACGCCTACGTCGGCCTTGGCGCGGTCGTGATCGCGCTGCTCTTCTACCTCGCGATCGCGGCGCAGATCACGCAGGCCTCGTACGACATGACGCGCCTGCAGGATCAGCAGCGACAGCTGATCGCCGAGCAGGACCAGCTCCGCTACCAGGAGGTCACGCTCCATGCGCCGGCGCAGGTCCAGCAGCAGGCCACACAGAGCGGCATGCAGCGCGTCGCTCCGTCCAGCTACGTGGCCGGGCAGGAAGTGGCGATCGACCTCAGCACGCCTGTCGGCGCTTCGCCGGCGGACACCACTCCGCTGTGGCTGCGCGCCGTGGCGGCCGTCGTCAACACGGTCGGCGGAACGCAAACCGTCATGGCTTCGACGAAGAAATAGTGAGCAGCAGGGCACTCGCCTCGAGGCGCCCTGGTCGAACCGAGCGCGTTGGTTCAGCGCGCCTTCGCGTCATCTCGATGCTAGTGGTCGCCGTCGTGCTCGCGGGCATGGTGTGGTCGCGCCTCGCTTACTGGCAGGTGGCGCAGCACGGCCGGCTCACCCTGCAAGCCCAGGCCCAGTACCGCGAGTTCGTCCCGCTGCCCGCTGTCCGCGGCGCGCTCTTCGACCGCAACCTCAAGCAGCTTGTGGTCAACACGACCGTGTACTCCGCCTTCGTCTCGCCCGACCAGGTCGCGCCAGGCGATCGCGATCGCGTGGCGAGCGGGCTCGCCTCCGTCCTCGGCGTTGACAAGACCGCGGTCATGAAGACGCTGCAGTCGAACTCAAAGTTCGCCTACATCTCGCGGCGCTTCTCGAAAACAAAGGCTGATCAGCTGCGCCCGCTCAAGCTCCCTGGGGTGGGCCTGCAGGATGAGACGCAGCGCTCCTATCTACCGGGCATCGCCCAGGGCACCACGCTGGCCGCCAACCTGCTCGGCTTTGTCAACTGGAACGGCGACGGCAGATACGGTCTCGAAGAGAAATATCAGGTGGCGCTGGCCGGGACGCCGGGCTACATCTCCAGCTATCGGGACCTGGCCAACAGGGAGATCGTCCTCGGCACCCATACGCACCAGGATCCGGTCAACGGCTCAGACCTGGTGCTCACCCTTGACGCCAACATCCAGTACGCCGCGGAGCAGGCGCTCGCGGACGGCGTGAAGAGGGACAACGCCGAGAGCGGCAGCGTGCTGATCATGGATCCCGCCACCGGCGGCATCGTCGCGTGGGCGGATTACCCCAGCTACAACGCGAACGACTTCAACCACACCGACGCGGCGCTCTTCAAAGACAACGTGGTGAGTTACGTCTACGAGCCCGGTTCGGTGATGAAGATCGTGACGCTTTCCGGCGCGATCAACGCGGGGGCGATCGCACCGGACACGGTGATCAACGACCCCGGCGTCTTGAGCGTAGGCGGCTACCGCATCTACGACTGGGACCGCCGCAACCATGGCAACGTCGACTACACGTACGTGCTCGCGCACTCGCTCAACGTCGGCGCGATGAAGGCCATGCTCACCGAAGGACATTCGGCGTTCTACAACAACCTTCAGGCATTTGGATTCACTCAACCAAGCGGGATCGACGTCGCCGGTGAGAATTGCCTCTTGCCGCCGAAGGCAGACCAGATGAGCGACTCGCAGTACGCGACCACCTCATTCGGCCAGGGCATCGACGTGAACATGGTCCAGATGCTCGCGGCCGCCAACGTGATTGCCAACGGCGGCAAATACGCGCCGCCGCACCTGGTGGAGAGAGTGGGCACGCACGTCAATCCCTTGCTCCTGCAGCCGCAGCGCCAGGCGATCAGCCCCGAGACGGCGGCAAAGATGACCGCGATGATGCAGCAGGTCGTGCAGCACGGCTCCGGTTGGACTTCACGGATCAAGGGCTTTGAGCTCGACCAGGCAGGCAAGACGGGAACGTCGCAGATCCCCGTCAACGGCCAGTACACCCAGGACGTGTGGGCCTCGTTCGTCGGGTTCCTTCCAGCGCAGCATCCGCGGTTCACGATGCTGGTCGTGATTCGCAAACCGCACTACCCGGGCAGCGACCGCGACTGGACGCTTAACGACGGCTACATGACCGCGGAACCGATCTGGAAGACGATCGCCCAGACGATGGTCGTCGACTGGCACATAACACCGGACTCGCAGTAACAGTTTCTATATACGGGTGAGACTCAGTCTTCTCGAGATCCTCGAGGCGACCGGCGGTGGCGAGGTTGGCGGCACGCAGGTCGGTGAAACCTTCTCGACCTTTCACACCGACTCGCGCGAGGTGAAGCCCGGCGGACTGTTCTTTGCCCTGCGCGGCGCGGCGAAGGACGGCCATCAATTCGTGAGGGACGCGATCGCCCGAGGCGCCGCCGCCGTGGTGGTCCAGCGCAAGGCGGACATTTCACCCGGCATCGTCGAGGTGGTCGTTCCCGACACATGGAAGGCGCTGTACGCGCTGGCGTCTCACGCGCTGCGGCGCGTTCAGCCCCTGGTCGTGGCGGTGACCGGCAGCAACGGCAAGACGTCGAACAAGGAGATGGTCGCTGCGATTCTCTCGCAGCACTTCAATGTGCTGCGCACAGAGGGCAACCTGAATACCGAGACAGGAGTGCCGCTCACGATCTTGAGCCTCGAGCCACATCACTCCGCACTCGTGCTCGAGATGGGCATGCAGCAGGCGGGCGACATCGCGCAGCTCGCGGCAGTCGCCAAGCCGGTGATCGGGATTATCACGAACGTCGGTGTAGTGCACATCGAGTTCTTCAATTCACATGAGGAGCTCGCCCGCGCCAAAGGCGAGCTCGTCGCCGCGCTGCCGGAAGAGGGCCTCGCGGTGCTCAACGCCGACAACGAGTTCTATCCGCTCCTCGCGCAGATGACCTCGGCGAGGGTCGCAAGCTTCGGATACGAAAAAGGCGACTATCGAATCGAGGAATACCAAACGAGGCAGGCCGGTGGGTCCGAGTTCTCGATTCGCGGCGTCAGCGTCCGCCTCGCCATGGGCGGCCGCCACCAGGCGCTCAACGCGGCGGCCGCGCTGGCCGCGTGCGAGTTCGCCGGCGTGCCGTTGGCGGCAGGTGCGGAGGCATTGGCGGATGTCAAAGTCGAACACCGCCTGCAAGAGGTGATCACGCCCGCGGGCTACTCGATCGTGGACGACGCCTACAACGCCAGCCCCGAGTCGATGCTGGCCGCCTTCGACACACTCGCAGAGGGTCCGCGGCCTGGACGCCTTCTCGCCGTGCTCGGTGAGATGCGCGAGCTCGGGTCGCTGTCCGAAGAGGCCCACCAGCGGGTGGGCAAGCGCGCGGCGGAGGTGTTCGACGCCTTTTGCGTGGTCGACGGCCCGCACGCGAGGTTCGTCGCGGAAGCCGGCGGTGGAGAGGTGGTGCCGGATCGCCAGGCCGCCGCCGATTGGGTGCGTCGAAACGCGGTGCCGGGCGACCGGGTGTTGGTCAAGGCGTCGCACGGTGTGCGGCTCGATGAGCTGGTGAGGGAGCTGACCGCCGCTTGATCTTCGACGTCATCACGTTCGTCGTAGCGCTCATGTTGGCGCTCGTTCTGTATCCGCCGACCATCCGGATGCTGCGCCGAATGAAGGCTGGACAGATCATCCAGGAAGAGCTGCCCGAGACGCATCAGAAGAAGGCGGGCACGCCGACCGGCGGCGGGATTCTTTTCGTCGTGCTTGGGCTGCTCGGCGGCGTGCTCGCCACACTGGCCGGACATCCTGGAGCGCTGCCGGCTATGGCCGGGCTTGTCGCCGGTGGCGTGATCGGCTTGGCCGATGACCGCAGCAAGCTGCGAGTCGGCACGCGTGGAATTCCCGCGCGGCTGAAGCTTCCGATCCAGGTCGTCCTCGCCGCGCCGGTCGCGTGGCTGGCCACGGTGGAGGGCGGCCCGCAGCTTTTCTTGCCCGCGACGCCGTGGTTGGTTTTTCCGCTCGCTCTGATCGCGATCGTGGCCACCGCAAACGCGGTGAACATCACCGACGGCATGGACGGGCTCGCGGGCGGCCTGTCCCTGATCGCGATCGCGGCGGTGGCGCTTTTCCTGCCTGGTGCTCCCGCCGGCGAGAAAGCGGTGGCGGTGACCGTATGTGGTGCGTTGGCTGCATTCCTCGTCTTCAACCGCTACCCCGCCAGAGTGTTCATGGGCGACAGCGGTTCACTCGCGATCGGGTTCGCCCTCGCCGCGATGGCGATCCAGCAGGGCGTTTTGCTCCTGCTTCCAATCGTCGGTCTGGTGTTTGTGCTCGAGACCCTGTCTGTCATCATTCAGGTGGCTTACTTCAAAGCCAGCGGCGGCCGCCGCATTTTCACCATGACCCCGATCCACTACACGTTCCACCACGAGGGTTGGTCTGAGAACCGCATCGCGCTCTCTTTTTGGGGCGTGGGGCTGGTCTCGGCGCTTGCCGCGGTCGCTCTCGTGCGGCTTCACGCTTGACGGCCCTGATCGTAGGAGCGGCGCGCAGCGGCGTCGCGCTGGCGATCTATCTCACAGCT
>Ga0137415_10008010_pt1 | contig 10470 bp, 7 predicted proteins | sample CZODoug3_1_1_16f_FD_183082 | JGI IMG/M metagenome (GOLD analysis project Ga0137415, IMG submission 183082) | Vadose zone soil fungal communities from Angelo Coast Range Reserve, California, USA - CZODoug3_1_1_16fungal (Hybrid Assembly) | ecosystem: Environmental > Terrestrial > Soil > Vadose... | reverse complement strand
GCTTCGAGTTCGTCCTTGCGCCGGCCGGTCAGGTAGACGCGGGCGCCGTCATCGGCAAAGCGCTTGGCGATCGCCCGTCCGATACCGCTGGAGGCGCCGGTGACCAGGGCTGTCTTTCCGTCCATGGGGCGCATGGCACCCGTCCTTCCGAGATCTCGTTTGCGCTGCTCGTGGCCGTTCCGCCACGGGACGGAGGGATTGTTCTTGACTATCGCGTCCAGAACGTAGCCTATTCTGGACGAATCAGTCAAGAACCGGCCGTGAGCCGCTCGCCCGACGAGCGAACTCGGTCAGGAGTTCGCGCAGTGCCTCGTTCGCGCCGGCGGAGATTGTTCTAGGGCGTTGCGGAGAGTTCGAGGGAGCTCAGGGGCGCGGGAGGGTGTCGATCGCGGTTTCGGCGATCGAGCGCAGCGCCTGCTCGTCGATGCTGGCTTTGCCCAGGGCTTCGATACCTCGTAGGACGGCCAGCAGCAGCCTGCCGTGCCGGCGTGCGTCGGCGGCGGGGCCGAGGTCGCCCTGTCGCTGGGCCTGTTGGAGGCACTCGACAAGAGCGTCTTCGAGGGCTTCGAAGGTCCGGCGGGCGCGATCGGTCACGGCCGGGTCCTGTCCGGCCAGCTCGGCGGTTCCATTCGCCAGTAGACAGCCGAGGTGGCCGGTGTCGCGCGCGGTAGCGTCCGCGACAGCCAGGAGATATGCACACAATCGCGCGTACGCCCCCTCGTCGGGCCCACTCAGCGATCGCCGCGTCTTTTCGGTTATCTCGGTGCAGTACCGGTCGAACACTCGCAGGTAGAGCTGGCGCTTGTCGCCGAATGCGCCGTAGAGGCTGCCCTTGCCGAGGCCTGTCGCCGCCGCGATCTCATCGATGCTGGTGCCGGCGAACCCGGTGGACCAGAACCGGTCACAGGCGCGCCGGAGCACCGTCGTCTCGTCAAAGCCGCGGGGCCTGGCCACGTGATTGACGCTACGCCTTTATGGACGAATCAGTCAAGAACCTGCTACCTTCTGGACGGACAAGTCAAGAACGGTTCCGGCCTGCCGGTGACCACTACATGTGTGCGAGAGGAAGCGACAGTGCGTGCCCCGATCTTCCTCGGCCATGGTGTCCCGGCCGAGGTCCTTGAGCTAGCCAGCCTGCCCGACCCCGATCCGCCGGCGCCGGACCAGGTGCTGATCCGGGTGCTGGTCCGGCCGATCCATCCCGGCGATCTGGTGGGGGTGCGCGGACAGCCGGGCGCGCGGGCGGCGGGACGGCTGTCGCGGCCGATCACGCCGGGGGTGGAGGGCATGGGGATCGTCGAGGCCACTGGCAGCCCCGGCCAGGGCCCGCCGCCGGGGACCCGGGTGGCGTTCTTCCCGGCCCCAGGGGCGTGGGGCGAGTTCGTGCTGGCCCCGGCCGAGTTCGTGGTCGAAATACCTGACGGTGTCTCGGACGCCACCGCGGCCCTGATGCTGGTCAACCCGCTGACGCTGGCCATGCTGATGCGCGCGGTCGAGGACGCCCTGCGGGACGGCCGGCGGACGGTGGTGCAGACAGCGGCCGGTTCCTCGATCGGCACGCTGGTGAACGCCGCCGCGCACCGACACGGCCTGCGCCTGATCAACCTCGTTCGTAACCCGGCCGGAGCGCAACGGCTCCGTGCCCGTTTTCCCCAGACGCCGGTGGTGACCACCGCGGACCAGGGCTGGCCGGATCAGGTGCGGGCCGCGGCGGACGGGGACGTGCCGGTGGTGCTCGACGCGGTCGGCGGAGAGCTGACTTCCGACCTCGTCGCCCTGCTCGCCGACGGCGGCACGCTGATCAGCTACGGCCAGCTCGGCGCCGGCAGCACCGCCCTGGAGGCGCTACCGCTGACCCGGCGTGAGCTGACCCTGCGGGGCGTCTCGGTAGGCCGCTGGTCGCTGCTGCCCGCCGAGCAGCGCGCCGAGGACGTCGCCTTCGCCACGCGGCTGGCGCGCACGACACCGGAACTCCTCCCGGTGGCCGCTACCTACGACCTGGGCGACCTGGCCGCCGCGCTCGACCACGTCGCCCACCCGGGGAAAGACGGCACCGTCCTGCTCACCAGCCCGCTACCCGAGTGAATCTGAGAAGGAGCGCATCGTGCGGATCGGCACCATCGGCGCGGGCACCGTCGCCCAGGCCATCGCCCGGCATGCCCTGGCCAGCGGGCACCAGGTCATGTTGTCCAACCGTCGCGGCCCCGCGGCCCTTGCCGAGCTGATCGAGCAGCTCGGACCACGCGCCACGGCGGCTACTCCCGCCCAAGCGGCGTCCGCCGAGGTGGTCGTGCTCGCCGTGGCCTGGCCGGACATCCCCGCCGCGGTCGGCGGACTGCCCGACTGGGACGGCCGCGTCGTCATCGACACCACCAACCAATTCCTCAGCCGGCCGCCGCCCGTGCGCGTCGCCGACCTCGGCGACCTCACCGGCAGCGAGTACGTCGCCTCGCTGCTGCCGGGCGCCCGCGTGGTCAAGGCGTTCAACACCCTCTATGGCCGCTACATCGCCGCCGATCCGGTCCACGACGCCGGCCGACAGTTGCTGTTCCTGGCCGGCGACGACCCCTCGGCCAAAACTCAGGTCGCCGACCTGGCCGCCGCCTGGGGATTCGCCCCGGCCGACCTGGGCTCCCTGCGCGAGGGCGGCCGGCTGATGCAGCTCGGTGGCCCGCTGTCCGGGTTGCACGCACTCAAACAGGACTGACCACCCACACCGAGAAGGGACCACCACCGGCGTGAACGTCACCGCGATCGGTCAACCGTTGCTGACACCGCTGCGCATCGGCGACCTGACGCTGCCCAACCGCGTCATCATGGCCCCGATGACCCGCGCCCGAGCCTCCAACGCCGCGCTCGCGCCCACCCCGGCGCACGCCCTGTACTACGCGCAGCGCGCCGGCGCCGGACTGATCATCACCGAAGGCACCTGGGTCAGCGCACAGGCCATCGGCGCCAGCAATGTCCCCGGTATCTACACCGAGGCCCAAACCAGGGCCTGGACCGCGGTGACCGAGGCGGTGCACCAGGCCGGGGGGCGAATCTTCTCCCAACTCGGCCACGTCGGCGCGAAGTCCCACCCCGACCACCTCGGCGGCGCACTGCCCGCCGGACCCTCAGCGATCAACCCCGGGGAACAACGGCTCACCCCCACCGGCATGAAAGACACCGTCACCCCGCGCGAGCTCACGCCCGCCGAGATCACCCAGACCATCGCCGACTACCGCGCCGCCGCCTCCAACGCCCACCGCGCCGGGTTCGACGGGATCGAGGTCCACGCCCAGGGCTCGCACCTCATTCCCCAGTTCCTCAACCCCCGGCTGAACCAGCGCACCGACGCCTACGGCGGCAGCACCGTCGCCCGCGCCCGGTTCCTGCTGGAGCTCCTGCACGCCGTCACCGGCATCTGGGACAGCCCCCGAGTCGGGGTGAAGCTGTCCCCCTACTGGAGTGGCGGCAGCTTCACCGCCGACGAGGACACCCTGGCCCGCTACGACTGGCTCATCGCGGAGCTCAACTCGGCCGACCTGGCCTACCTACACGTCATGGGAACCCCGCCCTCGGACAGCGACGATCATCTGGCCCTGTTCAGCCGCTACCGCGGTACCTACCAAGGCACACTGATCGTCAACGTCGGCTTCACCCAGGACAGCGCGAACACCACCATCGAGCGCGGGGTGGCCGACGCGGTGTCCTTCGGCGCGCCGTACATCGCCAATCCCGACCTGGTGGACCGCTTCACCCACGGCTACCCACTCGCCGCCGCCGACCCGGCCACCATTTACACAGGTGGCCCCACCGGCTACACCGACTACCCGACCGCCACCGCGCTCCTATCCGAGACTGGTCGGTGACACTCGCGGACCGATCTGGGCAGTCGGACCTCCGTGCTCTCTCAGCTGGCGTGCAGGAGCCGAAAGCCGGCGCGCACCGCTGGGGACAATGGTCTCGTGACTGTTCCTGGCGACGAACCGCACGTGACAAGCGAGGCCGAGGCCACCGAGGAGGCGACCCTGCCGCTGGACGGCGGCACCATCTACGTCTGCCAGGACGGACCGCGCGACGCCCCCGCGCTGTTGCTCATCCACGGGTCCGGCTGCTCGAGCCGCACGTGGGACCCGATGGTTCCGCTGCTGACCGCGTCCCATCGCGTCATCCGGGTCGATCTGCTCGGGCACGGCCGGTCGGACAAACCGGCCGATGGCGACTACCAGATCCCCGCCCAGGCACGCCGGGTCGCCGGGGCCCTGGACCGGCTCGGCGTCGAGCACGTCATCGTGGTCGGCCACTCGTCCGGCGGTTACGCCGCCACCGCTCTCGCCGAGCAACGACCCGACCTGGTGACGGCGCTCGCGCTCATCAACACCGGACCTCGAATGGAGGCCCGCATCGCAACACCAGAAGGCGCCATCGAACCCTCGCAGTGGCCGCAGCTGACCGACGAGCAGCTCCGCCAGGTAGCCAGCACTGGCTTCAGCCGCCCGGGCTACCAGCCCCCGCAACAACTCCTGGACGATGTGCGCTGCATGACCTACCACACGTTCACCACGACGACGCAGGCGTCCCGCGCCTACATCCAGCAGCAGCCGCTCCCGGATCGGCTAGCTCCCCTCGGCAAGCCGCTGCTCGTGATCTACGGCGAGGACGACCGGCGATGGCGATCGCCCCACGCCGCCGACTACCACGCCGTCGCGGGCGCGCATGTTGAGATGCTGCCCGGGCTCGGGCACTCTCCCAACCTGGAGGATCCGCCACGGACCGCCACGCCCCTCCTAGCCTTCACCGCGACCCTCGGCGCGCAGATAGACCGCATGACACGGTGAGCCCGACGGCACGGCCGAGGCGTGGTCGAGGTGCTCTCGGGTGGAACAGCTCGCCGACCTGAGGGAACGGCTGGCCAGGACCCGGTTCGCGCCGGCACTGTCCGGAACGGATTGGACGCACGGCACGCCGCCGGGCTATCTCGCCGAGCTGCTGGAGTACTGGTGCACCGAGTTCGACTGGCGCGTGGTCGAGAAGCGACTCAACGAGCTCCCTCAGTTCCTGGTCGAGATCGACGGCAGCACGGTGCACTTCGTGCACGCCAAGGGAGTGGGGCCACGCCCGCTGCCGCTGCTGTTCTCGCACGGCTGGCCGGGTTCGTTCTACGAGGCAACCAAGATCATCGGACCGTTGACCGACCCGGCGGCGCACGGCGGGGATCCGGCCAACGCGTTCGACGTGATCGCGCCGAGCATGCCCGGCTTCGGCTACTCCCCGCATCCCGGCACGCCGGGGATCAACCCGACGGCCATCGCCAACCTGTTCCACCAGCTCATGACCGACGTGCTCGGCTACGCGCGCTACGGCGCGCAGGGCGGCGACTTCGGCGCGCAGGTCACCAGCCGCCTCGGCCGCGACCACGGCGACACCGTGGCCGGCATCCACCTGAACCTGATCGGGGCAACGCCGGTGCTGGACCACAACTCGGCCCCACTCACCCCCGCCGAAGAGGCGTACCTGGTCAAGGCCGAGCACTTCTTCACCAAGGAGGGTGCATACGCCCAGATCCAAGGCAGCCGGCCGGCCACTCTCGCCGCCGGACTGTCCGACTCCCCAGCCGGCCTGGCCGCGTGGATCGTAGAGAAGTTCCGGGCCTGGAGCGACTGCGGTGGCGACGTCGAGTCGGTGTTCAGCAAGGACGAGATGCTCACCGACATCACCCTGTACTGGCTGACCAACTCCATCGCCACCTCCGCCCGGCTGTACTACGAGACCATGCACACCGAGGGCATGCTGGGCAGCAATGTGCCCGGTTACGTCGACACCCCAACCGGGTTCGCATCCTTCGCCAAGGACAACTTCACCCCGCCCGAGGAGTGGGTGCGGCGCTGCTACAACCTCAAGCGCTTCACCGAGTTCGACCACGGCGGCCACTTCGCGGCACTGGAGCGGCCGGACGATCTGGTGACCGAGATCCGCGAGTTCTTCCGCCCGCTCCGCGCCTGAGCAACAACGCTCCGATCTCCAGCAGCTCGTGGGCCAATCCCTGCCAAATACTTGTGCTCACCCACCTCGCGCCCGAGCTGGGCTGGCTCTGAGACCTGCCACTGCAGCCTCCGTCCACTGCGCATTTGGGGCGGCCGTGCGGGCAGATGACGGGCAGTCAACCAGTGACCTTTGTCGTCAACTATTCACTCCGGAAGTAGTCGAACCTGTTATGTCCAAAGGTGGGACAGCCGACCAGTAGCGATCTACTGTGCCTAGGCAGCGAGCGCTCGTCCGCACGGTGCTGTGGTCTCACGAAGGAGAGCCGCCATGTCAGACGGTCAGGAGATTTTGAACGATGACGAGCGACAACTCGCCAAGCTCGGCTACGCGCAGGAGTTGCACCGGTCCTGGTCGGGCTTCTCCAACTTCGCGATCTCGTTCTCGATCATTTCCATCCTGGCGGGCTGTTTCACCTCGTTCGGCCTAGGCTGGAACAACGGCGGCCCGGCGGCAATCGCCTGGGGCTGGCCGCTCGTCTCGATCTTCATCTTGATCATCGGGCTGTGCATGTCCGAACTTGTGTCGGCCTACCCGACCTCGGGCGGAATCTATTGGTGGGCGGCCAAGCTCGGCGGCCCGAAGGCCGGCTTCTACGCAGGTTGGCTGAACCTCATCGGCCTGATCGCCATCCTGGCGTCGGTGGCCTACGGCTGCGCGACGTTCGTGGACCTGACGTTAGGCACGTTCAGCGAGGGCTGGCTGGCGGGCTACAGCCTGACGAGGACGTTCCTGCTGTTCGTGGTCATCCTGGTCGGGTCGGCGATCATCAATATCTTCTCGTCGCACCTGCTGGCGATCATCAACAACATCTCGGTGTGGTGGCACGTGATCGGCGCGGCCGCTGTGGTGCTGATCCTGATCTTCATACCCGAGCAGCACGCCAGCTTCTCCGATGTGTTCGCCCAAACGATCAACAACACCGGCATGTTCGGCGGCGGGAAGGGCTTTGGCTGGTTGATCTTCGTGCTGCCGATCGCGGCGATCCTGACGCAGTACACGATCACCGGCTATGACGCGTCGGCGCACTTGTCGGAGGAGACCCACTCTGCGGGCGACGCGGCGGCCAAGGGCATCTGGCGGTCGATCTTCTACTCGGCCATCGGTGGCTGGATCCTGCTGCTGTCGTTCCTGTTCGCGGTGCGGGACGCCGACAAGGTGACAGCCAGCGGCGGTGCGGTGGTGACGATCTTCAACCAGGCGCTGAGTCCCAAGTGGGTGGGTACCCTCCTGCTGATCTCGGCCGCCGGGCAGCTCTTCTGCACCACCGCCTGCCAGACCAGCGCCTCGCGGATGCTGTTCGCGTTCAGCCGCGACCGTGCGGTACCGGGCCACCAGCTGTGGTCGGCGGTGAGCAAGAGCAGGGTGCCGGCCAATGCGGTCATGGTCACCGCCGTGGTCGCGGCGATCATCACGCTGCCCGCACTCGTTGCCGTCGATGTCAACGGCGCGCCCGTCCCCGTGGCGTTCTTCGCGGTGGTCTCGATCGGCGTCGTCGGGCTCTACCTGTGCTTCGCGATCCCGATCTACCTGCGCTGGCGGATGGGCGATTCGTTCGAGGTAGGCAGTTGGAACCTGCGCGGCCATCACACCTGGATGGCCCCGGTCGCGGTAGCCGAGATTCTGGTGACCTCGATCATCGCGCTGTTCCCCTACAGCAACGCCGGGGTGCCGTGGGACCCGTCGTTCGAGTGGAAAGCGGTGAACTACACCCCGATCCTGGTCGGCGGCGTGCTGATCCTCTTGTTCATCTACTGGCACGTGTCGGTGAAGCACTGGTTCACCGGCCCGATCAGGCAGGTCGACGAATCCGGCGAAGAGCTGGAGGGGGTCTCCTAGTGTCCAGTCGGGACACCAGCCCACCAGGCGATACGCCGCTCAGCTAACGGTTGAAGCGGAACGAATCATGGCCGGGTGGTGACCTGCGCGCATCGACTGACACGCCCTGCGAACTCTGTGAACGCCGTTCGTTGACTGCCAGCGTCTGGCGCCGCTGGTGGGCGTCCTGACGAGCGACTGACGAACGTGCGCCGACAGCTCGTGACTACCCGCGAGCACCGAACTCACTCCACGTCTGCGATCATCCTGGTCGATCCGAGTGCATCCCAATCGCGGCGCGGCCGCATGCGCCTCACGAATTGATCTTGCTCTTGCTCTGTGGGTGGTTCTCAGTTATCGACCTGTGGCGGCGGGCAGATGCTCGGCCAGGTCGGCGCGTCGGTTGATGCCGAGTTTGCTGTAGGCGTTGTTGAGGTGATTTGCCACCGTGCGTCGGGAGAGCACCAGCCGCTGGGCGATGTCGGCGTTGGACAGGCCTCGGACGGCCAGTGCGGCGATTTCCCGCTCTCGGTTGGTGAGCGAGGCGGCGGTTGGTGGTTGCCCGGCCCGGGCCAGTACCGGGGTACGGGCGCCCTCGCACTGTTCCGCCCACCGGCTGGCCTGGTGCAGGGCGGTCAGCTCGGCGCCCCGGCGGCCGGCGCGAGCGTGCGCTTCGGCGGTGTGCACGGCGGCCTCGGCGGCCAGCAGCAGCGCGCCGTGCTCGGCGAAACCGCGCGTGCAATCGGCCAATCCGGCGGCGTCCGAGCGCGCCAGCGCCGTGGCGTGGGCTGCGTAGATGGGTGCCAGAAGGTGATCGGTCTTGCCGCTGAGCTGGGTTATCCGGACCTGAAGGTTCGGCTCGCCCAGTCGGGTGGCGTCGTGCAGCGAGGTCAGCTCGGTGCCGACCCACCCCATCGAGGCTGCGGTATCGGCGGCGTTCATGGCTCGTGCTCGCGCGGCGGTGTGCTGCCCAGTGCCGGCGGATACCCAGGCTTCGGCCAGCAACAGGTCAGGGAGCGACATCCGCACGGCGGGGTGGTAGCACCGGTAGCTCTCGGCCATCGCGGCCTCGGCGTCGTCCTGGTCGCCCAGGTGCGCGGCGCTGCGCGCGAGCCAGGCCAAGAAGATCGGCAGCATGCCGAGGACGTCCTGGTGCCGAAGCAGTGCCGTCGCCTCGCGGAGTCGGTCTCGGGCCGATGAGATCAGCCCTTGGGCCAGCAGCGCCCGGCCGAGTTGACCGGCCACTAATCCGCGCAGGTCGTGAGCCTGTTGGGCGACCATGTGGTCGTAGAGGGTGGAGGCTCGACTTGCCATCTCGCGGAAACGTCCGGCGTGCCAGCAGGCGTTCAGTTGGCCGGCCGAGATGCGTTCGATGAGCAGCGGTTGTTCCTCCGCGAGAGCCGTGCTCGCCCCGACGAGCACATCGTCTGCCAGGGCGATGGCACGGTTGGCGGCGCCCAGCCCGCCTAGGCTTGGCACCAGCGGGCCGAGCAGGCGCAGTCGGCTCGCTTCGCTGATCCCGGGGCGACGCAACGCGGGTTCGGCGATTGCGACGGACTCGCGGGGTCGGCCGTTGAGGAACAGCACTGTTGCCTGCTCGGCCAGCAGCTCGTCGTGGAGTTGTCCGTCGGGCACCCGATGTTGTGCGTCGCGCAGGATCGCCTCGGCCGCGGCCACGTCCCGGTGTCCCCAGAATGCGTTCGCCGCCGCGACTACCGCCCACTGGCTGATCAAGTCTGGGTCACCGGAGTACGGGTCGAGCCCGTCGAGCACCTGCTGGCAGTCCGCCGCCCGGCCCTGCACCTGCAGTGTCTGGGCGAGCACCAAGCCCGCCGGCAGGCCGCCTCCAGCGTCTAGGGCCGCCCGGGCCAGCCGCTCCGCGAGCGGATGGTCGCACAACCAGACGGCCCGGCGCGCGGCGTCGATCAGCACGACCGGGTCGATGGCGCCGCCCCCGTCGAGCTGCCACATCGCCGACCGGATGACATCCAGTTCGGAACCGGGCAGGCCATCAACGGTCAGCCGGCGGCAAGCCGATCGGTACCCCAGGACACCCAGCTGGCTGCGCAGCGCCTCGGCATACAGCGGATGCGCGACCCGCGCGGCGGCCCGCCGCCCCTCGGGTGCCGCGGCCAACAGGTCGGCCGCCTCCAGGTCGCGCGCCACCTGCGCGCCGACCATGGTCTCGAACATCGACAGCGGAAGTGGCTCACCCACCGCGAGCAGGTCCATTGCCGCGCGCTGCGACCCCGGGAGCCCGCCGAGGCGGTCCTCGATCAGTTCGATCAACCGACTGCCCACGGCCAGCGGCCCCTGCCAGCTCCACACCCCGTGCCGCTCAGCGAGGCGTCCCTGCGCGACACCGAGCAGCACCAGCTCACGCAGCAGCAGGACGTTGCCCGCACTGGACTGCCACAGCCGGTGCGCGGTCGCCGTGTCGACCTGGCCGCGCACAACATTGCCCAGTAGCACGCCGACCTGGTGCCAGGACAGGGGTTGCAGTTCCACCCGGTCGGCGAGGCCGTCCTTCCACAACGCACGCACGCCCTGCGGCACCGGATCGCCCACGCGGACCGTGGCCACCACGAACGCCGCCCCCGAGGCCGCGAGATGATGCGTCAGACC
>Ga0137415_10008008_pt1 | contig 10472 bp, 6 predicted proteins | sample CZODoug3_1_1_16f_FD_183082 | JGI IMG/M metagenome (GOLD analysis project Ga0137415, IMG submission 183082) | Vadose zone soil fungal communities from Angelo Coast Range Reserve, California, USA - CZODoug3_1_1_16fungal (Hybrid Assembly) | ecosystem: Environmental > Terrestrial > Soil > Vadose... | reverse complement strand
TTACTCAGAATTTTCCAGTCGTCTTGAACGAATGTGCCGTTGTAGCCGTTACGCAGACGGATGGCATTATCCTCCGGCTTCAGACCACCCTGTTGATTTAGGAAGTACATGCCGGCATCCACGGGCCCAAACGTTCCGAGATCGGCGCTAGTGGCAAACAACTGATTGAGCAGGTTATTTGCCTCCGTGCCATCCACTCGCGTGTGTTGGAAATCCCAACCAAATTTCAGAATGTGTCGCCCAAGCTGCTTGGTGCTATTGGCTCCGAAAGAGCCGTACTGCTGGCCGAGAAGCAGCGGGCTGTGGCCGGGACCAAATTGAACTTGTCCCTGATCTCCGAACAATCGGCCCGTGTTGATGCTGCTGAACAAATTGTCGAGGGTCGACGCCGTGCCCGCTTGGGGATGTGACGGCCGAGCGACCGAACGTTCTCGGCGGTATTGTCCATAGACAGAGATGAGAAAGGGATTCGACTGATTGCCAACCGTAGCCACGTCGTTGAACCCAAGCATCAGGCGGCGAGCATCGAGATTGTTTCTGGTCGAAGGAAGATTGCGGGCCTTCAGCAATGGCAAGAAATCCGTCACATGCGTATTGGTGAGATTCATTTGCTGGCTGAGACGATGATGGCCGTACTGTTCGTCGAGCTTAGCTCGGACGCGCGTGTCAAAGGTTTGGCTGTGCAGATTGAACGGTGATTCAAATTGGACAAGGATGGGAGGTGTTGCCTCCGGAAATTGAAAATTGAGTTGGCGGCTTTCCAGGATACGTTCGGCGGAACCGAAGAAGAAGATTTTATCCCTCAGAATTGGCCCGCCAAGTTGCGCGCTGGGATCCCAACGCAGCAGAAACGGAACCTGGCCGTTCAAAACCTTGGCAGAATCCGAGGAATCCAACTTGTAGTTGCGGTGAAAAAATGACGTTCCGCCATGCCAATCGTTCGTTCCGTTCTTACTCACGACGTTGATGACGCCGCCCGATCCGTGGCCAAACTCGGCATTGTAGCTGCTGGTCACAACCTGAAATTCCAGAATCGAGTCCTGATTGAATTGTGCCGCCGCGCCCCCATTGACTTCGTCGCGATTGGGCATTCCGTCGATCAAGAACACGGCGTTGCCCCCACGTTCTCCAAGAATGGGCGCCGCCCCATCCAGGCTTGCATCTTGCTGGCGGTTGATAGCGATGCCGGGCACCAGTTGCAGCAAGTCGAGATAGTTCCGGCCATTGATCGGCATCTGCTCGATTTGCGCTGGCACGATAGTGGCGCCCGACGACGAAGTATCGACTTCCAACAGCGGCGCAACGCCCGCAATCTCCACTTTTTGTATTTGGCCTTCTACGCGGAGAGTAACGTTCAGGGCAATCGCCCGATTCACCGTAATTTCCAGGGATGCCACGGTCTCAGGCGCGAAGCCCACCTTTGACGCCGTTATTGCATAGACCCCCGCGGCCAGGCCCACAATCCTGTATTCGCCAGAGGCATCAGTCACCGTGCCGCGATCGATGGCCGCAGCCAAGTTTCTCGCCCTCACGACGACTCCCTCGATGGCTAACCCCTGTTGATCGGTAGCCCTTCCTTCGACAACTGAGGTGGTCTGCGCCGCGAGATTCGCCGCGATGGCAAGAAAAATTATATTTGAATACAAAAAGGAAAGTAAGAATCTCTGCCGGCCGAATGATTTCGTCGATGGACCTATCTTCATTTCTTCCCCCTTAGCAACTCGGATCCTGCCTAAGGCATGCAGTACCAGCGGATGACGTCACACTCACTTGTATGCCTCAAAACTGAGCCTGGCGTGTCGCCTGAAGGGGGGTAACTGCTTTCGTGGCTACACTTTTTGAACGAAGCTTTTCAATCGATAGTTATTCCTTGTGTCGAACCGTTTCTTTATTGGCTCCATCGCGTCCGAGCCAGACTTCTAGTTGCCCGCGGAGCACGTTGAACTCCACAGGCTTTGGCACGATGCTATGGCACCCGCTCTCAAGAATGCGTTGACGATCCGAAATCATGACCTGCGCCGTCACCGCGATTACCGGAATATCCTTTAGCGCCGGCTGCTGGTGCATCCACGCCGCTAATGACAAGCCATCTTCTTCGCCAAGCTGTACGTCGAGCAGCACCACATCCGGTTGCTGCTTTTTCAGCGCAGCGAATCCAGCGTCAAGGTTAGGTGCGATCACCGCTAAGTAGCCTTCCATTTCCAACCAGTCGCGTAGCAGCTCGCTATTCAGCGGATTATCTTCCACGATCAAGACCTGCTGCTTCATGTCTTGGTCACCTGTGGCTTTCGCACCGCGCGTTGAAGTTGCTTAACAAGTCCCTCTTGCCACGATTCTTGCTTGTGGAAAAGGGACTGCGCATGTTCCTGCAGGTAGGTCTTCTCTTGTTTAGTCAAATCCTTGCTAGTTAGTACGAAGACCGGGATCGCGGAGGTGCGCGAATTCGCTCGCCATTCCGCGAGTAGTTCAAATCCGCTGACTTTGGGCAGCATGAGATCGAGAATCACCAATTCGGGCAACGATGCCGCCACGTGCCCACGCGCCGCTACGCCATCTACTGCGCTGTTCACGGCGTACCCCTTCGCACTGAGCAGTTCGACGATCATTTCCCGCGTTGCGGCATCGTCGTCGACAACAAGGATAGGCCCGGCCGGCCCGGAGCCTTCTCGACGGCCAATACATCGGTCCACCGCTCCCAACAGCGTCTTGCGGTCCACGGGCTTGACCAAATATTCGTCGGCGCCGATTGCCGCTCCCATAGAAGCGTGGTCCACCACACTGACTACGATCACTGGAATATTCGCGGTGCGAGGGTCGTTTTTCAATTGCAGTAAAATCTCCCAACCGCTGGTGGGTTTCATCAGCAAATCCAAGGTGATCGCTTGGGGTTGGAGCTCCGCCGCCGCTTGCAGTGCCTGCTCCGGTTGATTGCAGGAATATGCCTCGTAACCGGAAGAGGTAAGTTGTGATTCGATTAGGTGAATGGCGGTGCGGTCATCTTCAATAATCAGGATCTTCGCTCGTTCACTTGTTTTCCGCTTCCCGTCCGCCCATGATTTGCTGGGCTCTGAAACCGTAGCCCCAAGCGGCAGGCTGAAGTAGAAGCAACTCCCCTTTCCTGGCGCACTTTCCAGGCCAAGCGTTCCTCCCTGCAGTTTCACTAGGCTATCCGTAATGGCCAAGCCGAGACCGGTGCCCTCGACACCCTCGCCCGATTTCCGCAGCCGGTAGAATGCGTCGAAGATTCGTTTTTGCTCTTCCGGCGGAATCCCTGGCCCGTCATCTCGCACTTTCACTTGAATTTCGTTTTCAAGCTGCTGCGCCTCCAGGACGATGTGCCCGTTTTGCGGAGTAAATTTGATCGCGTTGCCAACCAAATTCATCAACACCTGTTTGAATCTCATGGGGTCCGCATGAACAGCCAATCCACGATCTGCGTTGGAAGTGAGCGCCTGCGTTTTCTTGTCGGCAAGCGGGCGCAAGGCGCTCAGCACTTCTCCGAAAATATTGGCCACGGATAAGTCTTCGCAGGAGAGTTCCAAGCGTCCGGCTTCGATCTTGGAAAGATCCAGAATGTCATTGATGAGCCTGAGCAGGTGTTTCCCGCCGGCTGTGATGTGGCTGACGTACCGTTGCTGGCGCTCATTCAGTTCCCCGCAGCGCTTATCGGCCAACAGGTCGGAAAATCCAAGCACCGCATTCAGGGGCGTGCGCAATTCATGGCTCATGGTGGAAAGGAACTCGTCTTTGAATTTGCTGGCGCGCTCGGCTACATCTTTTGCTTCTGTCAGCGCTTTTTCCACCCGCCGCCTCTTGCGGATCTCGTGCGTTACAACAATGCTGTACACCGGAAGCATGACAAAGATTATTACGATCATCAGAATGAAGATGGCGCCGAAATATTTCGAGGTGATATTCACCTGAACCTTATGCGTGATGAGGTAGTCGTAGGCACAAATCCAAAGCGCTGCCGTCCACAACGTCACGCAAATTCCGACGCGAACTTTTCGGCTAATCGTAAATTTCATATGGTGCCAAACCTCGCCCACGGAACGGCGCAATACGGCCGCTAGGATCGGAGGTTCTTCAGGGAGGGGTAAAAACCAGAAGTTCCAGTCTACATACTAAGTCCGAAACCGCATCGCTGTATCAAATTCCATCAAGCTCTTTCTCAATGAGGTACCTCCCGACGCAATGAACGCTTTGGCGATGTGCCGAACGTAAGCGATGATGATCTGGCAGATGGACATTCGGCACCCTCGAGATTTGGGCTGACCATTACAACTATTTTTGGTTGTCCACCGTAGCGTAAAGGAGTACAGTTCCCTCCAATCAACCAATCAGTGGAGGACCTTCCATGAACCCTCTTTATATAAAATGGCGCGCATTGATTTTTGTCGCCGTGGTGCTTCTGAGTTGCCGGGTCTCGGTGGTTGCCGCGGATGAACCAACCCTAACCAAGGACCAGATCAAGCAATTCCTACTCAACGCTAAGGTGGTGAGCAGTCACGAGTCGTCGAAAGGTATCACTCATCCGCCGCGACTTACGCTGTCCGACGGCAGCGTTACCCACGACGCCTCTTTTCAAGCGATTGATGAACACAAACAAATGGCGCAGCTTGGCATAGGCAGCGAGATGAACTTCGTAGACTCCTACAAGTACAATCTGGCCGCTTACGCACTGGCTGAGTTGCTTGGCGTAGAAGATTTGCTGCCCGTGTATGTCGAACGTAAATGGAAAGGCACTACGGGCTCGCTGAGTTGGTGGTTGCCGGTGAAGATGGATGAGATCGAACGGCACAAGCAAAAATTAACGGCGCCGGATGCGGACGCCTGGAACAGTCAGATGTACAAGGTTCGGGTCTTCGATCAACTGATCTCCGATTCCGATCCCAACCTGACTAACGTTCTGATCGGTGAGAATTGGAAGATTTGGAGGGTTGATTTCACTCGCGCGTTTCGCCAGAACAAAGAAGCGAAAGCGCCTAAAGACCTGGTACGATGCGACCGCCAATTGCTGGAGAAACTGAAGGCGTTGGATGCGAGCGCGCTGACCGAAAAAACCAAGCATTACCTCACCAAGGACGAAGTAAAGGCAGTGATGGCGCGGCGGGACAATATTGTTGGGCAGTTCCAGAAGATGATCGCTGAAAAAGGTGAGAACGAAGTGCTGTACTGAATTTCTACTATAAAAGCTTGCTCTTTCTGGTTCCCAGGGTCTAGTGTTCGGATTACAAATCACGTTTCTTGCCGGTGATCCCGGTAATAAGGAGAGAAAAACAATGCTGAAGAAGCAAGGCACTCTGCTGTTCGCGTTGATGCTCACTTTGCTGTTCGGGGCGGTGTTCGCTCACCAAGCGCCCGCCCAGACGAAGGCAGCCAAGGAGGCGCGGTGGGAAGGTAGAGTTATAAGAATGGATAAGGCGGCTTCCAGTCTGACCGTTCGCAAAGCCGGCGGGACTCTCGAAAAGACCTGTGTATACGACAGCTCGACGAAGTGGGTCAGTCAGTATCACGCCGATAAGAAGGTTACCGACATTGACGCGGGCCAGGTCAAAGAAGACGACTACGTGATTTGCAAGGGCACTGCGGAGAAAGCCGGTGAAATTAAGGCGACGCTAATCTCTAAGCGGCTCTCGCATTCCTCCAACAAGTAAGCGAGTTCGGCCTGATCGCCTGATCTGAATCGATCTGTTGCAGGCATCAGGGTCTAGTCAGCGGTCGCGGAGCCACCCAGGTGATGGCTCCGCGATTCGTTTTTCGGGATCCGGGATGAACATCTGCAATACCGCGCACAATTCTCAAGCCGACGTCCCCTGCCGAGTTTTACTGACGAGAAGTGACAAGGGTCTCATGTTGGTCGAAGCGTTGGACCTGGACCGTGGCAAATTGCTCTCGCTGAGGGTTAGGCCATTACGTGGCGGCCTCTGCCTCGCTACGCTCGCCTTTTATTTGTGTATCCATATTTTTCGGGCTGTTGACTTATGCAATGTTGGCAGCCTAAGATGCGCCCAATAAGGACACCCGGCAAAACCTAATGTTTTCGCTAAATTTCTGCGATCTGGCTTTAAGAGGCAGCGAAGTGTTCCGCCTTCCCGTCTGTATCTCCGTTCGCCGCGCTTGTATGTTGTTCCTCCTGCTCACGTTGTCGGCAGTAACGGCATGGCCGGGACCAGCAACGGCTCCGCCGGAACCACGCGAATCCATAATCGCCGTTGCTGATGTACATAATGATTTTGACGATTTCGTCGCCATTCTCCGGCGCACCGGTCTTATAGATCAGCAAAACCATTGGACCGGTGGAAAAACAACTTTCGTCCAGGTCGGAGATCTCTTGGATCGCGGCCCCAAGCCGCGCGAAGTCATGAATCTGATGATGGCCCTTGAGAAAGAATCGGCACAAGCGGGCGGCCGGGTAGTCGGCCTGCTGGGTAACCACGAAGTGATGAACATCATGGGCGACCTGCGTTACGTGACCGCCGCGAACTACGCCAGTTTCGCCGACGGCAATTCCGAGAACCGGCAGAAGGCTGCGTACGAAGAGTACGTGAAATGGAGAAACAGCCACGCATCGGTGTTAGCCGAACTTCCGCACCCCATGGAATTGACAGAGGCAGAGTGGATGGCGCGCCATCCAGCAGGTTACGTCGAGCAGCGCGAGGCATTTGGTCCAAAGGGAGAATACGGTCACTGGTTGCGGGGACATTCCGCCGTGGCCGAGGTGGAAGGAATCATCTTCTTGCACGGAGGAATTCATCCGGATCTCGGCAAAACGAAAATTGATGCCATGAACAACCGGATCCGCGACGAAATCAAGGCTTTCGATGATGCCAAACAGTATTTTCAGAATGAAAAATTGCTCCTGCCATTCTTTAATTCGCTGGAAATCAGCAATGTGCTTCAGGCGGAAGTCATCGCTGAACTCAAGTCGCGCGTGCCCGCCAGCAATGAGCGCCAGACTAAGATCCAGGAATTCTTGAAGCAGGCAGATTGGTTTAGCTTGCGCGTTGATGGCCCGTTGTGGTTTCGCGGTTACGATCAGTGGAACGATGAAGAAGGCGGACCCAAGGCGAACAAGCTTTTGCAGGATTACAAGGCCGCACACATTGTGGTTGGACACACTGTGCAGAAGGGCGGTCGCATTCGGCCGCGCTTTGGCAACAAAATTTTCCTGATCGACACCGGCATGCTCAGCAGTTACTACGCGGGGGGCATGCCTTCAGCCCTGGAAATCTGCGCCGATAACAGAATCATCGCTGTGTACCTGGACCAGCAGGTAGTCCTTGATCCCGCTGGATCTGCGCCGCAAAACGGAGCCTCCCCGCAGCACCTAGTGGCCGAAGATGCGCACGCGGTTTCGGAAAAGTCAGGCGTCTTGCCTGCGGACCGTATATGTTCCGCAGCAACGGCCGCACCGCAATGAGACCGAGAAGTTACGGAGGAAAGTACTGCGGATGAAACGGTGGACTGAGAGGGTCCTGAACATCCAGCCCGGAGATCTGGGTCGCGGCATCCTCTTGTGCGCTTGCCTGTTCCTGATTATGGGCAGCTATGTAACCGGCAGAATTGCGCGAGACGCTTTGTTTCTGGCCCGGTTCCAGGCTGTTCAGTTGCCTTACGCCGACATCGCAAGCGCAGTTTTAGTAGGAATCGTTGTCGTTGGTTACGTTCGCCTGGGGCAGCTGACCTCTCTTCGCAACCTTGTGGTGGGCAGCCAATTGTTCTTTGCGGCCAACTGTGTGCTTTTTTGGGCAGTGGCCCACTACTACCATCCGGCGTGGCTCTATCCCGCATTCTACGTTTGGGTGGGTCTCTTCGGCGTACTCGCTCCCACCCAGGTCTGGACCCTGGCGAATTATCTTCTGACCACCAGAGAAGCAAAGCGCATTTTCGGCATGGTGGGCGGCGGAGCCATCTTGGGAGCGATTTTCGCCGGCTATTTCTCGAAGACTGTAGCCAAAGCATTCGGCGCTGAGAGTCTACTCCTTGGAATGGCGTCGCTTCTCTTCATTTGTACGGTGCTGATGGCAACGATGTGGCATAGCTTGAAGTCTCGGCTTGCCGCTACAAGTGAGACGGCCGCCGGAGATAAGGGAATCGGACAACGGGACCTGCAGGGCAGCATGCGTTTGGTTCTCTCCTCTCCGTATTTACGAGCCATAGCGGCGGTCATCTGCCTTGCTTCGTTCGCCACGACACTTACCAGCTGGCAATTCAAAGCTGTCGCGAAGCAGGTCCTGGTAAGCAAAGACGCATTGGCCATCTTGTTTGGAAACTTTTACTTCTATGCCGGCATATTGGGACTTTTGTTTCAGTTGCTGCTTACTACGCGACTCCTGCGCCGCTTCGGAATCGGCACCATGCTCTTTGTACTCCCCGTTGCCGTCATGGTGGGCTCCTCCGGACTGCTGATTTGGGGCACGCTCGCATCCGCCCTCGTGCTGAAAGGCAGCGATCAAGTACTCCGCTATTCCATGGACAAGTCCGCGGTCGAATTGTTGTACTTGCCGCTACCCCACAGTGTGAAGTTGCGCGCCAAATGGTTTATCGACACGGTGATCTGGCGTTTAGGCGACGGTTTGGCCGGTGTGACTGCCCTGATTCTGGCCACCTATCTGCATGTAGCGACACGCCACATCAGTTGGGCTGCACTGTTTCTCGTTGGCGCATGGTTCATAGCCGTATCCGTCGCCGGAAGGCATTACATCGCTGCTCTGAAGGAATCTATTAGCCAGCATCGCCTGGATGTGGAGCAAGCCAGCACCCCCGTCCTGGACCGATCGACGACCGATCTTCTGGCCGTCAATCTTTCTGGGTCCGATCCCAAGGAAATTCTTTACGCGTTGTCCCTTTTCGAAGTGGAACAGCAAAGAGCTGCGCACCCGGCCATACGGGCTTTGCTTGGTCATTCCGCACCGGAAGTGCGGCAAAAGGCAGTCGCCATCCTTTCGGCGGCGGGCGATAAAGCCGCCGTTCCAGAAGTGAAGGGACTGCTCCGGGACCCGGAACTCAGTGTGCGCACCGAGGCCCTGCTCTTTCTGAGCCATCATGCACATATCGATCCCTTGACCGCCATCGAGCAACTTGGCGACTTCCCTGACTTCTCGGTGCGATCGGCGGTCGTCGCCTTTCTGGCGCAGCCCGGCGAGGCTCAGAACTTGGAAGCCGCCCGGAATATTCTCGACTCTATGGTCAACGAAGCGGGACCCGCAGGCCTGCTTCACCGGGTGGAAGCCGCCCGCCTGCTGGGCAGATTGCCAGACTGTTTCGATCCTTTGCTCTCCACGCTTCTCGCTGATTCCGACACTCACGTAGTGTGCGAAGCCATACATTCCGTCGGAACGTTACGCAAACGCCGGCTGGTGCCCGAATTGTTAGACCGGCTGGCGGACCATAGAGTGGCCCCCGCCGCTGTACAAGCACTGGGCAAATTCGGAGACTCCATTGTGGGAGGGTTACGCGACCATCTCTGCGACTCCGCAATTCCCATTCAAGCACGCAGAGAAATTCCCGGCGTACTAATGGCTCTGGGGACATCGACCGCCGCCACCGTACTGCTCGACAATCTTCTGCAAGGCGACACGGTGCTGCGCTTTCGCACCATCGACGCCCTCAATAAACTTTGCAGGATGAATCCAGAGATCGCGCTGGACGTTCAGATGTTGGAGACCGTACTGGCAGCCGAAATTTTGGGGCACTATCGGTCATACCAGATTCTAGCCACTATCAGCGCCACGGACGACGGCATCGATCCTCTCGCCCGAGCACTGAAGGAATCCATACAACAAGAACTAGAGCGCATTTTTCGACTGCTGTATCTGCTGCATCCCCGCCTCGATTTGCACAGTGCTTATGTAGGTCTGCAGTCCACGAACGTTTCCGTACACGACAATGCCTTGGAATTCCTCGATAACGTCTTGAAATCGCAATTGCGAGAAATGTTAGTGCCCTTGCTCGACAGCAAGGTCACCGTTGCCGAGCGAGCCCAGATCGCACAACGGTTAGTGCGCTCCAAGATCGAAAGTCAGGAGCAGGCCGTAGCAGAACTCGTTGCTAGCGACGATCCATGGTTGAAGTCCTGTGGGGCATACGCCATCGGAAGTCTGGGAATAAGATCTTTGGAAGATCAATTGGACCGCTGCCTGACAGAATCGGACCCGCTACTACGCGAGACCGCGCGCGCCGCTAAACTGCGCCTGGAAGCGCTCGCCGCGAAGTCCTGATTCCTTCGCGGCGTCGCAACACTCGGCAATATACAGGAGCCGTCCATTGCGGGGCGGCCCCAGTCATCCTATTTCGGAAAGAAGCTATCGAGGCAGGCGCAAATCAACGCGCGTTGCGTGCAGCACACCCTTATCGTCCACTGTGCCAAGTACGATCACAAAGGAACCTTCCTTTACCTCGTCCTGTTGCCCGGGCTTTCCGCCCTTGGTCCATTGCGTGGAGCTGTCGTAGGCAACTTTCCTTACAGT
>Ga0137415_10008007_pt1 | contig 10473 bp, 10 predicted proteins | sample CZODoug3_1_1_16f_FD_183082 | JGI IMG/M metagenome (GOLD analysis project Ga0137415, IMG submission 183082) | Vadose zone soil fungal communities from Angelo Coast Range Reserve, California, USA - CZODoug3_1_1_16fungal (Hybrid Assembly) | ecosystem: Environmental > Terrestrial > Soil > Vadose... | reverse complement strand
CAGGTCTTCGAGGGCAACAACTTCGTGATCTGCAACTTCGTCCCCCGCAAGGTCGACTACCACCCGCTGTCCATCCCCGTGCCCTACTACCACTCCAACGTCGACAGCGACGAGGTCATGTTCTACTGCGGCGGCAACTACGAGGCCCGCAAGGGCTCAGGCATCGGGCCGGGGTCGGTCAGCCTGCACCCCGGCGGCCACGCCCACGGCCCCCAACCCGGCGCCTACGAACGCTCCATCGGCGTCGAGTTCTTCGACGAACTCGCCATCATGGTCGACACGTTCCGTCCGCTCGAACTCGGCGAGGGCGGACAGGCCGTCGACGACGGCGCCTACGCCTGGACGTGGAGCGGCCGCCGCCCACCGACGGGTGAACCGGGTGGGCCGCCCGCATGATCGGTGGCGATCTGGCCGACCTGTTCGCGCATTTGCTCGACGACGCGTCGATGTACCCACCTCGGGACGAACACCCGCCGGCCGCGGTGACCGACCATCTCGCGCATCGCGTGGCCTGGTACGCCGACCTGGTAGGCCCCTTCGTCTGCTCGGTGGGCCGGCTGCCCACGATCGAGGCGCTCGCCGCCCGGCACGGCGTCGATCGGCTGGACGTGGCGATGGTGGTGCCGGGTGGCCTCGAGACGCTCGGCGAGGCCGTCGAGGCGGCCAAGCGCTGCGAACGGGTGCGGGTGGTCGGTATCGAGATTCCCCTCGGCCCCCATCGCCTCGTGGACGCGCTGAGTCATCTGGTGCCGCTGGTGTCCGACGAGCGGCTCGTCTACCTCGAGATTGCGGTCCAGATCATCACCGACCATGCCGTCCATGCGCTCGCCCCGACCGGCGTGCGGCTCAAGCTACGCACCGGCGGCACGTCGATCGAGGCATTCCAGAGCGAGGACCGGCTGGCCGCGCCGATCGTCATGTGCGCGACGGAGCGATTGGCGTTCAAGTGCACAGCCGGGCTGCATAATGCGATTCGCCACCGCGACCGGGACACCCTGTTCGAGCACCACGGCTTCCTGAACGTAGCCCTCGCGGCGCGGGTGGCGGCCGCGACCGGCAGCCACGCCGCGACGCGCGCGATGCTCGCCGAGCGCGATCCCAGCGCGATCGCCCGCCAGGTCGGCAACCTCACCGCGGCCGACGTCCGCGCCATCCGAGCGTTGTTCACCTCGTTCGGCACCTGCAGCATCGACGAACCGGTGGGCGACCTGCTCGAGCTGGGCCTGGTGAGCGTGCCGTGACCGACGACCTGTTCGATGTGACGAACCTGCCCTACGGATCGGCGATCTGGCGCGACGGTCGGCGGCACGCGGTGGTACGTATCGGATCGGCGGCGCTGTCGCTGACCATGGCCGCACCGTCGGAGTTCGCCGAGCTGTTCGCCGACGGCACGCTCGATCGGCTGCTCGCAGCCGGCCGGCAGACGTGGACGGACGTACGCGAGCTGGTCATGTCCTTGCTGGGTGACGAGGCAGCCGTCCAGGTCTATCTGGCCCCCCTTTCGTCGATCGAGTCGGTGCTGCCGTTCACGGTTGCCGACTACGTCGACTTCTACGCATCCGAGCACCACGCGACCAACGTGGGACGGCTATTTCGCCCGGACGAGGAGCCACTCAAGCCGAACTGGAAGCACCTGCCGGTCGGCTATCACGGACGCGCCGGCACCGTGGTGGTAAGCGGCACGCCGATCCGCCGCCCGCAGGGCCAGACCCGCGGCGCCGACGGAACGGTCGGCTTCGGGCCCTCGCGGCGCCTGGACATCGAGGCCGAGCTGGGCTTCGTGATCGGCACCCCGTCCCGACTCGGCGACCCCGTTCCCGTGGCCGACTTCGCCGAGCACGTCTTCGGGGTCTGCCTGGTGAACGACTGGTCAGCACGCGACATCCAGGCCTGGGAGTACGTGCCGCTCGGGCCGTTCCTGGGCAAGTCGTTCGCGACGTCCGTCTCGGCCTGGATCACGCCGCTGGACGCCCTCGCGGCGGCCCGCGTGCCGGCTCCGCGTCGCGACGTGGCCGTGTTGCCCTATCTGGACGACTCGGCCCATCCGTGGGGGCTCGACATCGCCGTCGAGGTGTGGCTCAACGGTCAGCTCATCTCGCGGCCGCCGTTCGCCGGCATGTACTGGACGCCGGCGCAGATGCTCGCGCACCTGACGGTCAACGGTGCGAGCGTGCGGCCGGGCGACCTGTTCGCGTCGGGCACGATCAGCGGCCCCGGCCCGGACGAGCGGGGCTCGCTGCTCGAGCTGTCGTGGGGCGGTGCTGAACCGCTCACCCTGGACGACGGCGCGGTCCGCACGTTCCTACAAGACGGCGACGAGGTCGTGCTGCGCGCGACTGCGCCGGGTGTCGGGGGCGGTCGGATCGGCCTGGGCGATGTCAGCGGGCACATTCTGCCCAGCTGACGCGAAGTTGTCCGCGCTCGGAGGTGCCGGAGCATCGCCGAGCGCGGACAACTCGCAATAGGTCAGGGCAGGGGCAGGGTCAGGGCAGGAAGTACATGGGGTTGGGCATCTTGAACGTCTTGTCCGCAGAGCCGCCTTCCAGGTCGCTGAACTGGTCGCCGAAGTTGGCCACGATGTGATAGCCGAGTGACTGGATGTGCGCCCGGGTCAGCGACTTGTACTGGATGGTCGTGCAGGTCGGCTCGCACGGCAGGTAGGCCGGCGGGGCGGTGCGGTTGCGCATGTACAGGTGCGCCGTGTCGGCGGACGCCTGGTATCCGACCTTGGCCAGGTTGCCCTCGGTGCCGGGGCGCTGCGCCTCCGGGCGCCCGGTCAAGAAGAAGACCGTGTAGCCGTGGGTGCTGGCCCAATTGACGAGATCGGGCATGCCGAACACCGCCGGGAACCGCTCGTTGTTCACGTAGTCGGCGTTGGTCACCGGGTTGAAGGCGAAGCTGGAGAAGATCTCGTAGTTGTAGGTGTTCAGGGTGGTGTCGTCGACGTCGAACACCACGGCCGGCGTGCCCGCGCGGACGTGGTGATGCGCCAGGTACTGCTGGCCCTTGGCGGCGATGCCTTCGACCTCGTGGGCGTAGTTGCCGTCCGGGGACGGGAGGTGGTCGGTGCCGACGAGGGTGTCGTCGTAGTAGGCCTTGATCTGGTTCTCGACCAGGGTGATGTTCGGGATCGAGTCGCCGTGTCGCGGCGTCGACTGGGAGACCGCGACGCCGGTGAACGCGAGGGCTGCGGCGACGAGCGCCCCGGCGGCGATCAGCACGAGTGGTCGGCGTCGAGTTCGGCGCGGCTCGGTACCGGGTTCCTCGGGCGGGTTCTGACGCATGGGCACGTTCTCCATTCATGGGCGAATTGCCCGGCGACGGGCGCGCTGGCGCCGTCCGGGGCGGGTAGCGCACAGACTGTCGCAGCCCCTGCGGACCCCGAACAAGGGCGCGCATCGCGGAACCTCAGCGCCGCCACTGTAGACATCTGACATCGATGCCCGCACGCCCAGGCAAAGCGACGCCCACCCCTGCGAAGGCGACCACGGAGAACCCGGCCATCGGAGCGATGAGCGCTCGCGCGGGCAAGCGGGGCGCAACCACGGAGAAGCCCAGCTATCGGAGCGATGAGCGCTCGCGCGAAGAGCCCCGCCGCCGCGGCGCGGCCGCGCCGGAGGCGCGTGCGGATTCGCAGATCCACCCGAGCGCCAGCGAGCGGTGGTCCGCGAATGCGCGTCGGCGGGATAAAAATAGGAAGAGGCGGCGGCACGGGAGGGATGTGCCGCACGCCTCTTCGAGAGACAACTTTATTGCATGAACCTGGGTGGCGCGCAACCTGTAGCGGCGCGCCGAGCTAAATGCCCCGATTCGAGCATCGCCCAGCGGCGCTCCGGGGTGTTCGACCCACGGCGGCGTACCGCCCACCACCCGCCGAAACGGCCGGTTCCATCTCTATATGAGCGCTAGGATTGTCTGCGTGTTCCGGTTCCCGAATCCGGTGAACGAGCTGGCGGCGCGCACGGTTGCCGCTGGCGTGCTCGCTCTCGCCCTGCTCACCCTCCTGCTCAGCGCGGCGCTCGGATTCGGCTGGCTGTGGCTGACCGTTCCACTCGCCTATGGGTTCGTCGCCCGCGTTCTCACCGGGCCGACGTTGAGCCCGCTCGGTCAGCTGGCGACCCGGGTCGTGGCACCACGCCTCGGTCCCGCGCGGCCGGTTCCGGGACCGCCGAAGCGCTTCGCCCAGGGCATGGGCGCGGCGATGTCGCTGGCCGCCGTAGTCGCGCACTTCGGATTCGGCGCGGACTGGGTGGCCGTGGTGCTGCTCGGCCTGATCGTTGTCGCCGCGATGCTCGAGTCGGCGTTCGCGTTCTGCATCGGCTGCACGATCTTCGCCGGGCTGATGCGGGTCGGAGTCATCCCGGCGAGCGCGTGCGAAGCGTGCGCAGACGTCTCGCTGCGCCAGCCCACAGCTGTCTGAACGATCAGGCCGGGCAGACTGTCCCGGTGACTGACGCACCGGAGACGGCGAACCCGCCGCGGTACGGCCTGGAAGTGATCGCCGTCCTCGGTGTCTCCCTCGGCATGTCGGCCCTCTACGCGCTGCTGTACTACGCCCGCGCCGAGATCACCGTCAAGGGTGGCATCGCCGCGACGACGGCCACCGTCGTCTCCGGGCCGGCCACCAGCTACCCCTGGCTGGACCTGGCCGAGGATCTGGCCGACGTGCTCAACGGCTTGATGCCGGCGGCCTTGGCGCTGGTACTGCTCGCCCGGGTACCCGGCGGGCGGGGGCTCGGCATCGGCCTGGACTGGCTGCACGCGCGCCGCGACGCCCTGCAAGGCATGGCGTTCGCCGCGTTGATCGGCCTGCCCGGACTCGGCTTGGTCTGGGCCGCGCACGAGCTCAGCATCAACGCCAGCATCGCCGTGGTCGACCTGCCCAGCACCTGGTACCGCGTGCCGCTTCTCGTCCTCGAGGCGGCGCAGAACGGCATCCTCGAAGAAGTCGTCGTCGTCGGCTACCTGCTGACCCGGCTGCGGCAAATGGGGTGGTCCGATACGCGCGCTCTGGGCGCGAGCGCCGTGCTGCGTGGCACATATCACCTCTATCAGGGCTGGGGCGGATTTTTCGGCAACCTCGTCATGGGGCTGATCTTCGGCTGGTGGTTCCAACGCACCCGCCGGGTCCTGCCGCTGGCCATCGCGCACACACTCATCGACGCGATCAGCTTCATCGGCTACGTCTACCTGCACAACCGGATCGACTGGATCTGATACGCAGCTGCGGGGCTTGTGGCTCGATCGCTCCGCGACTGCGGTTAGGATTCTGAATGTGCCGGCCTACAAGTTGCGTGAGGCAGCGCAGTTCCTCGGCGTCAGCGACGACACGGTCCGTCGCTGGGTGGACGCCGGCCGGATCTCCACCCTGCGCGACGGCAGCGGCCGCAGCGTCGTCGACGGCGCCGAGCTCGCCCAGCTGGCCGAGGAGCTGGCGGCGGCGGCACCGCGTCCCGACACCGCGCCCGTGATGCTGGAATCGGCGCGCAACCGCTTCACCGGGCTGGTCACGCGAGTCGTGCGCGACGCCGTGATGGCCCAGGTCGAGATCCAGGCCGGGCCGCACCGCCTGGTCTCGCTGATAAGCCGTGAGGCGGCCGACGAGCTGGCGCTCGAGCCGGGCGTCACCGCCATCGCCGCCGTCAAGTCGACCAACGTCGTCGTCGAAATCCCGAAGAGGTAACCCATGCGTATCCGCCCGTCCGTCCTGCTCATCGCCGTACCGCTCGCCGCGTCGCTGGTGGCGTGCGGTTCGTCGAGTCCGGGCCCCGGCTCCACCGAGGGCGCCACCGGCGGATCGAGCAGCGGCCTGCGCCTCACCGGCTCGATCACCGTGTTCGCGGCCGCATCGCTGACCGAGTCCTTCACGACGCTCGGCAAGCAGTTCGAGGCGGCGCATCCCGGCGCCAAGGTCATCTTCAACTTCGGCGCGAGCTCCACCCTCGCCACGCAGATCAACGAGGGCGCGCCGGCAGACGTCTTCGCGTCGGCGTCCACCAAGAACATGAAAGACGTCACCGACAAGGGCAACGCGACCGGGTCCTCCACGTTTGCGGTGAACACGATGGAGATCGCGGTGCCACCGAGCAATCCGGGCCATGTCACCAAGCTCGCCGATCTGGCCCGGGCCGGGGTCAAGGTGGCGCTGTGCCAGGAGCAGGTGCCGTGCGGAACGACCGCCGCGACGGTGTTCACCAAGGCGCACCTCACCGTCAAGCCCGTCACTCGCGAGGCCGACGTCAAGTCGACACTCGCCAAGGTCACCCTCGGCGCGGTCGACGCCGGTGTCGTGTACGTGACCGACGTCAAGGCGGCCGGCAGCAAGGTCAAGGGCATCACCATTCCCAACACGGTGAACGCCAGTACCGCCTACCCGATCGCCGCTCTCAAGGGCTCGAAGAACGCGGCGGTCGCGGCCGCGTTCGTGGCCTACGTCCAGTCAACGGATGGCAAGGCGGTGCTCACCGCGGCGGGGTTCGGCAAACCGTCGTGACCCGGCGCCGGCCCGTCGGGGGCGGCGTTCCCTTGCTGCTCGTCCCACCGGCGGCCATCGGTGCTGCCTTCCTGCTCCTGCCGACGATCGCGTTGCTCATCCGGATGCCGTGGAGCGGGCTGCGCGGGCTCTACACCAACTCCGACGTGTCGGCGGCCCTGACCCTGTCGCTGCAGACGGCCACCGCCGCGACCGCGGCCTCGCTGGTGTTCGGCGTGCCGTTGGCCTGGATGCTGGCCCGGCTGCACTTTCACGGGCTGGGCCTGGTCCGAGCGGCGGTCACCATGCCGCTCGTGTTGCCCCCGGTCGTGGGTGGCGTCGCGCTGTTCCTGGCGCTGGGTCGCTTCGGCGTCGTGGGCCGGTACCTGGACCAGTGGTTCGGTTTCACGCTCCCGTTCACCAAGTACGGGGTGGTCGTGGCCGAGACCTTCGTGGCGATGCCGTTCCTGGTGATCACCGCTGAAGGAGCGTTCCGCGCGGCGGACCGGGGCCTGGAAGAGGCGGCGGCAACGCTCGGCGCCTCCCGACTGATCGTGTTCTGGCGCATCACGCTGCCGGGGATCGGTCCGTCGCTGGTGGCCGGGACGGTGCTGTGCTGGGCCCGGGCCCTGGGCGAGTTCGGCGCGACGATCACGTTCAACGGCAGCCTGCCCGGCCACACCGAGGTCATGCCGACGTTGATCTCGCGGGCTCTGGAGAACAACCTGGAGCAAGCCGAAGCGCTGAGCCTCGTCCTGATCGCGATCGCCCTGATCATCCTGACGGTCCTGCGCGAACAGTGGCTGCGCCCAGCGGTGAGCACGTGACGCCCGAGCCGGCCGGGCTGGCGGGGCTGGCGGCCGACGTCCACGTCGAGCGCGGAGCGTTCCAGCTCGACGTCAGCCTCGAGGTGCCGCCGGGTGAGATCGTCGCCGTGCTCGGTCCCAACGGGGCCGGCAAGACGACGCTCCTGCGCACCCTCGCCGGGTTGCTGCCCCTCACGGCCGGGCGCATCGCCCTCGATGGCACCGTCCTGGACGACCCGACCGAGCGGACGTTTCGCGATCCGGCCGACCGACAGGTCGGCGTCGTCTTCCAGGACTATCGGCTCTTCCCCCGGATGCGGGTGATCGACAACGTGGCCTTCGGGCCGCGGTCCCGTGGCCTGGAGCGTGGCCCGGCGCGGCAGCTGGCCCATCAGTGGCTGGATCGGCTCGACATCGCCGACCTGGCCCGGCGGCGACCGTCACAGCTCTCCGGCGGCCAGGCCCAGCGGGTAGCGCTGGCTCGGGCGCTGGCCGCCAAGCCGGGGCTGCTGCTGCTCGACGAGCCCCTCGCAGCCCTCGATGCGCGCACCCGCTCGCTCGTGCAGGGTGAGCTGCGCGGGCACCTGGGCGCCTTCGGCGGGCCGACCCTGCTCGTCACGCACGATCCGCTCGAGGCGTTGCTGCTCGCCGACCGGATCGTCGTTCTCGAAGACGGCGCGATCGTGCAGCAGGGCTCGCCGCACGACATCGCGGCCCGTCCGGCCACCGATTACGTCGCGACGCTCGTCGGGGTGAATCTCTACGCCGGCGTTGCCGCCGACGGACGGGTCGAGCTGGACGACGGTGGCGCCATCATGATCGGCGACACCGAGCTGACCGGGCGCACGCTGGTCGCGATACGCCCGTCGGCGGTCACCGTCTACGCGAGTCGCCCGGATCCGGGCAGTGCCCGCAATCTGTGGCCGGGCCGAATCGAGTCACTCGCTCCGCTGGCCGACCGGATCCGGCTGCGAGTCTCCGGCCCGCCGGACGCTCTTGTCGACGTGACCGCCCCGGCGGTGGCCGAGCTGGCCCTCGCCCGCGGTCGAGACGTCTGGCTCGCGGCCAAGGCGACCGACGTGACCGCGTATCCGGAACCGGACGGCAACTCGGCTGCAGCCGACAGGGCGCGATGAGAAGCTGAGCGGATGAGTGACGTCGAGATCGTGCACCCGGTACCCGTCGAGGAAGTAGCCGGCTGGGTCGAGACCATGGCCATCACGTTCCTCGAGAACCCGGCGGATGAGCAGCACCGAAACTGGATCGACACCCTGCGGCGGGACTGGCTGCCCGACCGCTTCTGGGGAGCGCGCGATCGAGGCAACTGGGTCGGCACGCTGGGCTCCTGGCCGTACCACCTCACGGTCCCGGGCAGCGACACAACGCTGTCCGCCGACGGCCTCACGATGGTCACCGTGGCCGGCACCCATCGCCGGCGCGGCTTGCTCACCACGATGTTGACCGACTCCCTGCACGCCGCCCGCGACCGCGGCGACGCCGTCAGCATTCTGTGGGCCGCCGAGTGGGCCATCTACTGGCGCTTCGGCTACGCCCCGGCGACGACCACCGCGTACTACGAGCTCAGCCCCCGCTCGCCAGGTGCATCACTCTCACCCTCGGGCGAAGGGACCGTGCGTCGGGTCGGCGCGGCCGAACTCGGCAGCCTGGCTACTGACATCTTCGCCCGCGCAGCCCAGCACCGGGCCGGCAACATCGACCGCTCACGCGGGTGGTGGCAACGGCAACTCGGCCTCGACGGGTACCCCGACAACCCCTACAACGGCAAGGTCCGAAATCACGTCCTGCACGAAGGACCGGACGGTCCGGACGGATTCGTCACCTGGGTGCCCGGATCAACCGACTCAGCCGAAACGGGCACGATCGAGGTCCTCGACCTGTGTGCCGCTACCGACGCGGCCTACCGGAACCTGTGGGCCTACATCTCCTCCCTCGACCTCGTCGATCAGATCACCACCCACCGCCGCCCGATCGACGAGCCGGTGCGCTGGCTGCTCGGCAATGCGCGCGCACTGCGTCTTAGCTACTACGCCGACGGGCTATGGCTGCGGCTGCTCGATGTCCCGGCCGCACTCAGCACCCGGCGCTACGCGGTATCCGACCGGCTCGTGCTCGAGATCGTCGACGACGACATCGGCGGATTCGCGGCCGGGCGCTACGTACTGGACGGCGGCCCGGACGGCGCCAAGTGCCTACCGTCCACAGTGGACACACCTGACCTGCGCCTGCACCAGCGCGCGCTGGCCGCGGCCTACCTCGGCGGCAACAGCCTGCACAGCCAGCTCATCGCCGGACGGGTCGACGAGCTCACCGCCGGGGCGCTGCGGCGCGCCGACGCCATGTTCGCGACGCCGGTCGCTCCGTGGTGCGCTACGGGCTTCTGACTCAGTCGGCTCAGTCGTCCAGGACGGGATCGGCTGACCAGCGTTCCTCGATCCGGCCGTAGTGCCAGATCAGCCACGAGACGGCCCAGGTCGCCACGAACACGCCGACCACGATGTAGCCGGTGTACTGGAAGTCGCCGATGGTGCCGAAGATCGTCCACAGCCCGCCGTGCAGATCGAGTTTGTCCGAGAGCAGGCCGAGCAGCTCGATACCGCCGATCACCATCGCCACGAGCACGCTCAGCGTGGTGACGGTCATGTTGTAGTAGACCTTGCGGATCGGCTTGGAGAACGCCCACCCGTAGGCGAAGTTCATGAACGATCCGTCGATGGTGTCGAACAGGCACATGCCGGCCGTGAACAGGATCGGCAGGCACATGATCGCGTACCAGGGCAGGGCCAGCGCCGCGCTGGTGCTCGCCAGCACGAGCAGTGAGATCTCGGTGGCCGTGTCGAAGCCGAACCCGAACAGCACTCCGACCGGGTACATGTGCCAGGGCTTGCGCACCGCGGCCGTGGCCCGCCCGAGGATCCGGTTGAGGAAACCCCGGCCGGCCAGCATGGTCTCGAGCGTCTCTTCGTCATAGTGCCCGGTGCGCATCTGCCGGAACACCTTGACGATGCCGACCAGGATCACCAGGTTGACGATGCCGAGCACCATCAGGAACACGCCGGACACGCTCACCCCGACGGTGCCGGTGACATCGTGCAGGGTGGAGTTGTCGTTCTTGACCTCACCGATGATCGAGCGCACCCCGAAGCTGAGCAGCACGCACATCGTGAACACGATCGT
>Ga0137415_10008006_pt1 | contig 10474 bp, 9 predicted proteins | sample CZODoug3_1_1_16f_FD_183082 | JGI IMG/M metagenome (GOLD analysis project Ga0137415, IMG submission 183082) | Vadose zone soil fungal communities from Angelo Coast Range Reserve, California, USA - CZODoug3_1_1_16fungal (Hybrid Assembly) | ecosystem: Environmental > Terrestrial > Soil > Vadose... | reverse complement strand
GAGGGTCTTGAGACCGAACCGTCGCCACTCGCCCGGCGCTCGGCTCTGGGCGTGCGGGCGGATCATCCAGTAGAACCGGAGCGGCGATGTGAGCAGCGCGTCGGCCACCGTCCGGAACGCGGCGAGGCCACCCAGTTCCCAGAACTGCAGCGTGTCAGCGACGATCGCGGTGGTGCCGAGCGGCAGGACGAAGCGCGCGAGCCCGGCCGGCGTCGTCAGCGTGGCTGGGTGCACGTGGGGATCGATGTAGCCCGGAACCAGCACGCGGCCGGTCGCGTCCACGACGCGCGTGCGCCCGCCGACCATCTCGTCGCGCACGCCGACGTAGGCGATCCGTTCCCCGCGCGTCGCGACGTTGGCCGGGTAGAGCTCGCCGGTGTAGACGTTGAGCAAGGTCCCGCCGCGCACATACAGATCGGCGGGGGCGGCGCCGCGAGCGACGTCGGTGAGGCGCCGACGCTCAGCGATGGTCACAGTCACAATTATAGCGACAGGGCGAGCCGCAGAACGTCGCGGCGCCGGGGCCCCGCCGTGCGAGGCGAGCCTTTCCATGGCCGAGATACAATCGGGGCATGAGCCGCGCGATCGTCGTCAACAGCCTGGTGCGCGTGCCCGAGCGGGCATTGCAGGTCCGCGCGGTGCGGGCCTCGGGCCCGGGCGGCCAGAACGTGAACAAGGTCGCCACGAAGGTCGACGTGCGCGTCGATCTCGATGCGATTGAAGGGCTTTCGGTGCCCGCCCGTGCTCGGCTCGCGACGCTCTGCCGTCATCGGCTCGACGCGGACGGGAGATTGATGGTGTCGAGCCAGGCCGAGCGGAATCAAGCGAGGAATCTCGAGGATGCTCTCGACCGGATCCGGAGGCTCGTCGTGGCGGCGCTTCGTGAGCCGCGGTCACGTAAGGCCTCGCGGCCATCGGCAGGGGCTCGCGAGCGGCGGATCGAGTCGAAGAAGCGCCGGGGCGCGCTCAAGCGGGAGCGCACCCGAGACCCGGACTGAAGGCGCTCAGCGCTTGGGAGCGCGTCCCGCGCGGTAGGCGGCCGCGCCGGCGCGTACGCCCACCCGAACGCTCCGGCTCAGGAGCGTCACCTGGGCGACGGCTTCGCGCACGCGAGGCTCGGCGCGGCGGATCATCCGCTCGACCTCGACCCGGGTGCGGCGCTCGATCCGGCGCATGCGACGACGCGCCTCCCCGCGCGCCCGGTCGGCCTCGGTCTTGAGCGTCTTCAGGTGCTTCTGCAGCGCCTTCATCTGCCGTTCGAGATTGGTCATGGCGCCTCTCTCCGTGTGTGACGAACGGTCAGAAGCCCAGCGCGCGAACCTCGTCCCGGAAGCGCTGGACGTTGCGGAGCTTGATCTCCTCGTAGCCGCGGATGAGGTCGGGTAGACCCGCAAGCTTCACCGCGCGCTCGTGGCTTTCAGGCGATAGACCGACCAGCGCCTTCTCGACGAGCGAGCGATACTCGCCGGGCAGCTGCCGCTCGACCCGTCGTACCGCGGCGAAGCCGAAGGGATCGAGCGGAGTGCCGCGCAGCATCTTCATCCGGGCCAGCACGCCGAAGACCGAAGAGAACCATGGGCCGAGCTTGAGCTTCTGCTTGAGGCCGAGCGCTCGGAGCAGCGGCGGGTGGAGGTTGTAGGCGAGCTTGACGCCGCCCGGGAACTCGTCCGCCAGCGCGCGGGCGATGTCGGGCTTGAGAGAGAGGCGCGCGACTTCGTACTCGTCCTTGTAGGCCATGAGCTTGAAGAGATAGCGCGCGACCGCCTCGGAAAGCCGTGACTCGCCCGGCACCACGCCGGCCTCGGCCTCGCGCACACGCCGTACGAACTGGACGTAGCCGTGCGCGTAGCCCGCGCTCTTGTAGGCGATCAGCTCGGGCACACGAATCTCGAGCAACCGCTTGAGCTCGCCCGTGGCGCCGACCGAATCCACGAGGCTCTGCGCCGGTGCCGTGAGCTCCGGCGCCACCTCGACCGCGCCCAGGCGGCGCCGGACGATCGTGCGAGCCCACGCCGGATCGGCGACCAGCAGCCGGCCCACCCGGAACGCCTGACTGTTCATCTGCACCGAGACACCGTTCAGGACGATCGCTTCCTCGATGGCCGCCTCGCTCACGGGCAGGGCGCCGGCCTGCCAGGCGGCGCCCAGCACGATCATGTTGGCGGCCATGTGGTCGTCGAAGAGCGTCTCGGCCAGGCCGAGCGCGTCGAGATAGACGTTCTCGTCCTTGCGGGTCACGCGGTTGATCGACGTGATGAGCCCGCTGGCCTCGGGAAACTCGACCGCCGTCGACGTCACCATCGCGCCGGTCGGCACCTGACTGGTCGAGATGACCGCGATCGTCCGCTCGGGGCGCGCGTGATCGAGATTTTGCGGGGAGGTCGCCACCAGGATGTCGAAGCCGAGATAGCAATCGGCGGATCCGGCGGCGACCTTGCTCGAGACCTGCGTGGCCCGGTCAAGGATCTTGAGGTGCGAGACGACCGGTCCACCCTTCTGGCTGAGGCCCGTCTGGTCGAGGCCGCGGACGTGCTTGCCGTCGAGGAGCGCCGCCGTGCCCAGGATCTGGTTCACGGTCACCACGCCGGTGCCGCCGATCCCCATCATGAACACATTGGCCTCGCCCGGAACTTGGAGCGTGGGCTCGGGCAGCGAGCGCTCTACCTTGTACACGCGGCGTTCCTTCTTCAGCGGGTCGACGAGTGGCACCACGGTCAAGAAGGATGGGCAGTCGCCGTTCAGGCACGAGTAGTCCTTGTTGCAGGACGATTGATGGATCTGCGTCTTGCGGCCGAACTCGGTCTCGACCGGATGCACCGAGAGGCAGTTGCTCTTCACGCCGCAGTCGCCGCAACCCTCGCAGACCGCCTCGTTGATGAAGACGCGCATTTCCGGGTCGGGGAGCCGGCCGCGCTTGCGCAGCCTGCGCTTCTCCGCGGCGCACCGCTGGTCGTAGACGAGCGCGGTGACGCCCGGAAGATCGCGGAGCACGCGCTGCGCCTCGTCGAGCCGGTCGCGATGCCACACCTCGACGCCCGAGGCCCACACCGTGCCGGCCGGGTACTTGTCCGGCTCGTCGGTCATCACGATCACGCGCTTGACGCCCTCGGCCGTCAGCGAACGCGTCAGCTCGGGCACCGGCATCGCGCCCGCGGCGTCCTGGCCGCCGGTCATCGCCACCGCGGAGTTGTAGAGGATCTTGTAGGTGATGTTGGTGCCGGCCGCGACCGCCTGCCGGACCGCCAGCGAGCCCGAGTGGAAGAAGGTGCCGTCGCCGAGGTTCTGGAAGAGATGGTTCGTCTCGGTGAAGGGCGCGATGCCGACCCACTGGGCGCCCTCGCCGCCCATGTGGGTGAGCCCCATCGTCCGGCGATCCATCAAGAGCGCCATCCCGTGGCAGCCGATGCCGGCGCTGGCGATCGAGCCCTCCGGCAGGACCGTCGAGCGGTTGTGGGGGCACCCAGAGCAGAAGTAGGGCTGGCGCGCCAGCGTCAGCGGCGCCGGGCGCTGGCGGAGCGCCTCGAGGAGCGCGACGCGCGCCGTGATCGAGTCGAGCTGGACCCGGCGCTCGAGGCGCGCCGCGACGATCTGGGCGACACGGTCGGCGTCGAGCTCGGCGTCGGCGGGGACGAGGGGTCGACCCTCCAGGTCGTGCTTGCCGGTGATGCGGGGGCGCTCGGCCTGGTTGTAGAGGATGTCGCGGATGAAGAGCTCGCAGAATGCGCGCTTCTCCTCGATCACGAGCAGCTCCTCGAGGCCCCGCGCGAACTCGCGGACGATGCCGGGCTCCATCGGGAAGAGCATCCCGATCTTCAGGAGGCGCACGCCGTACCGCCGGAGCGCCGCGTCGTCGAGGCCGAGCTCGCGGAGCGCCTCGCGGAGGTCCCCGTAGGTCTTGCCGGGCGCGGCGATGCCGAGCCAGGCGGAGGGCGTGTCGAGCGTGATCCGGTTCAGTCGGTTCGCGGCGGCGAAGGCCTTCGCCGCCTCGAGCCGGCCGTAGTGGATCTCGCGCTCCGTGTCGAGCCCCCACGGCGGCATGAGCAGCGGGTTCTGGCGCGCCTGCCACGGCCGGCCTTCGTACTCGAAGCCGGGTTCGGCGATCACCACGCGGTCGGGCGCGACCTCGGCCGTGCCGATCTCGTCGGCGACGTTGGTGACGATCTTCGCGCCCACCCAGAGACCGGAATAACGCGAGAGCTCGAAGCCGAGCCGCCCGAGGTCGAGGATCTCCTGGATCGTGCCGGGGAAGACCACCGGGAAGAGGGCGTCGTAGAAGGCCACCTCCGAGTGCGACGGGATCGTCGACGACTTCGAGAGCGGATCGTCGCCGCCGAGCGCCAGCACGCCGCCGTAGCGCGACACGCCCGCGAAGTTGGCGTGCTTGAAGATGTCGCCCGAGCGATCCACGCCCGGGCCCTTGCCGTACCACATGCCGAGGACGCCGTCGTACTTCGGCCGCGGGAAGAGGTTCGCGAGCTGGCTCCCGTAGATCGCGGTGGCGCCGAGGTCCTCGTTGAGGCCCGAGAGGAAGACGACGCTGTGCTCGCGGAGGAGGTCGGGGTTGCGCTCGAGCGTGAGGTCGAGGCCACCGAGGGGCGAGCCGCGGTACCCGGAGATCAGCGTCGCGGTGTTGAGGCCGCGCCGCTTGTCGGCGCGATGCTGGTCGAGCGGCAGCCTGACGAGGGCTTGGATACCCGAGAGGAAGATGACGCCCTGCTCCTGGCGGTACTTGGCGTCCAGGGTGAAATCGCGCTTGATCCCCATGATCCCCCTTGTCGGGTGAGACGCGTTCACACTCGGGCATCACACGCCGCTGACGGCGGTGCGTACTGCCCGTATGATACGGGGGCGCCCCGGTGGGCGCAAATCCCCGCGCGGCCCCGGAGGCGCGATGACCCCGAGCGTCGGACTCATGATCGAAGGCCAGGAAGGGCTCACCTGGGAGCGGTGGCGCGCCCTCGCGCGCGCGGTCGAGGACGGTGGCTACGAGTCGCTGTTCCGCTCCGACCATCTCACCGGGCTCTTCGGCGAGTCGCGGCGCGCCTCGCTCGACACGTGGGCGTCGCTCACGTGGCTCGCCGGCGGCACCTCGCGGATCCGCTTCGGCCCCCTCGTCTGCCCGATGACCTTTTACCACCCGGCGCTCCTCGCCAAGCGCGCCGCGGCCGTCGATCAACTGTCCGGCGGCCGACTCGATCTCGGCGTTGGCGCGGGCTGGCACGAGCCCGAGCACCGGATGTACGGCATCCCTTTCCCGTCGACGAAGGAGCGCCTCGACCGGCTCGAGTGCGGCGTCCGTGTCATCCGGGCGCTGGGCGAGGGGCGGCCGGTGACGCTCGCTCAGCCCTACTACCCGCTGGTCGAGGCCGAGAGCTATCCCCTGCCCGTGCGCGGCCGGCTTCCGCTGATCGTCGGCGGCCGCGGCGAGAAGCGGACGCTCCGCATCGTCGCCGAGCACGCGGACGAGTGGAACACGACGCGCCTGACGTTCCAGGAGTACACGGCCAAGCGCGCCGTGCTCGCCGAGCACTGCCGCGCCGTCCGCCGCGATCCCGCGACGATCCGGCGCTCGCTCATGGTGCCCGTCATCGTCGGGCGCTCGTCGTCCGAGACGGCGGCCCGCCTGGAGAAGGCGCGCGCCCTCTTCCCGCGCTTGCCCGAAGACGCCGCCGGCTGGCGCGGGGCGGGCTTCCTCCACGGGTCGCCCGACGACGTCGTCAACGACCTCGTGCACTGGCGAGAGCTCGGCGTCCAGCGCGTGATGCTCCAGATGATCGACCAAGAGGATCTCGCTGCGATCGAGCTGATCGCGCGTGAGGTCCTGCCGGCGCTCGGGTAGCGGAGGAGACGGCTTGACGGCCGAGGGTTCCTGGTCGCGCTCAGCGCCGGGGCCGTCGTCGGCAGCGTCATCGGCGGCTTCGACGGCTGGCGCGGCAACATCTACCGGCTCGCCGTCGCGCCCGAGGTCAGGCGCCGAGGGATCGCGCAGGCGCTCGTCCGTGAGGCCGAGCGTTTGCTGTGGGCCAAGGGCGCGCGCCGGATGTCCGCCCTCGTCGAGCGCGGAGAGGCCCACGCGGTCGCCTTCTGGGACACGGCCCCGGGGTACCGGCGGGACGAGCGGATGACGCGTTACGTGAAGGCGCTCGGGCCGGAGACGGCGTAGGAGGGCGGTCGCCATGCAGGAGCAGACGCGTACCGAGTGGGACAGCATGGGCGCAATCGAGGTTCGCGCGGACCGCTACTGGGGCGCCCAGACGGAGCGCTCGCTCCACCACTTCAAGATCGGCGACGACCGCATGCCGGTGGAGGTCGTGCGCGCCCTCGGCCTGGTCAAGAAGGCGTGCGCCCTCGTCAACGCCGAGCTCGGGCTCCTGGACCGGCGCCGCGCGGAGCTCATCGTCCGCGCCGCCGACGAGGTCATCGCGGGGAAGCTCGACGACCACTTTCCCCTTTCGGTCTGGCAGACCGGCTCGGGAACGCAGTCGAACATGAACGCCAACGAGGTGATCGCCAACCGCGCGATCGAGCTCGCCGGCGGCCGGCTCGGGAGCAAGGACCCGATCCACCCGAACGACCACGTCAACATGTCGCAGTCGTCGAACGACGCGTTTCCCACCGCCATGCACGTCGCCGCCGCGACCGCGGTCGTCCGGCACCTCGTCCCCAGCGTCGGGGCGCTGCGCGACGCGCTCCGGGCCAAGTCGCTCGAGTTCGCCGATATCGTGAAGATCGGGCGCACGCACCTCCAGGACGCGGTGCCGCTGACCCTCGGCCAGGAGTTTTCGGGCTGGGTCGCCCAGCTCGACGCCGGGATCGCGCGCATCGAGACGACCCTACCGGGCCTCCTGGCGCTCGCGATCGGCGGGACGGCCGTCGGCACCGGGCTCAACGCGCCCCCGGGCTTCGGCGAGGCCGGCGCGCTCAAGATCGCCGAGTCGACGGGCCTCGGCTTCACCTCGGCGGCGAACAAGTTCGCGGCGCTCGCCGCGCACGACGAGCTCGTGATCGCGAGCGGCGCGCTCCGGACGCTCGCCGGCTCGCTCCTGAAGGTCGCCAACGACATTCGCTGGCTCGCGTCGGGGCCGCGGAGCGGTCTCGGCGAGCTGCGGCTTCCGGAGAACGAGCCCGGGTCGTCCATCATGCCCGGCAAGGTGAACCCGACCCAGTGCGAAGCGCTCATGATGGTCGCGACCCAGGTGATCGGCAACGACACGGCGATCACGCTGGCGGGCTCGCAGGGCAACTTCGAGCTGAACACCATGAAGCCCGTCATCATCTTCAACTTCCTGCACTCGGCGCGGCTCCTCGGCGACGCGTGCCGGAGCTTCAGGGAGTTCTGCGTTGTGGGCATCGCGGCCGACCGGCGGCGGATCGCCGAGCTGGTCGAGCGCTCGCTGATGCTCGTCACCGCGCTCAGCCCGCACATCGGCTACGACAAGGCGGCGGCGATCGCCCACAAGGCCCACCACGAGGGGCTCACGCTGCGCGAGGCCGCGCTCGCCCTCGGCTACGTGACCGCCGAGGAGTACGACCGCTGGGTGCGGCCGGAGGCGATGGCGCGCCCCGGCGGGCGCTAGCGCGCCCGGACGGGCACGAGATGCCAGAGGCCGCGCCCGGCCTCGCGCGCCTCGCGCTGCAGCTTCAAGAACATCTGCTGGTACCTCACGTTCGGCGGGATCGTCATCACCTGGGCATAGCCGCGCCTCACCAGCTCGGCGTTGACCATCGTGTCGCCGACCCAGACGTAGGCCAGAAGCCGGCCATAGCGGTCGCGTTCCTGGACGTCGAGCTCGAGCCTCACCTGCTGGCCCCCGACGAGCTGGCGGTTGACCTCGGAGGCTTCTCGGCCCCCGGGCTCCTCGCCCTTGCGCGGGTGATGGACCTCGGGCGCGTTCATCCCGATGTAGCGGACCTTCTCGAGGCGATCGCCGATCCGCACCTGGATGGTGTCGCCGTCCACGATACGGACGACCGTGGCCGGGAGGCCTCCGGGCGCGGACGACGCTGGCAGGGCCAGGAGAAGCGGCAGGAGCGCCGGGAGCAGCCGGCGAACAAGCCCCACGGATTCACGGTGTCACCCCCGGACTCCGACTGTCAACGATTGGCTACGTCTCCCGACGGAGACGCCGGTCAGATCAGACGCTCGCTGTGACGAGAAGCTCCTCGGGCGAGGTGAAAGGGCGGCGGACCGGTGCTAGCTGAGACACAGGAGCATGGCGTAGCCGACCGAGCGAAGCTGCGTCTCCACGAAGGCGCGGACTCGGCGCACGCTCGCCCGGCGGTCCTTCACCTCCCCGGACCTGGGCTCGAGCCGCCGGTCCTGGCCGGAGCGCCGCTCCCCCAGGCGTCGGTCGAGGAAGACCTGAACGTTCTCCTCGGCGGAAAACTCACGCTGCAGGTATGAGCAGAGGTCGCCCAGGTCGCTCGCGACGATGAAGAGGTGCCGGGCCTGGTCCATGGCCTGATGCGCGGTTTATTTCACAGGTGGGTGGTCCGAGTCAAGGACGGCGAAGTCGCCGGAGGGCGCGCGCGGTCGCGCGCGCCTTTTTAGAGAGACGGCGGGGGTTGCCTCGCTTCTCCCGAGGACGATCATCTCCCTCGTCCGTTTTACCGGGGTCCGCGAGATCGGCTCTCTCCGAAGGTGGCCTGCCGTAGGTGCGGTGTGGCTCCGACTCCCCGGACAACCCGCGGAGAAATTGCTCGGCGGTGACGACCGGGCAGCCGGCGCGGCGCGCGGCGTCCTGGATTTTCCGATCCGACGTGACGACAGCGGCGCCGGCGCCGTGCTGGCGTCCGAGTCGCATCAGCTCGTCATCCGCCGTCCGCGGCGGCCGTGAGAAGAGCACCTGGACACGGCCGGCCGGCGGGCTCCCGCCCGTCACGCGCGCGCCGTCGAAGACAACGGTGAAGTCGTCCTGCGAGCTCCGCGCGGCCGCGGCGAGCAGATGAACCAACGCCGTCCGGCCGGCCTCGAGGCTTTCTGCCTCGCGCCCTCGCAGGTCAGGATCGTGGCGGATCACGTTGTAACCGTCGATGAGCCAGCGCATCAGCGCCTCAGCCCCTCCTTCGCCCGGCTCACCACCTGGCCCAACCGTCGGTAGTGCGCCAGATAGTAGCCGAGAAGAGAGGAGCCTGCGCCCTCGTAGCGGGCCCCCAGCCACGCGGGGGGCGGGAGCACGACGTGTCGCAGCGTTCCGAGGAGATCGCGCCCTCGGTCCACCAGGAGGAGCGCGATCAGGTGCTCGAGGGCGCGGCGTTGCTGCGGCGCTCGATGGCGCAGGAGCCAGCCCATCACGGTGACTCTCGGTCCCCGCGGTTCGATCCTTGCCATCACCGCGGCGGGAGCGGAGGCGCCGAAGAGCACTCCCAGTTCCATCAAGGCGAAGTAGAGAGCCGAGCGCACACGCCAGCGCGACGCCCGCGCGCTCAGCGCGTCCCAGTCGAGCTTGCCTCCCCAGCGCTCGAGGATCAGCGCGAGGTCCCAGTACCACAGCAGCCCCGCGAGACCGTGGTGGACCGCCAAGTGGACCGCCAGGTAGAGGACGAGATCTTCCGGACAGAGGCCGAGAGCGTCTCGATCGGCCACTCGGATCGGGACGGCCCGATCCCAGACCGTCAAACCTTCGCGCTCGTCCCACGAATACCGCGGGTCGCTCAGAAGCCCCCAGTGCAGGTCCACGTGGACGCCCCTCGTCCCCTCGTACAGCGTGGCGCGGTCGTAGGCGAGGTCGAAGCGAAAGCTGTGCGCATCAGCCAGCCGGCGGTAGCCGAGGCGCTGGAGAAGATCGTCCACCCGGTGGAGGCTCTCGCGTGTGACCAGCAGATCGAGATCGGTGCAGGGACGGAGCGCCGGATGGGGGTAGACGGTTTCGGCGAGCGCCGGCCCCTTGAGCGGGATCACCGGGACTTCCTCACGCTCGAAGGCCTCGAGGAGCCGGCCCAGCTCACGGCTCAGGATCAGATGGCTGGCGGTGCCGTCGACGAGGTACCGGTGGAATCGCTCCCGCACGGCGACCGGCATCGGCTCGGCTCGACCCGCTTTGCACGCAAACGCGAGTGCCGCACCCAGACCTTCGGCAGCGGCCGAAGCGAGCAGGACGTCCCAATCGAAAGAATCGCAGGGAACGGCAGGCGCGCCGCGCCCGTCGAGGGAGCGCAGGCACTCGACGATCCAGCGCGTCTCGGGGCTCAGAGTACCGACGCGGACGAACGCAGCATCGAGGCGGGGATGACCGATGATCCCGCGACCTGAGCGGAGGCCAGCGCGTGCTCGCAGTTGGCGGGAGACGGCCCGTAGAGGTCGCCGGTCTCGACGAGGGCCTGGCCGGGACAGCGCGTGCAGAAACGGGAAGCCGTACAGGACGAGCACGTGTGCAGGTCACGGATCCGAATCGATCTGACCCGCAGCATCTCCGGCGACCGATGCCAGATCTCCGCGAATGGCTCGTCGCGCACGTTCCCGCACGCGATGGGC
>Ga0137415_10008005_pt1 | contig 10474 bp, 7 predicted proteins | sample CZODoug3_1_1_16f_FD_183082 | JGI IMG/M metagenome (GOLD analysis project Ga0137415, IMG submission 183082) | Vadose zone soil fungal communities from Angelo Coast Range Reserve, California, USA - CZODoug3_1_1_16fungal (Hybrid Assembly) | ecosystem: Environmental > Terrestrial > Soil > Vadose... | reverse complement strand
TCCAGATCCGGCAGCTGGCCGGACAGCATCTTCTTGCGGAACTCGCTCCGGAGCCGGCCTTCGCGAAACCGGGCCACCTCGGCGGGCGTTTCCGGCTGGAACTGCGGGACGGGCAGCGGCTTGCCCTCGTCGTCGAGCGCCACGAACGTCATGTAACCAGCCACCGAGCTGGGAGGCGTCGCATCGTCCGGCGCTCCATGCCGCATCGCAACCGAGACGCCGATGCTTCGCGGGGAGGTGAACGCGACCGAAGCCGTCATGGCCAGGCGCTCGCCGACGCGGATGGGCTTCTGCAGCTCCATCCCATCGATCGAAGCGGTGACGACAGGGCTCCGGCAGTGCCGCGTGGCCGCGAGCACCCCGACGACATCCATCCACTCCAGTACCTTGCCTGCGCGGATGTAACCGTGCTCGTCCGCGATCTCCGGCGTCACCCACTCGTCGAGGTGGACCTCGGACCCCGGGCGCATCTGTCGCTCTTCGTCGATCATCGTGCCTCCGCGTTGGAGTGCCGCCCGGCACTCGTTCACTGCAATGACCAGACCAGTACGCATCCATCGCGCACCCGATGGCGTTCGCGGCAGCGGACGACGATAACCGGCCCGGAAAAGATCGGCCCTTACATTTTCGTTCTGGGAAGGTGAAATCGCCGTGGCCCATCCACGCGCCCGGCGATCACCGCGATGCGACATTTGACCACACTCAACCCCAAGGTTGAATGACGTCAGTGGGTCTCGATCTCCGGGGGATCCGGCGGCCCTTCGACGGCCTTTGCGGAAACGATCCGATACGCCAGACTCAGCGCCGGGCCGTAGAGGAAGTCGAGCCGCGTGCCTGCGGGGCTGAGTGAGACCTGGCCGACGACTCCCGCCGTGATAAAGATCCCCCGCCGCGTGGTCCAGGTGTAGCCGACGACTGCGCGGTAGAAATCGAAAGCGCGCTTGGTGTAGGCCGCCTCGGCAAAGCGGAGCGCGACTTCCTGGTACAGGACCAGCGAGTGGATCCGCGTCGCGTCGAGGTTGAAGCCGGTCCCGACCCGCAGCCGGGGACGGAAGACGAGCTGATGCTTTCCAGTCGGGTCGTCGAAGCTCCTCAGATCGAGCTGGAGCATCTCGTAGATCGCCGCCGCCCCCCTCGGCTGCTGCACCCTCGCCCTGGCCATGAATCGCTCCTCGTGCGTCGCGGGGAGCCCCATCGAGGAGACGGCCAGAGACCAGGATTCCTGGAACCCGGCCGAGAGACGCAAGTTGGAAACGCCATCGTAGTGGACCCACGCCGAGGGCGAGATCAGGGACAGGTGCGAGAAGGGGTTGCGCTCCTGGTAGGTGCCCTGGGTCAAGAAAAGCAGTCCGACCTGTCCCCTGAAGTCGCCGGATACGGGGAACTCGAGGTCGCCTTGACCCACTGCGACTGGAATCGAGCCGACCGCATACGTCGACAATTCGGGCGTCGCTGCTCGAGACGCTTGCGCCGCCCCGAGGAGCGTCAGCAGGACGAGAGACCGCAAGCATTGCAGGATATGCCGCGACTGAAGTGGAGGAACTGGACCTTTGGTCCAACGACTTAGAACGCATCTCATAACTGAGCTCGCGAGTAACCGGGCCCAGGCGTAGCCCCTAAGTTCCCTGCGGCGCCGGGGCTAGCCGCTTTGAATCAAAGATAGCCCAACCACCAGTCCCGCCTCGTCGCCTTGACGCGAGCAAACCAGCGGCATGCCGGGTAGAGCGCCACCAGGACCAGGAGCCAAGCCAGGTAGACACCAGCGAGCGGGATGCCGAACGAGCTGGGGAAGCGCGGCCAGTCGGTCAGAAGCGGCTCCACTCCGATTCCGGTCCAGATTCCCAGCGCCAAGGCAGCCGCGTGGATCAGGTAGAGGTGCAGCACGTAGAAGAAGAAAGGCACGCGCCCGAAGACCGCCAGCGCGGACGCTAGAGGACCGCGCAGCTTTTCCGCCGCCGCCAGCAGCAGAAGAATCGGCCCCAGCGTCATCAGCAGGTAATCGAGCGAAGGTGGGTACTTGGTGGTGTTGAGGAAGGACATCGCGGTGAACAGCGAGCTGCGCTGGTGCGCCCACGGGTGCGGGTCTCCATAGCCGTTCAGCCCGCGCACCAGGAGGAACCCGACGCCAAGGGCTGCGCCGAGCGCGATCAGCGCCCGCCTGCGCCGGGGGGCCTCGAGGAGCAGGACCGGACCCAACGCATAGCCGACCGCGATCACGCCGATCCACGGGATCACCGGATAGATGATGGGCGGGTTGAACTGGTGAAGGAAGCTCACCAGGCAATCCCGCAGCGTTCCCACGAAGACGGGAGGCGTACCGCGGACGAGCGGGCCGGCTGTGATTCCGTCGAACAGGTTGTGCGAGGCGATCATCGCGGCCCCGAACAATCCCACGATCGGCAGCGGCAGCCACACCAGCGCAGCGAGCGCGATCATCGACCAGCCGATGGCCCAGATGACCTGAAGAACGGTCTGGTACGGATCGAAATTGAACGCCCACCCGAGCTTCACCACGGTCAGCTCGACGACGATGAGCCAGAGCCCGCGCGTGAGAAGGAAGCGTGAGAGCCCACCGCGCGGCTTGCGGGAGAGGAACGCGCCGGCGCCGGCGAGAAAAATGAAGGCAGGCGCGCACAGGTGAGTGATCCAGCGGGTGAAGAACAGCGCGGGCGTGGTCTGCGTCAGGTCGGTCGGATTGAAGCGCGCGGCGCCGAGCATGTCGCGCACGTGATCGATGGCCATGACCACCATCACCAGGCCGCGCACCACGTCCACCGGGAGAAAGCGCGGCTGGGCCAGCGAGGCTGGAAATGCCGGCGGGTTGCGTGCAGCCTCTCCATGCACCACGACCGCCTCGGCGCTCATGTCGTTCCCCCTGTTGCGCCCCTGAAGCGCGCGCCCTGATGATTCTCGTCCATCACCGCAGCCGCGCGCCATCCGCGGCGTCGCTCAGGTAGAGCCGCGCGCCGATGCCCGTCCGCCGCCGGTACTCGCCGAGCACCTCCTCCCGGAGCGAGTCGACGGCACCGCGTTGGACCAGGTTCACGGTGCAACCGCCAAAGCCGCCGCCCGTGATGCGCGCCCCGAGCACGCCCGGACGCCGCCGCGCGAGATCCACGAGCAGGTCGACCTCCTCGCAGCTCACCTCGTAGTCGTCCCGCAGGGACGCGTGCGACGCGTCCATGAGCTCGCCGAAGCGGCGAAGATCGCCTTTGCCCAGCGCCGCCTTCGACTCGAGGACCCGCGCATTCTCGGTGACGACGTGGCGGCAGCGCCGGTACACCACCTCGTCGAGCTCGGCGCGGCAGGCCTCGAGCGCCTCGAGCGAGGCGTCGCGCAAGGCCCGGATCCCGGGGTTGCGCGCGCGCAGCACCTCGACGCCCGCCGCGCACTGGCGGCGCCGGAGGTTGTACTCCGATGCGACGAGCGCGTGCTTCACGCCGCTGTCGCAGATCGCGATCAGGTGCTCGCCCAGCGCGAGCGGCACCTGCTCGTACGCGAGCGTGCGGCAGTCGAGGAAGACCGCGTGTCCCGCTCGCGCCGCGAGCGAGACGAAGGGGTCCATGATCCCGACCTTCACCCCGACGAACTCGTTCTCCGATTCCTGGCAGATGCGCGCGAGCCGCGGGATGTCCATCGAAAAGCCGAGGAGCGCGCGGGCAGCGATCCCGGTCGCCACCTCGAGCGCGGCGGACGAGGAGAGGCCTGCCCCCTGCGGCAAGTTCCCGCCGAACGCAAGGTCCATCCCGGAAAGCGCGACCCCGGAGCGGCCCAGCGCCCAGATGACGCCGCGGACGTAGTTGCTCCAGCGATGGGCCGGGTCGGGGCGGATCGGCTCGCCGACGGAAAAGGCCACGCTCTCGCCCAGGTCCGCGGCGTGCACGCGGACCTCGCGGCCGGCGCGGGCGCGCGCCGCCATCTCGATCCCGGCATCGATCGCCATCGGCAGGACGAACCCCTCGTTGTAGTCGGTGTGCTCGCCGATGAGGTTCACGCGACCCGGCGCGAATGCGGTCACGACCGCGCCTCCCGCGCCGAACGCGGCCGCGAGCGCGTCCGCCATGGGTCCGCTCCGCGTCACGCCCCACCCGCCTTTTCCGCCGCCCGCACCGCCGCGACGCTCGCCGGCCCTACCCGCCGCAGCTCCGCGGCGCTCTCCTCGGCGAGCTTGTCGTTGATGAAGGTGCCCGCGCCCGACTCGACGCCGGCGAGGAACTTGAGCCGGTTCGCTGCTCGGTGGGGCGTGTAGAACTCGAAGCGTAGATGCGCGTACCGGTGGTCCTCTCCGTCGGTCGGCGCCTGGTGGATCACCATCATGTAGGGGAACGGCTTGGCGAAGAGCGCGTCGTACTTCTGCAGCAGTCCTTTCAGCACCGCCGACAGGTCCTCCATGTCGGCCTCGCTCCACTCCGCCATGGAAACTTGATGTTCCCGCGGCGCGAGAGTGACCTCGTAGGGCCAGCGGGCGTGGAACGGGACGTAGGCGACGTAACGCTCTCCCTCGAGGACGATCCGCCGGCCGTCCTTGATCTCGTCCGCCAGGCTCGCGCACTGGAGGCAGCGCCCGTGCTGCGCGTGGAAGCGGCGCGAGGCCGCCAGCTCCTTCTCCGCGACTGGCGGAATGAAAGGGAAGGCGTAAATCTGGCCGTGCGGATGGTGGAGCGTGACACCGACCGCCTCGCCCCGGTTCTCGAAGACGAACACGTAGCGGACGAAGTCCCTGGCGCCCAGCTCCAGGTAGCGATCCTTCCAGACCCGCGCCAGGTGGTGGATCCGATCCAGCGGCATCGCCGCCAGCGAGTCCTGGTGATTGGGTGAGTAGAGGACGACCTCACAGACGCCCCTCGCCGGTTCCACCGGGGAAACGGATGTCGCCGCGACAGCGGGCTCCGGAGGGTCGGCCCGGAGGGATGGGAACTTGTTCTCGAAGACGACGATGTCGTAGCTCGGAGCCGGCACCTCGGTCGGAAAGCCGCCCGGCACCGTCGGGCAGAGCGGGCAGAAGTCCGCCGGCGGAAGCATGGTCCGGTCCTGGCGGTGGGTGGCGGTGATCACCCATTGCTCCAGGAAGGGATGCCAGCGGAGCTCGGACACGTCAGTGCCGCTCTCGTGGGGAGGGACTCACCGGCGTCGCCGGGATTCCCGGTCCGGGCGGCGGCGGCTCCGGCCGCCTGGGCGGGTCGGGGAAGCTGTAGTAGATGAGCCGGCGGCCGTCGGGAAGTCGGATCTCACGCTTGTCGATGTCGCTCTGTTTCTCGCTCATTGCGGAAGCCTTTCTTTTCGAGGCCTGCTTCGATTGCCTGGGCAACGTACCATCGCCGATCGGTCCCAGACATCCTTGTTGGAGAGTGGGCCCGACGGGGGTTGACATTGTCTGGCAAACGCGGCGTGGTTCGCCGACGGGGGCGTCATGGCCGATCCCGGCCAGAACCGCGACGAAGCGGCCCGAGCGTCGGCCGCGCATGCTGCAGCCGGTCCTGCAGCCGCCGATGCCGGTCCCACCCCGCCCGCGTCGTCCGACCTTCGCGCGAACGTGACCGTCGCACCTGGCGATTGCCTCGCGGGACGGTTTCTCATCGAGCAGGAGCTGGGTCGCGGTGGCGCCGGAACGGTGTTCATCGCCCAGGATCGAACGCTCGGCCGTGCGGTCGCGATCAAGGTCCTCACGCACGCTCCCGATGCACATGCGCTCGCGCGGTTCGCGCAGGAGGCGCGCGCGGCGGGGGCGCTCGAGCACCCCAATGTCCTCGCCGTCCACGACGTCGGAGTGCACGAAGGCGTCCCCTTCATCGTCTCTGAGCTCTTGCGGGGCCGTACGCTGCGCGCGCGACTCGCGGAAGGACCGTTGCAGGCACGAGAGGCCACCGATCTCGCGTTGCAACTCGCCCGCGGCCTCGCCGCCACTCACGAGCAGGGGATCCTGCACCGCGACCTGAAGCCGGAGAACATCTTCTTGCTGGAGGATGGCCGCCTGAAGATCCTCGACTTCGGATTGGCCAAGCTGCTCCCTTCGGCTCCCGCCAGCGGCGATCGCAACGCCGAGGGGAACCTCGGGACCGTGAGCGGCGCCGTTCTCGGAACGGTCCCGTACATGTCCCCGGAGCAGGTGCGCGGCCGCGCTGCGGACGCGCGCTCCGACGTTTTCGCGTTCGGGGCCGTCCTCCACGAGATGCTCTCCGGCACGGCGCCGTTTGCCGGGGAATCGCCATTCGACGTCGGGCACGCGATCCTCAACGCGGAGCCAAGCCGGTTACCGGAGGCTGCGCCGGCGGCGCTGCGGGCGCTCGTGCGCCGCTGCCTCGCCAAGGATCCCGAAGATCGGGTCCAGACCGCTCGCGAGCTGGTTCAGCTCCTGGAGACCGGCGCGCCCGCCCCTCGCGTCTCGAAATGGCGGAGCGGACGGTTCTGGGCCCTCGCCGCCGCCGGAGCTCTCTGGGCTGCGCTTCTCGGGACGGTCGCGGCCCGGCGCCTTCTGCCGGACTGGCCCTGGCGGTCAGCGCCTGCCGCCACCAGGAGGCTCGCCGTGCTCCCATTCCGCGCCCTCGGAGCAAGCGCCGATGGCGAAGCCCTCTGCGCCGGGCTCGGCGAGATCTTGACGAACAAGCTGCGCCAGGTGGAACGATTCCAGCGATCCCTGCACGTCGTCTCCGCCGCGGACGTCTCCAGGGAACACGTGGTGAGCGCTCGCGAGGCGCTCAACGCATTCGGCGCTACGCTGGCCGTGAGCGGGAGCCTGCAGTGGAATGGCGAGAAGATCCTCGTCGGCGCCACCCTCGTCGATGCGCGATCGCAGCTGGTCGTGGCGGCGCGGGACTTCGAGGTGGGCGCTCACGACGTCCCTGCCATCGGCCGGCTGCTGGTGGAAAACGTCGCCCAGATGCTGGAGCTGGAGCTGCAGCCGGAGGCCCAACGTGCGCTCGCCGATCCGCCTTCGCCCGCCTACGCGCAATACCTGGCGGCGCGGGGATACCTGCGGCGCTACGATCGGGTCGAGAACATCGACCGCGCGCTGGCGGCGTTCGACAGCGCGCTCGCGCAGGACCCGGCGTACGCGCTGGCGCATGCGGGCAGGGCCGAAGCGTGGCTGCGCCACTATCAGATCATCCGCGACCCGGCGGCGCTCGAGCAGGCGAGAGCGAGCAGCCGCCGCGCGCTGGAGCTGGGTCCCGATCTCGCGCAGGTCCATTTCACTGCGGGCCTCGTCGACCTCAGCGGAGGCGAATACGCGCACGCGATCGAGATCTTGAAGAGGGCGCTCCAGATCGAGCCGGCAAACGCGGACACGATGCGCGAGCTCGGGAACGCTTACGACGCCGCCGGCAAGGAGGCCGACGCGGAAACGACGTTCCGGCATGCGGCGGAGCTCCGGCCTGATTCCTGGGCGGCCAGCAAGGACCTCGCCGTGTTCTACAACCGGCACGGCCGGCTCGAGGATGCCTTGCCTTGGTTCCAGCGCGTCGTGGCCATGACCCCCGACAGCGCCGCGTCGTACAGCAATCTCGGCGGGATCTACTTGCGCCTCGGCCGTCATGGCGAGGCTGCCGCTGCCCTGCAGAAGTCCCTTGCGCTCCGACCCACGAGCAACGCTTACATGAACTTTGGCAGCATCCGTTACTTCGAGGGGCGTTTCCGGGAAGCGAGCGACGCATACCGCAAGGCGGCCGAGCTCGCTCCATCGGACGAGCGCATCTGGGGAGCGCTCGCCGACGCTCTGCGCTGGTTGCCAGGGAACGCGGACGAAGTCATCGGAGCGTATCGGCAAGCCATCGCGCTCGGGGAGCGAAAGGCCGCGATCAATCCCAGCGACCCTGAGCTCCGCTCCCGGCTGGCCATGTATCACGCGTATGCCGGAGATCGAGATGCCGCCGACCGCGAGAGCTCCGAGGCGCTCCGGCTCGCCCCGCGCGACGGCACCGTCCTCTTCCGGGCGGCGCTGGTGCGCGAGCAGCTTGGCCGTCGAGAAGATGCGCTCGCGGCGCTCGAGCAGTCCTTCCTGGCGGGCTATTCCCGCGAGGAGATCGGCAAGGCCCCTGCTCTCGAGCAGCTCCGGCAGGACCCCCGGTACGCTCTGATTGCGGGGAAGCCCCCGACAACGACCGTGCAAAGCGCTCGATGAAACCAGGAGCGTGATCAAAAAGGGGGAACCATGACGTCGAGAACGCGGGAATCGAAATTTCCGCCGAAGTGCGCCGGAGCCTTGTTCATCCTGGCCGTCCTGGGGTGCCCCAGCGGTCGCAACATACGCACTGACACTGCGCCCCAACGGGATTACTTTGATAAGGAAGGGAACTTATTCCAGACCAACCTACACGACGAGGCCAATAAGTCGACGACCCAGAAGATCTCGCCGGACACGATCGTGATCGGCCTGCTCAAAAACTCGCATGGCGGCAAGAACCTCACGTATATTCCGTCGGAGCTCCGCGTCGTTCACAAGGAAACGACGCCGGTGACGTGGCTGGCTTGGGACGGGAAATTCACCCTTGAGTTCTACCCCAGGGAGGATCCAAAGACTCGCCGCCCCCAGAATTGGCCATTCGCGGAACAGCAAAAACTGATTGAGAGCACGGAAACAGGAGGGATTCACTCGGTCACAATGACCGTCCGAAACGACGCAGATAAGGGCGCCTATCACTTCACGGTCGTGCTGATCACGCCGGACCCACGCCCGGATGGGACGAAATACGAGGACCTGGACTGCCCGCCGATCATCATTCAGGCACCAGTTCCGTCCCCTTGAACCGCGCCGCGAGCGCGTTCGCAAAAACGTCGACTCGCCCAGGGATTCGGCGCCGCCACCGGTGAAGCATGGCAGTGAGACGTCGCACTACATCTCCGCAGAGTGCCGGAAGTGCCGCGCTCGGGAAGCGCCGGCCCTCTGGCGCGCCCCGAGTTGGGCGGGATCGGTGTGCTGCCGTTCGTGGCCGAGCTCGAGCGGCGCGAGTAATCCGCCCCCGGTTGCCTGGGCGCGCCGGGGAAGCTGTAGTAGATGAGCTTTCCTCCCTCCCCCCTGCCGTGAGCCACGCTTCCCACCCATTCCTCGACGAGCTCAAGGTCCGCTTGGGGGGCCCGGGATGCCCGTGCGGCAACGTGCACCGCCTCCCGCCTGTGGAGGTAATCCTCGGAAAGGGCGCGCTCGAGTCCTCCGCCGGCACCCTCCTCCGGAGCTACGGCGCCAGGGCGTCGCTGTGGGTGCTGAGCGACGAGCGCACCGAAGCTGCCGCCGGCGAGCGCTGGAAGCGGGCCATCCGCACCGCGAGCATCTCCTCCCGGATCCTCCCCGGCGATCCGCCTCCCCTCCCGACGATCGAGCTGGCCGGAGCGCTCGCCGCGGAGGTGCGGGCGCTGGCGCCCGACTTGCTGGTGGGGGTGGGAAGCGGCGTCGTGAGCGACCTGGTGAAGAAGGTATCGCTCGACGCAGGCGTTCCCAACTGGTGCATCGCGACCGCCGCTTCGGTCGACGCCTACAGCTCGGCGAGGTCGGCGATTCGCGTCGCCGGCTACCACCGCGCCGTGCCGGCACGGCCGTCCGAGGTCATCGTCTGCGATCTCGACGTGCTCGTCCGCGCACCGCGCCGGCTGTTCCTCGCCGGGCTCGGAGATCTGCTCGCCAAGTATCTCGCCAGCCTCGACTGGCGGCTCGCGGCGCGCGTCACCGGGGAGACCTATTGCGACGTCCTGGGCGGCTTCGCGCTCGGATCCGCGCGTCGGGCCATCGATGCCGCGCGGGCGTGGGAGAGCGATCCGGAGGCGGCGGTGACCGCACTCGCAGAGGCCGCCCTCGTCTCCGGATTCGCGATGCAGGCGTTCGGCAGCTCGCGGCCGGCGGCGTCCGCGGAGCACACCGTCGCCCATTTCTGGGAGACGGTGGGCGCAGCGGGCGCCCCGGAGCACGACCTCCACGGCATTCTCGTCGGCGCCGCCACGAAGTTGCTCCTTCCCGGCTACACGGCGTGGCTCGGAGCGGCCGGTGGGCTCGCCCGGCTCGAGGAGCTCGACCTCGACGAGAGGGTCCTCGCTCTCGTGCGGGAACCTCCGTGGGAAGCGACGCTCGAGCCTGCGCTGGTGCCCTGGCGCCACGTCATCGCGGAAGAGCAGCCGCGGACAGTGCCCGATCGCTCGATCCTGACGCGGCGTCTGCAGGCGGTCGTCCGCGAAAGGGAGCACATCCTGGCGTTCGCGGATCCGCTGCTCGCCGAGCTCGCCAAGGCGGTCGAGACGCTCGACGGACTGGGGTTCCCGTTCTCGCTCCAGACGCTGCGCATCGCGGAACCCCAGCGGTTGCTCCCGGTGAGGAACGTCCGCCTGCTGCGCGACCGCTATACGGCGTTCGATCTTGCCCACGAGCTCGGCCGGGAAGGCGAGCTGCTCGCCGCCATCGCCGCCGGAGCCTGACCCGCTCGTCAACGCCCGTGAGCGGCCGTGGTGCTGCCTCGCACGCCGAGCCCGGGCGCGACGACCACGCGCGTCCAAG
>Ga0137415_10008004_pt1 | contig 10475 bp, 11 predicted proteins | sample CZODoug3_1_1_16f_FD_183082 | JGI IMG/M metagenome (GOLD analysis project Ga0137415, IMG submission 183082) | Vadose zone soil fungal communities from Angelo Coast Range Reserve, California, USA - CZODoug3_1_1_16fungal (Hybrid Assembly) | ecosystem: Environmental > Terrestrial > Soil > Vadose... | reverse complement strand
TGGCCCGTCAGAAACTGGATCTTCCTCGCCCGGTGCCCACGGTCGACCGAGGCGTTCCTCGATATACGCACGGATCATGCGACGCACGACCTGCGAAGACGTCAGATCCTCCTGGGCGCACAGTCGCTCAAACAGCGCTTTCTTGCGAGGGTCGATCAGGACGGTCAGGCGAGCGGTGCGCTCCTCGAGCTGCACGACTTCGGTGCTCTTCATTTACATGTGAATTACATCATAGGATAATGGAAGGATAATCGGAGTGGTATGATCGCGCAAGGACCCGTGCCGCGGTCCGCGGGTGAGCTCCCGCGCTTCCCGGATCGCAGGTCATCGGGTCTGCACGCGGCCTTGAAGCTGGCTGTCAGACAGGCGAAATGAGCCGTCCGCTGCGGGATAGGTGATGTCGCTCCCAAGCCCCTCCAGCTCGAGTCAACTCGCGGCCGCCAGCGTTGGGCTGTTGCTGATACTCGCCGTGCTCGGAATCTTTGCCGCGCGACGTCCCTGGGGAAGCCGGCTCATCTACGCGGCCTGCATGCTCATTTGTTCGGCCCTCGTGATCATCGCGCTGGGCGCCCTGCGGACGGCGGGTTCGGGACCGGAGGCCATCGAGCTTGCCGTCGGACTGCCGCTCGGGCGAACTGTCCTGGGGTTCGATCCGTTGAGCGCCGCATTCGCGATCATTGTCAACGTCGCCACCGCGATCGTCAGCGGCTACGCGATTGGCTACGGCGCGCATACCCGCGAACCGCAGCGTGTCGTGCCGTTCTATCCGGCATTCATCGCCGGTATGAATCTGGTGCTGCTGGCGCAAGATGCGTTTTCATTCCTCGTTGGCTGGGAATTCATGTCGCTCGCCTCCTGGGCATTGGTGGTCAGCGAGGATGCCTCCTCGGACAACCGACGTGCCGGGCTCATTTATCTCATCATGGCCACTGGCGGAGCACTCACCCTGCTGCTCGCGTTCGGCCTGCTCGCCGGCCCCGAGGGCGGTTATGCGTTTGAGCAGATCCGGCGCGCCGCCGCATCCGGCGTGGGTCCCATCGTCCTGATCCTTGCACTCGTCGGTGCGGGCTCCAAAGCGGGCCTGGTACCCCTGCATGCCTGGTTGCCGCTGGCGCACCCGGCCGCCCCGAGTCACGTCTCCGCATTGATGAGCGGCGTGATGACGAAGGTGGCCGTGTACGGATTCGTGCGCATCATCTTCGATCTGTCCGGCCCGCCGTCCTGGTGGTGGAGCGTTCCGGTTCTGCTGATTGCCGGCATCACGGCGTTGCTCGGCGTTCTGTACGCGCTGATGGAACACGATTTGAAGCGACTGTTGGCATACCACACAGTCGAGAACATCGGGATCATCTTCATTGGTCTGGGTCTCGCGCTCGCGTTTGAGGCGAGCGGCCTCGGTGCCGCGGCGGCCCTCGCGCTGTCCGCCGCGATCTTCCATGTGTTCAACCATTCGCTCTTCAAGAGTCTGCTGTTCCTCGGCTCAGGAGCGGTGCTCAATGCAACGGGACAACGGGACATGGAACACCTGGGCGGGCTGATTCATCGCATGCCGGTCACCGCGCTCGCGTTCCTCGCCGGTTGCATCGCTATTTCCGCGCTGCCGCCCTTCAACGGGTTCGTCTCCGAGTGGCTCACCTTTCAGGCGATTCTGATGAGTCCACAACTGCCGCACTGGGTTCCGAGACTGTTGGTGCCGGCGATCGGCGCGACGCTGGCCTGTTCGGCGGCGCTCAGCTCGCTCCGCAGTCCACCCAACCGTGGCTGCGGATCGCTCCGATCGACCCGGCCCGCAGCGCGTACAACGGCGCACTCGTATTGGTCATGATCCTGATCGCGGCTGCCACGACGGCTTTCGTGGTCCGCCGGTTTGCCTCGCACGCCCTGCGACGATCCCCGGCGTGGGACTGCGGATTCCCGGACGCGAGTCCGGCGACCCAGTACACGGCCGGGAGCTTTGCGCAGCCCATCCGACGCGTGTTCGGAAGTGTTGTCTTCCGCGCGCGCGAGCACGTCACCCTGCCGAAACCCGGTGACACGTCTGTCGCCAGACTTCGCGTCGATCTTCACGACACGATCTGGGAAGCGCTGTATCTTCCCATCATTCGTGGGGTGGACGCGATGGCCGATCGCTTGAACCGCCTGCAGTTCCTGACTATTCGAACGTATCTCACGCTAGTGTTCTCGGCGTTAGTCCTGCTGCTGATCATTGTTGGAACGTGGCGATGATCCGCGAGTGGCTCACCCAACTCGGACAGGCAGCGCTCGTGCTCGGGCTCGCACCGCTCTTGTCGGGCGTGACGCGCAAGATCAGAGCCCGGCTCCTTCGACGGCAGGGTCCGTCCATCATTCAACCCTATCGGGACCTGTTGAAACTGATCCGCAAAGAGACTGTCATTGCCGAAAACGCCTCGTGGTTGTTTCGTGCCGCGCCCTATGTCGTCTTTGGCACGACGTGGGTGGCCGCCGCGTTGGTCCCCACCTTTGCGACGGGTCTCCCATTGAGCGCGTCCGCAGATCTCATCGTGATCGTCGCGCTCCTCGGTACCGCACGCTTCCTGCTCGCGCTCGCCGGACTCGATGTCGGGACGAGCTTCGGCGGGATCGGATCCAGCCGCGAGATGATGTTCGCCTCACTCGCAGAGCCCGCCATGCTGATGGCGGTCTTCACGCTGTCGCTGTTCGCGGGCTCGACGGAACTCTCCTCGATCTCAGCCTACATGTTGGGACCCCACGCGGGCTTGAGCATTTCGCTCGCGCTCGCGCTCGTGGCGCTCGTCATCGTCTCCCTCGGGGAAAACGCTCGCATTCCGGTTGACAATCCTGCGACGCATCTGGAGCTGACGATGGTGCACGAAGCCATGATTCTCGAATACTCCGGCCGGCACCTGGCGGTGATCGAGGCGGCCGCCTCACTGAAGCTTCTGTTGTATCTATCGCTGATCGCGTGCGTCTTCATTCCGTGGGGAACGGCCCCCTCCACCGATGGCACCGTCGCGTACGCCATCGGGCTCGGCGCTTACGCGGTGAAGCTTGCGGGGTTGGGATTCCTGCTGGTGGTCTTCGAGACGGCCATCGCCAAGATGCGGGTATTTCGGGTCCCGGAGTTTCTGGGCGTGGCGCTCATGCTGGGGCTTCTGGGCACGATCATGCTGTTCGTCTCCAGGATCTCGCGATGACTGCGCTGGATGGCGATATCGCTCATCTCCTGGCGGGCTCGTTGGTCCTCGTGAGCTTCCTGCTGCTGTATCAGGATCGCATGTTCGCACTGCTCAACTTCTTTGCAGTCCATGCGTGCGTGCTGGCGTTTTCGGTCGGGTGGCAGGCTTATCTGCAGCGCGCGCCGCATCTGTTCATTACGGCTCTGATTGCGCTGGTGTTCAAGGGCGTAATCATTCCAGTGGCGTTGCATCGAATCGTCGTGCGGCTGGGGATTCACCGCACGATCGAAACCGTGGTGAGCATCGGGCCCACCATGCTGTTCGGGATGGCCCTCGTAGCACTTTCGGTGGTCGTCATGTTGCCCGTGACCCAATCCTCCGGCGTGTTCGTCCGGGAGGATCTGGCCTTCGCGCTGTCGGTCGTGCTCCTGGGATTTCTAATGATGGTGACGCGCCGCAATGCCGTGAGCCAAGTCATCGGATTCATGTCGCTGGAGAATGGTCTCGTGTTGGCCGCGACCGGCGCCCGCGGCATGCCACTCGTCGTGGAGATCAGCGTCGGGTTCTCCGTCCTCATCGCCTTCCTCGTTGTCGGGATTTTCCTGTTTCGCATCCGGGAGCGATTTGACACCGTTGACCTGCAGGCACTCGACATGGCACGAGGCGAGTCGGCGTGAGCGCGTCTGTTGGAACGATCGCGCTCGCCGGACTCCTCGGCACTCCCGCGTTCGGTACCCTGCTTCTCGCGGCCATCCCCACATACCGGGTCACGGCGGCCCTCAACATCACCCTGTGTGCCCTCACGCTGAGCTGCGCTGCGCTCCTCTACTCGCACCGGCCGGAGCCCTCGCTCTATCTCCTCGTCGATGATGTCAACACCGTCTTTCTCATCATCGGTGCGCTGGTGGGTTTCACGACGAGCGTATTCAGCGCCGGCTACATCGCGCATGAAGTGCAATCGCGCAAGCTCAGATCGCGAGATCTACGCTTTTATCATGCCCTGTACCAGTTTCTGATGTTTGCGATGGATCTCGCACTGGTGTCGAACAACATCGGACTCATGTGGGTGGGGATCGAGCTTGCGACGCTCACGACGGTCGTGATGGTGGGCATCTACCGCACGAGCGCTGCGCTGGAAGCGGCGTGGAAATACTTCATTCTGGGCTCGGTGGGCATTGGACTTGCGCTCTTCGGCACGATCCTCGTGTACCTCGCCGCGCCACGCTGACGTGCTCCTTGTGACGGGCCCCGTCACACACAATATGCGCGAAGCACTCGAGCGCACGTATGCAGCCACTCCGGCGCCCAAGTGGGTGGTTGCGGTGGGGGACTGCGGAGCGGGGTGCGGTGTGTTCGCCAACAGCTACGCCTGCGTGGGTGCGGTCTCGAAGGTGATTCCGGTCGACCTGGTGATTCGAGGCTGCCCGCCCACCCCAACAGAACTGCTGCAGGGACTGCTCTGGCTCCTCAATGACTCAGCCGCACGCGCCGGCGCCGATGCGCAGCGTTCATGAGCGCCGTTCGATCATCAGTTTCTTGATCTGCGCAATGGCACGCGCAGGGTTCAGATCCTTCGGGCACGCCTCGGTGCAATTCATGATCGTATGGCAGCGATACAACCGAAACGGGTCCTCGAGCGCATCGAGCCGCGCACCAAGCGCTTCATCGCGACTGTCGATGATCCAGCGATAGGCGGCCAGCAACGTCGCGGGCCCCAGGTACCGATCGCTGTTCCACCAGTAGCTGGGGCAGGCGGTCGAGCAGCACGCACACAGAATGCACGCGGAAGGTTGATCGATCTTTTCCTGGTCTGCTTTGGACTGCAGACGCTCCCGATCGGGCGGCGCCGGGCTTCGCGTTTGCAGCCAGGGCATGACGGACGCGTATTGGGCGTAGAAATGCGTTAGATCAGGAACGAGGTCCTTGATCACCGGCAGATGCGGAAGCGGATAAATGCGGACGTCGCCGCGGATGTCCGCACAGGGTTTCGTGCACGCCAGGGTGTTGACGCCGTCAATATTCATCGCGCAAGACCCGCAGATCCCCTCCCGACAGGATCGGCGGAACGTCAGCGTTGAATCGATCTCGTTCTTGATATGGATCAACACATCGAGAACCATGGGACCACAGGCGGCCATGTCGATCTCGTACGTGTCGAGGCGCGGATTGCGATCGGAGTCCGGATCAAAGCGGTAGATCCGCACGCGCCGCGTGCGTGCACCCGTGCTTACGACACGATGCCATATTCCCGTTTGGACCTGAAAGACTGAGGGAAGTCGTAGCAGCGCCATGTTGGAAGCTCCTTCAGTACGTCCGGGCCGTCGGCGCGATTGTCTGCACATCGTCTGAAAGCGTCGCCAGATGCACCGGGCGATAGTCGAGGCGCACCGCGCCGTCGGCTGCCACCCACGCGAGGGTGTGTTTGAGCCAGGCGCCATCGTCTCGGTTTGGGAAGTCCTCGCGGGCATGCGCGCCGCGACTCTCGGTGCGCGCCAGCGCTGAGTGCATCGTGGTGATGGCCTGCAACAGGAGATTCTCGAACTCCAACGTCTCGATGAGATCGGTATTCCAAATGAGAGAACGGTCGCGTACGCCAATATCCGGTAGGGTCCGGATCGTTCGGGCGAGCCGTGCCACGCCTTCCTGGAGGGAGGAAGCCGTCCGGAACACCGCCGCGTCGGATTGCATGATCTTTTGCATCTGCAAGCGCAACTCCGCGGTGGGCCTCGTGCCGTTGGCATGGCGTAAGCGATCAAGGCGCGAAATGGCAAGCTCCCCGACCTCTTTCCGCAGTGGCGCTTGCGCCGCACCGGGCTTGATCGTGGCCGCACAATAGCGGGCGGCTTCGCGGCCAAAGATCACGATGTCGAGAAGTGAGTTGGAACCCAGACGATTCGCACCATGCACGGAGACGCAGGCGGCTTCACCCACCGCCATCAGCCCGGGGACGATCGCGTCCGGATCGCCGCCTGCCGGGTTGATAACCTCGCCGTGATAGTTGCACGGGATGCCGCCCATGTTGTAGTGCGCGGTCGGCAGCACCGGGATCGGCTCGCGAGTCACATCAACTCCGGCGAAGATGCGCGAGGACTCGGCGATACCGGGCAGGCGCTCCCGGATCACCTCCGGACCCAGATGCTCGAGGTGCAGGTGAATATGGTCCTTCTCGGGCCCCACCCCGCGGCCCTCGCGAATCTCGATGGTCATGGCGCGGCTCACCACGTCGCGCGAAGCCAAGTCCTTCGCATTCGGTGCGTAGCGCTCCATGAATCGGTCACCGTTCGCGTTGGTGAGGAAGCCGCCCTCACCGCGCACCCCCTCGGTGATGAGACAACCGGCACCGTAGATGCCGGTCGGGTGGAATTGCACGAACTCCATGTCCTGCAGCGGCAAACCCGCACGCAGCACCATCCCGCCCCCATCGCCAGTGTCATAGAAATGGAAGCGCCAGTCGTCTTCCCCCATATTGCCAAGGGCTGCGCTGATCCCACCCTGTGCGGCAACCGTGTGGCTGCGGGTCGGGAATACTTTCGTGAGGCAGGCCGTCGCCAGGCCCGCTTCGGCAAGACCCAATGTCGCTCGCAGGCCTGCGCCTCCGGCACCCACGACCACGACGTCGTACGTGTGGTCGACCAGTGGATAGGCGCTCATGCACTGTCTCCGAACGTAGCGTTTCCCAACGCCACTTTGAGAACCGCCAACACGCCCATCACGGCAATGAGCACGTGGGCGAACTGGAGCACGAGCAATGTCACCATCCGTGCGCCCGGAGGGTGCACGTAGTCTTCCACCACGACCCGCACGCCGAGATATGAATGCCGCGCGATAACGAGGACGAGTGCGACGAGCAGCACCGCGTTCCAACCGTGATTTATCCACTGCGTGAGGGTCCCGTAATCGAACCGCGGGAATAACAGCAAAGAGACCCCAAACCAAACACCCAGCGGCACGAGCGCCAGGGCGGTGACACGCTGCACCCACCAGTTATCCACCCCGTGCTTCGCCGAGCCGTTGCCCAACACGCGACCGAGTGCGCTGCTGCGTCTCATGAAACACCTCGGGAACCAAAGACGACGACGCAGCCGACGAGCACGACGATCAAGACCGTGGCCGTGACGACGCCCCAGCCGCTGCGGCGTGCCTCGCGCCGTTCGAGCCCGAATCCGGCATCCCACAGCAGATGCCGGATTCCGTTGCAGAGGTGATACGCGAATGCGAGCAGCCCTAACGCGAGCAGCCCCTTGAATGAGGGATGTGAGAGCACCCGCGAGGCGCGGGTATACGCCACGGGACCGTTAGCAAGGGCAGTGAGCCAGTACACGAGCAGCCCGAAGCCGCCTGCGAGAAGGATGCCGCTCGCCCGATGGAGGATCGACAACGTGTTGGTGTACTGCCACCGGTAGTGCAGAAACGGAGACAGGGGTCGCGAGCGCTCCAGCATATGACTTCGCTCCTGTACAGCGCGCTTCGCGCCGGCGTTCCGGAATCCGCATCTCGCGACAGCGTCATCCCAATCCTGTGGCCTGCTCCGACGCGAGGCCCGGCTCAATGCAAGCGCGCGTTGCCCTGGCGCAACCCCTTGCGGGGCGCCTCACGACCTCCCGACGCGCCGGGCGTTGCCGCGCGGGGCTCGCTTCGGCGCTTCATCAGGCGGTGTCCAGGGCTTCCCCGTGCGCTCCTCGATGTAGCGCCGAATGAGTCGGCGCACGACCTGCGAGGGCGTCGCGTCCTCCTCGGCGCACAGGCGCTCGAAAAAAGCCTTCTTGCGCGGATCAATGAGGATCGTGAGGCGTGCGGTGCGATCTTCGAGGGCCACGGCCGTCCTTGAGGATGCGACAGGGGTACGTGACTACGATTATAATCGAACACGTATCGGAGTAGCACCCTCTGCGATGCCATTTATCCATTCACCGTTGAGTGCCTGCCTGGGGCTCATCGCTCTTTGGGGTCTCATCGGACTCGCGGGTCTGCTGCGTCCGACGAGCCTGCTGTTTGTCGGGCGAACGCTCTTCCCGCTCGGGGCGCTCTGTGGCCTGGCCCTGGCCGCGGTGGCGGCAACGAGCCTCGCGGCACCTTCGGAGCAGATGGTCCTGCGGATCGGACTGCCCGATCTGCCCATGCACGTGCGGCGCGATGCCCTCACGAGTCTCTTTCTCTTTCTGCTCGGCGCCGCCTCGGCCGGAATCTCCGTCTTCGCCGCCGGTTATTTCCGCCGCGGGGCGGGCACTTCGGCCGGCCTGATGTGCCTGCAGTACCACCTGTTTCTCGCAAGCATGGGTTTCGTGTTGCTGGCGGACGATGCGTACGCCTTCATGGTTGCGTGGGAAACCATGGCGCTGTCGTCCTACTTCCTCGTAACCACTCAGCACGGGCTTGCGGAGATTCGCCGCGCGGGCTTTCTCTACCTCTTGATTGCGCACGTCGGCGCGATCGCGATCCTCCTCAGCTTCGGGGTGATGCAGGGAGGGAGCTGGCAATTCACTTTCGATGCGATGCGCGCGGCGCACCTCACGCCGCACTGGGCAGCGGTCGCTTTCCTACTCGCTCTGTTTGGTTTTGGGGCCAAAGCGGGGCTCGTGCCGCTGCACGTGTGGCTACCCGAGGCACATCCGGCGGCCCCCTCACCTGTCTCGGCTCTCATGAGTGGAGTCATGTTGAAGACAGCCGTCTACGGCGTATTGCGTGTCACGTTCGATCTGCTGGGAAAGCCCGAATGGTGGTGGGGTCTCGTGTTGCTCGCCATCGGACTGTTCAGCGCGGTCTATGGTGTGGTGTTTGCCGCGGTTCAGACCGACATGAAACGGCTGCTCGCGTGGTCCTCGATCGAAAACCTCGGCATCATCTTCACCGGTGTCGGGCTTGCCGTCGTGTTCCACGGCGTTGGAATGCCGTCCCTCGGCGCCCTGGCGCTGATCGCCGCGCTCTATCACAGCCTCAACCATGCGTTCATGAAGAGCCTGCTGTTTCTCGGCACGGGCGCGGTTCTGCATTCCACCGGCGAGCGCAATCTCGGGCGCCTGGGTGGCCTGATCCATCGCATGCCGTGGGTCGCCTGGCTGACCCTTGTCGGAGCACTCGCCATGGCCGGGCTCCCGCCCCTCAACGGCTTCGTCTCCGAATGGCTCCTTCTACAGGCGTTCCTGTTCGCACACGAAGTGCCCAGGACCTTCATCAACATGATGCTGCCGCTCGGCGCCGCATTGGTTGCATTGTCGGCTGCGCTCGCAGCCTACGTCATGGTCAAATTTTTCGGTGTCATCTTCCTCGGCCAGCCACGCGAGCCCGCGCTCAGTCGCGCGCACGATGCAGGCATTCTCGAGCGCATCGGCCTCATCTGGCTGGCCCTCGGTTGCTTCGCGTTGGGATTGCTGCCGACTTACGTCATCGGCGGACTGCGCACCGTGGTCACGCAGTTGAGTGGTGCCTCGCTGCCGAGCACGACGGCTCCGTGGTGGCTGCTCGTACCACTACCGGGGCGGCGCGCCTCATATTCCGCGCCGGTCCTTTTCATTGCATTGATGGTCGTCGTCGTGCTCACCGTGCTTGCGGTGCGGCGTTTTTATCATCACCGTGTGCGGCGTGCCGCCGCCTGGGATTGCGGCTTCGGGCGCTCGACACCGCGCATGCAGGACACCGCCGAAGGCTTCGGACAGCCGATCCGCAACATTTTCGGGGCCTTCTTCGCAATGAAACGCGAGTTACCCTCGCCGTTCGACCCTGTGCCGCGCTACCGCGTGATAGTCGGTGACCGAATCTGGCAGGGTCTGTATGTGCCCCTCGGGACGCTCGTCCAACGCGTAGCAGATGCGTTCGCGTGGGTGCAGCAAGGACGGATCGCAACCTATCTCCTCTATAGTTTCATGACGCTCATCGTCCTCCTGGCGCTCATGTTATGACGACGATCGAGATTCTGACGCAGGTGCTCGAGTTGATTGCGGCACTCACAGCGGCGCCCCTTTTCCTGGGCTGGGTCAACCAATGTCGCGCGTGGCTGCAAAACCGGCGTGCGCCGAGCATCTGGCTGCCCTACCGCGGTATCCGCAAACTCTTTCACAAAGATGCAGTGATCGCCGAGAGTGCGTCCCCACTGTTTCGCGTCGCGCCCTACATCGTGTTTGGTGCAATGGTGGTCGCCGCCGGAATCATTCCCTCAATGGGCACGCGTCTGCCCTTCACGATCGCAGCCGATGCCATCGCGCTCGTCGGTTTGTTGGCCACGGCACGCGTCTTCCTGTCGCTGGCGGCGATGGACATCGGCACCGCTTTCGGCACACTCGGTGCTCGCCGCGAGATGATGGTGGGTTTTCTGGCCGAGCC
>Ga0137415_10008003_pt1 | contig 10476 bp, 10 predicted proteins | sample CZODoug3_1_1_16f_FD_183082 | JGI IMG/M metagenome (GOLD analysis project Ga0137415, IMG submission 183082) | Vadose zone soil fungal communities from Angelo Coast Range Reserve, California, USA - CZODoug3_1_1_16fungal (Hybrid Assembly) | ecosystem: Environmental > Terrestrial > Soil > Vadose... | reverse complement strand
GTCGTCGTCATGAGCTGTCCGCCGGGAGCGAGGCCCGTAATGACGACGGGTTTCAGGTTTGCCCGCGCGGCGTAGACGGCGGCGGTGTAGCCCGCCGGACCGGACCCCAGTATCAACAAGCGAGAATGTCTGGACATGGAGGAGTTGTGGGTACGAAACTGTACGAATTCAATTCAACCGCCAATTCAACCGCCTTGCGCTTCCAAATTATAACCCGGCTGAATCGCTGCTCCGCCTGACGCGGGCTCCCAAGGTATTGCGAGGTCGACCGGATCTGCCGTGTGAGGGGCTCTTCGCGAGTCTGTTAAGATATGCGGGTAGCAATTAGGTTCCCTGGAGGAAGGAAGATGCCGGGCCCGGCCAGCGTATCGATGCTGCTTCTGCGCAACGTGCCGCTCTTTTCGATGCTGTCCGAGCATCAGCTGGCGCTGCTCACCAGCGCGGTGAGCCGCAAGGGCCTTCCCCGCGGGACCACCATCATTGCCGCGGGCGACGTCACGGAATCCCTTTACGTGGTGATATCGGGCCGGCTCAAGGTCATGATCAGCGATGACGAGGGGCGCGAGGTGATCCTTGCGATTCTCGGACCGAACGAGTTTTTCGGGGAGATGGGCCTGATCGACGATCATCCCCGATCGGCGAGCGTGGTTGCCCTCGAGGCTTGCGAGCTCCTCAGTCTCTCGAAGCGCGATTTCAAGAGATGCCTCTCCGAAAACTTCGAGATGACCATGACGGTCATGCGAGGACTGGCCAAACGCCTTCGAGAAGCCGATCAAAAGATCGGCAGCCTCGCCCTGATGGACGTGTACGGCAGGGTGGCGCACTTGCTGCTGGACATGGCGGAAACCGTTGACGGCCAGAAGGTGGTCACTAAAAAACTCGCCAAGCAGGACATCGCCAAGATGATCGGAGCCTCTCGCGAGATGGTCAGCCGGGTGATGAAGGACCTCCAGTCGGGCGGCTACATCGAGGTGCGTCCCGGTTCGATTTTCCTGCACGAGACCATCCTGACGATCGATTGAGGAGGCCAGACCCGGAGGAGGTCGAGCATCCCACAGCGCAGTGAGCGGTTTGAATCAATCAGAGCCTCTTTGAAACGGAACCCAGCGCCCCTACCCGGCAAGGTCGCCGCGCTGCTGCGCGAGTCGAGGCTCTTCGTCCTGGCCGCGGCGGCGCTCTATCTTTCCCTCGTTCTCACCACTTTTAGCCGAGCAGACCCCGGCTGGTCCCACAGCGTGGCGGCGGGCGAGATCCGCAACCTCGGCGGCAGGGCAGGTGCCTGGCTGGCCGATATGCTGTTGTCTCTGTTCGGCGTTTCGGCCTGGTGGTGGGTCGTGCTCCTCGCGGTTGCCGCGACTTGGACCCTGCGGCATCTGGATGGCAGCTCGACCAACGACCGGCGGTCATCCTTCATCGCACTCGCCGGGTTTTGCTTGCTGCTGGCCGGATCGAGCGGAGTCGAAGCCTTGCGTCTTCATTCACTGAAGGTCGCGCTTCCCCTCGCCCCCGGGGGCCTGGTCGGAGATGTCGTAGCGAGGGCGCTGCAATCGGGCTTCGGTTTCACGGGCGCCACGCTGATCCTGCTTACGCTTTGCGCGATGACTCTGTCCGTATTCACGGGCATTTCCTGGCTGGCCGTGATGGAAAAACTGGGAGGGGCGCTCGAGGGCGCGTACCTTTGGTCCTTGGGGAAATGGCAGGGGTGGCAGGACCGCAAGGCGGGGGCCATCGCCGCGGAGAAGCGCGAGGCGACCGTGGGAGAAAAGCGCGGGCTGTTGATCGAGGAACACGAGCCGATACGGATTGAGCCCCCTGTCGTAGAGATTCCGAAATCCTCCAGAGTGCAGAAGGAGAGGCAGGAGCCGCTCTTCCGCGAGTTGCCCGACACGCCGCTACCCCCGATCAAGCTCCTCGACGAAGCTGTAAGCGACATCGAAGTCTTGTCGCCCGAGACTCTGGAATACACCTCGCGGTTGATCGAAAAAAAACTCGGCGATTTCGGGGTTCAGGTCAGAGTGCTCGCCGCCTACCCGGGGCCCGTGATTACCCGATACGAGGTGGAGCCCGCCGTCGGCGTGAAAGGCAGCCAGGTCGTCAGCTTGGTGAAAGACCTTGCGCGCGCGTTGTCCGTCTATAGCATCCGCGTGGTCGAGACCATCCCGGACAAGTCCTGCATGGGCCTGGCGCTTGTCTGCTCAACTATTTTCCTGATCTCCTATGTGCTGTATCACGTCAGGGTGGGCTCCGTGGCGTTTCGCGGGCAAGGTTGGATTCGCCCCGTCTACTTTACTTTGCTTAGCTCGCACACAATCTTAGCCGTGGCCATTGTGCCGCTTGCTCTGGTCACGCTGACCCGGGCGCTTCGAGAACAATTTGACCGGCACAAGCGTATCGCGCGCTGGACGCTACCGCTGTGGCTGTACGTCTCGGTAACCGGCGTAGTCATTTACTTTCTGCTGTATCATGTCTACGCCGCGCCTCGAGTATGAGAGGAGCACATTTATTGGCCACATTAGACCGAAGCCGCCAATTCTTGCTGCCTGTGATTCTGCGCGGGTGCCCCATCCTTTGCGCAGCGAAGGATGGGCAGGCTAAAGCACCAATGGGACACCGGCGCTACGGAACCGCATGGTGGAAGAGTCTCTGTCAAAAACGAGGCCGGTGATCGCTTGAGTCCCTCGGTCAATCCGCCCGCTCTCAGCTCCGCCGCACCTGCGGCTGGCGGCCTTAGCCGTCGTTGGCTCTACCTCATCCTGGCCACTGCACTCCTGTTTGTGCTGATGCCTTTTCTATTCTGGCAATCTACCTGGTTCGGCCGGCCGCTCACGGACGCGCAAATTGAGAAGAGCCTCGCTGACCGCGAGCACCCGCGCAAGATTCAGCACGCCCTCTCCCAAATTGCCGACCGCATCTTGAGCGGCAATCCTTCGCTGCAGGCGTCGGTTCGCCGCTGGTACCCGCAGGTCGTCGCACTCTCCGCGAGCGGTGTGGACGAGCTCCGCCTTACCGCTGCCTGGGTGATGGGCCAGGACAATACCGTTCCGGAATTTCATCAGGCGCTATTGCTCTCGGTGGTGGATCCGCACCCCATGGTCCGGCGCAACGCGGCGCTCTCACTGGTGCGCTATCGCGACGCCACCGGGCGGCCCGTCATTCTTGGAATGCTTGACCCTTACGTCGTGACCGCGCCGCACGCGGGTACCCTCGCGCAGCGCTTGAAGCTCGGCGACGTAGTCAATCCCGGCACGCTGCTGGCGCGCATCCAAGACGGCGAACAGAAGATCGAAGTCCGCTCGCAGGTCCCGGGCACCCTGGAGCGGTGGGTTGCACCAGACAGAGTGAAGCTTTCCGCCGGAGAAGCGGTGGTAGAACTTGCGCCAAGTCCGGAGATGGTCTGGGAGGCCCTGCGTGCCCTCTACCTGATCGGCCAGCCTGAGGATTTGCCCGCCATTGAGCGCTATGCCCGTCTGACCGCTCCTGGAGCCACAGCAGGGACCCGGGGAAGCGCCACGGGCATGCGGGACAGCATTCGCCAACAGGCCGAGCTTGCCGCTCGTGCGATCCGCTTCCGCTCCAATTCCCAGCCGTAAGCTGCTGAAGATACAGTCCTTAGACAAACTGGAAGTCAATAGGTTCTGCGGTCACCGGCCAGCGCTTTCTGATGTCAAATGAGCCCAAACCCAGGGTGAGGAGTGTAACGCGAGCCCAATTATCCATAGAAGAGGAACACTGGAGGCCAATCGCTGGGCCCTGAAACTGCTTACTGATAGTGCGGCTAGTAGGGCAGCGTTCCGTGCTCGGCTTCAAACTCCGCGAGCGGCACCATATCGATGGCGTCCCACGGGCACCCTTCCAAGAATGCGCCCTCGGGACCCTTGCTGATGCATAGCTTACATCCAATGCAGAGCAGGGGATCGACCTCGATGCGGCCAAACGGAGGGTGGCAGGTGTCAGGAACCCAGTACATGCAGTCTTCCACCGGGCAATACTCCACGCATGCCGGCGAGCCAGCGCATCCCGTGCAGCATTCGTTGATCACCGCCAGAATGTGCGGCTTGCGCTTACGCTTGGTCGTTGTGCCCGTGGATTTTGGCTCGCGCTTGACTACCTTATCCGCCGCGAACTCTGCAATCGTCGGAAGTGCTTCGGCCACAGTCCGCCTGCCTCTGCTCTCTGTAGCGCCGGGCTTCAGCCCGGCACTGCTTTGTGTAGCCCCGAGCCCGCTTCCGCTGTCTTGCGGGACGCACCCGGCACCTCACACAAAATCCACTTCTCCACCATTTTTGCCGACCTTGTACCCCTTGTCAATCCGGCACCACTAGCACTTCTCCAGCACGGCAATCACAGCGGAGGTAAACTCCCCGGTGGTTGCGTGGCCGCCGACGTCGCGCGTGAGGTGTTCGCCCTCGCGATAGACAGCGTGAAGCGCCCGCTCGATGCGTTGCGCCGCGGCAGTTTCCCCCAGGTAGTCGAGCATCATAATTCCGCTCATCAGGATAGCGGTCGGATTGGCGATCCCTTTACCCGTAATGTCCGGCGCAGTCCCATGAACCGCCTCAAAGATCGCTGCCTTTTCGCCCAGGTTGCCGCTGGGCACGACGCCCAGGCCGCCCACCAGGCCCGCGGCCAGATCGCTCACCACGTCGCCATAAAGATTGGGCAGCAGCATCACGTCAAATTGATGCGGGTTGAGCACCAGTTGCATGCAGGTGTTGTCCACGATCAGTTCTTTGTACTCGATGTCCGGATAATCGGCCGCTACCCGGCGCGCGCAGGTGAGAAACAGCCCGTCGGAGAGCTTCATGATGTTGGCTTTGTGAATGGCGTGAATCTTTTTTCGGCCATGCCGGCGCGTGTACTCAAACGCGAACCTGGCGATCCGCGTCGAAGCCTTTTCGGTGATGATCTTCAGACTCTCTACCACTCCCGGCACCACGGTGTGCTCCAAGCCCGCGTAGAGGTCTTCCGTGTTTTCGCGGACTATCACCAAGTCCACGCCGTCGAACCGCGACTTCACCCCTTCGAGGTTTTTCACGGGGCGAAGGTTGGCATACAGCTCAAGGGCCTGACGCAGTCCCACGTTGATGCTCGGCGCGCCGCCGGCGATCGCTGTAGCCATCGGGCCCTTCAGCGCCGCGCGGTTGCGCCGCACCGATTCGACCACTGCGGCGTAGGGCAGTTCCGTCCCGGCTCGCTCTTCTGCGGGGCGCGGCGAGACTTCTTCCCACTCGATAGAAACCCCCGCAGCGTCGATGATCCGCCGCGCTGCCTGCGACACCTCGGGACCGATGCCCTCGCCGGGTATGAGCGTGACTCGATGCGCCATCGAAACTGTCTATTCTAAGGGAAACGCTTCAGTTTGTCGAAAGCGCCTTTCCTGCGAGTTTGCCGCGCTAGAACCGTGTATACCGCTTCCGCCTGCCTTCCCTCTCTGCAACCACCCATCCGCCAGCGCATCAAAGGGAGTGAGAGATCTCAACATTGGTGGAGCCTAGGCTGTTTTGGCCGTGCCCTACACGCCAGCGGCTACCGCCCGTGCCTCGCTTGACAGCATTTGGTATAATATAGGAGTGCAATCTCATAGCCGCATCGACGACCTAATTGGCCATCAAGGAGCTTAGAGAACTGAGATGATTAACCTTACGCCAGGCGCTACCAGCAAGGTAAAAGAGATTATGACCCAGCAGGCCCCCGTCCCTACGGGACTCCGTGTGGCGGTGGTCGGTGGAGGCTGCTCGGGCTTTAGCTATCACATGGCGTTCGAACATCAGATCAACGGTACCGATAACGTCTATGAGTTTGACGGGTTGAAAGTGCTTGTCGACCAGATGAGTGAAATGTACCTGGATGGCATCGAGATCGACTACATCGAGACCCTAGAGGGTGCCGGATTTAAGTTTAACAATCCGAACGTCAAGAGCACCTGCGGCTGCGGCAGTTCATTCAGCGTTTAGACGACCCCGTCTAGCATCCCGCGGCAAACCCTTCTCTTCAGCGAGCTTTTGTCGCACTCAGAGCAAAAGCTCGCTTTTTTATTGGAATGCCGAACGACCCCCAACATTGGGATGCACGCTATCGCTCGGAGAACCATCGCGCTGAGACCGAGCCGGCCCCGCTGTTGTGCGAACTCTTGCCCTTCCTCGTACGCGGCCGCGCCCTCGACTTAGCCATGGGTGGCGGCCGCAATGCCGTATTTCTTGCCGCGAATGGCTGGCACGTCACTGGGGTGGATTCATCCCGCATCGCGCTTGAAAACGCCGCTGCCTTGGCTGAAGCGCGCGGCCTTCCTGTGCTCTGGGTCTCCTCGTCCGAGTATCGCGAGAGCAGAGCATCGCTCCAGGCGCCGAGCAAAGAACTCACCCAGAAGCTCCCTGGCCTTTGGCTTCTGCAAGTGGATCTTGTACACTCCACACTGCCGGTGGGCCAGTTCGAGCTCGTCATCTGCTTCAACTACCTGCAGCGATCACTGTTCTCTGCCATCGAAGCCGCCCTACGCCCCGGTGGCATGCTCGTCTACGAGACCTACACCCTGGATCAGCTCGCCTTTCCCAAAGGACCTCGAAACCCCGATCACCTACTGCGCCCCGAGGAGTTGCGCCGAGCTTTCCCCTCCCTGGAAACCCTGTTCTACCGCGAACTCTACGTAGGGAAGGGAATCGCCAGCCTGCTGGCTCGAAGACCAGCGCGTTCTCCGTAGGATAGGCAGTCCTGTCTGTCCTTGGAACCCGCACCCTTTGCGTCTCTTGGGCGCTCTCCTTTTTGGCCCTTTTTCTAATTGAGCATCGCTTGCAGCCGCCGGACCGCCTGCAAGGCGCCTAGATGCTGCGGGTTCACCTGGTAAGCCTTTTTGTACTCTGCCAGCGCGCGGCCGAACATGCGCTTGCGCTCGTGCACCCGGCCTAGGTTGAAATGCGGGAAGCAGTAGCTCTCGTAGCGTGGCGCTTTCAGTGCGCGCTCGAACCACGGGATGGCCTCGTCCAACCGGTCTTTTTCCACTAGGTAGGCGCCGATGTCGTTGTACGGATTGCCGAATGTGGGATCTACCTCGATGGCTCGCAGGCATTCCTCAATGGCCTCGTCCCAGCGACCTTGGAAGCTGTAGGTCCAACCGAGAAATGTGTGGCCTTCGGCAGTAGGGAAGATGTCAATCGAACGCTTATAGAGCTCGATGGCCTCCTCCAAATCGCCTTGCATTTGGTTCTGATAGGCCTGCTGGAAGAGCGCCATCGCCTCTTCGCGTTTCAGCTTTTCACCTTCCGAGGACATCGCGACCTGTCTTTGGCTAATTATACATCGACCCAGGTACGACAGGCATTCCGGCCTGTGCAACAAAACCGACCACATCGCTGTTGAGCATCACCACAAGGATCTTCAATTCTCGACTTTCGCCCGCCCCTCTTTGACTGTCCGGCTCCTCGTCCGTATGCTAATCTGCTGCCATGAAGATTGCCCTAGCCCAGTTCAACCCCACTGTTGGCGACTTTGCCGGGAATTCAGCGCGCATTCTCGACCTCGCCTGCCAGGCCAAACAGCGCGGCGCGGAACTTGCGGTTTTCTCCGAACTCTGCCTGTGTGGCTACTTGCCGCAAGATCTCCTCGAGCGGCCCGCTTTCCTCGAGCGCAATCGCACGGAGCTCGCCTGCCTGGCCAAGAGGATTTCCCTCCCCGCAATTGTGGGCTATGCAGGCCGGGCGCAAGATTCGACTGGCAAGCCCGCAGCCAATAACGCCGCTCTGATAGCTGATGGCCGCGTCGTATTCGAGCAGAGTAAGATGTTGCTGCCCACCTATGACGTCTTCGACGAGTCCCGTTACTTTCAGCCGGCAAAATCTCAGCACGTCTTTCCATTCGGAGGCGAGCAGCTCGGCATCACCATCTGCGAAGACATTTGGAACGACAAGAACTTTTGGGCCAAGCGCCTATATGAGTGCGATCCGGTCGCCGAACTCGTGGGGAAGGGAGCTACACTCCTGCTGAATATCTCGGCATCTCCCTACACAATTGACAAACGTAACCTGCGCCTCGAGATGTTGCAGTCTCTGGCCCACACCCACCGCCGCCCCATCGTGTACGTCAACCAAGTCGGTGGGAACGACAGCTTAGTTTTTGACGGCAGCAGCGTCGCACTTACCGCCGACGGGCCGGTGGCCGCCCAGGCACGCATATTTGAAGAGGATCTCGTTCTGTTCGACACCGCCACGGGCAGGGGCGACGTCCGCACCCAGCCCGAAGATGAGCTCGAGGTCGCTTACTACGCCCTGGTCTGCGGTACGCACGATTACGTCTGTAAATGCGGCTTTCGGCAAGTTCTGGTTGGCTTGAGTGGCGGGATCGATTCGGCCGTGGTGGCTGCCATCGCCGCTGCGGCGGTCGGACCGGAAAATGTGCTTGGCGTGGCCATGCCGGGTCCATATTCGTCCGAAGGGAGCTTGCGCGATGCCCGGCAACTCGCGCAGAACCTGGGCATTCAGTTTCTCGTCTTGCCCATCGAAGAGGTTTTCGGCAGCTATCGCCGCACCCTGCAGCACGTTTTTGAGGGTCGTCCGGAAGACGTCACCGAAGAAAACCTGCAAGCGCGCATCCGTGGAAACTTTCTGATGGCGCTCTCAAACAAGTTCGGCTCGCTGGTCCTGAGCACAGGCAACAAATCGGAAATGGCGGTCGGTTACTGCACACTTTACGGCGACATGGCGGGAGGTCTCGCGGTCATCTCCGATGTCCCAAAAACAATGGTCTACGAGCTGGCTGGCCTGATTAACCGAAGGGCGAACGGAAGGGAAGTGATCCCCGCCTCTACGCTAACCAAGCCACCATCCGCTGAACTCCGTCCCAATCAGACGGACCAGGACACCCTACCTCCCTACGACGTCCTCGACCGCATCCTGAAGGCGTATATCGAAGGGGTGCGCAGCCCCCAGGAAATCGCCGACCACTACGGCTTCAGCCTCGAGCTGGTGCGCGAGGTGGCGCTGCGCGTGGACCACAACGAGTACAAACGCAAGCAGGCCCCTCCGGGGCTAAAAATCACATCGAGGGCCTTCAGTGTCGGGCGACCTTTTCCAATTGCCCAGAAATTTGTACCCTGAGGTCTCCATGTTCTTCGCTCTCTGCGGCTTGTTTGTGCTCGGTGTAAGATAGGGAGCTATCTCGGTATGAAGCGTCTTTTGGTAGTCATGCTGCTTACGACTGCGGCCGCCGGCGTCGCGGCTCAAACTCGCCCAACAGCTTCACCTTCGAAGTCACCCAAGCCGCAGGTGGCCGCGGATCCGTCTGCGGCTGCGCCCATCCAGAAGAAGCTGGAAACCTTCTTGCGCAAGCTCTATGCCTGGGGCCCATCCTTCCGCGTCAAGATCGGCGTCTTGCGCGATGCCCCGGCGCCGGGCTTCTACGAGGTCCCTGTTGAAGTTACGATGGGCGAGCAGTCCGACACTGCGATTTTCTACGTCAGCAAAGACGGCCGCTATTTCTTGCGCGGGGACATCCAGGATATGTCCACCGACCCCCTGGCCGCTGTGCGCTCTCAGATCCATTTGGCCGATTGTCCATCAAAGGGTCCGGCCAACGCCCGCGTCGTTGTGGTCGAATACGCTGACTTCCAATGTCCCACTTGTGGCCAGCTCCACAAGGTTCTTAGCGAAATCGAGCCTCAGTACCCACAGGTGCGGTTCGTCTATAAAGACTTTCCGCTCACCCACATCCATCCCTGGGCCATGACCGCCGCTATCGCCGGTCGCTGCGCCTACCGGCAGAATCCGGAGGCCTTCTGGAAGCTGCACGATTCCATATACGACAAACAAGACGTGATTTCAGCCGAGAACGCTTGGCAGAAGATGCTAGACTTCGCTGGCCAAGCCGGCCTCGACACAGCTGCGTTCCGCGCTTGCATGGCTAGCCCGGAAGCCGCCCAGGCTGTCCAGCAAAGCGTAAAGGAAGCCCAAACCCTCAAGATCGCCAACACTCCAACCATCCTCGTCAACGGTCGTCGAATGATTGGCGCCGACCGCAGTCTGCTCGAACAGTACATCCAGTACGAACTCGGGAGCCTCGCCCCCACCTCATCAACTGCTAGACCTGAACAGCACTAGAAATCTTGAAGTGGGAAACTTGGTGTAAGTGAGTCAAGCTTTGGTGCAACCGGTTCTGCATATTCATACATGCTCGTCGGTCTGTGGGGAAGTCTCGTCAGTGTTCTATTTTCCCAATAAAACGGCACATCCGAGTGCCCACCATCAGCGGCGGACCAGTTTTATTACAAGCTTTACCCCAGGTCTAACCGCCTGTTCGCACTAGCGCCACCAGTGTTCTGTTTCGCAACAAACGGCACATCCGAGTGCCCACCATTAGGGGGGCGACCAGTTTTACTACAAGCTTTACCCCAGGTCTAACCGCCTGTTCGCACTAGCGCCACCCTTTGCCACTTACTCCGGTTACCCGACAGCGACCCAGGCAAGAGCACTACGTTACTCTATTTTCCTA
>Ga0137415_10008002_pt1 | contig 10476 bp, 7 predicted proteins | sample CZODoug3_1_1_16f_FD_183082 | JGI IMG/M metagenome (GOLD analysis project Ga0137415, IMG submission 183082) | Vadose zone soil fungal communities from Angelo Coast Range Reserve, California, USA - CZODoug3_1_1_16fungal (Hybrid Assembly) | ecosystem: Environmental > Terrestrial > Soil > Vadose... | reverse complement strand
GCAAGGCCGATGCCGGTGCCCTCGTGCGAGCGCGAGTGCGCGCCCTCCACGCGGTGAAACCGCTGAAACACCTTGGGTAGTTCGCTCCGGGGAATGCCGATGCCCGTGTCTTTCACCGTAAGGCGCGCACCGCCCGGGACGGGCTCAAGCCGCACAACCACTCCACCCTCGAACGTAAACTTGAGCGCGTTCGAGAGCAGATTCATGACGATTTTTTCCCACATGTCGCGGTCGACGTAGATCGGCACCGGAAGCGGCGGGCAAGTTACCTCGAAGGAAAGCCCTGCCTTCTCCACCGCCGAGCGGAAGATGCTCGCCAGATCGACGGTATAGCGTGCGAGATTAGTCGGCACGAATCGCGCCGAGTGCCGCCCGGCCTCCACGCGGGAGAAGTCGAGCAACGCGTTTACCAGCCGCAACAGGCGCAGCGCGTTGCGGTGCATCTGCGCGAGCGGCTCCTGGGTCCCGGTGTCCAGCTGGCGTCTGGCGAGAAGCGACTCCAGCGGCCCGAGCAGCAGCGTGAGCGGAGTCCTGAACTCGTGGCTGATGTTGGAAAAGAAGGCGGTCTTGGCCCGATCGATTTCCGCCAGCGCTTCCGACTTGCGCCGCTCGTCTTCATGGGCGCGGGCATTGGCCAGCGCCGCGCTGACCGATGCGGCGACGAGCTCCAGGAAACTGCGGTACGGATCGTCCGTCCGCAGCCGCGAGCTGACACCTGCCACCATCACGCCCACCGGATGCTCCCGCCCAGGCAAAGTGATGGGCAGGACGAACGCCCTGCTGGGCAACTCCGGGTACGGCCCGACCGTCATGCCGACCAGACCCGATGCCACGTCGTTCACCTGCTGCGCCAGGCCGCCGCGCAGCAGGTCACTGATCGGCCACGGCCGCAAGTCCGGAGCATTCAGATCCACCAGGGTGGGGCTCATCGGAGTGCCGGCCGGCAGGCCTGCCTGGGCCACCAGCTGCGCAGTGCGCCCGGCCTCGTCGACCACGTAAAACAGCGCGAACGGCAGATCCAGATTGGATTCGGAGAACAGGTGCGCCGACGCTTCGAATGCTTCCTGGGCGGTTCTGCACTTGCCCGCGGCGGCAGCCAGATCCCTCAACGTCTTGGTCCGCCGCTGGGACAGCAACTGGGAGGTCAGCTCAGTGACCGGATGAAATACCCCGCCGACCTGGCCCGACTCGTCCGTAATCGGGCTGAACGAGAACGTGAACCAGGTCTCCTCGAGGAATCCGTAACGGTCGAGGAACATGCGCATGTTTTCCAGATAGGCGGTCTTGCCGGCCCACGCCGTGGCATACGCCGCGCCGATGACCGGGAAGGCGGAGGCCCAGCATTCCCGGTAATCCTGGCCCATTGAAGTCGGATGCTTCGCGCCGCAGAGGGGCCAGTAGCCATCGTTATAGATTTGGATGTGGCCCGGGCCCCAGGACAGCGAGATGGGCGAGTTCGAGGCTTGGACGAGGTTCACCACGGTACGCAGGCTCTGTGGCCAAGTGTCCATGCGACCCAGCGGCGTACCCGACCAGTCCTTGGTCTTGATCAGCTTGGCCATTTCACCGCCACCGATCAACCAGTCGTCCGGCGCGGACAATTTGGCGTCGCTAGTCACGAGAGGCACCTGCGTCTTGCGGGCGGAAGAGTTCAAGCGTCCGGAAGGAGCATACCTGTGCCGCCCATAGTGGCGCACTTTGCAGCTACGGAAATCGACAACCTTCTCATTGAATCAAAACACTGTCGGACCAAATCTATCCATCCCCAAAACCCGGGGTCCGCGTGGTGCTAGGCGCGCTACGCCCCAAGTCCCAACTCGGCGCAGACTGTACGCTCAGGTGTCGCATCCCGCCGTAAGTTCTTGGCCGGCAGCGCCGGCATTGTCGTTGCCGCAAGCTTGCCAGCATTGACGATGGCTGCAACCACGCAAAACGCAGACGCTACGACCTCTTCCAACCACAGCAAAGGAGAGCACAGCATGAGCACGATCACGACCAAAGACGGTACGCAGATTTATTACAAAGATTGGGGCAAGGGCCAGCCCGTGGTCTTCAGCCATGGCTGGCCACTCTCCGCAGATGCCTTCGAAGACCAGATGTTCTTCCTGGCTTCCCACGGGTATCGATGTATCGCCCACGATCGCCGCGGCCACGGCCGCTCGAGCCAGCCCTGGGACGGCAATGACATGGACCACTACGCCGACGACCTCGCCGAGCTCGTTACGAGCACCATGACGTCGCCACCGCCAGCCTGATCGAAGTCTGGGTCGAGGAGACCGAGCGGCGTACGTGGTTCCTGTTCGAAGCGAGCCGCCACGGGGATAGGAGCGGGAGCGCTCTGGGCAAAGATTGAAACTCTGGGAGAAATCACATGACCAACATGCGAAAAGAGAGCGACAGCCTCGGTGTAGTTGAAGTGCCGGCGGACAAGCTGTGGGGTGCTCAAACCCAGCGCTCGCTCGAGCATTTCAGTATCGGCAGCGATTTGATTCCCCGCGAAATGATCACTGCCTACGCCACCTTGAAGAAAGCCGCCGCCACCGCGAATCACGCTGGCAAGCGGCTCGACGATGAGCGTTACAAGCAGATCGTTCAGACTTGCGACGAAATCCTCGCCGGTCAGCATCACGACATGTTCCCGTTGCATGTCTGGATGACGGGCAGCGGCACTCAGTTCAATATGAATGTGAATGAAGTGATCTCCAACCGCTGCTGCCAACTCGCCGGCACGCCCCTCGCAAGCAAGGCGCCGGTTCACCCCAACGATCACGTGAACATGGCGCAGTCGTCAAACGACACATTTCCGTCGGCCATGTATATCGCGGCAGCCGTCAATGTGAAACAGCGTCTGATTCCTGCAGTGGCCGCCTTGCATGATGCGATCAGCGTGAAGGCGCAAGCGTGGACTGACATCGTCAAGATTGGGCGAACCCACATGCAGGACGCTACCCCGCTGACATTGGGCCAGGAATGGTCGGGCTACGCCGGAATGTTGGCCGACGATCTGGAGCGGATCGACGGAGCCCTGCAAGGAGTGTACCGCTTGGCGCTGGGCGGTACGGCGGTGGGCACGGGCATTAACTCAGCGCCTGGTTTTGGCGAGGCGGCGGCCGCCGAGATCGCCAAGCTCACTGGCCTGCCCTTTGTAACCGCGCCCAATAAATTCACGGTGCAGGGCGCCCACGACGCGCTGGTCCAGTTGTCCGGAACGCTTCGCACCCTGGCGGTGTCGCTCTATAAGATTGGCAATGACATTCGCCTGATGTCCTGCGGACCTCGCGCCGGATTTGCGGAATTGGCGATCCCGGAAAATGAGCCGGGCTCCTCGATCATGCCAGGCAAGGTCAATCCGACCCAGTGTGAGGCGCTCACGATGATCGCCGTGCAGGTGATGGCCAATGACGTTGCAGTGGGTTTTGGCGGTGCGAGCGGCTACCTCGAAATGAACGTCTACAAGCCGCTTATCATCTTCAACATCACCCACTCCATCACGATCATGAGCGATGGCTGCATAAACTTCCGGAAATTCCTGGTCGAGGGCACGAAGCCAAATTTGAAGAAGATCAACGAATATGTCGAGCGTTCGCTGATGCTGGTGACGGCGCTTGCGCCTGTCATCGGCTATGACAAGGCATCAAAAATCGCCCACCATGCCATGGACAACGATCTCACGCTCAAGGCTGCCGCATTGCAATTGGGCTTTGTCACCGAGGCCGAATTCGATCGCGTTGTCGATCCGAAAAAGATGGTTAAGCCCTATGTAGCGACCGGCGCCTAGGCCGTGGGCTCGCATATGACATTAGAAGAGCGTTCCAATCTTGTCCTCGATTTTGCCCGAGTCCTATACGTCAATGGCCAATCCACGGATCAGACTTTGGCTGCGGCCGAGCGGCTCGGCGACACTCTCGGACTGCGAGCCAAGATCATGCCGCGCTGGGGAGAGCTACAACTTCAGGTACAGGACAGGGACGCCAGACTGATCTCCGCAGTGGCGGCCGATCCTACCGGCGTGGACATGGATCGCGTGGCTTCCACTACGCGGGCAATAGAGGAGCTCGGCATCGGTCGGCTTGCGCCAGCCGCCGCAATGGAGGCGATCAGCGCGATCTCACAGGCGCCGCCGGCGCCGACATGGCTGTTCACGCTTGCTGCCGCGGCGGGTGCTGTGGCGTTGGCGGTACTCTTCGGTGTCCAACATCTACCCGCGGCGGCGCTCATATTCGTGAGCGCGGCGGCCGGTGCCGTTCTGCGCCGCAGGTTGGCGCAACATAGCGGAAATGTCTTCCTGCAACCATTCTGCGGGGCGTTGCTCGCTGGCGTTATCGGCGCGCTGGCGGTTCGGTACCGGCTGAGCTCGTCATTGCGCCTTGTCGCGGTCTGTCCATGCATGATTTTGGTGCCTGGGCCGCATGTGCTCAATGGAGCGTTGGACGTCATCAAAGGCCGCATCCATCTGGGCGCCGCGCGGCTGACCTATGCGGGGCTCGTGATTGTGGCGATCTCGACGGGACTGCTGCTCGGACTCGCCCTTCTCGGGGGCTCCTTACCGGTAGACCCGGCCGGCAGAGCCGTGCCGCTGTGGCAAGACGTGATCGCCGCCGGCGTCGCCGTCGCCTCCTATAGCGTTTTCTACTCCACGCCGCTGCATATGCTGGCTTGGCCGGTGGCGGTCGGCATGCTGGCCCATGCTCTGAGGTGGTGGTCGCTTGCTGTGCTTGGCTCTAGCGCCGCAATCGGCGCTTTGGTCGCTTGTCTCATCGTCGGGCTGACCCTCACGCCAGTCGCGCGCCGTTGGCACATGCCGTTCGCGGCCATCGGCTTCGCTGCCGTGGTGTCGATGCTTCCGGGCGTCTTCCTATTCAGGATGGCTAGCGGCCTTCTGCAACTTGCCGACGGCTCGCATACGACGTTGGAGCTCCTAAGCGCGACAATCTCCGACGGCATGACCGCCATCATCATCATTTTAGCGATGACCTTCGGCCTCATCGTTCCGAAGATGGCCATCGATCGCTTGAGCGAGAGAGCGACGCAGGCGAAGTCTTGAGGGTAGAAGGAATATGCCGATGGGTACAGGTTCCGACACCATGCATTTTCAGCCCAGCCCATCGGATGACACATCATTGCTGCCGCGATTGCAGAGGCGGCTTCCGCCGCTGCTTAGCGTCGTTGCGGGCATGGTCGATCTGATTGGCTTTTTGGGCCTCGGCAATCTATTCACCGCCCACATAACCGGCAACCTTGTGGTGATTGCGGCTCTGGTTGTGCGCGGCGGACCGATTAACCTGGCACAGGTCCTGGCTATTCCCGTTTTCATCCTCGCCGTCGCCGCTATTTGGCTGCTTGCCAGGGCATCGGGCAGGCGCGGTCCCAGCTTGGCGCGGCTGCTTCTGCTGATTCAGTTTCTGCTGCTCAGTTGCGTTCTTATTTTCAGTGTCATCACCGAACCGTCTGCCAATCCACATGGCCCGATGGCCGGCATTGCCGCCATGATCGCCGTCTCCGCCATGGCATGCCAGTTTGCACTTTTGCGCTTGGCGCTACCGGTCGCGCCTTCAACGGCCGTTATGACCGGCAATCTGACAAATGCCGTGCTGTCGCTGATGGACATGCTGTCGCGAACCCAGCCGTTAATGGCGAGCGACGCCGCGCGATTAAGAGGCTCCCTCCATCTCCTCATCGGTTTTTTCGGGGGCTGCGTTGTGGCCGCAGTGGCCGTCTCGTTGCTGGGAGATTGGGCCTGGGCATTTCCAGTCGCGCTGGCCGGCGTGGCAGTCGCGTTGCGATAGGACACCGCAAAAGGCAATGTAAATCCACGCGCCTCGCCCTCGGGACTGTTTCTAGCCCACGGCCCAAGACACCTCTTTCACTTTTCTCGGACAGGCGGCATTCATGATGAGCAATTCATTTCTCACCGGGCATTCGAAAACGCTTCGCTTCGTCGCGCGACACCCCATGACCCTGCGTGCCCTGTTGCTTGGCCTCGTTCTGGCTGGGTTGCAGGGTTGCGTAGCCGCCACAGAACCGCTCACGCCGCATCGGCCGACGGACACGTCGTCCTTGGCAATCCGCGGCTTCAACGGGCCTGAAGACATGCAGTTAACCCCCGACGGCAAGCACCTCGTCGTCAGCGAACTGCCCGTGGATTTCGCCCATCCGCAGGGGCCCTCGCTGAGCGCACCGAAATGCTTACGCCAGGCGTAAATGGTCTGGTCGCTGACCTTGTGCTTCTTGGCCGTCTCCGCGACCGACGTTCGGTCGGCCTCGCGCAGAATCGCGACCATCTGCTCATCGCTAAATCGGCTCTTCCTCACTGGCTCCTCCTGCTGCTTTGGGAGCCATCTTTCCAGAAATTATTGGCTTGGAAAAACCGGGCAGGTCAAGATCACCCCGCCTCCAGGGCATGCTGGTCGGCATAAAACCGTAGAGCGGATTTCGAATCCAGGGGCCAGAGGGGACAAACGCTGTCCACGAAGCGGATTCCCTCTGGAGCTGACTGGCATTGATCGAGGCGGTCATGGAGTTGAGTAAAACTTGAATGTAATCAGTGGGGTGGACGACGGGATTCGAACCCGCAACAACCGGAATCACAAAGCGAACGTCGGCTCAGGGCGAAACATTATTCCTTTGAAGATCAATAGCTTACAAGGTGCCCCGGCAAGCCAAAGACGTCGAAAGACGCGTAAGGGCACTGCATAGCAGTCCAAAAACGCCTACAGTCGAAACATTCGTCAGTGCCGGGCAGCTGCGGGCGGACCGAGGGAGCTTTTTCGCCTATGCCTCACAGGTGATGCGCTCGGTGAACCTGAATAGCGTGCGGGAGCGGCAGGCCGAGCGGCGCGGGGGCGATGCGCCGCAGCTGACGCTGCACACGGAGCTGGCGGACAGTCTGTCGGGTGACGAAGACACGATCCCGAGGGTGCACGAGGCGCTGCTCGTTCTCGAGCAGGCCGATGCCAGGCTGGCGCAGGTAGTAGAGATGCGCTACTTCGGCGGCTACAGCGTGCAAGAGATCGCCGAGACGCTAGAGGTGACCGAGCGAACCGTGCTGCGCGACTGGGACAAGGCCCGTCTGATCCTGCTGGAGGCCTTGCGGTAGGGTGTCCGGGGACGGGCACGGGATTGCGTCTTTGGGATTGGGTCCGTTGGGGAGGCCGTGATGGCGCTGTCGGCGGCGCAGATGGCGCAGATGAGCCGGCTGCTGGATCAGGCGCTGGAGCTGGATCCGGAAGCAAGGCGGCGCTGGCTCGAGGCGCTTTCTTCCGAGCACCGCGACCTGGAACCGGCGCTGCGGCGGGCGCTGTTGCCGGAGGAAGGCCAGGCTGCGGGTGCCGAGCCACTGGCCACGCTGCCCAAGATCGGCGTCACTTGCGCTGACACTCAGGTCGGAAGCGGCTTGCACGTCGGGGAGTTGGTTGGTCCATACCGGCTGATCCGGCCGTTGGGCACTGGCGGCATGGCCGAGGTGTGGCTGGCGCAGCGCGCCGACGGGGCCTTCAAGCGCGAGGTGGCGCTGAAGCTGCCGATGCTCTCCAGGCTTCGCAAGGATCTGGCGAGCCGCTTTGCGCGCGAGCGCGACATCCTGGCCGGACTCGAGCACCCCAACATCGCGCGCATGTACGACGCGGGGGTCAGCGCCGAGAGGCTGCCATACCTGGCGATGGAGTATGTTCAGGGCGAACAGTTGACCACCTCGTGTGACGCGCACCGCCTAGGCATTCGCGAGCGCCTGAAGCTTTTCCTCCAGGTACTTGACGCGGTGCAGTATGCGCACGGCCACCACGTCATTCACCGCGACATCAAGCCCTCGAACATCCTGGTGACCGATTCGGGCCAGGTGCGGCTGCTGGATTTCGGGGTGGCCAAGCTGCTGGCTCAGGAAGACGACCAGACCGAGCTCACACAGCTGTACGGGCGAGCCTTGACGCCGGAGTATGCGAGCCCGGAACTGGTTCGGGGCGACACGATCGATGCGCGGGCCGACGTCTATTCGTCGGGGGTGGTGCTGTACGAGTTGCTCGCGGGAAACCGCCCGTACCGGCTCAAGCCAGGCGCCTCTGTGGTGCTTCTTGAGCAGGCCATTGCCACCGCCCAAGTCGAGCGGCCCAGCGCGCAGCTTGGGCCGGACGCCGGCACTAATCGAAGCACGACTAAGGACAAGCTCGCCCGGCGGCTGCGCGGGGGCCTGGATGCGATTGTGCTGAAGGCGCTGGCCAAAGCGCCCGAGGAACGCTACGGCAGCGCGGCAGCGCTGGCCGACGATCTGCAGCGGTATCTAGGCGGCGAGCCGGTGGAAGCCCGGCCCGATCGGTTCTTGTACCGCCTGGGCAAGTTCGTCTTGCGCCGCCGGGTCGGTCCGGCACCGGGCACGTCAGCATTGCCCCCGGACACCAGAGCGCAGGTCGGCTACATGTCCATTGCGGTGCTGCCTTTCGTGGACATGAGCGAAAAGAAAGACCAGGAGTACTTTTCGGACGGGCTGACCGACGAGTTGATCACCCATCTGGCACGCTTCCCGGAGCTGCGGGTTATTGCCCGCACCTCGTCGTTCTATTTCAAAGGCAAGCAGGCCACGATCGTCGAGGTCGCGAAGACGCTGAGAGTCGCTCATGTGTTGGAGGGCAGCGTGCGCAAATCGGGCAATGCATTGCGCATTACCGGTCGGCTCATCAATACCTCGGATGGATCGCACTTGTGGTCGCAGACCTACGACCGGAATTTGAGCGACATCTTCAAGCTGCAGGACGAGATTTCGGGGAGCGTCGTGCGGGCGCTGAGGGTCGCCTTGAATGCAGGCAGGAAGGCAACCGCACTTCCGTTGCGGCCAGACGGTCGCCACTCGGACAGTGCGCTCCACGTGGAGACCCGGAATCCCAATACTGCGGCCTACAACCTGTTGCTACAGGGCAATTACTTTTTCAATCGCCACACTAAGACCGACCTGGAAAAAGCAATCGATTCTTACGAGGGAGCTATCAAACTGGATCCCCATTATGGACTCGCCTGGGCCAAGCTTGCGAGCGTGAGGATTGTACAAGCGACACGCGGGTGGGCACCGATCAAGGAGGCCGACGCTGGAGCCCGAGGCGCGGCGCAGCGCGCGCTCGAAATTGATCCTAACCTTTCCGATACACACCGTATTCTCGGCTTGCTTTACGACGTATTCGATTGGAACTGGAAGGCAGCGCAGGCGGAGTATCGGCGCTCGCTCGAACTGGATCCAGGCAACCTGGAAGCCGCGGAGCTCCTGGTCTTTGTGCAGGAATCTGTGTTCGGTCGGTTTGACTCGAACATCGACCTTTTGCACCAGATGGTCGAACGGGATCCGCTGGATACAGCGGCGCTGCGGCGCTTGGCCTGGACTTTGGGCCATGCCGGACGCCTCGAAGAATCCGAGGCCTCCTTCCGCTCGCTGCTGCGGTTGAATCCGTCCGTGTCCGGGGGCCAGATCGGGCTAGGGACGACCCTGCTCTACATGGGTCGGTTTTCCGAGGCGCTCGCGGAGATGGAGAAAGAACTAGAAGAAGACAGGAGGCTATGCGGCCTGGCAATCGTTTACCGGGCACTGGGCCGTGACGCCGAGTCGGGCGCCGCACTCGCTGAGCTCAAGAAGAGCTATTCCTCGGATGCTGCCTATAACATCGCAGAGATCCACGCTTATCGCGGCGAGGTCGACGCGGCATTCGAATGGCTCGACCGAGCCTATCGGCAACGCGATAGCGGCATGGCAACCATGAAGGCCAGCTCGCTCCTGCGGAATTTGCACAGCGATCCGAGGTTTCAAGCGCTGCTGATCAAAATGCAGTTAGTAGCTGATTAGAGCCTGAGACGGTCGGCTGAACAATCACTTCCGAACTCCAGGAATGCCACGAACACCCGGTATTGGCCGGGTCGGCAAAGTTCGCCACCGTCTGCTTGGCGGAATACCAGATACCAGGCCCGGTCGCACTCTTCCGGCGAGGCCGCCCTACCCGCTTGGCGTTGCCACCGTTCCACCAGCCGGAGAGCCAGGGCGGTCGTGCTATAGATGCGGCGACGTCGCTTGAGTCGAGGCAGCCAGCAATAAATGTCCAACCGGCGCCGCCTGCGCCGACCTGGTCGTCCGATGCTCCCTGCTTCGCCTCTGTCCAGCGGGCGGGGCACTGAAGTAGACCGCACGGAACCGACCCAAGCGAGTTGATGACGTGACTGTGACTCAACCATTCAACCCACAACAACCGGAATGCAAAGCTCCCGGGCGTCGCTGAGCGACGTCGGTACGCGCGCAGCAAGTGCCTGAAAGCATTGACTCGGCGCCTGAGCGATGGGTCTCCTCATCACAACGACCGGAATGCGTAGCTCGCCCACATGGGCCGGCCTCCCGATCGAGCACGCGGCCTAAGTGCTTGAACTCACTGGCTAGATGGGGTGGACGACGGGATTCGAACCCGCAACAACCGGAATCACAATCCGGGACTCTACCGTTGAGCTACGTCCACC
>Ga0137415_10008001_pt1 | contig 10478 bp, 8 predicted proteins | sample CZODoug3_1_1_16f_FD_183082 | JGI IMG/M metagenome (GOLD analysis project Ga0137415, IMG submission 183082) | Vadose zone soil fungal communities from Angelo Coast Range Reserve, California, USA - CZODoug3_1_1_16fungal (Hybrid Assembly) | ecosystem: Environmental > Terrestrial > Soil > Vadose... | reverse complement strand
CGACGCCGGACTTGGTTCGCCAAGTCTGCGAGGGCTGCCGCGCCATCGAGGCGATCGAGGACATTCACGCGCCGGCGTCCTACCGCCAGCACCTCGCGGCCGTGCTGTCGCGCCGCGCTGTGGACAAGGCGGTCACGCGGCTCGGCAAGCCCGTGCCGGCGCGCCTGCATTAGCTAGAGAGTGCGAGAGACCGCATGACCGAGAAGCGAACCGTCGCGTTGACCGTCAACGGCAAGCGTTACGAGAAGGAGGTCGAGGTCCGCGTCACCCTGGCGGACTTCATCCGGCATTATCTCGGCCTTACCGGCACGCATCTCGGCTGCGAGCACGGCGTGTGCGGCGCCTGCACGATCCTGCTCGACGGCCAGTCGGCGCGCTCCTGCCTGATGCTGGCGGTGCAGGCCGACGGCCACGAGATCATGACGGTCGAGGGCATCGCGCCGAGCGATACCGAGCTGCATCCGTTGCAAGAGGCCTTCCGCGACAACCACGGCCTGCAATGCGGTTTCTGCACGCCCGGCATGTTGACGACGCTGATCGAATTCCTGCGCGACAATCCCGATCCGACCGAGCAGGAGGTGCGGATCGCGATCTCGGGCAACCTGTGCCGCTGCACCGGCTACCAGGGCATCGTCAACGCCGCGCTCGACGCGGCAAAACGGCTGCAAACCGCGCGCGCATGAGACCGTGGTGCGCGCCCGATCTTCGTTGACACCCGATTTTTCATATGCCCGAATGACCTGAAGCCGATCGAGACGGCTGCGCCGGCAAGTCTCGCATGGACAGGTCTTCGTGTTTCGTTCCGTCGACCACCTTCTCCGTCCCAAGAACATCGCCATCGTGGGAGCGTCCGATTCGAGCCGCGGCGGCTGGGCGCGCGAGATCTACGAGAATCTCGAATACAGCGGCTTTCCGGCGCGGCTCTATCTGGTCAACCCCAAGCGTAGCGAGCTGTGGGGACGGCCGGTGTACCCGAACTTTGCGGCGATTCCGGAGCCGGTCGATCTCGCGCTTACCATCATCCCGTCGCCGCAGATTCCCGACACGCTCGCGGAAGCCGCCAGCCATGGGTTGAAATGCGCGCTGATCTACGCGGCGCAATTCGGCGAAGGCGGCGACGCCGAGGGGCTCGGTCGTGCGCGCGCCATCAAGGCGTTGTGCGACGCGCATGGGCTGCGGGTGTCCGGGCCGAACTGCATGGGATCGTTGGCGCTGCGCGAGAAGCTTCTGCTCTATCCGGCCAAGCGCGTGCGGGCGCTGCGGCCCGGCCATGTCGGCGTCGTGTTCCAGTCCGGCGGCACGTTTCAGTTCTGGCTGCAGCAGGCTTCGCTGCGCGGCCTCGATTTCTCCTACGCGGTGTCGAGCGGCAACGAGCTCGACCTCGATCTCGCCGACTACATCAGTTTCCTGGTCGACGACCCGCACACCCGGATGATCGCCTGCATGGTCGAAGGCATTCGCCGCCCTCAGGCCTTCATGGCGGCGGCCGCGAAGGCGCTGGACGCCCGCAAGCCGATCATCCTGGTCAAGGTCGGGCGCAGCGAGCTCGGCAAGGCGGCCGCGCAGAGCCACACCGGCGCGATCGCGAGCGACGACCAGGTCTTCGACGCCGTCTGCCGGCGCTACGGCATCATCAGCTGTCCGTCGCTCGACGACCTGATCGAGAGCTGCCTGGCCTTCGGGCCCGGCCGCCTGCCGAAAGGGCCGCGCATCGCCATGTCGTGCTATTCGGGCGGCTCGAAAGGCCTCGTGCTCGACTATGCGAGCGACATCGGCGCCACGATGGCGCCGCTCACCGCGCAGACGCGCGCGCAGCTCAAGACCATGATCGATCCCGGGCTCACGGCCGAGAACCCGCTCGACACCGGGCCGTCAGTCGGGGTGCGGGCGCCGCAATTCGCCGAGATCTGCAAGGTTGTCTGCGCCGATCCGACCGTCGACCTCGTGACCGTGCAGGGGCTGCTCCCGGTCAATCCCGGCGATCCCTATGATCCGGAGCCGTTGCGCGGCGTGATGGCGTCGACCGACAAGCCGGTCCTGGGTTTCGGCCGTATCGCGCAGAACGTCTCCGACATCAGCCGGAAATTCCAGACAGAGACCGGCATGCCGTTTATCCAGGGATTGCCCGAAACGGTGCGTGCCCTGCAGAACCTTGTGCATTATGCGGCGGTGCTGCGGCGCGGCGCGGTGCCCGACGCAAAGCCTTTGGGCGCAGCCGGGGAGCCGGACACAGCGGCCTTCGAGGCGCTCATCGCGGCGCACGGTCTCACGCTTCCGCGCAGCGCGCGCGCGGCGACGCCGCAAGACGCGGCCGCCAAGGCGGCGGAGATCGGCTTTCCGGTGGCCGTCAAGATCGTCTCGCCGCAAGCGTCGCACAAGACCGAGATCGGCGGCGTCGCGCTTCATCTCGGCGACGCGGGCGCGGTGCGGGCGGCCGCCGACGCCATGGCGGCGCGGCTGCGGGCGCATGATGCCGGCGCCGTGGTCGAGGGCTTCCTGGTGCAGGAGATGGTGGACGGCGTCGAGATGCTGGTCGGCGTGCGCGAGGACCCCCAGTTCGGGCCCATCATGGCGGTCGGCCTCGGCGGCATCGCGGTCGAGGTCATGAAGGACGTGGCCATCCGGCTGTTGCCGGTCGACGAGGACACGGCGCGGGAGATGATCGGCTCGCTGCGCGGTGCGCCCCTGCTCGGCGCCTTCCGCGGCCGCCCCGCCCGCGATACCGACAGCCTGGTGCGCGCCATGACGGGGCTCTCGCGCCTCTTCTTTCAGTATCGCGCCTGGTTCAGCGACATCGAGATCAATCCGCTGATCGTCCTGGCGCAAGGCGTGCGCGCCGTCGATATCCGCACGGTCCGGCGAAGCAGCGAGAGGGAGAGGCCGCATGGGTGACGCGACGGCCGCGACCGCGGGCCTGAATTTCGACCTTCCGGAAGAGATCCGGATGCTCAAGGACACGGTCCGCAAATTCGTCGACAAGGAGCTGATCCCGATCGAGCGCACGGCGCGCGACGGTCACAAGCTCAGGCCCGAGGTGCGGGCGCATCTGCAGGCGAAAGCCGTGGAGCTCGGGCTCGCGGGCTATGACGTCCCGACCGAGTATGGCGGGCTCGGCATGGGCCTCGTCGCCAAGGTGACGGTATGGGCGGAGCTCAGCCGCAGCATCGCGCTGCCGACGCGCGGAGTCGAGATCTTCGGGCCCAATGTCAGCCCGATCCTCTACCACCTCGATCCGGAGCAGAAGAAAAAATATCTGCTGCCGACCATCCGCGGCGAGCTCAACTGGTGCCTGGCGCAGACCGAGCCCGAGGCCGGCGGGGATCCGGGCGGCATGCGCACCACGGCTGTGCGGCACGGCGATCATTACGTCATCAGCGGCGTCAAGCGCTTCATCACCGGGGCCGACGAGGCGCATTACACCCAGCTGGTCGCCGCCACCGACCGCCAGAAGGGTTCGCATGGCGGGATCTCCGCCTTCATCGTCGACATGAAGGCGCCCGGGGTGACGCTGGTGCGGGCGCAGGAGCTGGTGGTCGAAGACCGGCCGTGGGAAATCACCTTCGAGGACGTCAAGGTGCCGGTCGCCGATCGCATCGGCCAGGAAGGCGACGGCTTCAAGCACGCGCAGCACTGGCTCAACATGGGCCGCATCCGCCACGGCGCCCGCAGCATGGGCGTGATCGAGCGTTGCCTCGAGCTCGGCACGCGCTACGCCAAGCAGCGCGTCACCTTCGGCCAGCCGCTGTCGGAACGCCAGGCCGTTCAATGGATGCTGGCCGACAGCTTCATGGAGCTGCACCAGCTTCGCCTGATGGTCTATGACGCGGCCTGGAAGTACGATCAGGGACGCGACATCCGGGCGGAGGCCTATATGGCGAAGATCTTCGGCGACACGCAGTCCTTCCACGCCGCCGACCGCTGCATGGAGATCCACGGCGGCATGGGGCTTGCGACCGATCTGCCGATCGAGAAATTCTGGCGCGACCAGCGCAGCATGATGATCACCGAGGGTCCGATCGAGATCCTGAAAATGACGCTCGCCCGCCACGTGCTGCGCACATACGGGTGACGGGAATGCAGGCGCGTCGCCCGATACATGCCGACAAAGGGAGAAACCCATGGCCGACTACAAATACGAATTCGTGAAGGTCAGGATCCACGACGGCATCGCCTGGGCGATGCTCAACCGTCCCGACAAGCGCAACGCCATGAGCCCGCAGCTCCACTACGACATGGACGACGCGCTGGCGCGGCTCGAGACGGACGATAACGTACGGGTCGTCGTGGTGAGCGGCGAAGGCGGCAACTTCAGCGCCGGCCAGGACCTCAAGAAATTCTTCCGCGAGCTCGAGAAGAATCCGGGCGAGCGCAAGAAGGCGGCGGCCGCCGCCAACCGCTGGCGCTGGGAGCGCATCTACAACTACGACAAGCCCACCATCGCGATGGTGCACGGCTTCTGCGTCGGCGGCGCCTTCATGCAGCTGCTCGCCTGCGACTTCGCGATCGCGGCCGAGGACGCGACCTTTTCGCTGTCCGAGGTCAACTGGGGCATCCTGCCCGGCGCCCTGGTGTCGAAGGCCGTCATCGACACGGTGCTGCCGCGCCACGCGCTCTATTACGCGTGCCTCGGCGAGCCCTTCGACGGCAAGGAGGCGGCGCGCATCGGCATGATCAACTACGCGGTGCCGCCCAAGAAGCTCGAGGACGCCGTGACAGAGCTCGCCGAGAAGCTGATGAAGAAGAGCCCGGCGGTCCTGCGCGCCACCAAGCAGGCGATCCGCCAGGTCCGCACCATGGACGTGTCCCAGGCCTACGACTACCTCGCCGCCAAGGGCCAGGCCATCAAGGTGTCCGACAAGGAGGATTCCTACAATACCGGCTTGCGGCAGTTTCTCGACGAGAAGACCTACAAGCCGACCTTCGAGCCCTTCCGGCTGGGCACCATGCTCACCGATCAGCGGCCCAAGCCGGCGAAGACGTGAGACTCAGACGCGCAACAGGCCGCGCTTCACCTCTCGCCGCAAGCGGGGAGTGGGAGCGCGCTGAACTCGTGGCTGTCGTCGGTCTCAATCGCCCTTCACGCCCAGCACCTTGACGATCTTCCCGAAGCGCTCGGTTTCCGACGCGATGTAGGCGGCGTAAGCCTGCGGCGAATTGGTCACCGCCTCGGCGCCCTGGTCTTCCATCTGTTTGGCCACCTCGCGATCCTGCACGGCGCGCGCGAAGGCATCGTGCAGCTTGGCGACGATCGGCACCGGCGTTCCGGCCGGAGCCAGCAGGCCGAACCAGGTTTCCATCTCGAGGCCCGGGAAGCCGGCTTCCGCCATGGTGGGCACGTTCGGCAGCGCGGTGAGCCGTCTGGCCGACGACACGGCGAGGATGCGCGCCTTGCCGGACTGATAGAAGGGCAACACCGACGCATAGGAGACGAACAGAAAATCCAGCCGGCCAGTCGAGACGTCCAGCGCAGCGGGCCCCGCCCCACGATAAGGCACATGCACCATGGGCGCGTCGACCGCGCGGGAAAACATCGCGCCGAGCAGATGCCCGCCGCTGCCGTTGCCCTGCGATCCGTAGCTCAGCCCGCCCGGCTTGGTCTTGGCGAAGGTCGCCAGGTCGTTGACCGATTTCACGGGTCCATCGGCCGGGACCACGAGCAGCTGGGGAAAGCTCCACATCAGCGTGATCGGCTCGAAATCCTTGATCGGGTCATATGGCAGCGACGGATAGAGCCAGATGTTGGCCGCGTGCGTGCCCGAGTTCGCCTGAAACAACGTGTGGCCGTCGGGCTGGGCCTGCTTGACCATGGCGGCGCCGACCGCGCCGCCGCCGCCCGGCCGCGACTCCACGACGATAAGCTGGCCGGTATTCTCGCTGACCTTCTTGGCGACCAGGCGCTGGAAGGTGTCGGAGCTCGCGCCCGGCGTGAATGGAATGACGACGGTGATCGGCCGGCTCGAGAGCAGCTCGGCGGCCGCGTCCCGTCCGGCGACCGCGCCCGCCGCCATCACGACGGCGAGAATGACAAGCGCCCTCGGCATGGCGCCAAGTGTTTCAAGCCGGAATCAGAGCGTCAAGTGGACCCGCCCGCGCTGCGGCATCCCGGCGCGCGCCGAGACAAGAAACGGTTGTCCGTCCCGGAACCTTCAGCTTGGTCGCCGCCCGAACAGGCGCATGATCGCATCCCAGATCACCCGCCCCATGAGGGCGAATCCCGAGATCGGCTTGGCCGCCGCAGGCGGCGCGGATGGCGATGCGGACGCCGGTGCGGATGGCGCCGCGGCGCCCGCACTCGCGGGCGCAGCCGCGGCGCGCGACATCGCGGGCTGGGCTTTCAGGTTTTCGGCGAACTGCTTCATGAGTTGCGCCGCCGTCGCCTGGATCATGCCGACGCCGCGGCCATATTGGGCGACCGCGCCGGACAGGGTGAGGTCCGTATGCACCAGCACCTTGGAGCCGTTGGGCGTCGCTTCCAGACGGAACGACGCGGCCGCGTTGGCGCCGCCGCGCCCTTTCGCGTCGGTGCCCTGCGCCTTGACGCGCGCCGTGTGGTTGACGTCGTCGATCTCCTCGAACTTGACCACGCCCGCGAATGTGAGCGCCACCGGACCGAGGCGCACCGAGATGTTGCCCTTGTAGGTGTGTTTGTCGATCACCTCGGTCAGCTGCGCGCCCGGCATGCACGGCGCGATGCGCTCGATGTCCATCAGCACCGGCCACGCGACGGCGGGCGGCAGTGGCACCTCGAACGAGTTGTCGAATTCCATGGGTTCACTCCACGCGCTTTTTTTCTGCGTCATTGCCCGCGAAAGCGGGCAATCCAGTACTTACCTTCGAAGTGTCTTCGCAATGACGCGGCGTACTGGATGCCCGCTTTCGCGGGCATGACGGAGAAGGTTGGTGAGTTTCGATATCATGCCTTCGGCCTGCCCGCTTTGATCAGCTCCAGCAGCTTGTGCGGCGGAATCGGGGTCTGGGCGATCCGCACCCCGAACGGCGTCAGGGCGTCCTCGATCGCGGAGATCACCGCGGCGGCGGCCGGAATCGTGCCGACCTCGCCGGCGCCCTTGGCGCCGAGCGGATTGAGCGGCGACGGCGACTCCTTGTACAGCGTGTCCATCATCGGAACCTCGGTCGCGCCCGGAAGCAGATATTCGGCGAAGGTGGTGGTCAGCGGCTGGCCGGCGTCGTCATAGCCCATCCATTCGAGCAGCGCATTGCCGATGCCGTGCGCGACGCCGCCCTGCACCTGGCCGTCGACCATCGCCGGATTGATCAGCGTCCCGGAATCCTGCATCGCGAAATAGCGCAACACCCGCACGCCGCCGGTCTCGGTGTCGACCTCGACCTCCGCCACATGGCAGGCATTCGCATAGGCGAGCGCATCGAGCCGATGATTGACAGTCGCGTCGAGCCCGGGATCGACCCCGGGCGGAAAGCCGTAGCCGGGCGCGCCCTGCAGCACGCGCGCGAGCTCGCCGAGACCGACCGCGAGCTTGCCCGCGCCGACCACCCGCACCTCGCCATCGACGACCTCGAGATCGTGCTCGGCCGCCTCGAGGAGATGGCTCGCGAGCTTTCGCGCCTTGTCGCGCACCGCACGCGCGGCAAGCAGCACCGACGAGCCCGCCGTGACGGTCTGGCGGCTCGCGAAACCGCCCAGCCCGAGCGCCACGGTCGCGGTGTCACCCGACACGACGCGGATGTCCTCGGCCCGCAACCCCAGCTCCTGCGCGCAGATCTGGGCGAGCGCGGTCTTGAGCCCCTGCCCCATGGCGGCGGCGCCGGTGAACACCGACACGCGTCCCGAGGGCGCGACCCGCACGACGCCCGACTCGAAGGGCCCGCGCCCCGTGCCCTTGAGGCCATGCGCGAGCCCGATCCCGATGTGGCGGCCCTGCCGGCGCGCCTCCGACTGGCGGCGCGGAAAATCGTCCCAGCCGGCCGCCTGCAGCACCTCCGCCTGGCACGCCGGATAATCGCCGCTGTCATATTCGATGCCGGCGCCGGAGCGCGCCTTGAGCGGCTTCTTGTAGGGCATCTTGCTCGGTGGGATGAGATTGCGCCGGCGGATCTCGGCGCGGTCGAGGCCGAGCTCGCGCGCGAGCCGATCGAGCAGCCGCTCCATGGCGAAAGCCGCCTGCGGATAGCCCGCGCCGCGCACCGAGGACACCGGCGTCTTGTTGGTGGCGGCGACCGCCACATCCATGTGCAAGGCCGGCACCATATAGGGACCGGTCAGCGCGGAAGCCGAATTATAGGGCAGGTTCACGTCCTGCAGCGCATAGGCGCCGAGATCGTGCAGCAGGTTGCCGCGAATGCCGAGAATCCTCGCCTCGCCGTCGACTGCGATCTCGAGCGACCAGTATTGGTCGCGCTCCTGCGCCGCGTTGGTGAAGTGCTCGCGCCGGTCCTCGATCCATTTGACCGAGCGCCCGAGCAGCCGGGCCGCCGCCACCACCGCGACGTCCTCCGAATAGACGCAGAGCTTCGGCCCGAAGCCGCCGCCGACGTCGGGGGTGGCGACGCGCAGCCGGTTGTCGTCGAGCCGGATGAGCGAGCTCAGCGTGTTGAAAAGATCATGCGCCTTCTGGGTCGAGGCCCAGACCGTGATGGCGTCGTCGGAGTTGTGGAATTCGGCCACGATCCCGCGGCCCTCGATCGGATGGGCGGCGCCGCGATGCTGCCACAGCGCCTCGCGCACCACGTGCCTGGCGCCCGCGAAAGCGGCCGCCACATCCCCATAGGCGACCTTGTAGGACGCGATCACGTTCCCGGCGAGCTCCCGGCGCACGCCCGGCGCGCCGGGCCGCGCGGCCGCCCGGCAATCCGAGACCGAGGCCAGCGCCTCGTAATCGACCTCGACCTGCGCGACCGCATCCTCGGCGGCGTAGCGATCAACGGCGAGCACGATCGCGACCGGCTCGCCCACATAGGACGTCTCGCGATCCGCGAGCGCAAAGGGCCACAGCTTGTCGAGCGGCGTCCCTGAATTCGAGCGGCGGTTCATCCGCCGCTGCGCCAGCACCGGCTGGAGATCGTCGAGGGTGAGCACCGCATGGACGCCCGGCAAGGCCGCGGCGACATCGATCGAGACCTTCCGGATCAGCGCGTGCGGGTGCGGGCTGCGGACGAAGGCGGCGTGCAGCACGCCGCTCACCGCCACGTCGTCGACGAAGCGGCCGCGTCCGCGCAGCAGCGCTTCATCCTCGAGGCGCGGAATGCGCGATCCGATCAGCGCGGGCATCACGGCGTATTGGTGATCGCCTTCGCGGCCTTGGCGACGACGTCCTTCGGCGTCTTGTAGACGTCGGCCAGCAGGCGATCGATCTCCCCGGCACTGACCGGATTGACGTCCGCCTTCATCTTCTGCGCCTCCGCCAGGAACTCGGGATCCTTCATGGTCTTGAGGAAGGCCTCGATCAGGGCGCGCTTGCGGTCTTCCGGGATGCCGGGCGGCGCCACGAACGGGCGCGCCATCTCCTGGCTCGCCAGGATGAGCCGCACGATCTGCATCTGCTCCTCGCCCTTCACAAAATCCGTGACGACCGGCACGTCGGGAATCTCCGCCTCCTTGGTCAGGCCGGCCTGCACCGGGATGTTGACCTTCTTGGCGGCGACCCAGTCGAGATGGCGCGTCTTGACCGTGCTCCACGACAGCCCGCACATGCCGTCGACCTCGCCGCGCTCCATGGCGAGCGCGACGTCGTTGGTGCCGGGATAGCCGGTCACCAGCTTGAGCTTGGCGCCGAATATATTCTTGAACATCAGCGCAAACATGTCGGGATCCGCGCCCGCCCCGAGCCCGCCCATCGTGAATGGCCTGGTGAGCATGTCGTTCCACGTCTTGATCGGCGAAGCGCCCCAGGTCATGCAGACATTCACGTCGGTCGAGATGCTGCCGATCCAGGTGAACTTGGTGGCATCGAACTGCGCGTCGGTGAGCAGCGGCGCGACCGACATGCTGCGCGAGAAGGTCCCGATCACCGTGCCGTCCTTCGGGGCGGCGCCGTAGAGATAGAGGGCGGCGCGCAGGCTGCCGGCGCCTTCGCGGTTCTGCGGCACGACCGAGGGCTGGCCCGGAATGTATTTGCCGAGATGCCGCGCCAGCAGGCGGCCGTAGAGGTCGTAGCCGCCGCCGACGCTGTAGCCGATCACCAGCGTGATGCTCTTGCCGCGATAGAATTCCTCCACGCTCTCGGCGCGGGCGGGCGCAACCGCGAACACGAGCGCGGCGAGAAGAGCCACACCTCTCCACGTCATGCCCGGGCTTGACCCGGGCATCCACGTCTTATTGGCGCCGAAAGAACGACGTGGGTGGCCGGGACAAGCCCGGCCATGACTTCGTTGAACGCCATGCATTCAAATCACCAACTCATTACATCGACATCGGCGGAAAGATATGCGGAAACTTCGCCCGCAGCCTGCCGCGCAGATCGCCGCTGACATCGACGACGGTCGGGAAGCTGCCGTTGAGC
>Ga0137415_10008000_pt1 | contig 10478 bp, 9 predicted proteins | sample CZODoug3_1_1_16f_FD_183082 | JGI IMG/M metagenome (GOLD analysis project Ga0137415, IMG submission 183082) | Vadose zone soil fungal communities from Angelo Coast Range Reserve, California, USA - CZODoug3_1_1_16fungal (Hybrid Assembly) | ecosystem: Environmental > Terrestrial > Soil > Vadose... | reverse complement strand
TTACATTGCTTCGAGGAAGCGTGGGAAGAAGAGGGCCGAGTGTTCCTGGAAGAGAGTGGTCATATGGGCCAGCATCGCGCTGTATGCGGCGGCTGCGCGGTGGGCATTGATTGAAGCTGCGACGCCGGAGCGGTAGAAGGCATATTTCAGCAGGGCCATCATCACTGCAGTGCGAATCTGGAAAGCGTCGCTGCGCAGACTTTCGATCAGCTCTTCCGGTACAGCACCGCCACCGTGTTCGGCGGCGTAGTCAGCCAACTGCATCAGGACGCCAGCATTTGTGTACATGGCCCAAAGTCCGTTGGCTCCGTCGATGCGCTGCCAGATGTCCTGCGGGGTGGCTTTGATGCCCTCGCTGTAGAGATAACGCTCCGCAACTTCATCGAAGCCGAACTCGGTGTTGGAACGCAGACGCGCAATAATGCTTTCCCAACTCGCGACCTGGCGGCGCGACTGGTTCCGGCGCCAGTAAACGATAAAGGTAAGCAGTAATACGGCTACGATGATCTGCGTTAAGAGAAACATTTGAGTTTTCTATTTGTCGTGCGAACGGGCTAGCGCGGCTTTTTGCCGTCTTGCGGTCCCATATATTGATACCAGAAAATGCGTCATTTGTGGACTAAATTCTTTACGCGGTGCCTCCTGGCGGGCGAAGGACCAGCACCAGTAGTAGAGTGCGCAGAGGTAACCGATAAGCTGCAACCAACTGTAGTAAACATACTGTCGCATATACCCTGGATCTGCCTGGAGCCGACTTTTCATAAGCGCTCCGATCAAAAAGAATACTGCATAAAAAGCCATCCCCGAGGCCAGCTGCAAAACATGATTCTTCCAGCCAAGCCCAAGCACTTGAGAAAAAGCTGCTATGAACAAGAAGATTGCCAATCTAAGAATCGCTATGGCCGTATCCGCAATCACGAACACACGCTGATGAATGTGTGAATGTGCATTAAAATGAGCAGCCATTATGAATGCAGCTATACCAACTACCAGTATGATCCCTAGGAACATAAATAGAACACTGCCCGGAAGTAATCTCCGCGCTGGGCGTATGACATTTGCTGCGATTTCTACAAGCACAGCGATCTCTAAGAGATACTCAACGGAGGCGGATGCGTAATACGCCCTCAAATAAAGAAGACTTGTTATCGGGTGGTGTGTTGCTACCACCGATAACAAAAAAAAGTCGGTACCGGCAAGCGTAAAAGCTAATGCAAAAAAAACCGGGAATATCCGATATTGGCGGCGCCAGAACAAGATAGCGAGCAACAGAAGTTCTCCAACCATACCAGTTGCCCACAGCACATTATCAAGACCAAGAATGTGCACACCTCCGGTATTACTGCCACTCAAAGAATAGCAGCAGAGAAACCCGCATATCCCAAATTCGGTCTATAGCCCTATATTTTTAATAAGGCTCATCCTTCAAAATTCTGACCTGTAAACAGATTACTGGGCACTAATTTCAAGTCGTGGCACTGGTGCTGATGGCATAAATGCTGCTGATTCAAGCCGTGGCACTGGTGCTGATGGCATAAATGCTGCTGATTCAAGCCGTGGTACCGGCGCTGACGGCATAAATGCTACCTGTGGTATTGGACGTGTACCCGCCGGCAATGCAACAGCATTCACAACTGGGGAAAGCACAACAGCGGCAGCGATGAAGGAACGTACGACAAGATTTGACATTTTGATTCTCCTGATTTAAGTGGATGAGTGCACAGATGTGCACTATGAGCGTACAGCTTTTGTATGTGTTCTCATACAACTTTCGTGGCACAATTTCGTAGCTATATTCCGGTAAGTCACTTAATTACCTGATACTTAACTCCGAAGGTAATCCAGTGACTTCGGTACTGGTTACCTGGAACAAAAACAGTAACTACGCTACCCTGTTAGAGCACTTCTCCTGATGCTGTAGAGAGGTGAGGCTCACTCGGTGTGGCTGCTCTTAGAGCAGTTTTGGCTCTGTTGACATCCACGATATTGCGAATCGAAAGCGTAGTGCGAAGGAGAAAAATTTGCTGCTAACTGAACAAAAAGCAGGTCCCTCCGCTGCGCTCCGGTCGGGATGACAATTCAGTGGGTAACGGCAGGATGTCAACAGAGCCAGCAGTTTTCCTGTTGCTGTGTACCACCGGATTCATACTAGTGCGTCTTTTCTTAACGGAAAAGCCGCGCCAGCAGTTTGTCTTCGGTATATACCTACAGGAAAACTGCTCTAGCGGAACGGCTACGCAAATACCATCTTCACGCTCTATACCTTCAGGAGAAATGCTCGAACGTGATTCAGGCGCTGCGTCAGGACTTCAATTCGCGATACAGCCATGACAGCTACCGCTCCATGCTGCACAGCCTGGATGCCTGCGTGCGAACACATGTTGCATTCCGCGTGGCGGAGACTCCTTGTTTTTTCCCAAAAATTTTATTGGACGAGATGGCGCAGATTGGCGCAGAGCTTACCTATGCGTTAGTGAACGACGCGAGCTACCTTACGCAATCGCGCAAAGCCATCCCTGAACGCTGGCGCGCGGCAGATGAGACGCCGCATCCACACTTTATGACTGCGGATTTTGGCCTGGTACGCGAACCAGATGGACAGCTAAAACCTCGATTGGTGGAGCTGCAGGCCTTTCCCTCTGTTTATGGATATCAGTTCGTGCTTTCCGAGGAGTACCGAACCGCCTATGCTTTGGCGTCTTCGCTGGGCTATTTTCTTGGCGGGCATAATGAAGCGAGTTTCTGGCGGCTGATGCGGCGGGTGATTGTGGCGGGACACGATCCTGAAACTGTGGTTTTGAGCGAAGTGGAACCTCTGCAACAGAAGACGCTTCCGGACTTTCATGTAACAGCAGACCACTTAGGGATTCGCATTGTGGATATTGCCGGGATAGAACCCGAGGACCTGCCGGGCAAGCTACCGCGCCTCTGTTACCGGGATGGCAAGCGGCGGGTGCCGATCCGTCGCATCTATAACCGGGCGATTGTGGATGAATTGGAACGGAAACAGATTGCGCTCAAGTTCGATTATCGGGAATCGTTTGATGTGGAGTGGGCGGGACATCCAAACTGGTATTTCCATATCAGCAAATTCTCGATTCCCTACCTCGACCACTGGGCAGTACCCGCAGCGGTTTTTCTGGATGACTGGTTTCGCGGCAAGGGACGTGAGCGGTTGCCGGAAGACCGGGAGCGATGGATATTGAAGCCATTGTTCTCCTTTGCCGGCAAGGGAATTCAGTTTGCGCCCACGGAGAGCGAGCTGGCGGCGATTCCCGAGCGTGAGCGGCATGGGTACCTGCTGCAGGAACGCGTAAATTTTGAGCCGATCATTGATACACCTCATGGACTAACCCAGGCGGAGATCCGCATTCTTTATCTATGGCCTGATGGAGGAGCACTGGAACCGGTACTGCCGCTGGTCCGGCTGGGACGAGGCAAGATGATGGGAGTAGATCATAACCGTGATCAAGAATGGGTGGGAGCCTCGGCGGCCTTTTATCCACTGTAGGTTATAGTCCACACACCGTTTGCCCTGGAAGTAACTACATTCTATTCTTTTTACTAACGTGTCCGGGTCCCTTTCAGTGTAAACTTTCGTAATTCGGTATTCACGGTATTCAGCGCTACTGTGGTAGCTGCAGTTCAGGAGTGAGAAGCATGGGCGTAGTGATGCGGATGCCTTCGACCACGAAGCGATCAGGTACTGCAAACGAACGATCCGCGATCCGGTACCCAGTAAACCTACCGGTTCGATTGATGGTGGAAGGGCAAGAGTATCAGGCGGTCACGGAAAATATGTCCGCCAACGGAGTACTGCTGCGCATGGATACCGCGCTGGAGACGGGCACGAAGATAGAGTTTTTAGTGGAAATACCGGCGGGAATATTCGGTCTTTTAGAAACCGCCGCGATGCACTGCATTGGTAAAGTCAATCGCGTCTATAAGCGCGCTTCCTCTATCTATGTCGCTGCCATCATTGAGGAGTACCGCTTCCAATAGAGCGGAAGGTATGGATTTTGTATATGGCTGACGCACATCACGACCGCACAGACGAACAGAGCCCTGAAGGGGTCACAACACAAGAGGGCAGCAAGCCGATTATCAGAGTTCTACTTGCCGATTCCCAAGCTATTTATCGCGTGGGGATGCGCAAGGTATTTGCGCTGGAAGACGATATTCGCGTAGCAGCGCAGGTGGATAACCTGGCGGGCCTGCATACTGCCCTTCAGCGGCATACGTTTGATGTTCTGATGCTGGAAAGCAGCCTGATTACGTCGGCGAACAATACGATCCCGGAAATTATGCAGCTGGCTCCGCAGATCAAGATCATCGTGCAGACATCGTCGGTCGATGAAGCGAACACGGTGGAGCTATACCGCCGCGGCGTGCGCGGGATCATTCCCCGCTCCATCTCTCCCGATTTGCTGGTGAAATGCGTTCGCAAGATCGCCTCTGGAGAAACGTGGATCGACAACAAGTCGGTTAGCTGGGTGATCGAGGCTTATCGCACGCAGGCAACGGCGGCAAGCAACAACCGGACGCAGCCACGGCTCTCGCAGAAAGAACTATCGATCATTGCCTGCATTACGCAAGGCAAGCGGAACAAAGAAATCGCCTACCAGCTTGGGACGACAGAACAGGTCATCAAGAACTATCTGCGGAAGATTTACGACAAGCTCGGCGTCTCAGACCGTCTGGAGCTCGCGCTTTACTGCCTGCATCATCAGCTTCACAAGGGCGTTCTCGACGCAGAGGGCCATACGCCCGACGATCATCATCCATTGCCTGTGCCGGCAAAGATCTAAAGTAACGCGCAGCGTTCAGGAATACACCGCCAGACTGACAATTAAAGAGGCTGCTATGGCCTGAAATTTGTTGTGCCTGTACTCTGTTGCCAGTCCTATGCCAAATCCTTTCAGGAAGCTTACCTCTCATCAACGCCATGCCTTCATCGCCTGTTTCCTGGGCTGGTCTCTCGACGCATTCGACTTTTTCATCCTGGTCTTTTGCGTCTCGGCGATTGCTGCTGATTTTCATGCTCTGCCATCGAAGGTTGCAGAGGCGCTGTTTCTGACGCTGGCGTTCCGGCCAGTGGGCGCATTTTTATTTGGCACACTCGCAGATAAATTCGGGCGGCGTCCGGCGCTGATGTTGAATATCGCTTGCTACTCCGTGCTTGAGCTGGCCTGTGCGTTTGCTACTTCGCTGCATGGGCTGTTTATTCTGCGTGCGCTGTTTGGGATCGCCATGGGCGGCGAATGGGGCGTGGGCGCTGCTCTGGCGTTTGAGACGCTTCCGAAAGAGAATCGCGGATTCTTCTCAGGGCTACTGCAGGAAGGTTATGCGGTTGGCTATCTGGTAGCCGCTGCGGCTTATGCTCTGCTGTTTCCGCATTTCGCGCATATGGCGTGGCATGGATATTCGTTCGGATGGCGCGGGTTGTTTATCGTCGGCGCGGCTCCGGCTCTGCTGGTTTTCTATATTGGTTTCAAAGTAGAGGAGTCGCCTGCGTGGCGGGAGCGGAAGGCTCTTGAAAGTGCTTCGGTGAAAACGGCGAGCAAAGGGGACAGCCTAGCCGGAATAAAGCAATACGGTCTGACGTTCTTATTCTTAGTGCTGCTGATGACCGGGTTCAATGCGTTTTCGCATGGGACGCAGGATCTTTATCCTACATTTCTGCAGAAGGATCATGGGTACTCGGCAGCGCTGACCGGATCGATTGCGATTGTCTATAACATTGGCGCATTGCTGGGCGGGGTTCTCTTTGGCGGCTTGTCGGAACGTTTTGGCCGCAAGCGCACGATCATTACGGCGGCGCTGCTGTCGCTGCCGATAATTCCGCTCTACGCGTTGTCACATTCTCTGTACATGATTGCGGGTGGTGCGTTTCTGATGCAGTTCATGGTGCAGGGCGCGTGGGGCGTGGTGCCTGCGTATTTGAGCGAGCTATCGCCGGGGCCGGTGCGGGCTACATTTCCGGGATTTGCCTATCAGCTCGGGAATCTGATTACCTCGCGGAACTCGGTGATTCAGGCTAAGGCTGCGGAACGGTTTGGCAGCTATGGTAAAGTGCTCGCTCTTACGGTATTGATTGTGGCCTGTTTTCTTGCGCTGGTTACCTCGTTTGGACGCGAGTCGAAGGGGGCAGATCTGGCGGCGTAGGGTTTCCATTAAATTCATCATGATAAAAAGTTCAGAACCAATGATGGTTGTACCTGCGGTTCTCGATGGCCAATCTGTGCGACTTGAACCGCTTCGCGAAGATCACCTCCCTGCTCTTGCAAAGGTTGCCTTCGATTCGTCTATCTGGCGCTGGACGATTGCTCAGTACATGTCTTCCGAAGAAGACCTGCGTTTATGGATAGAACAGGCGCTGGAGCAGGCCGCTATTGGAAAAGCCCTGCCCTGGGTTACGTGGAGCAAGGCCGACCAGTGCATCGTTGGCTCAACCCGTTACATGGATATCGATGCCAGGCATTACACGCTGGAAATTGGCTGGACCTGGGTGGCTCCGCCGTATCAACGCAGCGGGCTTAATGTGGAGGCGAAGTATCTCCAGTTTCAGCACGCCTTTGAGGTTATGGGCGCGAGGCGCGTTTCGCTCAAAACGCATCATGAGAATTTCAAATCGCAGAGAGCGATTGAAGCGCTGGGCGCCACAAAAGAAGGCGTCTTTCGCAATCACATGATCATGCCTGATGACAGTTCGCGCCATAGTGTCTGGTATAGCGTGATCCGGGAAGAGTGGCCTGTTGTGAAGGCAAAACTGGAGGCAAGAATGGAAAAGTACAGGGAACAAGGAGCGAGCGCCAGACAATAAAGTTAGGCTTTGCTCAATCCCACACTTCGCGCAAACAACGCGCGAAGTATGGGGCACCCGCTATTCAGTAATTGTTCTCTACTCGTCACGCAACAGCATGGCTGGCTCTACGGAAACGGCGCGGCGTGCGGGCAGCACCGCTGAAATGAGCCCGATCAGCAACATTGTGAGCGTGACAGCGAGCAGTACCAGCGGATCGGACGCCGAAGCCTGGTAGACGATGCTGGCGAGCACGCGGCTGGCGGCGGCTCCGAGCAGAAGACCGGCTATTGATCCAATTCCAAGCAGCAAAACCGTGCGTCCCAAGGCTGCGCGGAGTACCTGCTGATTCTGTGCGCCCAGAGCTACGCGGATGCCTAGTTCGCGCATGCGTCTGGAAACCGTATAACTGGCGAGGCCGAAGATGCCGGTGATTGCTAGCATCATGGCGAGTGCTCCGAGCACGCCTAATGCGATGGTTGCTGCGCGAGCGGGAAAGGTGACCATGCCGAGCGCATCTGTCCAGGATTGGAGTGAGAACACCGGAAGGCCCTTGTCGACGCTTGCAATTGCCTGCCGTATCGCCGGAATCATTTCGGCTGAGCTGCGGGAGGAGCGGACGAGCAACGCTAAGTCACTATCGTAATTTTGCTGCATTGGCAAATAGACGGCAGGTGTGGGATCTTCGGTCAGCGTCGCATATTTGCCGTCTGCGACGACACCGACAACTTCGATCTGTATTCCAGGATCGTAGGGATAGTGCAGTCCTACAGCGTTTTCTGTCCCAAAGAGTTTTTTCGCGAATGTCTGATTTACGATAGCCACTTTGGGTGCATGATCGTCGTCATGCTCAGTAAAAGCGCGTCCAGCCAACAAACGCGTTCCAGCTGCCAGGAAATAATCGGGAGAGATTTCATAATAATTCGCACCGAATTTTCTCGTAGCTGCGGTAAATTCTGTAGCTCCAGGAGCAAAGATGCCTTTACGATTCTGATCGATGCTTAACGGAGTGGTGTTGGAATAGGATGCTGCAGTCACTCCTTGGATCTGCTTTAGTGCATGCAGCAGCTTCTCCTGCACAGCGTGCAGTTGATCATCCCCGGCATAGCCAGCAAGGTGAAGATCCAATGTGGCAACGGTCACCTGTCCAGGATCAATTCCCATCGGAGTCTTAAAAGTCCGCTGCAATCCACGCAGTGAGACAAATGCAGCCGTAACCAGCAGGCAGCACAGCGCGATTTGGACGGCCAGCAAAATATCGCGCAGCGTAAAACGCCGGGAAGCATAGTTGCTCGCTCCCGAGGCCTTCAAAGTCTGGTTCGGATCGGTCTTCCATATCTGCTGCGCTGGAATGACCCCAAAGAGCAATCCTGTAAACAGTGATAACAGTACGGCAACCGCATATACCGTGGGACCGGGTGTCACCAGAAACTCCACTGGCAAATCGACGGTATGTTTGAGATGCGTGATCGCCTGCAATAAGCCTCTGGACAGAAAGGCTGCGACCGCACCAGACAAAGCCGCAACCAGCACCGACTCAGTCATCAACTCGCGCAATATGCGAATACGGCTCGACCCCACCGCCAGGCGGATGCCAAACTCCCGAGCACGGTCCGCCGTATGCGCAGCAAAAAGCCCTCCAAGATTCGCAGACGCGGCAAGCAGCACCAACCCGGCAAGCAGCATGACGCCATACAGAAAAGCTTTCGTAGGCCCACCCATGGCATCGCCGAGATATCCGGGCTGGGTTACGTGCAGCGTAAGATTCCTGTCAATGTTTGGATACTCCTTAGCCAGTTGCGCGGCTACCCGGTTCAGATCGGCATCGGCTTGTTCCGGCGAAACGCCAGGCTTCAGACGGCCAATGATCCATAGGTTGCTATCTCCACGTTCTTCAAGTGGATTCCAACCATTCAGTTCAGGGCCGTTCATCATAGGCACCCACATCTCAGGCCACACAACACGTTCCGTGCCATGAAACTCCTGTGGCGCCACGCCTAATACCGTGTACGGATGCTTATTCATGTGAATGGTCTTGCCAGCGATGCCCATATCTCCGGAAAAGCGTCCTTTCCAGCAGGCATAACTCAGCACCACATAAGGGCTGCCATTTACCTTGACCTCATCCGATGCGTGAAAGAAGCGCCCTAACAGCGGCTGTACACCGAGGGCATCGAAATAATTCCCGGTGGCCAGATATGCCCACGCCGGTTTTGCTGCTTCTCCTTTGCCTTCGAGTTCCAACCCAATACGCGCAAACCGGTAGGTCGCCATCCCGGAAAACGTCGTATTGCGATCCCGGATATCTCGATAATTCGGATAGGAGAAAGTCGAAAAGTTTTTTGTCGACCCGTCTTCGATCTGAAAAACACGGCCTGGATCAGGCACTGGCAAAGGATGCAGCACCAGCGCGTTGAGCACTCCGAAGACGACGACATTTGCTGCGATTGCCATTGTGAGCGAGAGCACGGCTACAAACAGAAATCCTGGAGACTTGCGCAATCTGCGAATTGCGTATTGGACATCTTGGAGAAGGTTTGTCATCACCGGTTCCTCAGAAAGATCAGCCCTGCTTGCTTGAATTTATAAGCAACTCTTCTTCCAATCTCGCGTTTGATGCAAGTGACTGGATTTGCAGTGATTTTTCTGTAGTACAGGTATGGATGGATATGGCGCGGTGTTCGGAAATGGGATGACATTGTCCGGTTGTGGACAGGGGGCGTCCTTTGGACGCTGTGGCCCACACTTCGCGCCAACAACGCGCGAAGTATGGGGCACCCGCCTGGAAACGAGGATGCAAAAGGACAGGGAGTAGGGTCTTGCTTTGTCAGCCGCGTACAAAGTGGAGGGCCAAAATCTATCAGATTCGCATTTAGGGCGTGCCTTCAAGGAAGGTGTAGGGTGTGATATTCCCGATCTCGGGCGAGTTACCCGAGCCATTCGCGGCGCTGTGCGGCGTTCCCTGATTGCCGTAAGTGGCATACACGAACAATGTGTGCAGGCCGGGTTGTACATTTGCCAACGGTATGGTGAAGCTGCCGGGATTGGAATTGACTGGAGATATGACTCCAGCCGGCTGCCACGGGCCGGCTTGAGTGTCTAGCTGGTAGTAGAGTTCAGTCGGGGGCGGATTCACTACGCCCGTTTTGCCGGAGTACGTGCTACTCGCCGTAAACTGGCTGAATATCTGAGCGGTAAATTGCGGCGCGGGGTTCGCGGTCTCGTATACTCCCGTGGGAGATGGTGGCAACGCTAAAGGATCTGACGCGGGAGGAGTAATCACAGTGTTAATGGGGATTGTCTGCTGCACGGTCGATTTGCCAACAGCTACCGTGTTGTCCGGATCCCCAAGAGCAATATAGAGCGCATTATTTGACGGGTTGATTGCCATACCGTGTACATTGCCCGGATAAAAACTTCCATTCTGGGAGGTAGTGAGGGTGTTTGTTGCCCCATCAATTGTTGTCAGATCATAGAAGACCGCGAGACCATCCGTGCCTTCATTGGCAACATAGATCTGATTATTTACCGGATTTACCACTACGGTATATGGATTCTGCGCATATGGATACTGGCTCTCGCTCAGGGTTACGGTGGAGTTGGTCGCGCCATCGATCACTGTTATCGTATTGTCCCCGTAACTGGTGACATACGCTTTATTGGTGATCGGATTGAC
>Ga0137415_10007999_pt1 | contig 10478 bp, 9 predicted proteins | sample CZODoug3_1_1_16f_FD_183082 | JGI IMG/M metagenome (GOLD analysis project Ga0137415, IMG submission 183082) | Vadose zone soil fungal communities from Angelo Coast Range Reserve, California, USA - CZODoug3_1_1_16fungal (Hybrid Assembly) | ecosystem: Environmental > Terrestrial > Soil > Vadose... | reverse complement strand
TTATCGTCGGTGGAGGGTTTGGCGGGTTGGCGGCCGCTAAAGCACTCAGAAATACTCCAGCGCAGATCATTTTGATTGATCGCACCAACCACCACCTGTTTCAGCCACTGCTTTATCAGGTGGCGACATCGGTCTTGTCCCCCAGCCAGATTGGGTCTCCAATTCGCGGGATCCTCCGAAACCAGGAGAACACGGTTGTGATCCTGGGTGAAGTCATCGGGGTGGACAAACATCAGAAGCGCGTGTTCGTCAGTGATGCTGACCGGCAGGGAGTCCCGATTGCCTACAATTACCTGATTCTGGCGACAGGGGCAACTCACAGCTACTTTGGCCACAACGAGTTCCAAAAATATGCGCCGGGGTTGAAGAGTCTCGCTGACGCCGTGGCGATCCGAAACAAGATCTTGCAGGCGTTCGAAGAGGCGGAGGCCGAAGAAGATCCGAACCACCACCGGGACCTATTGACATTTGTTTTGGTTGGAGCGGGTCCCACGGGCGTCGAGATGGCGAGCGCAATCGCTCTGTTGGTGCGTAGCACGCTGAAATCGGAGTTCCGGCGGATCGATCCAGCCTCTGCGCGAATTGTGCTCGTCGATATGGCGCCACGAGTCCTTGGAACCTTCTCAGAGGACCTTTCCGAGGCCGCGAAAAAGCAGCTCGAGAAATTGGGCGTCGAGGTTCGGCTCGGGCAAAGCGTCGATCAGATCGACGCGGACGGCATCGCGGTGGCGGGGGAGCATATTTTAAGCAAAACCGTGATCTGGACCGCGGGTGTGGCGCCCTCGCCAGCAGGCAAGTGGCTGAGCGCGGAGACAGACCGCGCCGGTCGGGTACGCGTCCAGAAGGATCTGACTGTGCCCGGCCATCCCGAGATCTTTGTGGTTGGCGATACCGCATCACTCGATCAAAACGGCAAGCCACTGGCAGGTGTTGCACAAGTGGCGATTCAGCAAGGGCGCTATGCAGGGAAAGTGATTCACAGCCGCGTTATCGGCGATCGCACGCCAGGCCCATTTAGCTATTTCGATAAAGGGAACATGGCCGTGGTGGGCAAGGGTTTTGCTGTGCTGCAAAGCGGCAAGTTCCGTGTAAGCGGCATCGTGGCTTGGCTCGCGTGGGCGGCCGTGCACCTCCAGTTCCTGGCGACATCGAGCCTCCGTTTGAGCGTCTTCCTGCAATGGGTTTGGACGTATTTAACCGGTCAGAGGGGTTCCCGGCTAATCGTAAATCATCACGGGTCACAACTTGAGAAGACAGTGGCAGACCCGGGTATAAGAGCTGTGGTTTCTGGCAAGTGAAAGTGCTCCCTACACGCGCAAAGGATCAGAATGTGGCGGAGATGGCGATGGCGAGCGCCGGAGAGGCAAAAACCCAAAGCAAATGAAAGCCGCAAGGCACGAAAAGGAATGGGGAAGAGTTGTGGGGCCGGTCGCCGGTATTTTGATACTACTGGCAGCGGTGCTTCTTGCTGCGAGTCTATGCTCGGCGGCGACCGGTCCCGCGGTTCCCAGCATTTTCAAACCGGAGTCTACGCCTGCCGACTCGATTTATGGTTTGTCGCTTTTGGTGCTGGCCGTTACGGGCATCATTTTTGTAATTGTTTTCAGTTTGCTTGCGTATGTTGTCACAAAATTCCGCAGGCGCGCGAGCGATGGCCCTGAGCCTCCGCAGGTTTACGGCAGCAACCAGATAGAGATCGCCTGGACTGTGATCCCAGTGCTCATTGTGCTGGTGCTCTTCATGGCGACGGCGCGCGTCATTCATGCCATTCAGGATGCCCGCGAGCCTAAGGGAGCGATTGAAGTCACCGCCATCGGCCATCAGTTCTGGTGGGAATTTCGATATCCCGGTCTCGGAGTGGTTACTGCGAACGAATTGCATGTTCCGGTAAGCGATCCCTCGCATCCGACGCCCACTTTCTTGAAATTGCTTTCCGCGGATACGGACCACAGTTTTTGGGTTCCGCGTCTTGCAGGAAAGACGGATTTGATTCCGAATCGCGTTAACAAGATGTGGATCGATCCGCATGAAGTTGGGGTGTATGTCGGTCAGTGCGCCCAGTACTGCGGAATGCAGCACGCCAAGATGCTCCTGCGAGTTTACGTTGATTCACCGGAGCAGTTCGAGCAATGGATCCAGGAAGAAAAGAAACCGGCACAGTCAAGCGACGCGGTGAACGAAGGCCGCCGGATTTTTGAAACAACTGCATGCATTAACTGCCATACCATTTCTGGAACCGTAGCCGATGGGCGTTTCGGTCCTGATCTGACTCACTTGATGAGCCGGGATACGATCGCCTCGGGGGCGGCGCCAAACACTCCCGAAAATCTCAAAACGTGGATTCAAGATCCCGAGGCCATCAAACCGGGTTCCTTGATGCCGGCAATGAAATTGAACGATCACGATTTGAACGCGCTCACGGCGTATCTTGAGACGCTTCGATAAAAGGGCATAGGCATGGCCTCAGAAACAATCGCGCTCAATTTAGTTGACCGCGGCACACGGCCGATCGGCGACAGGCTCCACGACTGGGTTGTCACTGTGGATCACAAGAAGCTGGGGATTTTGTACATCCTCTACGCGCTTTTGTTCCTCGTCATTGGGGGTATTGAAGCCACGATTATACGGATACAGCTCGTCGTTCCGCACAACCACTTCGTTTCGCCCCAAGTTTTCAACCGCATGTTTACGATGCATGGCACAACGATGATCTTTTTCGTGTTCATGCCGATGCTGTTCGGCTTCGGGACCTATTTGATTCCCTTGATGATTGGCGCCCGAGATATGGCTTTTCCGCGACTTAACGCCTTCAGTTTTTGGATGACTGCTTTCGGAGGTTTGCTTCTTTACTTCAGTTTCATCGGCGGGAACGGGCTTTACGGCGCCGGGAACGCGCCCGACGTGGGATGGTTTGCCTATGCACCGCTCACATCGCGTGCATTCTCACCCGGGCACAGCACCGACTTCTGGACGCTGGGGCTGCTTGTGTCCGGTTTCGGTAGCATCGGAACGGCGGTCAATTTCATAGCAACTATTTTGTGCATGCGCTGCCCTGGGATGACTCTGGGAAAAATGCCGCTGCTGGCATGGCTAAACCTCGTCATGGCTGGGATGGTCATCCTGGCCGTATCGCCGCTCACTGCGGCTCAAATCATGCTTTCCATCGATCGGTACTTGGGCGCGCACTTTTTTGATAGTCAGGCGGGAGGTTCCGCAGTCCTTTGGATGCATTTCTTCTGGATCTTCGGCCACCCGGAAGTCTACATCCTGGTAATCCCGGCCTTCGCTTTCGTTTCCGAGATCATCCCGGTCTTCTCCCGAAAACCGATCTTCGGATATCCGGTGATGGTTGCGGCGACTGTCTGCATCGGGTTCGTCAGCTTCAGCGTCTGGGCCCATCATATGTTTACAGTCGGGATGACGTCCTATGCCAACAGCTTCTTCACGATTACCACGATGGTCGTGGGAGTTCCCACCGGGATCAAGATCTTCAATTGGATAGGAACGATGTGGGGCGGGAAGATTCAGTTCAGGGCTCCGATGCTCTTCTGCGTCGGTTTCCTGTTCCAATTCCTGACCGCGGGTCTAACGGGAATTATGCTGTCCGCATCACCGTTCAACTGGCAGCTCAGTAACTCCTATTTCGTCGTAGCGCATTTTCATTACGTCCTCGTCGGGGCAATTCTCTTCACCATCTTCGGGGCCTTCTACTACTGGTTCCCCAAGATAACCGGCCGGATGTACAACGAGACTCTTGCCAAATGGCACTTCTGGCTGTTTCTCATCGGCTTCCATTTGACATTTGATTTCATGCACATCCCAGGGATGTTGGGAATGCCGCGCCGGATCTACACCTACGAGCCCGGACGCGGATGGGAAATATGGAACTTGATCGTCAGCATTGGGGTGATTTTTCAAATCGCCGGAGTGCTCGTGTTTGTTTTCAATTTGCTGCGGTCGCTCGTCAAAGGCGAAACCGCCGGGAGCGATCCCTGGGATGCTTGGACACTCGAGTGGTCCACGAGTTCACCTCCGCCCGAATACAACTTTGCCAAGATTCCCGTTGTCAAGAGCCGGCGTCCGCTTTGGGACATCAAGCATCCGGAAGATCCGGATTGGAAGTATGAATAGACAGGAGAACTCGATTGAGCAGCGGAGCGATTGCACGACCTTTAATTAAGCCTGAGTGGGCTCTTCCCTCGCGCGGGCGCGTGGGAATGCTCTCCCTGATTGCCGCTGAGGCTGCAATCTTCACGATCTTCGTGGTCGCCTACATATTTTATATCGGCAAGAGCCTGTCGGGCCCCATGCCAAAGGACGTGCTCGAACTTCCGATCTTTAATACTGTTTGCTTACTCTCGAGCAGCCTGACGATTCATCTGGCTGTCAGGGCTCTGCGAAACGCAAAGGTCGGTGCGTTTGGATTGTGGTGGTTCGTAACGATTGCGCTGGGCGCCATTTTTCTAGTCGGAACGGCCCGTGAGTGGCAGCGCCTGATTTTCGAAAAAGGCCTGACCATCAGCACGAACCTTTTTGGCACGACGTATTACTCGCTCGTCGGGCTGCATGCTTTTCATGTCACTGCGGGACTGATCTTTCTCGCCATCGGCATGATCTTCACTCTTCTAGGCAAGGTGAAGCCGGAACACAGCGAGCGGGCGGAAATCTTTTCGTTGTATTGGCATTTCGTTGATGCGGTCTGGGTCATCGTTTTCACCGTGGTTTATGTCGTCGGTCGCTAAGGAAAGCAGAGTCACATGGTTTCAACAGTTTCAACAGTGGAAGCACCCGGGGCCACACCAGGCACGGTCAATCTACCGGCGCCGACAGCTTGGCCCATCATTCTTGCATTCGGCATCACTCTACTCTTTGCCGGGCTGCTTACGAGCGCCTCGGTCAGCATTCTGGGAGCGATCCTCGCCGTGACCGGGTGTGTCGGCTGGTTCCGCGATGTCCTCCCACACGAGAAGGAGGAGACGGTTGAGGTCAAAGCGGAAGTGACCGAGGTCTCCACTCTGCGGCGCGAAGTCGAAAGGCTGCCGATTGCACCAGATCTCCCCCGGGCCCTACTCCCACTCGAAACGTATCCTGTGTCTGCGGGAATAAAGGGGGGGTTGGCAGGTAGCGTGGCCATGGCGGTACTCGCATGCCTTTACGGTTTTCTCAAGCAGCGGAGCATTTGGTACCCGATCAACTTGCTCGCAGCCACGGCCTCTGCTCAATCCTTCCACTTCGGCATGACTTCACTCAATACATTCCATTTAAGCAGCTTCTCCCTGGCGGTCGTCATTCATCTGCTCACCTCCCTATTAGTGGGACTGCTGTACGGAGCGATGCTGCCGATGTTTCCACGCCGGCCAATTCTTCTTGGAGGTGTCATTGCGCCGATTCTATGGACAGGATTACTCCGCAGCATTTTAGGGCTCATAAACCCGTTGCTCGACGCGCGTATTGATTGGACGTGGTTCATTGCTTCGCAGTTTGCTTTTGGTATCGTCGCGGGATTGGTCGTGGTGCGTCAGGAGAGAGTGCGCACGCGCCAGTTCGTGCCTTTTCTCATGCGTGCCGGTATTGAGGCTCCGGGATTGACGGACGAAAAACCAAATAGGAACGGATCACGATGAGATTCCGACCACTCATTCTCGGAGCCGTGGGCCTCACCGCACTTGGTTTGTGCGGATGTACTAACGCACCGGGGCGGCCGGGGCCGGGTGAGATGCCTGTCGTCCCGAGCGAAATTTCAGATTTCAGCACTCTGTACGAACAGAACTGCTCCGGTTGCCACGGCCCAGAGGGTAAGGGTGGAGCCGCAATCGCCCTTGCCGATCCAGTGTACCTGGCGATTGCAGACGACACGATCCTGCGTCACGCGGCGACAAATGGAATTACAGGGACGTCAATGCCTGCTTTTGCGCAAAGCGCGGGCGGCATGCTCACTTCCAAACAGATAGAGGTGATCGTCAGCGGAATTCGCGAGAGTTGGTCCAAGACAGATGTGTTCCGCGGCGCTGACCCGCCACCGTACTCCCCATCGGCACCCGGCGTTTCCGCGCGCGGATCGGAAGTCTATGCTACGTATTGTTCTTCCTGCCATGGCACCGGGGGCCGAGGAGGGCAAAAGGCAAGCTCGATCGTGGAGGGCTCCTTCCTTGCCTTGGTCAGTGATCAAGGACTCCGGACAATCGTGATCGCAGGGCGCCCTGAACTAGGCGCACCCGACTGGCGAGGCAACATCCCGGGGAGCCCGATGTCGGCGCAGGATGTTTCCGATGTCGTGGCCTGGCTCGCATCCCAGCGGCCAACATTTCCCGGGCAGCCTTTTCCAGCAACTGCGAAATTGACGGGAGACCTTCGATGACTTTGCCGCGCGGACTCACCAGGCGCGATTTTTTCATGAAGCTCGGAATCTTGTTCAACGGCATCGCCGCTTCGATTCTAGCAGTACCGATCGTGCGCTATTTGCTCTCTCCGGTTACACGCGAGCGGAAAGCAGGCTACGATTCGTGGATTCCTCTCGGCAACCTCGAACAGTTTCCTTCCGGCGAAACTCGCCTTGCCACATATCGAAATCCGGTTGTGAATTCATGGGACGGGGATACGGCGGATATCGCGTGCTGGGTTCGCAATGTGGATGGGCAAACGTTCCAGGTCTTTGCGATTAATTGTGCGCACCTCGGGTGTCCTGTTCGCTGGTTCCCGCAATCCGGCCTATTCATGTGTCCGTGCCATGGCGGCGCGTACTACCAGGATGGCTCCCGGGCTTCCGGCCCTCCTGAACGTGGATTGTTCGAGTACACCTACCGGATTGACGGTGGAAAGATTTTGATCAAAGCCGGCGAGATGCCCACCCCGGGCCAGGCCTCGAATATCGTTCGAGAGATACGACCATGCGTTTAATCAAATCCGTCGGCGAGTGGCTGGACGCGCGTCTCCAGCTTGGCTCGTCCATCCGCGAGACCATGGAGCATCCCGTTCCGCGCGAAACCGCAAGCTGGTTTTATGTTTTTGGAAGCGCCGCCTTCGTTGTGTTCCTGCTTCAAATCGTCACCGGCATCATGCTGGCGCTCATTTACGTGCCTTCGGCCGGTGAAGCTTGGAACAGTCTCCAGACCCTCAATCATAATGTCGCGCTTGGTTGGTTCATTCGGGGCCTGCATGGCTGGGGCTCGAACTTTATGGTTGCGATTGTTCTAATCCATATGGTCCAAGTCTTTCTGTTTGGCGCGTACAAGTACCCGCGTGAACTGACCTGGATTGTGGGCGTGCTTCTTTTGCTTGTGACTCTTGGCATGGCCTTCACGGGACAAGTTTTGAGATTCGACCAAGACGCCTATTGGGGCCTTGGAATCGGAGCATCGATTGCCAGCCGCGTTCCCCTGGTGGGACCTTCGATCGTCAACCTAATGCTCGGCGGGCCGATTATCGCGGGAGCAACGCTCTCGCGATTCTTCGCACTTCATGTTTTCGTCGTGCCCGGTCTCCTCATCGCGTTTGTGGCCGTCCACCTCCTGATGGTTCTGAAACTGGGAATCAACGAGTGGCCCATGCCCGGACGCGTGGTCCGCAAGGCTACGTATATTAAGGACTATCATGCGCTAACGCAAAAGGATGGTTTGCCTTTCGTTCCCGGCGCGATTTGGAAAGACCTTTTTTTCGCAGCGTTCATTTTGCTGTCGATCGCTGCCTGCGCGGCCTACTTCGGTCCTTTTGGCCCATCGGGCCCGCCGGATCCCACGATCATTCAAACAGCGCCGCGCCCAGACTTCTTCTTCCTGTGGTTATATGCTGTGCTCTCGCTCTTGCCGCCTTCGATGGAGACTCCCGCTCTGCTCATCGGGCCGGTGGTTGTAATCCTCGCACTTCTGCTTTTGCCCTTCCTCTTTGGCGAAGGCGAAAAAAGCTGGCGGCGCAGGCCCATCGCTGTACTCACGATCCTGTTGGTGGCAGTTGCGCTTGGAACGTTTACGCGCCTCGCCGGAAACGCGCCGTGGAGCCCAGTCATGGATGCGTGGAGCGGTGTCCCCATTCCGCCCGAGTTTCTGCACAGCCGGACTGCGCTCGAGCGGCAAGGCGCTCTGGTTTTCCAGGTGAAGCAATGTCACAACTGCCACTCATTGGACAATCAAGGCGGAAAGCGCGGCCCGGCACTCGACGCCGTTGCCGTGCGGTTGACCCAAGATCAACTGATTCGTCAGGTCATCCAAGGTGGTGGCAACATGCCCGCGTATGGCAAGAATCTGAGCCCTGCGGAAACAACAGCTCTTGTCGCATTCCTTGAGACGTTGCATCCCGCGGGACAATCACCGGCGCGGGACGCTTCGCGTGCTGTCGCGCTCGGAACCGAGGCGGGAGGGCCACCTACAACTGATCAATAGAATTGCACAATCCCAATGACACCGGACGCTCAAGTTATTCTCGAATCGTGGTCTGCTCCCATCGGGGTAAACGCGTCGCTGTGTCTTGTGGCTGTGGTCTACACGATGGGCTGGCTTCGCCTCCGCATCGTTTTTCCCAACCTGATTCCAACTTGGCGGCTTGCAGCATTTTTTGCTGGAATCGTTTCACTGTGGATTGCTGTAGGGTCTCCGCTCGAGGCATTTGACGACGTGTCGCTCTCGGTTCACATGGTGCAGCATCTCTTGCTCATGGCAGTCGCTCCTCCCTTGATCCTGCTGGGTGCTCCGACGCTACCGCTCCTTCGCGGGCTTCCTCGACCAATCGCTCACGGCGCGGTGGGCCGGTTGCTCCGTTGGCCTCCGTTGCAATGGCTCGGTCACCTTCTCACCAATCCCGCCATTTGCTGGATTGCCGCCGCAGTGGCCCTGATCGCATGGCATATTCCCGCTGCATTTGAGCTGGCGCTGCGCTCGGACTCTTGGCACGAAGTCGAACACGGCTGCTTTTTCGCATCCTCCCTCTTGTTCTGGTGGCCTGTAATCCAGCCTTTTCCGAGTGTTGCGAGATGGCCCGGCTGGTCCATTCCCCTTTATCTATTTCTTGGGACGCTGCCGGGCGGCGTACTGGGAGCGTTCCTCACGTTTTGTGATCGTGTCCTCTACCCATCGTACGGATCCGCACCGAAGATTTTCCATATGTCTCCCCTCGAGGACCAGGTGTTCGCCGGCGCTCTCATGTGGGTCTTCGGAACGTTTGTCTACACCGTGCCGGCGGTCATTCTCACAGTCCAGTTCCTTTCTGGTGAAACTTCGCCGGGTGCAAATGAAACGGCGATCCATCTGCGCAAACTCGCCGGTCAAGCATACGAACGCTCGCAGGCGGAGGTCGTTTAAAAATGGCAAGTCAGCACACTGTTGCAGCAATTGATTTGGCGACCCACCATGTGTCTCCACGTCTTCGAAGTGGAGCACTCCGTGTCATAGGAGATTATTGGGCGCTCACGAAACCTGAAGTCAATTTTCTGATTCTCATAACCACGTTTGCGGGATTCTATTTGGCCTCCACACCTGGCCCCGACGGAATCCTGATTTTTCCGATCATTCGCACGGTGCTAGGCACCTTGCTCGTTGCCAGTGGCGCTGGCGCGCTTAACCAATTCATCGAGCGTACCTTCGACGCGCAAATGCGCAGGACAGCACGGCGGCCCCTGGCTTCGGGAAGAATCGAGTGTTCTCACGCCCTGTGGTTCGGGATTTCACTGTCACTGGCAGGCACAGCGTACCTGGGTGTGGCCGTAAATGTCCTCGCATCTTTGCTGGCTCTTGCAACACTTCTGGCTTATCTATTCCTGTACACGCCACTCAAACGAAAAACACCACTATGCACTTTGATTGGCGCTTTTCCGGGTGCTGTGCCTCCACTGATTGGCTGGGCCGCGGCGCGCGGCCGGCTAGACCCGGAAGCATGGGTGCTGTATGCAATGGTTTTCCTCTGGCAGTTCCCGCACTTCATGGCCATCGCCTGGATGTATCGCGAAGACTACACCCGCGCGGGATACCTGGTTCTACCTTTGGGGGAGCAGAGGGATCGCTTTGTGATTTGGCAGAGCCTCGCTGTTTCACTGGCTCTCATCCCACTGAGCTTGATTCCGACGATCGTTGGTGAATCAGGTCTCATCTATTCGATCGGGGCCCTCATACTTGGGTCGATCTTTGCTTACTACAGCGGACGCTTTGCATTTCGCAGATCGAACGTGGCAGCGCGGCAACTGCTTGCCGCTTCGATCGTTTACCTTCCAGCGGTTTTTACTCTGATGGTGCTGAATAAGAAATAACTCCGGGACGAATTTCCATGAATCCAGCAACAATCACAGCTCTAGCTGCTATTTTCGGTTCGCTTGTAGGTGCATTGGGTTCAAGCATCAGCACTTGGATCATCCAGAGGCATCAGGATCGGCGCGAATTGCTGGCAAAAAAAATCTTCCACCGCGAGCAGCTATATTCTGATTTCATCAGTGAAAGCGCGCACGCCCTGCTAGATGCCTTGGGGCACAACATGAGTGATCCCAAAAATCTGATTCC
>Ga0137415_10007997_pt1 | contig 10482 bp, 9 predicted proteins | sample CZODoug3_1_1_16f_FD_183082 | JGI IMG/M metagenome (GOLD analysis project Ga0137415, IMG submission 183082) | Vadose zone soil fungal communities from Angelo Coast Range Reserve, California, USA - CZODoug3_1_1_16fungal (Hybrid Assembly) | ecosystem: Environmental > Terrestrial > Soil > Vadose... | reverse complement strand
TTCGCAGGTGCTTGCGAGGACTGCCAGGCGATTGATCTGCCCCGCGTCGCCGCGACCGAGGCCGAACCCGGCGAGTGCACAGGCCGATAGTCGCTATCGGCCCAAAAAAGAAATTGCGGTTCGACGAAGATCTAGTACGGATAGCCTTTAAGCCTTGGCGTCTTGGGCTTCCAGTCAGGTAGGGGAGCGTATCTATCACCAATCGGCATCTTGACCTTCGGCAGACTCTGGGCGTCGATCACCTGGTCCTCCGGGATGACGCCGTTTATGTTGAGCAGAAACGCCGACAGCGCGTATACCTCATCGGCGGTCAGCGTTCCCTCTCTATTGAGGGGCATGGCGCGATTGATGTAATCCCAGACGATCGTCGCGAACGGCGCGCGAAGCGGCAGTATTCGTTCCCGTGCCCAGATGTCGACATCCGTGCCAGCCGGGCCAGCTTTGCTTTTCAAAATGGGCGCCTTGCCCTCGATACCCGTCGCCCCGTGGCATCCCGAGCACTTCGCGCGATAGATCTGCGCGCCCTCCTTGGCGGTTCCGCGCCCTGGCGGGAGTTCCTCTCCGGTAGGGCCGATCGAGATATCCCACGCACGGATCTCCTCTGGGCTCGGCCTGCGTCCCACACCATAAGTAGCCGATTGCGCCAGCGCGGAGACCCCCATGAGTAACACCAACGGCAGAACCCTAAGCAAGCCCATTGGTCACGCTCCCGTCTCTGCCGATCTTCCAAGGCTGAATCGTGTTGTCCAGTCCCGGCACGCTGAATGAGGGATCCAGGGGCTTGTTCCAGTGCTTGGCGACCTGTGCGCGCGACGGTTGAACCTGACCCAGCTCGTCCGTGCAGCGCGACTGAATCTCGGTCTCTTGTCCGTCCCAATTCCACGTGTAACCGAACCGGGTATGCGCCATGCGATGCGCGATCCCCTTGATCTCGGCGTTGTTCCAGCGCCGGCCACCGTCGGTGGACACCTCCACCTTCTTGATGGCTCCGCCACCGGACCAGGCCAGACCGCTAATCTCGTAGAATCCGCGGCCAGGCAGCTGGTGTCCGCCGGAAGGGAAAGTGATAACGGATTTGGGCCCGATCTGGTACCCCAACGCAGCGTTTATAGGCTCCTGATTAAGATGCCCAAAGTCGTTGTAGTTCATGTAGTACCGGTCCACCACCTTGATTCGCCGCAGATACTTGGTATGAAAAATTCCCTCGAAGCCGGGGACCATCAGCCGCAACGGAAACCCGTTCTGGGGCCGCAAGGCCTCGCCGTTCATGCCGTAGGCCACGAAACAGTCTTCCATTCCCTTGGCCAGCGGAATGCTCGACGCTCCCTTCACTTCCTCCGACCCTTCTGCGACGAACCAGGATGCCCCGCTTTTCACGCCGCACTCCTTGAGCAGCACAGAGAGGAGCACGCCGGTCCATTCGGCGGTGCTGGTCATCCCGTGCGATTCCTGAACCGTCTTGGCCCTGCGTGACGTTCGGTTCCCCGCACACTCCATGAAATGAAGGCGGGTCACGGAAGGGAAGCGCTTCAAATCCTCCACGGTGAAGGTCAGCGGACGGTCCACCATCCCATGGATCATGAGACGATGCTCCTTGGGATCGATCTGCGGGACGTAGGAACCACGGGTCGTCCCCACGAAGTGGAGCGAGGATGGTGTGATCACGCCCACCGAATCCTGAAGCGGCGACGCCACATGAAAGACGAGCCCGAAGTCATCGGGCGAAGGCCTGCCGCCGTGGGCTATGCGTACCGATTTGACGAAAATCGAGCGGTCACCGTAGGCGATCTGATCCTTGTCGCCCTTGATCATTGGTGGGGATGCTGGTGCTTGTCCCATCGCGGGTGCTGCTGCTCCCAACGTCAAACCGCCGGCCAACGCGGCGCTCCTTTTCAAGAATTCCCTTCGACCAGATCGTTTCGAACTCATGGGTCTCTCCTTCGCAAATGAACTTAGCAAGAAATCGCGTCGCGAAAGGATACGTCGGTCCCGGGCGGATAGTCAAAATAATCGGCATGATCGGATGGGGCAGGTGGGTCGAGCGTGGGGCGGCCTTTGATGATCGACGAACACCTCAAACGCATTCTTTAATTGATCGCGACCGCGTTACACGACACTGCACTATGGAATCCAGAACACCATCGAGATCCTTGCCGACATCCTCTGCAAGAAATCGCAGAATCAGATAGCCGTTCTGCTGCAACAGCCGGTCTTTCCGGCGATCGCGACGGTAGGCTTCTGGATCGGAGAGATGCTGCGAGCCATCAAGTTCCACAACGATGCGCAAAGGCTCGTTGAGGAAATCGACTTCCATTTGGCTCTGGCCGTCGAACGCAATCGGCAAGCGAACGTTCAATTGAAACCGGCCTTTTGTCTCAGGAAGAGTTTCAAGGCGCCGATATAAAAAGGCTTCGCTCGCGCTGCGCGCCCTTTCCAGACCGGTCTTTTCCGGCAGTGAAGGTTGGACTGCGCGGACAAACAGGTTCGCGAGAGGTGTATCCACACCGTCACGAATGAGTCGCCGCACAGTGGCAGCATAATCACGCTTCCATTCCGGGTCCGACGGAAGAACTACGTCTGTGGGCCAGCCCGGAACAGCGCTCGCGGGCAGAGAGATCGAATATCCAACGGCCTCGTATCCGCGGCAACGCCGATCAAACATCCGGGCCAGCATGGGCACGTTCAAGTCGGCGTAGTCGTAGATGCGAACTTCGCGCTTTCCGTCATAGAGACGGTGAAGCCGTCCCGCATATTGCGCAATCGTTCCATGCCAGGACACCGGCAGCGTCAGAAACAACGTGTCCAGCCGCGCATCATCGAATCCTTCGCCGATGTAACGCCCAGTCGCAAGAATCACCCGCCCTTTTTCCGTGGAAACCGCGGCGAGCTCGGCGGCCATGGCTTCGCGCTGCTTCTTTCCCATGCCGCCGCGGAGCACGATGACGTGGCCAACTCTCCCCGCCAGTTGATTGGCGAGACTGTCGAGATGTTCGTTTCTTTCTGTGAGCACGAGCGGCGAGCGGCCTGCCTCGACGGCTTCGATCACATCCTCGCAGACGCGGCGATTCCGCGATTCGTCGCCGGCCAGTTCCCCGTAGAGTGAATGAAACTCGACTCGTTTGTCCGCAGGAGACGGCATTGCCGGCTGAAAGGCTGTTGGACGCACGAGAACGCTGTGAGTAAAGGGCCGCCGCATCGCCTCCGCCTTCGCGTTCACACGATGCCGCACGGGCCCGCACTGCATGAAGATGATCGGATGATGGCCGTCCTTCCGTGTGACCGTTGCCGATAATCCCGTGACAAACTTCGCCTTCGCGCGCCGGACGACCTGTTCGAAGCTGTGGGCCGACAAGTGGTGGCACTCATCGACGATCACATGACCGTATTCACCGACGCAATCATCGACGACGCCCTTGTGGACCAGACTTTGGATAACCGCGACATCCAGCGCGCCCGTCGGCTTACGGCGTCCACCGCCGATGCGTCCGATATCACGGTTATTCATATTCAGAAACGTCGACAAGCGTTCGACCCATTGATCCAGCAACTGTCGTCGATGGACCAGCACAAGTGTGTTGACGCCACGCTCTGCGATCAGCCAGGCCGCCACCACTGTTTTGCCAAATGCCGTGGTCGCTGCGAGCACGCCAATATCGTGCCCTCGCATCGAATCAGCCGCCGCCTTTTGCTCCGGCCGGAGCGTTCCTTGAAATGTCACATGCAGGGGTTGGCCATGGCACCGCTCGTCACGCACGACAGTCGTTACGTTCAAATCCGACAAAAGTTGCTGCACGTCGTCCACGCAGCCGCGCGGTAACCCGATGTGTTGCGGATAGTCTTCGGCGCACGCGATGATGCGCGGCTTGTCGTAAGTTGGCAGGCGCATGGCCTGCGCTTTGTAGAACTCGGGATTCTGAAAGGCCGCCAGGCGAAGCAACCGGTTCCGCAGTCCCGGAGGCAGGCCGTCCCTCGCGATGTAGATCTCGTTCCCGACGACGAGTTCCAAGACCCCAGGAAGCTCTCCAGCAATCGGCGGTTCTTTCCGGCGGCGCGAAGGCGGCGCCGTCCACAGCTCCGGATCGTCTTCCTCCATCTGTGGCAGGCGTACGCCGACGACATGTCCTCTCCGTTCGGCATCCCGCACGAGGTCTTCGATTGTCGTTCTGCCAATCCTCGCCACCGATGACAGAAACGACCACTGATCTCCGTAGGGAACCATCTGATCGTCCAGGAAAACGCTGTTACCCAGGTCTCGTGGCTGCTTCTGGAGCGGCAGTGCGATCAAATTGCCGAAGCCTCCGTGGGGCAAGGTGTCTTGATTCGGAAAGAATCGATCATAGGAACCAAAACCAAGGTCCGGACGGCGTTCCATCGTTTCGGTCAAAACGAATGAACCCAATCTTCGCGCGGATGCGGCGGTGACGGCTTCCTCAAAGAACAACCATACGTGCCCACCCTGACCAGACCGGGATCGCTCCAGCACAGCCGGAGTGCCAATAGCGCGGCAAGTCTCCAGAAATGCACCAGCGTCCTCGCGCCAGCCTTCATTATCGAAATCGACGGCCAGGAAGAAGCACGTCTCGTCCTGAAGCATTGGGTAAATGCCCGCGACAAACGGCTGACCCGCTGGATCAAATCCCGACAGATGCCAGCGAATCACTTCATCGGTCATCGGAAGAAATCGTTGATGCTGGCAGTCCGCGCACTTGATTCTTGGCTTCTCGCAAATGCCTCGGATCCACTCATTGCCACAGGCAGGCGCGTAACCCGCCCTTCCGGTTTTCCGGCTCTCGAACCGCCTCGGATAAACATCGTCTCGCCCGCGGAAAAGAGAGCGAAATAGTTTGATCTTGGCGTCGGCCGCTGAATGTTGATCGACGAAATTCGTACCGTTAGGCATGGAGCTCACTCGCGCAATATACACCTTCCGGTTATTCCGACCGCCCCCGAGCTGCGTCAAGGTCTTTATCGATATTCCCGATGAGATCGCAGCCCAGCTCACGGCTGGAGGCCGGGAGCTCTCGCGTATGGCCCCTGAAGCATTGGCCCGAGAGGGGTATCGACTCGGGACGCTTAATCAGCTTCAAGTGGGTGGTTGCTGGGACTGAGTCGCACTGAAACGGAAGACTTCCTGGCCGAGCATGCGGATTTGTACGATTTTGATTTGAGTGAATTAAACCGACAAGCACAGGCCCTTGGCCAACCTCTCTTGCAAAGCGATCCTCTCTAGCGGACCTGCCTTCGGCCCGATGACCGTTGTTTCCAACACTTCACCGCCCCATTTTTGCCATTTCACTCATCTGGATGAGTAAGATAGCCTATCGCTATGCGTAAACGACTTCAGGTGATTTTGGATGATGAAGAGCTCCTGGAGATCCAACGGATCGCAGAACTCAAACAGATGACGGTCGCAGAGTGGGTGCGCCAGACCTTACGCGCCGCGCGTAAGGGCGAGTCGAGCGGTGATCCGACCTCTAAGCTGGCCGCCATTCGCGCGGCCGCCCGCAATTCCTTTCCTACAGCAGATGTCGATGAAATGCTGGAGCAGATCGAGACTGGCTATACCGGCCGCAAATGATCTTTGTCGATTCCAACATCCCGATGTATCTGGTCGGCGCTCCCCACCGTCACAAGGATGACGCACGACGGCTTCTCGAACGGTTCGTGGCGGAACGAATTCCGTTGGTGACGGATGCCGAGGTGTTCCAGGAAATTCTGCACCGGTACGTCGCCATTGATCGCCGCGACGCGATCAAGCCCTCATTTACTGTGCTGCCGAATCTCGTCGATGAAGTCTATTCAATTCAACTCTCAGACAACGAACGCGCCCGCGACCTCGTACTCAGCAAACGAAAACTCTCCGCCCGAGATGCCATTCATGTAGCCGTGATGGAAGGAAACAGCGTCAAGCGGATACTGAGTTTCGACTCCGGTTTCGACAGCCTGTCCGGTCTGACGCGTATTTCCGAATAACCTTGCACATCTTTCGCTAAAACTTCTGGCCCAAGGGCTGTTGATGATCCCTGCGCCGCCGTACTCAACCTACGCGTCGATGCTTTGGAACTACGAGGCCCAATCATATAATGCCCGCCGTGTTCGAATTGGGCATGCGATTCCTGAGCGTGGCAACATTGTTGTTGGTGGTCTCCGTAAACACTGCCTGCAAACAGGGCGGTTCTTCTCCAGGTTCTTCCTCGCCGTCGAACGCCGAGAATTCCATCGCGGCCTTCCTGAAGAACGCCGAAAGGCAATCTGAAACTGACGACCAACGAAGGCAAATACAGCGCGCCCTGCGCGACATGCTGGACAAATCCGCGGACGAACTTCGGCAAGTGCGCTATGCGGACTATGGCGGGACGGCGAATGCATGGTCCATCACGGAACTTCTGCGACACTACTTCGTTCCGAATCCGCCGGCCGCTCTGGATGAGAAGCGCTTTTACGAGGACCTTGGCGAGCCTGCGGCCCGGGCGGCCATACAGCACCAGCTAGATGAGGTCAGCCGGGCGCTGCAATGAAGTGAGGAGGACAAGTGCCTAAGTGCGCTCTGCATCCCGGACGCGATTCAGTGACGATCGTCTTTGGCAAGAACTACTGTGAAAAGTGCCGGGACGGAATCGCCGCGGCGCGCCACCGCGTCGACCGCCACGTCGACCCGAAGGATTGCTGGTTGGTCTTTTCAACAAGGAGGTCGTGTCTTGATCTCGGCAGGTTGGTAAGAGTAAGATCAGTAAGAGTAGGAGACAGTTATGCGTGTAACATCGAAGGGACAAGTCACGATTCCACAAGACATACGCGAACGGCTCGGGCTGTTTCCCAATACCGAAGTCACTTTCGACGTCGTCGGAGATACTGTCCGCATTCGAAAGCAGAAACGAAGTAAAAACCGCGGGCATCAGCTCATAGCCCATCTGCGAGGGAAAGGGACAATAAAACTGACGACTGACGAAATTATGGCCTTGACCCGAGACTAGCGTGGCAGAAGTTCTCGTGGACAGCAATGTGATACTCGATGTCCTAACCGAGGACGCAAAGTGGTTGGAATGGTCGGCATCCAACCTTGCTCTCTACGCAGAGCAAGCTATTCTTGTCATCAATCCCATCATCTATGCTGAGGTGTCCGTCCGATTTGAGAGTATCGAAGAGGTGGAGGATGCATTAGCCGAGAGTTATTTCCGTCGTGACCCGCTGCCATGGGAAGCTGCCTTTCTCGCTGGAAAATGCTTCCTGCGGTATCGACGACGAGGAGGCCGACGCGGCTCGCCTTTACCGGATTTCTACATCGGAGCACACGCTGCGGTTCGAGATGCTGACTCGCGACACACGCCGGTACCGGACCTCCTTTCCAAGGTTAGAACTGATCTCACCAGAGAAATCGCGTTCCGCTAATAAGAATGAATGACCGGAGTCAGTTCTGGTCTTGGCTATCCCTACTGAAAATCCCATCGCGCCTGACATGATTGAACTTCCGCGCGCTGACGCTTTCGCTTTTTCGGCCAATTGCAGGAGCTTGGCGATCGTATTTCAAACGGCTCTAACATTCTGGGGCGAGTGACAACCGTTTGCGGATCCTGTAGCCCATGGCAGTAACTTTCCTCAACTCAAAAGGGCGATTTCAGGTCACGCACGTCCGTGACGGATCCCTTCACTTCGATTTCCCGTCGTCCAGATACTGCCGCACCGGATTTCGCACTTCCCGAAGCTCAACCACTGAGCCTTCGCGTCGAAGAACCTCAATGATGTTCGCCTCGATCTGTAGCCGCCGGACCGCTTCGGGCAAACGGTCGTCATGTGTGAAGATCACGACCTGCCGTTTCTTCGCAACCATTTGCAGGACGCGCGCCAACCCGTCGACGCGGGCCGGATCCATGGACTGGACAGGGTCATCGATGAATACAAATCGGAAAGGACTGTGTTCAAGTGTGGCGCGCGGCAGAAACAGGGCCAGCGCCAGCGAATGAAGTTCTCCCTGGCTCATGACGCCGAGCGCGGCTCCCCGCGTACCGTCAACCGTCACATCGAGGTTGATTCGCCGCGACGTCGACTTTCCCTGGAACGAGACGTCTTCGAGCTCGACATGGCTCTGGGTTCGCAAAAGCTCCCAGATTCGCTTGACTCGTTCCTTGATCGGCAGGAAGCGTTCGTTGTGGATCGTCGTCGCCGTCGTGCGCAGCCAGTCCTCCGCGGATTTGAGCCAGCTCACCGCTTTGAGTTCGGACAACATCTTCCGAGCGTCGGGAATCCATTGTGCAAGAACTTCGGCCACGGGACGCCACAGGTCTTCCCGCTTCTTAAGCTCTATTTGCGCATCGCTCCGAAGTTTCTGGATTGCATGGTCCAGTTTCGGCGCGAAGTATTCCACATGGGCGACGAGCTCTTTGCCGGCTTTGGCTTCGCCTTCCTTCCATACGTTCCACAGCTTCAGGAGATCCGGGTCTTTGATGGACGCTGGAGGCGCCGCGATGAAGTGCCGCGCCGCTCGCTCGGCAGCAAGAACGTGCCGATCTGCAGCATCGGCGTTTTCACTTTCTCTACGAAGGTTTCGGATTTCCTCTTCCGCCTGGCGCCGCCACGTATCAGTGAGTGCGGACGGTCGGCCACAGATGGGACAGTCCGAGTCGCCTTCATGACGATGAAAGTCTAGAGCCTTCTCGAGTATCTCGGCCCGGCGGCGCGCCTTTGCCGCGTCGGTATGAGCAACGGCTGCCCGGGCGGCGAGCGCAGAGTTCAAGGCTTGCAGAACGTCGTCTACGGCGGCCGGCTCTGGACCGCGCAGGCTTGCGAGCTCACGCAACCTGCGGATCTCGGAATCTGCCTCCGCAGATGTGCTGTCTGCAGACAGGAGCGCGGTCACGCCGTCGAGCTGCCAGTGCCTGTCTGCGAATGCTTCGAGGCATTTTGCCGCACGCTCGTCAGGATGCGTCTTGAGGATTTCACAGATCTCATCGAGCCTGTCCCGAACTGCCTTGTGTGCTTTCGTTCGCGACACTCTCGTCTCTTTCAATGAGTCCGCCGCAGCAATCAGATCCTCGAGTCCGAGGATAGCGGCGAGTGCATCGAAGAGCCGGGACGGCCCCTCCTCCAGCATCGAACCGAGTTCGTTATAGGAGAGAAACGGACGATAGGTGGAGAGCGCTTCCGCCCATCCAAGCGACGCCAGCGGTGCAGACTTACCCTTGTATGAAACAGTGGCACCGCCATCCTCAAGGTCGTCACTGGCCTTCCAGGATCGGGCTACCGTCTGGGATCCTGCCCGACCGTCGATCGAGAGCTTCGCCTCGATGCGAGCCAGGTCCGGGTGATGAAGATTCCTCCACCCTTCCTTCCAGATCCTGGTGCGTTTCGAGCCCCACCGCTGATTCTCTCCGGTGAGGAGCAGCTCCAGGGCTTCCGAGAAACTCGACTTTCCCGACCCATTGCGGCCGACAATCAACGTCAGCCCCGGGCCCGGTCGAAGCGAGACCGTAGCCTTCGGGCCTATGCCGCGAAAGCCTTCGACACTGATGGATTCGACATACGCACGAACAGGCTGTTCGATTTGTTTCGGCTTGATTGAGGGCCGCGAGGGAGTTTTGCCCCCAAGACACGCCTCAGTGTCGTCGAGAAGCGCAGCCAGCACCAGGTCGGCTACCCGATCCTCCAGGCCCGCGCGATCCAGTCGATCCAGAACATCGGATTCAATAGGGTCGTCCATGTCCTGCTGCCGCCGCCTTACTTCTGATAGCGATCACCACCAGGAGCTTCCAGCGTGAATGTATAAGCATATCCGACCCTGGGCGTGGTGGTACAAATCGCTGATGTTGCGTAAGCCGTTGCACAAGATTGCGGGTTCAAAACGACAAGTATTCCTTTATTTGTACCCGCCTTTCAGCAAGTAGTTCGTACTCCTTCCGCCAGCTACGTCCTTGACCAGGATGCCCTGTTCGATGAGATCCTGGATATCTCGATATGCCGTATCCTGAGAGCACTTCGTAAGTTTCGCCCACTTCGATGACGTGAGTTTTCCTTCGAATCCATTGAGGAGTTTGTTCAGGATGAGCCGCTGTCGGTCGTTTATCATCGCGCTACCATGTGTCTCCCAGAACCGCGCCTTACGAAGTACCGTCGCGAGCGTCGTTTCTGTTGCGTCAAGCGCCCGGCTTAGGCAGCCAATGAAGCATTCCAACCACGCCGTGATGTCGAGCGTCTCTCTTTGGGTTCTCTCCAGGACGTCGTAGTAGGCTTTCCGTTCAAGATGGATCTGCGCGGACATGCTGTAAAATCGCTGCGAGCTTTTCTCCGAGCGTGCCAGAATCCAGTCCGCGATTGCGCGCGCGATTCGGCCGTTGCCATCATCAAAAGGGTGGATAGTGACAAACCACAAGTGAGCAATGGCAGACTTGAGAACCGGGTCAAGACTGTCGGGCTGATTCACCCACTCGACAAATTTCGCCATTTCCGCATCGAGCAGTCGAGAAGGTGGTGCTTCGTAATGCACGCTCT
>Ga0137415_10007996_pt1 | contig 10482 bp, 8 predicted proteins | sample CZODoug3_1_1_16f_FD_183082 | JGI IMG/M metagenome (GOLD analysis project Ga0137415, IMG submission 183082) | Vadose zone soil fungal communities from Angelo Coast Range Reserve, California, USA - CZODoug3_1_1_16fungal (Hybrid Assembly) | ecosystem: Environmental > Terrestrial > Soil > Vadose... | reverse complement strand
CTTGGTTCGGCCGGCCGGCCGGCCCATGCGCCTCTCGGCCGATGCCACCTCAAGAGCGTACAGGGTGGTATGACCAGCACCGCGCACGTTGACCTTGGTTCTGGCCGAAGGATCCGACGGAACGCGCTCACCTTGCTGCCCCTGCCGCGGCGGGGGCAGCTGACGAGTGGGTCGGGTTGAGCCACGAGATTGTCGGACTCGACGGATGGGCTCGCGGGTCCCGGGCACCCACCTCTCAAGGTTGTTCGAACAACGAGCGCACCTTGTGGCGCAGGACCTTCCCAGTGGCGTTGCGGGGCAGTTCGTCAACAACCTTGAGGGCGGTAGGGCACTTGTAGTGCGCAAGTTTCTCGCGGCAGGCGGCGATGGTCCGGTGTGGCGCGAGGTCGACGCCCGGCGTAGGTACCAGAGCCGCGACGACGGTCTCGCCCCATCGTCGATCAGGTATCCCGACGACGCATGCCTCGGATACCCCGTCGAGCTGAACGAGAATAGCCTCGACCTCGCTGGCGTAGATGTTCTCGCCGCCGGAGATGATCAGGTCGTTCATGCGTGCGGTGAGATAGAGGTAGCCTTCCCGCAGATAGCCCAGGTCGCCGGTTTTCAGCCATTGTTCGGAGAACAGTCGCGCGTTGTCGGCCGGGCGTCTCCAGTAACCCGCGCAGTTCTGGTCGCTGCGGCACCAGATCTCCCCGATCTGCCCAGGCTCGCGTTCGACAGCGGTATCTGGATCGACGATCTTGATCTCGATACCAGTCGCCGGACGTCCGGCGGAGCGCTGGATGTCACCGCCCCGACGGTGGTCCTCGGGACCGAGATAGGTGATCGGCCCGACCGACTCACTCAGGCCGTAGGCTTGGCACAGCTCCACGTCGGGAAGCCGGTTGACCACGCGCGCGAGAAGCGGTGCGGGCATGGGGGAAGCCCCGTACTGCAGCCTGCGCAATGATCGGATCGAACCCGAGGTTTCGGGCAGCTGATCCAGGAGCCACTGAATCTGAGCGGGCACCAGCATGACATCCGTGACGCGATGACGTTCGATAGCCGCCACGATGTGGACTGGATCCGGGTCTGGAAGCAGCACCATAGTTCCGCCTCCATATAAAACGGCGAGCTGCAGACATGTGCCGGCGATGTGGAATACCGGTGTCGCTACGAGAAAAACGGTCGCGGTGTTCATCGGTACCGGGTTGGGGCGAGCCAAGTATTGGCCGAGCTGAGAATTGGTGATTGTCACTCCCTTCGGCTGACCGGTGGTGCCGGAGGTGTAGATGAGTGTCGCGATGTCGTCCGGTAGCGGTGCGATGGTGGGGGGCGGGGTTGGAGCGTTGCGCGTCCAATATCGAAGGCTCTCCAGCCCGTCGTCGCTGTCGAGTAGCACGGTCTCAGGGCGCGACGCAGCGCTGTCGCAGGCCGACTTGAAAGCGTCCGAGAACTCGATATCGACGAAAGCGACACGTGGCTCCGCGTCGCTGAGGATATAGCCGAGCTCGCGGGGATCGAGTCGCCAGTTCGCTCCCACAAGCACACTACGCGTCCGTGACGTGGCAGCGACGATAATCGGATGCGCGACACGATTGCGCCCCAGGTGCAGAACTCGATCGCCAGGGCAGACTCCTCGCGCGGCAAGCTGAGCCGCGAGGCGGCCCGACAGCTCTGCCCAGTCGGAATAGGTTAAGCTTGAGGAATCGGTGACAATCGCCGGATGACTGGGTTCGCTTCTCGACCAATGGTGAATGATGGCGCTGAGTGAATAGGTGCCCCGCCTGACGGTCACGCTGTGTCACCTCGATGATCCGGTCGCACCGCTCCCGACTGGCGCGCGATGCCTGATTTGCTACAAGTCGGTTTCCTCACCGCGATCAGTCCAAGGGGGCGTACCGAGCGTCCCTCTTCTCCGTCATAGCGCGGAAGCTCTCTACGGCATCAGGCCAGCTCAGGCTGGCGCGCTGAACCTCCTTGGCTTGGCGGATCGCCTCCCAAAAGGGAAAGGTCGGTTCAGACCGAATCTGAGTCTTGATAGCCGCCATGGCGGTAGGCGCACAGTTCTCGTTCAAATCCCTCGCGTACTCAAGGGCCGCCGGAAGAACATTGTCTTGCTCTGTGGCGAACTCGACCAGCCCCATGGAGTAGGCGTCACTGCCGGTGATGACCCGTCCGGAGAGTAATAGGTCGCTGGCGCGACCCAGGCCGACGAGGCGACTCAGTAGGCTGGCAAGGCCAAATTCGCCGACAAAACCACGTCGAGCGAAACCGGTCGCCAACTTCGCGTCAAAGGCGCAGAACCGGATGTCGCTGTATACCGCTTGCACCAGGCCCAGACCTATGGCCGCGCCGTTGATAGCGGCGATGACCGGCTTGCGGACACGCAACGTCGACTCGATGTCGGCGACGAACGGCTCGAACGGGATCGCGTCCTGCCCGCCGGCAACTTCCTTGAGATCGGCTCCCGCGCAGAACGCGCTCCCCGCGCCAGTCACGACGATCGTTCGCACTGTCGGGTCGGAGTCCGCGCTCGTTACCAGCTGAGCGAACTCGCGGCCCAGTGCCACACTCCACGCGTTGCGGCGTTCGGGCCGGTTGAGTGAGAGCACCAGCGTCTCGCCCACGTGTTCGGACAAGACGAGGGCATGTGCGTTGGCGGGACCACCCGTCGCCGAGATGGGCGGGGTTTCCCGTCGAGGCGGCATCCGGGGTATTGCTGACTGAGCCACGTTAGAGGCCTCCTCGTCCACCGGCCGCAGCCAGACCGGGGCCGACAGCGATCTCGGTGGACCTCACTATGCCAGCTTGCGTGCGCGCAGGCAAGGACGTAGCCTGGCGCCGATATCGGATTCGGGAGTGGAGCTGCGATGCTGACCGGAGCGCAATATCTTGACTCCGTAAGAGATGGTCGGAGGCTGTACATAAGTGGGGAACGGGTCGAGGACCCGCTCGATCACCCAGTGCTTGCGAGCAGCTTTCGGCATGTCGCGGCCGCGTATGACCGGATGTGGCGAGCGAGCACCGAGGTTGGTCCGTACTACAAGATTCCGCGAACCAATGCCGACCTCCGTGGGCTGATGAACGACCTCGCTAGTTGGGACGACCTCAGCGCGGTTACCTCGAGCGGGCTGATGGCCCTGCTCACGGCTGCGGCACGAATGTCGGACAGCGCCGAATACGGTGAGTACGTCAGCCGAATACGCAAATACCATCAGTACTGCATGGACAATGATCTGCGCTGCGTCCAGGCTATTACCGACGCAAAAGGAGACCGGCGCCTGTCACCGTCGAAGCAGGACGATCCAGACCTCTACACCCGTATCGTCGAACGTCGCCCTGACGGCGTCGTGATCAACGGGGCGAAGCTGCACATCACCGCCGCCGCGAATGCTCACGAACTCGTCGTTATGCCCACCAAGCGGATGAAGGACGGGGAGGAGGACTGGGCGGTCGCGTGTGCGGTGCCGGTCAACGCCGAAGGTGTTTCGATCGTCAATACAACCTACGCTCCTCGCGGTGACGATCCCGACTACTGGCCGATCTCAAGCGAGGAGAACACCCCGGAGGGGCTTGTTATCCTCGATCATGTCTTCGTCCCGAACGATAGGGTCTTCCTGGCGGGCGAGGTCGAGCACTCGGCGACATTTGCTCATTCCTTGGGCTTGTGGGAGCGTCTCGGTGGAACGTCGCATATGGCCGCCGCAGCGGACCGCCTGGTCGGTTTCGCGCAGCTGATCGCCGAAGCGAACGGCGTCGCCAGTATCTCCCACATCAAGGAAAAGATCGCGGAGATGGTCATCTATGCCACCCTGATCCGCGGATGTTTGGAGGCGGCGATCACGCACGCCGAAAGGACCCCTGAGGGCTGGGTCCATCCGAATGAACTCTACACGAACGCGGCAAAGCACTACGGCGCCGCCGAGTTCAATATCATGGTGCGGCACCTTCATGACATCGCCGGCGGAGCGGTGCTTACCGCGCCCAGCCAGCGGGATCTCGATAACTCAGAAGTCGGCGCCCTCGTGGCCAAATACATGCGCGGCAAGGAAGGTGTCGATGCTGCCTACCGGTCGCGGCTATTCCGCACCATTCGGGACTACACAGCTGATGCTCTAGGCGGATGGTTTCTGGTCACGAACCTCCAGTCTGGAGGGGGATTGTTCGCTCAGCGCATCGTCGCCACCAAGCACTACCCCATGGCGGCGGCGAAGCGGGAAGCCTTGCGGATCGCGAATTTCCCGGATTCGGTCATCAGCGGCACGCCCTGACGGACAGAGCAATCCCCATCATCTGCTCAGATCAAGAGGCTTCATGACCACGGAACTAGAAGCGTTTGCCGACGAGGTCCGAGAGTTCTTGGACTCGAATGCGAAGCGCCGAACCGCCGAAAATCGTAAGGTGTGGGGTCAGGGGAGCGATCAGGTCACCATATTTCGCCGGGAGAGAGAATCACGTAGAAGCCCAGAGATGCGTGCGCGTCGAGAGTGGCTGCGGGCGCGGTTCGACAGTGGCCTGGGTTGGATATGTGGTCCGATCGAACACGGTGGCCGCGACCTATCCAGCGCTCACGAAATCCTATATGAAACAATTGAGTCCGAGTACGATGTGCCGGATACCAGCCATCTCCGTATGGTCGGGCTCAACCTCGTGGCGCCGACTATCCTTGCGCACGGCACACTGCGGCAGTGTACACAGTTCATACGACCGCTCTTCCGAGGCGAGCTCATTGCCTGTCAATTATTCAGCGAGCCCGGCGCCGGCTCGGATCTCGCTGGTCTGCAAACGCGAGCAAGGTTCGATGGCACCGACTGGATCGTCAATGGGCAGAAGGTCTGGACCTCGATAGCGCACTGCAGCGATATCGGTGAACTGTTGTGCCGCACAGACCCGGCCGTGGCGAAACACAACGGAATTACCGCCTTCCTGGTCGACATGGATACACCTGGAATCGATGTTCGTCCGCTGCGGCAGATGAATGGCGGTGCGGAGTTCAACGAGGTGTACTTCACCGACGTGCGCGTTCCCGACAGCCGGCGCTTGGGCCCGGTGAACGGTGGATGGCCAGTGGCTCTCACGACATTGATGAACGAGCGTTCCTCGGTCGGCGCCGAGGATTCTCTCGCGGTGAACGGTGCACTGAACATAGAGTGGCTCACGCAGTTGCTCGACAGCCTTGAGCTACGCGCGAACCCGGCTGCGCGACGCCGGATCGCTGAGATATACGTCAGACGTACGACACTGGATCAACTGAACGCTCAGCTCAGACGGACGGTAAGATCGGGGAGAACTCCCGGTCCCGAGGCGTCGGCTGGCAAATTGCTGAACTCACGCAACGTGACCGAAGCAGCAGAGTCCATCTCGGAGCTCCTCGGGCCCCAGATGATCGCCGACAACGGCGCGTGGGGAACGTACGGGTGGAGCGAGTTGCTGCTTTGCACGCCAGCTCTGCGACTGCTCGGCGGCACCGATGAGATCCTGAAGAACATCATCGCGGAACGCGTTTTGGGTCTGCCGAAAGAGTCCTCGGGCGGCGTTGCACGGGACGGAAGCCGATGAACGTATGCAGTGAGCAGGAGCTTGATGACCTGCGGATGTCAGTTCGAGGATTTCTGTCGGTGCGACAAGGGGAATTTCTTGAACGCGCCAAGACCTGGGATGCTCCTAAGATCGACCTCCCATGCTGGCAGCGGATTTCGACGGAGCTCGATGTGCAGGGACTGGCAATCCCCGAGGAATATGGAGGCCACGGGTACGGACTCCCCGAACTGCGGATTGTACTCGAAGAATGCGGCCGCTCACTGGCTCCTCTTCCATTCCTATCCACTGTGGTCATGGCGGCCACCGCGCTGATCGCGAGTTCGGACGATGAGGCCTGTGATCGCTACCTTCCCGAAATCGCGTCGGGCCGCCTGATAGCGACCCTCGCGGCGGTGGAGAAGAGTGGCCGATGGACTCCGGCGGAATGGGAAACGAGGGCCGACAAGTGTGATGATCAATGGTTGATCACCGGCACAAAGTACTTCGTACTCGACGGCGCGGGCGCTGACCTATGCCTGGTGCTCGCCCATACACCCGCTGGCCTGACACTATTCGAGGTTGAGGGCAGAGCTCCGGGGCTCCAATGCGGCGACATGTCGGGACTGGACCTGACCCGGGGCTACGCGCGTGTTTACTTCGCAAACACTCCGGCTCGGGTGGTTGGCCCTCTCGGCGAAGGCATGGCGATCGTGGAGAACGTGCTGGAAAATCTACGTATCGGCCTGGCCGCGGAGGCCGTCGGCGCCGCGGAGCGCTGTCTTGAGATGAGCGTGGACTACGCCAAGATCAGGTTTCAGTTCGGTCGGGCGATTGGATCCTTCCAGGCTGTCAAACATCTGTGCGCGGATATGTTCGTTCAGTTTGAAGGCGCCCGGGCATTACTGGCGGAGGCGGCGCTCGCCGGGCGAGACCAGCCCGAAAAATTACCGGTGCTCGCCGCCGCGTCGTTTGTCGAATGTTCACGAATGTTCTTCTTCGTTGCGCGTGAGAACATCCATCTGCATGGTGGCATTGGCTTCACATGGGAGCACGACGCCCATCTGTACTTTCGGCGGGCGAAAACCACCGAGCTAGTACTCGGCGGACCGGTCGTCGACTACGAGGCGGTATTGACGAAGCTCGGTGTGTGAGCGGATCACGACCCGCCGCCTTGCCGCCGCGCTCCGTTGATGGCCAACTCCGCGATATAGTCAGCCATCTCCTCGATCGACAATTTCGCGTCCGGGCTGTACCAGAAGACGACCCACTGGCACATTCCAATGATAACCAGAGCCTGCGCAACGGCGGGTATGTCGACAAGTAACCCATCCCGCTGTCCTTCGGCGATCACTTCGGCGACGCGATGATAATACGCTGAATGATGGCGGCGTACCGTGGCGCCACGGTCGCCGCTCAGCTTATTGAGCTCATTGATTTGAATGCGAAAGACATCGGCGTCAGTCAGCACGTGACGAACATGGACCTTGACGATCTCCCGAAGCTTGTCCAGCGGCGGGCGGTCGGAGTCGAGAACCGGCTGGGCCGCACGGGCGAGCGCGTGCCCAGCACCTTCGATTAACTCGAAGAGGATCTCGTCCTTCGATTCGAAGTAGTGGTATATCGCCTGGCGTCGCACACCCAGCCGGGCCGCAACGTCGTTGAGATTCGTCTCCCGAAAGCCGCGCTCGGCGAAGAGATGCTTGGCTCCCTGGAGTATCTCTTCGCGACGGCTGCGAGTTGTCTCCGCTACCGGTCTCACACGGGCATCCTAGATCGCCTCTACGGTTGGGCCACGAACGGACCTGAAGGTGAGCGACGGTACGCGCGGCTATGCTTGCCGGCAAGCAGGGCGGCGAGTGGTCGTCGCCGACGCGCGCCGCAATGGCCCGCCCGGCCGCGAGTTTAGGCCGCCTTGTCCGAGGTGTGCCGGCGTTGGGGTTCCCGTGCGGTCGCGCGGGTTAGCGGCTGTGGTTCGGCGTGAAGCTCGCGTCGCTCAGGCACATCTCGGCGACGGTGTCGCGCACCTTGCGGGGGTTGATGTGCAAGCTCGCGTTGGCGTGTGCCCGCCGATAGTGCAGATGAGCTTCGTGTTCCCAGGTGAAGCCGATTCCCCCATGGATGTGGATGGTTGCCGCCGCGGCAGCGCGGTAGCTGTCCGCGCAGAAGGCCTGTGCCGCCGAGGAGGCGAGGGCGCGGGTGTCAGGGTCGGCGGTGGCGGTGATGCAGGCGTCGGTGGCAAGGCCGCGGGCCAGCTCGAGCTGCACGAGCATGTGAACGCACTTATGTTTGATTGCTTGGAAGCTACCGATTGCGCGGTTGAACTGTCGCCGCTGTGCGGCGTACTGGACGCTGAGGTCCAGGCATCGGCTCATCCCGCCGACCTGCTCCGCGGCCAGCGCGCCGCCGGCGAGGTCGAACGCGCGGCGTAGATAGCTTGGCGCCGCACCGATCTGACCGACGAGCCGCGCGCGTGCGTCACGCAGCTCGACGCGCGCCGCGGCGCGGGTGAGATCGAGGCTGGTCATTGGCTCTACCCGTAGGCCGGGCGTGGGCGACTCGAGGGCGAACAAGGCCGGGCAGCCCTGTACCTGCGCGGTTGCCAGGATGAGGCCGGCGAGGTGCCCGTCGAGGACGAACACCTTTTGCCCACTGAGCTGATAGTCGCCGGTGGCCACCCGGCGCGCTGAGACAGCCGACTCGGCGTCTTGCTCGACTGTGGCCAGGGTCGCCACGCGGCGGCCGGCGGCCAGCTCTGGCAGGTAGCGCGCCATGGCTTCGGCGTCTCCGCTGGCTAGCAGGGTGGTGGTCGCGAGGGCGACGGTGGAGAAGTAGGGCAGGGCGGTGAGGACGCGACCGAGCTCTTCGAACACGATCGCGTGCTGCGCCCAGCTGAATCCGGAGCCGCCGAACTCGGTGGGGATTGAAAAGCCTATGAGCTCCAACTCGCTGGCCAGTCGTCGCCATAGCACACGGTCATGGCCGTCCTCGCCGGTGCGGGCCGAGCCCTGTCCCACGCCCGTCGGGCTAGGCGGCGGCAATTGTTCTTCGCAGAATTGGCGCACAAGCGAGCGCAACAGCGCGGTGTCCGTCGCGTCGGGCGTGTCGGGAGCCTGGGTGGGCTCGAATTCCTGGCTGTTCGTATGCAGAGTTGGCACTCTCGTCCCTAGCTTTCCGAAGATTTCAACAATGACTCGCGCAACCGCCGACGGTTGATCTTGCCCATCGCGTTGCGTTGCACCGTGTCGACGAATATCACCTCGCGGGGGCACTTGTAGCGGGCGATCGCGGTACGCGATATCGAGATCAGTTCGTCTGGATCCGGTGGATTGGCTGGATCAGTTGGTACGACCAGCGCGATGAGTCGCTCACCCATCTCGGCGTCGGGTACGCCGACGCACGCGGCGTCGAACACTCGAGGATGGCCCAGCAGTGCGGTCTCGGCTTCGATCGGGTAGATATTCACCCCGCCGGAAAGCACCAGGTCCGCAGACCGTTCGGTGATGTAGACATACCCTTCGGCATCGACGCGCCCCAATTCCCCGAGGGTGAACACCCCGGGGCGGACGTGTGCGCCCTCGGACTTCTCCGGGTCATTGCGGTAGATCACCCCGCGCCCGGACTTGTCCCGGAAGAACAGCCGGCCGACTGTGTCGACCGGCACCGGTTGGTCGTTCTTGTCGAGCACGAGCGGCTCGAAGGGATCGAGCCCACGCCCGACGGAACCGGGGTGGGTGAGCCACTCCTCGGAGGTGATGCGGCAGGTGGAGCCGACCTCGGTGGCGCCGTAGTCCTCGACCAGGACCGGTCCCCACCACTCGATCATCGCCCGCTTGACCTCGATGGGGCATGCGGCCCCGGTGTGAAACACCATTCGCAGCGATGACACGTCCGCCGCCTCCCGGATCCCCGAGTCGAGGCCGAATAGGCGAACAAAATGGGTAGGGACCATCACGCTGGTCGCGATCCGATATTCGCTCACCGCGTCCAGGGTGGCGCGTGCGTCGAAGCGTCCCAGGATTACGACCGGAGTACCTGTTGCCAGCAGTCGAAACCCACTCAAGGGCCCAGTGTGATACATCGGGCCGACCACAAGGTGAGTCCCTAGCCCTGCGCCAGGTCGGTTATCGAGTTCGACCAGGTGCTCCGCGACGGTGGGGGCGTCGGAGAACATCGCCGGCGGCAGGTCAGTGCCCTTGGGAACCCCCGTCGTTCCTGAGGTGTAGAGCAAGTTCGGTAATGGCCGCACGTCCAGCGGTGGGTTCTCGGAGCGTTGGCGCTCGATCCATGTTTCGAACGCGACCAATCCGGGGTGGGGACCGCAGCGCCAACCGATCACGATGATTCCCGGGAGCGCGGCACACGCCGCCAGCGCCCGATCGACCGTCGACGGCCCGACGAAGACCAGCCGCGCGGCGGAGTCGGTCAGGATGTGGCCGAGTTCTTCTGAGGTGAAGTGAAAGTTCACCGGCACGGTCGAGGCACCGGCGAGCAACCCCGCCAGGTGTACCGCGCCGGTCTCGATCGCGTTCTCGGCGAAGACCGCAAGCCGTCGCTCTGGCCCCAGGTCGCAGGCTCTCAGCCCGTGGGTGAGTTGATTGAGCAGTCGCCCGAGATCCGCCCAACCCAACTCGGACCGACCATCACGCACCGCGATCTCGGTCGGCCTGCGCAGCGCAAGGTCATCACAAAACGGGGGCACGCAACCTCCTTGGTGCTCGCCGCCGGCGGTGCCGGTCGGGTTGACACTAGATTGTAGCCAGTTACTATTTGGTCGGTACGTGTTAGCCGCACCACTTTGTGATCCGCGTCGACGGAGAAGTCGCAGGTGAGCGACTCGCCGAGGTGAGGCAGAGGGAGGGTCGGCCAGCACCGTATGTCGACAGGCGGGCGAGATGAGCCCGCTGAGAGGCCTGAAGGCAGGAAAGGACGGCGGTCAGCACCGATGGTCGAACCGAGCACGGAGGACCTGATCGGCATCTA
>Ga0137415_10007995_pt1 | contig 10483 bp, 9 predicted proteins | sample CZODoug3_1_1_16f_FD_183082 | JGI IMG/M metagenome (GOLD analysis project Ga0137415, IMG submission 183082) | Vadose zone soil fungal communities from Angelo Coast Range Reserve, California, USA - CZODoug3_1_1_16fungal (Hybrid Assembly) | ecosystem: Environmental > Terrestrial > Soil > Vadose... | reverse complement strand
CCCTCAACGTACACTCACGTACGCCTCGGGCTGCCGGCCCGCTCGCGCCTCGTTGACTCGCAACTTGCCCCAGTGCCAAGCTGACCCACTACCGTCCCGCCAGACGGCTTCACAGGATGCTCGGCGCGAAGTACACTCCTCCCACCTGCAACACGAGAGGGCAAGCGATGAGGAGGTCCCGCGGCGTGGGCGCATTTGACCTGAAGGGCAGGGTGGCGGTGGTGACGGGCGGCAACGGCGGCATCGGGCTGGGCATGGCGCGCGGGCTCGCCGAGGCGGGCGCGGCGCTCGTGGTCGCCGCGCGCAATCGCGAGAAGAGCGCGCGCGCCGTGGCCGAGCTCAAGGCGCTCGGCGCCGACGCCGAGTCGGTCACCGTGGACGTGGCAGACGAGGCTTCGGTGGGGGCGATGGTCAAGGAGACGGTGGCGCGTTTCGGCCGGCTCGACATCCTCGTCAACAACGCCGGCATGAACATCCGGAAGCCCCCGCACGAGCTCTCCCTCGACGAATGGCGCCAGGTGCTCGACACCAATCTCACCAGCGCCTTCATGGCCAGCCACGCCGTGCACCCGATCATGAAGCGCCAGGGCGGCGGCAAGATCATCAACATCGGCTCGATGATGTCCCTCTTTGGGGCCTCCTTCGCCCCCGCCTATGCCGCCTCCAAGGGTGGCATCGTGCAGTTCACCAAGGCCTGCGCGTCGGCGTGGGCGCTCGACAACATCCAGGTCAACGCCGTGCTGCCCGGCTGGATCGATACCGAGCTGACCCAGCGGGCCCGCCAGGAGGTGGAGGGGCTCCACGACAATATCCTGCGCCGGACGCCCGCCAAGCGCTGGGGCACGGGCGCGGACATGGCGGGCGTGGCCGTGTTCCTGGCGAGCCCGGCCTCCGACTTCGTGACCGGGTCGGCCATTCCCGTGGACGGAGGCTATTCCATCCAGGGCTGAGTGACGCTAGAATCGACGAAAGCGATGCGTCGACGCGCTCGGCATCCCTTTCTGCTATTTCTCGCCGTCGCCCTCACCGGGTGCGCCTCGGCGGGGCATCTCGAGGCCTCGATGGGCCGCCCCGCGCCCCTCCCCGTCCTCCGCTTCGGCGTCGACACCTTTGCCTTTCCCAACGAGAGCCGAACCAAGAATGCCGGTAAGCCCGATCTCTACGCCAACTACTGCTTCGTGATGGCCCGCGCCATCACGCAGTTCCACCACTTCGCGCGCTTCGCGCCGGAGGCGCCCCGGGTTACCTCGGCCGAGTACACGGAGCTGGTGCGCCAGGCGACGTCCCGGCCGCCGTGGCATGATCCGCTGCCCCTCGAGGCGCGCGTGGTCATCCCGGGCTTCGCCTCGCTCTACGAGCTCTCCGCGACCGAGGAGCACGCGGTCAAGGCGGGACTGCCTGGCCGCTTCTGGGGATGGGTGCACTGGACCAACTGGCGCGTCACTTTTCCCGTGACGGGGGCGGGACAGGAGCGCGTCGTCGTGGAGACCCTGGCCGAGATCCAGGCGGGGCGGCCCGTGCAGCTTCTCGTGACGAACTTCCCCATCGTCGAGCTCAACCACACCGTGATCGTCTATGACTACCGGGTCTACGAGGGGCGCTTTCTCGAGCTGCGCGTCTACGACCCCAACGATCCCTCCAAGCCCGGCTCCATTGCCTTCGACCGCGTGGCGCGCCGCTTCTTCGCGTCGGAAGTCTTCGACACCAATCCGGGCGACATACGGGCGTTCCGGATGTACCACACCCCTCTCCTTTAATATGGGCGTCCAGGGCCTGGCCGGGACCTCGTCGGAAGGGCGGCCGACGCCAAGACCCGAGCGCATCGCGATTCTCGCCGGCGGCGTCTGCACGCCGATCGGCCAGGACGTCGACGCCTTCTGGTCCGCCCTGCTCACGGGCGCGGACGGCATCTCGCGCATCGAGCGCTTCCCGGTGGACGACCTTCGCGTCGGCAACGGCGGCGAGATCAAGAAGCTCACCCGCGCCATCGAGTGGTCTCGCGTGCCCGATTGCCGGGCCAGCCGACTGCTCGTCTCCGCCGCGGACGACCTTCTGAGTCAGGCGGGCGCGCGGCCTCTTCCCGTGGCCCCGGAGCGTCTCGCCGTGGTGGTGGGCACGGCGCTGGGCGGTGTCGAGGAGGGCGAGCGGGCGCTCGCGGGCGACGTCGGCCGGCTGCCGCGCGCCCTCTACGATGCGCCCGCGCATGCGCTCAAGCGCTGGCTGGGCGCCCGCGGTCCCGCCATCACGGTCGCCACCGCCTGCGCTTCGGGGGCCACGGCCATGGGCATCGGGGCCGAGCTCCTGCGCCGAGGGGAGGCCGACATGGTGGTGGCGGGCGGCTATGACGGCCTCTGCCGGTTCGTCCTGCGGGGCTTCAACGGCCTCCGGTCGCTCACCCGGGACAAGATTCGTCCGTTCGACCGGAGACGGAGCGGACTGCTGCTGGGCGAGGCGGCGGGGCTGGTCTTGCTGTGCCGCGAGCCTGACGCGGGCGCCAGGCGTCTGGGCACGCTGCTGGGCTATGGCAGCGCGAGCGATGCGGCGCATATCGCGGCGCCCGACCCGGAGGGCCGCGGGATCGAGCGGGCCATGCAGGGCGCGCTCGCTCAAGCCGGCGTGGACGCGGGCGACGTGGATTTCGTGAGCGCCCATGGCACGGCGACCACGCTCAACGACGCCAGCGAGGCCAAGGCCCTGCGACGCGTGCTGGGGGCGCGGCTCGTCCCGGTCAATTCGATCAAGGGCGCCATCGGCCACACCATGGGGGCCGCGGCCGCCCTCGAAGCCATCCTCTGCCTGCTCGCGGGGCGCCATGGGCAGGTTCCCGCCACCCTCGGCCTGGAAGAGCTCGACCCCGCCTGCGACCTCGATCTCATCCGGGGCGCGCCGCGGGCGCTCCGGCCGCGCGTCTCGCTCAGCACGTCACTCGGCTTCGGCGGATGCAATGCGGCGCTCGTGCTGCAGGGAGCGGCGTGATGCGAGGGCCGGCGATCCGCGCCATCGGGCTCATGACGGGGTGGGGCGTGGGGGCGGTCGCCGTGCCCCCGGATGCCGTGGCCGCGGCGGGGGAACGTCGCGTGCTCGCCCTGGACCGGCCCGCCCTCGATCCCGAGCGCTTCCGCCGCTCGCCCCGGGAATGCGTGCTTGGAGTTGCGGCCGTCGCCGCGATGCTCGAAGATGCGGGAGAGGGGCCCGAGGCCATTGCGGGCGAGGACACCGGGTTCGTGTTCGTGACGGCCGCGGCCTACGCGGCCTCGAACCGGCAGCACATCGAGCCCCGCGGCTCGAACGTGTACTTCCCGTACACCGCGCCGGCCGCGATATCCGGGGAAGTCGCCATCGAGTACGGGATCCGGGGGCCCTACGGCATCCTGATCGGCGGGCCCACGGCCGGCGTGGACGCCGTCGCTCACGCCGCCGAGATGCTCGAGGCAGGGACATGCCGGCGCGTGCTCGTGCTCGGCGTCGAGATCTTCGAGGAATGCGCGGACCTCTATGACCGGGCGGGCGGACTTGACGGGCCCCTCGTCGAGGCCGCCTGCGGTCTCTGGCTCGAGGCGGGGGAGGGCGCGCTGACGTTGAGCCGGGGTCGGGGCCGGCGCGGCAGCGCCGATGGCGCCCGGCGGCGATTGGGGGAGATGCTCGCCTGCGAGCCGCTCGCCGCCCTCGCCCTCCACCGGGCCTCAGGGCGACCGGGACCGGTAGAGATTCACGCGGCCTGGCGCGGGGAGACCACGAGCTTGCGGTGGAGTCACGCACCATACCGGGCGCGCCGACGCGCGGCCTGATCGGAGGCAGAGCGGATGACGCAGAAGGAAATCCTGGACGAGCTCAAGGCCATCATCGTCGAGCGGCTGAAGTTCGATCCGCGGCGCGCGGCCGAGATGACGGCTGACACCACCCTGCCCAAGGGCATCGAGGGCTCCCTCGGGCTCGACTCGCTGGATTTCATCGAGCTCTCCGTGGCCATGGAAGAGCGTTTCGGCATCGTCATCGACGAGGGCCAGGACCTGGCCGACGAGTTCCGCTCCCTCGACAGCCTCTCGCGCTGGATCCTCTCCAAGACGGCATGACCCGCGTGGTGGTCAGCGGGCTGGGCGTGGTCAGCCCCTACGGGACCGGCGCCAAGACCTTCTGGACCGGGCTCGCGAGCGGGACGTGCGCGATCCGCCCGCTGACCGCGATCGACACCGAAGGCTTTCGCTCCCGGATCGGCGCGGAGGTGCCCGCCGACGTGCTCGCCTCGCTCGGCCCCTCGCGGAGGCGTGCCCGCGCCGATCGTCTGGCTCTCGCGGCCGCGCGCGAGGCGCTCGCCGACGCAGACCTCTCGTCGACCGACCGCGCGTGCGCGGGGCTCTTCGTGGGCGCCGTGGGCGGCGGCATGCTCGAGGCGGAGGCATGGTACTGGGAGGAGACGCGCACGGGCCGTCCCTCGCCGAGGATCGGCGCCCTCCGCGCCGTCCTGCCCTCGACGCACGCCGAGACGCTGAGCTTTCGCCTCGGTCTGTGCGGGCCCAAGGAGACCGTGGTCATGGCCTGCGCCTCCGGTGCGGCCTCGCTCGCGCTCGGGCTCGATCTCATACGCTCCGGCGCGGCCCCCCTCGCCCTGTGCGGCGGCGTGGATGCGCTCACGCGCGTCTGCTTCATGGGCTTCAATGCCCTGCGCCTCCTCGACCTCGAGCCGTGCCGTCCCTTCGATCGCGACCGGAAAGGCATGTCGATCGGCGAAGGCGCGGCCTTCGTGGTCCTCGAAGAGGCCGGCCACTGTCGCGAGCGCGGCGGACGAGCTTACGCGGAGCTCCGGGGAGCGGGCATGACCACCGATGCCCACCATGTCACGTCGCCCGAGCCGAGCGCCGACGGGATGGTCCGCGCCATCGAGGACGCGCTGACCGCGGCCGGGCGCGCCCCCGGCGACGTGGGCTATGTCAACGCCCACGGCACGGGCACGCCGCAGAACGATCGCGTGGAGGCCCTCGCCCTGGCGCGGGTCTTCGGCCCGGGCCGCGTGCTGCTCAGCTCGACCAAGTCGCTGGTCGGGCACACCATGGCGGCCGCGGGCAGCCTGGAAGCGGTGGCGAGCGTACTCACGCTTCAGCATGGCCTCGTTCCCCCCACCGCCAATCTGCGCGTCACGGATCCGGACGTGCCGTTCGACTGCGTACCCGAGACGGCCCGAGCTGTCGAGGTCGACGCGGTCCTGTCCAACTCCTTCGGCTTCGGCGGCCAGAACGTGAGCCTGGTCTTCGGCCGATGAGCGCCTCCCGCCGCGTGGTCGTCACCGGGATGGGCTCGGTCAGCGCGGGTGGGATCGGCGGCACCGCGGTGGTGGCCCGGATCCTTGCGGACGCGGCGCGCCCCATCGGTCCGGTCCGCGCTTTCGAGACCGCGGGCTGGCCGAGCCGGCTCGGGGCCGAGGTCGACGATGCCGCGCTTGAAGGTCTCCTCGATCCCGCCGCGGCGCGCCGGCTCTCGCGGATCTGCCGCCTGACCGTGGCCGCGTGTCGTCTCGCCGTCGAGGACGCCGGCGTGCCACGGGGACCCGCGCTCGGCCTCGTCGTGGGTACGGAGCATGGCGATTTCCGGTCGAGCGAGGAGTTCGTGACCGGCTACCTCAAGCGCGGCCCCTCGGGGCTCTCCCCGATGATCTTCCCCAATACCGTGATGAACAGCATGGCCGCGGTGGCGGCGATCGAGATCGGCGCCCGTGGCCCCTCCGTCACCGTCAATCAGGCCACGGTGGCGGGAGATCTGGCGGTGGCGCGCGCGGCTGCCCTCGTGAGAGACGGCCGCGCGCTCGCCGTGGTGGCGGGCGGCGTCGACGAGATGCTCGCGCACGTCTACCGGCGCTTGAGCGAGATGGGCATGCTGTCGCCCGCGGCCGGACGCGGCAGGGAAGGCTGCCGGCCCTACGAGCCGGAGCACAACGGCGTGGTGCTCGGCGAAGGGGCGACCTTTCTCGTCCTGGAGGATCTGGAATCGGCGCGCGCGCGCGGAGCGGTCATCCACGCCGAGATCCGGTCCGCCGCGTGGGGGAACGTACCCGTGGCGCCCCACACCGCGCCCCGCCGTCGTCGTGATCTCCACTCGCCGGCGCTCCGGGCCCTGGTCTCCGCGGGCGTCGCGCCGTCGGGCGTCGGGACGTGCTATGGCTCGGGCAACGGTGATCCTGCTCTCGACGACTGGGAGCTCGGCCTTCTCGCCGCCGATCGCCTTCCCGCGCCCCGGTCGCTCGCCTCCCGCTTCGGCCAGCACGGCGGGCTCGGCGCGCTCCGGGTGGCCGCCGCGGCCCTCGATGGCCTGAACAAGGTGGCCCCTTCCCCCACGACGCTCGTCATGGCCCATGGCCTCGCGCGCGGTGGCTGCCGCACCGCGCTCCTGATCGACCGCGCGGCATGAGCGATCACGTCACCGTCATTCCCGTCTTCAACGAGGCGGCCACCATCCGCGGCCTCGTCGAGCGGGCGGCCCTTCACGGCCCCGTCATCGTGGTGGACGACGGGTCGTGGGACGGGAGCGACGAGGCGGCCGCCGCCGCCGGCGCCATCATCATCAGGACGGGGGGACGGTCGGGCAAGGGCGCGGCCCTCCGCCTGGGCTTTGCCGGCGCCCTCGCCCGCGCGGCGGAGCGAGTGGTCACGCTCGACGGCGATGGCCAGCACGATCCCGACGATATCCCGCGACTGCTCGCGGCATCCGAGCCCGAGCCCGGCGCCCTCGTGATCGGAGGCCGCTTGAGCGGCGGCGGCAGCCTCATGGAGCCGGCGCGACTGCACGCCCTCCGAGTGGCGGGCTTCTTCATCAACTGGCTGACCGGCCAGCACGTCGCGGACACGCAGTCGGGCTTCCGCGTCTATCCGCGCGAGCTCCTCGAGCGCGTGTCGCCCCGTGGGGGCGGCTTCGTGTTCGAGACAGAGGTGCTCGTGCGCGCCGCGGCGGCGGGCTATGCCATCCGGGAAGTTTCCATCAGCTCGCCCCGCCCCGCGAGCCGGCCGAGCCGCTTCCGTCCGTTACGCGACGGAGTGGCCGTCACGGGCTATCTCGCCGTCCAGGGCCTGCGCCGATGGGCCAGCGATGCCGGCTTGGTGGCCCGCGCTCTCGCTCGCCCCTTCACGGGGGCGCGGCGGAGACCGCGCCACGCGGAGCTCGCGCGGTTCACCGCGCCGTACCGCCACAATCCAGGCGCCTTCGCCTCGGCGCTCGGTGTCTTTACGCTCCACCAGATCACCGAGACGTGGCGGGGCTGGTGGAGCGATCCGCGCGCGCGCGTGATGCGCCGGGCCGCCCTCGCGTCGGCCATGCTCCCGGCCCTGGGCCTGGCCGCGGCCATCCAGTCCGCCCTCGCGCTCCGCCGGCTCGGCGTGGATCTCGTCGCTCCCCTCGTGCGCTCGGCCTATTCCCAGGAGCGTCTGGCCCGCGCGGCGACGGGGCCGGGATCTGCGCGCCCGGCGAGCGCGCATCCGCCCGCGGACTACGACGTGTTGGTCGTGGGGGGCGGTCCCGGCGGGTCCACGGTGGCGACTTTCCTGGCGCGCGGGGGTCTGCGGGTGGCGGTGGCCGAGCGCGAGGTCTTCCCGCGTTTCCACATCGGCGAGTCGCTCCTGCCCGCCAACCTGCCAGTCCTCGACCGCCTCGGGGTGCGCGAGCGCATCGAGGGGCGCGGCTTCATCCCGAAGTACGGCGCCGCCTTTCACGACCAGGAGTCCGATCTCGAGTACACGTTCTACTTCCAGGAAGGCAAGCCCTGGCCGAATCACGCCTATGAAGTCCCGCGGGCCGAGTTCGACCAGGTCCTCCTCGAGCACGCCGCCGAGTCCGGCGTCTCCGTCCTGCAGCCCGCCACCGTGGAGCGCGTGGAGTTCGACTCCGAGGGCGTGACCGCCGAGATCCGCGAGGGCGATGCGCGCCGGGCCGTCCGCGCCCGCTTCCTCGTCGATGCCAGCGGGCGCGACGGATTCCTCGCCTCGCGCCGGCAGACCCGCCGCACGGCCATTCCCGGGCTCGGCAAGGTCTCTCTCTTCGCCCACTTCGAGGGCGCGCCGCGCTGGGCGGGGCGGGAAGAGGGCATGATCCGGATCTTCGTCTTCGAGGACGGCTGGTTCTGGTGGATTCCGTTCGCGGGGACGGTCACGAGCGTGGGCTGCGTGCTCCATGCCCGGACGGCCCGCGACCGCGAGGGCTCGCTCGAGGCGCTCTTCGACGAGATGATCGGTCGCTGCCGTCGCGTCGCGGAAGGCCTGCGGGAGGCGCGCCGGATCACCCCGGTCATGAGCGCGGCCAATTTCTCCTACCGCGCCGATCCCGTGGTGGGCGACCGCTTCCTCTGTGTGGGCGACGCCCTCGCCTTCGTCGACCCGATCTTCTCCTCGGGCGTCTACGTCGCCATGCAGACGGGCGAGATCGCCTCCGCGGAGATCCTCCGCGCCTTCGCGGCGGACCGCTTCGCGGCGGGCCGCTTCCGCGCCTACCAGCGGTGCTTCCAGCGAGGCATCGGGCCTTTCGTGCGCTTCATCCGCCAGTACTACGAGCCCGCCTTCCTCGAGATCTTTCTCAAGCCTCGCAAGAACTTCGCCATGCTCGACAGCGTCACCGGCGTGCTGGCGGGTGGCGCCTTTGTCCGCATGCGCTGGCGAATGCGCTTTTCCCTCGTGCTCTTCTTCGCCATCGTTCGCTTCAATCGATGGGGACGCCGGCGCCGCCACCTGCCCGTCGAGTCCCGGCTCGAGTGGTGAGGGCGAGAGGGCGACGTCGCGTGCGCGCGTGAGGCTTCGCGAGCTTCTCCCCCGCGGGTACACCTTCACGGTCGTGGGCATCGCGGTCGGCGTGGCGGGGCTCGTGGCCCTCGGCGCCATGGCCGAGCGCATCACCCGCTTCATCGAGGGCGGCGACCGCTTCGTCCTCGGTCAGATCTCGGTGGCCGGCGAGGGAATCGGCATGGGCACCGGCTTCACGGCGGGCGGCCTGCTCTCGGCCGCCAAGATCGCGGAGATCGCCGCCGTGCCGGGCGTGTCCGGCGTCCAGGCCCAGGTCATGATGCCGCTCAACACGAGCACCTCGCAGTTCCTCACGCTCACCCAGGAGCTGGTCTTCGGCATGGACCTGCGCGTGCCCATTCCCAATCGCCACTATCGCGAGCTGCCCGTGCGGGTCGGCCGCCCCCTTCGGGCAGCAGACCGGCGCGTGACCGTGCTCGGAGCCGATTTCGCGGCCTCGCGAAAGCTCGGGGTGGGCAGCGCCGTCGCCCTGGGAGGCCAGGACTTCGCCGTGGTCGGCGTCCTCGACAAGACCTTCACGGCCCCGGATCGCTTCGCCCTCGTGGGGATCGACGACGCGCGCGATCTCTGGCTGCGCCGCGACCCCCTCCTCGTCCAGGCCTTCGGCGCGGGCAGCCTGCGGCGCAACGACCTCAACACGGGGGCGGCGGTGGGCTGGAAGGACGGCGAGGACCCCGACGCCGTGGCGCGACGCATCCAGGCGACGGTGGCCAAGGTCAACGTCACCATTCCCGGCGAGGTCAGCCGGCTCCTGCGTCAGTCGACGGCGTTCTTCTCGGCCCTTCTCCTGGGCATCGGCGTGCTGGGACTTCTCATCGGCGGCCTGTCGCTTTCCAATACCGTGACGGCCGCCGTCTTCGAGCGTATTCGCGACTTCGGCGTCAAGCGGGCGCTGGGCGCCACCGACCTTCACCTGCTTCGCGAGGTCCTCGGCGAGGCGCTCGGCGTCAGCCTTTCGGGCGGGGTGGCGGGCGTGCTCCTCGCCCTCGGCATCGGCATGGCCGTCGACTCGCGGGCCATACGCGAGGGGCAGCAGCTCTTCCTCTTCTCGCCTCGTCTCCTGGCATTCGCCGTCGTCTTCTCGGTCGTGCTGGGCGGGCTCGCCGCCACGTACGCCACCCTCCGTATCGCGCGGCTCTCGCCCGCCGAAGCCATCCGGCGAGGCACTTGATGTTCGAGCTGAGACGGGGCCCGCTGTTCGAGCTGAGCGGCGGCCTCTGGCCGTCGCGAGGCGAGGGCTGAATTGGATATGCTGCTGAAGGCGAGGGGACTCCGCAAGACCTTCACGGGCCCGGGGGGCACGCCCGTTCCCGTGCTTCATGGGGTGGACCTCGAGGTCAAGGGCGGCGAGCTCGTGGCCGTCGCGGGCGCGTCGGGCTCCGGCAAGTCCACGCTCCTCAACCTGATCGGGCTGCTGGAGCCGCCCGACGCGGGAGAGATCTGGATCGGCGACGAGCGCGTGAGCCATCTGGGGCGTCGCGCCCAGTGTCGCGTGCGCGGTGCCTCCATCGGCTACGTGTTCCAGTCCTTCCTGCTCCTCGCGGGCTTGACGGCGATCGACAACGTGCTGCTCGCCGCGCGCTACATCGGCCGCGACCGCGACGACGCCCGCCGGGATGCCCTCGGGCTCATGGAGCGCCTGGGCGTCGCCCACCGGGCCGCGCATCTGCCCGCGCAGCTCTCGGGCGGCGAGCAGCAGCGCGTCGCGT
>Ga0137415_10007994_pt1 | contig 10483 bp, 6 predicted proteins | sample CZODoug3_1_1_16f_FD_183082 | JGI IMG/M metagenome (GOLD analysis project Ga0137415, IMG submission 183082) | Vadose zone soil fungal communities from Angelo Coast Range Reserve, California, USA - CZODoug3_1_1_16fungal (Hybrid Assembly) | ecosystem: Environmental > Terrestrial > Soil > Vadose... | reverse complement strand
ATCACATCCCTGACGTTGTCGCCGGGCTTGTCCCGGGCACGACCGCGCAGCGAGGCCAAGTGCCTCAACCTGACCGGAATCCGGGGATTTCGGGCGTTGTACCAAGGGCATACGCCCGTCCCGTGGGTCATTGGTACGCCCCCGGAAGATTGCCGGGGTTCACACACGGAGGAGCGATGATTGCCGTAACCGAAACCGCCGCGGCGCTGCCCGACATCAAGGTATCTGTCCGGCAAACGTTCGGATTCGATACCGACCTGGAAGTGCCGGCCTATGCGGAGCCGGATGAGCATGTACCGGATATCGATTCCGATTATCGGTTCGATCGTCCGACCACGCTTGCGATTCTCGCGGGATTTGCCCGCAATCGCCGCGTCATTGTGACCGGATATCACGGCACCGGAAAGTCGACCCATATCGAGCAGGTGGCGGCCCGGCTCAACTGGCCGTGCGTGCGTGTCAATCTCGACAGCCACATCAGCCGTATCGACCTCATCGGCAAAGATGCGATCGTGATCCGGGAAGGCCAGCAGGTCACGGAATTCCGCGACGGAATTCTGCCGTGGGCATATCAACACAATGTCGCGCTGGTGTTCGACGAATACGATGCCGGCCGCCCGGACGTCATGTTCGTGATCCAGCGGGTGTTGGAATCCTCAGGGCGGCTGACATTGCTCGACCAGAGCCGGGTCATCAAGCCGCATCCGGCATTCCGCCTGTTCGCGACCGCGAACACGGTTGGCCTCGGCGATACCTCCGGGCTCTATCACGGTACCCAGCAGATCAACCAAGCCCAGATGGACCGGTGGTCGATCGTCACCACCCTGAATTATCTGCCCCACGACAACGAGGTCGAGATCGTCCTCGCCAAGGCGAGGCACTATCGCACCGATGCGGGCCGCGACATCGTCAACAAGATGGTGCGGGTCGCCGACCTCACCCGCAATGCCTTTATGAACGGCGACATCTCGACCGTGATGAGCCCGCGCACCGTCATCACCTGGTCTGAGAACGCCGATATCTTCAGGGATGTCGGGTTTGCGTTCCGGCTGACATTCCTCAACAAATGCGACGAGCTCGAGCGTCCCCTGGTAGCCGAGTTCTACCAGCGCTGCTTCGGTCAGGAATTGCCGGAATCTTCGGTTAATGTCGCGTTGAGTTGAGTTGAAGTATGTGCGCGACGGAGATCGTCACCTGTGCTGCTCAAGGGCAGATAGGCGGCCCTCGATGGCGGAAAGCCGCTCTTCAACTTCGGCGGCGGCATACCGGCCTAATACGCTTTCGCCAAAGGCCGCTTGACGGAGGTTTTCGATGCGCTGTTTGAGTTCTTCGTGGTTCCGGTCGACCTTCTTTTCCAGCGTGTCGAAGGATTTGTCCGTTTTCGCCGCGAATTCCCTGAACTCCTCGCGGAATTCACGCAGCACATGCAAGGTATGGTTGACAGGTTCAGCCATGGAAAATCCTCTGTCCCGATGACCAAACATAGGCTCTACCTGTAGAGGAATAAAGTACCGACCCAACGCTTTCCCCGAACATCTCATGTCGTTGAACATCTTATGTCCTCGAACATCAAACCCAAGACCCCGGCCAAGGAGGCCCCGAACGAGCCGTTCAAGCGCGCCGTGACCGGATGCCTGCGCGCCATCGCGCGCCGGCCGGAGCTTGAGGTTGCGTTCGCGGCCGAGCGGCCCGGGATGGCGGCCGGCAAGGCGCGGCTGCCGGAGCCGCCCCGCAAGCTGACGGCCGCCGATGCCGCGATCGTGCGCGGTCACGCCGACGCGATTGCATTGCGCATGGCGTGCCATAACGACGCGATCCATCGCCGCCTGCTGCCCGGAAGCCAGCAGGGACGCGCCGTTTTCGAGGCCATCGAACAGGCCCGGGTCGAGGCGATTGGGGCGCGACGCATGCAAGGGGTCGCTAAGAATCTTGCGGCCATGCTGGACGACAAGTTCCATCGCGGCAAATTCGACGAGATCACCGATCGCGCCGACGCGCCGATCGAAGAGGCGCTGGCCATGCTGGTGCGCGAGCGCCTCACCGGTCAGGCGCCGCCGCCGGCCGCCCGGCGCATCGTGGAGTTGTGGCGAAGTTGGATCGAAGGCCGTGCTGGCCGCGACCTCGACCGTCTCGAAGACATGATCGAGGACCAGCGCCGGTTCGGCGATGCGGTTCACGATCTTCTGGATTCGCTCGACATGGGCGACGACCGCAGCAACGAAGACGAGGAAGACAGCGACGAAAGCAATGAGGACGGGCGCCAGGACGAAAAGGGCGAGGACGGCGAATCCTCCGAGTCCGAGGATAGCCAGCGCATGAGCCTCGAGCAGGCAGACGCTGCGACCGAGGATCTCCCCGACAGCGCCGCCGAGGCAACCGACGCGCCGACCGCCGACATGCCGGACGATTCCGAAATGGGCGATTCGGAAAGCGCGGCTGAGCCGTGGCGACCGCGCCAAGGTGGCAAAAACGAACCGCGCGGTCCCGACTACAAGCCTTTCGTCACGCGGTTCGACGAGATCATCGCGGCCGAAGATCTGTGCGAGGCTGAGGAACTCGAGCGCCTGCGCGGATACCTCGACAAGCAACTCGCCCATTTGCAGGGCGTGGTGGCTCGGCTCGCCAACCGTCTGCAGCGCCGCTTGATGGCGCAGCAGAACCGCTCGTGGGAATTCGACCTGGAAGAGGGGCTGCTCGATCCGGCGCGGCTTTCTCGCATCATCATCGACCCCATGCACCCCTTGTCGTTCAAGCGCGAGAAGGACACCAACTTTCGCGACACCGTGGTCACGCTGCTGCTCGATAATTCCGGCTCGATGCGCGGCCGTCCGATTACGGTGGCGGCGACCTGCGCCGATATTCTGGCGCGCACACTCGAGCGCTGCGGCGTGAAGGTGGAAATTCTTGGCTTCACCACCCGGGCCTGGAAGGGCGGCCAGTCGCGCGAGGCCTGGCTGGCCGCAAACAAGCCCGCCAATCCCGGCCGCCTCAACGACCTGCGCCATATCATCTACAAGTCCGCCGACGCGCCGTGGCGGCGGGCGCGGCGCCACCTCGGGCTGATGATGCGGGAGGGATTGCTCAAGGAGAATATCGACGGCGAGGCGCTTGATTGGGCTCATAAGCGCCTGCTGGCGCGCACCGAGCAGCGCCGGATCCTGATGATGATCTCGGACGGCGCGCCAGTCGACGATTCCACGCTGTCGGTCAATGCCGGCAACTATTTGGAGCGCCATCTGCGCTGGGTCATCGAGGACATCGAGCAGCGTTCTCCGGTGGAGCTCATCGCCATCGGCATCGGTCACGACGTCACGCGCTACTACCGGCGCGCAGTCACGATCGTCGATGCCGAAGAACTCGGCGGCGCGATGATCGAGAAACTCGCCGAGCTGTTCGACGAAAAACCGAAAGCCGAGCCGGTTCGGCGGCCGCTGCGCCGACTGCACGCGTGACCGGAAATCGCCGGAAGCAGATCAGCCGGGACCGCCCCCTCCCTACCCTCCCCCGCACGCGGGGGAGGGTAGGGAGGGGGCGGGAAACGGTTGGCCGGACTCATGATCTCGTCTTACCGAGCAGGCGTTCGATGTTGGCGATGGTCGCCTGCGCGGCGGGTGCAATCGCGATGCCTGCCGCGGCCCAGCGCACCGCTGTCGATCCGCCGGTACAGATCGTGGTCGACGCCAAGCCGATCGCCGCCTTTAGCGCCCGCGCTCCCGAGCAGCGCCGCTTCGGCATGGTGGAATATCTTGGCGGGCTTGAACTGAAATCTTCCCATCCGCAATTCGGAGGATTTTCAGCAATCCGCGTTGCGCCCGACGGGGAGCATTTCGTTTCTCTCACCGACAAGGGATGGTGGCTCACGGGCCGCATCGTCTATCAGCGGAGCCGGCCGGTCGGCATTGCCGACACCGTGATGGCGCCGATGCTCGGCCCCGACGGCCGCACGCTCGCGGCGCGCGGCTGGTTCGACACTGAGTCTCTCGCCGAACGGGACGGATGGCTCTACGTCGGCATCGAGCGGGTGAACCGCATCGTACGTTTCGATTTCGCGCGGCAGGGCGTACTGGCTCGCGCCGAAGTGGTCCAGGCTCCGCCGGGCATCTCGCATCTGCCTTATAACAAGGGTCTCGAGGCGCTCGCGTTCGCGCCGCGCAACAGCAAGCTCGCCGGGGCCTTGATAGGGTTTTCGGAACGCGGCCTCGATGCCGACGGCAATCTTAAGGCCTTTCTGATCGGCGGCGCGGCACCAGGAGAATTTTCCGTCAAGCGGCGGGACGATTTCGATATCAGCGACAGCGTCATCCTGCCGCCGTCAGGGGACGTGCTGCTGTTGGAACGTCGGTTTAGCTGGTTCACCGGCATAGCGATGCGGCTGCGCCGGATCGCGATTTCCGACATCGCACCGCGCGCGCTGGTCGACGGAACCGACCTGCTTTTTGCCGACTTGGGGTACCAGATCGATAACATGGAAGGGCTCAGCGTCCATCTGGACCCCAACGGCGACACCGTCCTGACGCTGATTTCCGACGACAACTTTTCAATTCTGCAGCGAACCGTGCTGCTGCAGTTCAAGCTTGTCGATGAATAGGAGCCGTCAGCTTGCCAGCGCGAGCTTTTTGGCAATCTGTCGCTTGAGGTCGAGCGCCCGCGGAGACAGCTCGGCGGCGCGCGCCTTGGTAAGGAAAGCATCGAGCCCGCCGCGGTGATCGACACTGCGCAGCGCATTGGCGGAAACCCGAAGTTTCACCGTGCGGCCGAGGGTGTCGGAGATCATTGTGACATTTATCAGGTTCGGCAAAAAGCGCCGCTTGGTCTTGATGTTCGAGTGGCTGACCTTATGGCCGACCTGGGCCGACTTGCCGGTCAATTCGCACCGCCGCGACATGGCGTACCTCTTCGCCTCATGCGCTCCCGCCAATGGCGAACAGCTTGGACTCTTGGCTCGTTTGAACCGCGGACCTATAATGACTCGGGTAGCGCCCGTCAAGTTCGGGACCTGGGGCCTTTCCGGGACCTTCGCGGGTCCCGATAGGACCAGGACTTGACACCCGATCGCGCCTCGGCCAAGCGGGCAGAAATTTGCTTTTTTGACTTGCCGGCCGTCCGAGGATGGAACACACAATCGACTCAATCCGCTGAGAAGGGTCTCCTACCCTACATAGCTGTCGCATGTACGTACGATCGAGAGGATCAGTGGTGCATTGGAGCCTGACGAGGATCACTCTTGGTTTTCGTCTGGCTGGCGCCGCGGTCGTGACGATTTGCCTGTTAGGCAGCGGCGCCAGCGCGCAGGGCAAACTCGATGCTCGCTACGTTGCGACATTGGCAGGCGTGCCAATCGGCAAAGGGGCTTGGGTTATCGACATCGGCGACGATCAATTTACCGCAGCGGCAAGCGGCATGACCAGCGGTTTGCTGCGGGTGTTTGCGACCGGCCAGGGCAATGCCGCCTCCCGCGGCGCCGTGCGCAGTGACATCCTGGCGCCTACGATCTTTGTATCGACGATCAATAATGACAAGCGGGTCGAAGAACTGCGGATTGTGCTCAGCGCCGGGATTGTCAAGGAGCTGGTGGTCGATCCGCCGACGACGCCCAATCCGGAACGCGTCCCTCTGACGGACGCCCATCGGCGTGGCGTCACCGATCCCATGAGTGCGGCCTTGATACGGGTTTCTGGCAGCGGCGATCCGGTTTCGCCGGAGGCGTGCCGGCGCACACTCCCGGTGTTCGACGGGCGCATGCGTTTCGATTTGCAATTGAGCTTCAAGCGCATCGAGAAAGTCCAGGCGCAAAAGGGCTACCAAGGGCCGGTGGTGGTCTGTGCGGTACAATTCGTGCCCCTGGCCGGTTATGTGCCCGAACGTCCGGCTATCAAATATCTCATGGCCCAGCAGGACATGGAAATGTGGCTGGCGCCGATCCCCGGAACCCGGATCGTGGTGCCATATCGGATCTCGCTCCAGACCCCGTTGGGCCAGGGCGTCCTCGAGGCCACGCAATTTGTCGCAGCAGCAAGCCCTCGCTCGACACCCGCCACCGCGGCGGCGCGCTGAGCGTGTTTTCAACATCCAACGTCGTCGCGTCGTAACAGGAGCAAAACTCATGGCGTCATCGCCGGGCTTGTCCCGGCGATCTCGATCAGGATGGCACAGTACTCAATTACCGGGATGGCCGGGACAAGCCCGGCCATGACCAAATGGGAGTTTTGCCCTCGTTACGTCGCTTGTGTTATGGGGCTTGACAATATGGAAACAGTTTCTGCACGGGTGTTTGCTTGCCGTCGGCGATTCAATTCCTGTCGCGGCGCGGATTCGCATCACGTCGTACAGAATCGAGTGGGTTCAATTCCTCACCCCACCACATATGGATGAGAACGAATCTCGATGGAGCCTGGTCAGCGATTCGGGCGCGCTTTGTTCGATCTTGGTTCACAGGCGCCGAGGGCGTAGCCATGCCCGTAACCATGCCCCCCTGGCGACGATCATATTGTGATACAGGTACCTCGTTTGACGCGCCGGCCGGCCCGTGCGCCGGCGGAGGTTTCAATGCCCATCTCGTTTAGTTCCCCCGGGGACCGCGACTCGCGTGCCCGAGGCCAAGGCGTAACGGCGGTGCTGGGTCCCACCAATACCGGCAAGACCCATCTCGCAATCGAGCGCATGCTGGCGCATTCCTCGGGGCTGATCGGATTGCCGCTGCGGCTGTTGGCCCGCGAGGTCTACAACAAGATCGCGGATCGGGTCGGGACGGACACCGTTGCGCTCATCACCGGCGAGGAGAAGATCAAGCCCGCTAATCCCCGCTTCTGGGTGTCGACCGTCGAGGCAATGCCACGCGATCTCGATGTGGCTTTCGTGGCGGTCGACGAGGTCCAGCTCGGCGCCGACCTCGATCGCGGCCATGTTTTCACGGACCGCATGCTCAATTGCAGAGGGCGCGAGGAGACGCTGATTCTGGGCGCCGCCACGATCCGTCCGATGGTGGAAAAACTGCTACCAGGCGCCAACATCCTCAGCCGCCCGCGTCTGTCGCAACTTGTTTACGCGGGCGAGAAGAAGATCACGCGCCAACCACGCCGTACCGCGATCGTGGCGTTTTCGTCCGACGAGGTTTACGCAATCGCGGAGCTGATCCGGCGGCAGCGTGGCGGCGCTGCCGTTGTGCTTGGTGCACTTTCGCCGCGCACCCGCAATGCCCAGGTCGAACTCTACCAGTCCGGCGACGTCGACTATCTCGTCGCCACCGATGCGATCGGCATGGGGCTCAATCTCGACGTCAGCCACGTGGCATTTGCGTCGGACTGCAAGTTCGACGGCTATCAGTTCCGCCGCCTCAGTCCGGCTGAATTTGCCCAGATCGCCGGCCGTGCCGGCCGTGCCACCCGCGACGGCAGCTTCGGCACCACCGGGCGCTGCGCGCCGTTCGATGCCGAACTCGTTCATGCGCTTGAAAGCCACAGTTTCGAGCCCGTAAAGGTGCTCCAGTGGCGCAACTCGGAACTCGATTTTTCCTCGCTCGGCGCGCTCGCGGCTTCGCTCGCGATGCTACCGACCCATCTGGGCCTCACCAGGGCGCCAATCGCCGAGGATATCATGGTTTTCGAGCATGCGGCCCGAGACGAAGAAGTGCGCGCGCTCGCGGGCAGTCGAGCCGCGATCGCGCGGTTATGGGACGTGTGCCAAATTCCCGACTATCGGAAAATATCTCCCGCCGCCCATGCCGAACTGGTGGTCACCCTCTATGGTTTTCTGCTCCGAGAGGGTAGGATTCCGGACGACTGGTTTGCTCGCCAGATCGCGCAGGCAGACCATGTCGACGGCGACATCGATACCCTTTCGACCCGGATTGCGCATATCCGAACCTGGACGTTCGCGGCCAATCGGCCGGATTGGCTTGGCGATCCAGACCACTGGCAGGGCGTCACGCGGGCGATTGAGGACAGGCTTTCCGATGCGTTGCACGAGCGATTGGCGGAACGCTTCGTCGACCGGCGCACCACCGTGTTGATGCGGCGGATGCGAGAGAACACGATGCTGGAAACGGAAATCACGAAAACCGGCGAAGTCGTGGTCGAAGGCCACACAATCGGACGGCTTGACGGCTTCCGTTTTGCGCCAGACCCGACGTCGAACGGAACGGATGCGAAGGCGCTGTCCGCTGCGGCGCAGAAGGCGCTTTCCGGCGAAATCGAGACGCGCGCCAACAAGCTCGCTCACGCGCCGGACTCTCAGTTCGTACTGACGTCGGATGCGACGATCCGCTGGATCGGCGAGCCGGTGGCCAAAATCTTGGCGGGCGATACCGTGTTGCGTCCGCGGGTGCGCATCCTCGCCGACGAACAGCTCACCGGCGCCCCGCTCGAAGCGGCGCAGATCCGTCTCGACTTGTGGACGCGCACCCATATCGAGCGGCTGCTCGCGCCGTTGTTCGTATTGGGCGCCGCCGAGGATATCACGGGGCTGGCCCGCGGCATTGCCTACCAACTCGTGGAAGCGCTCGGCGTTCTTGAGCGCAGCAAGGTTGCCGACGATCTTAAGAGTCTCGACCAGGATTTGCGGGCCGTCCTGCGCCGGCATGGCGTGCGGTTCGGCGCCTATCACGTTTATGTTCCGCTTCTGCTCAAGCCGGCGCCGCGCGCGTTGGCGGCGCAGCTTTGGGCGCTCAAGCACGGCGGCCCGGATATCAAAGGGCTCGACGAGCTGCAGCGGCTCGCAGCGAGCGGTCGGACGTCGTTTCCCGTCGACAAGGAGGTGCAGCGTGCGTTCTATCGCACCATCGGATATCGAGTTTGCGGCGAGCGCGCCGTGCGGGTCGACATCCTGGAACGTCTCGCCGACCTGATCCGGCCGGCGCTCAGCTGGCGACCAGGCTCAGCCGCGCCCCAGCCCGCCGGTGCGTTCGAGGGCATTGGCTTCACGGTGACCCAGGCCATGACCTCCCTTACGGGCTCTTCCGGCGAGGATTTTGCCTCGATCCTGCGGGCGCTCGGTTATCGCATGGAGAGACGGCCGAAGCCCGTCAAGGTGGCGGCTGAAGCGGAAACGCTGCCGGCACCCGACGCGGCTGCGCTCACGAGCGATCAACCTGCGACCGGATTGGAACCGCTGGTGGATACCGTGACCGATCCTCCCCCTCAGGCGGAAGGTGAGATGGCCGCGGACGGCGCACAGGTCGACCAAGGACCGGCCCCTCACGACTCGACCTCCCCTGGAATGACGTTGCATGCGTCGGGCGACTCCGCGGCGACGGCGACCATTGCGACCGACCAGGGCGCCTCCGATCCGGCCCTTGCCCCAGCCGACGAGGTTACAGCCGTAGCCGAAGCGGGCACCCCCGATGCCCCGGTAGCGTCATCAGGCGGAGCCACGGTCGATCCGGACTTGCCTCAAGTGCCCGGGGTGACTGCGGAGCCGGAGCTCATCGATGTGTGGCGCCCGGGCGGCCGCAGCGAAGAGCGGCGCGGCCAGCGGCGCCCGCCCCAGTGGCAACGCACCCGCCAGAGCCACGATCGGGCGCCGGCCGCGAACGCAACGGAGGAGCGCGCCATTGCGGCGGCGGACGGGGCCGAACCTGTCGTCGAGGCAGGTACGCCAATCGAAAAGAAAGCTCCACGTCATCGTGGCCCGCGCGGCGCGCCGCAGGGTGAATTCCGGCGCGAACGGGACGACGGCGGCGAGCGGCGCCAGAGAGATCATCGCGCCGAGCACCGTTCCGAACGTCAAGGTGATCGTCCCGAGCGGGCACGCGGCGAGCGGCCTCATGTCGCAAAAGGCCGGACCGAACACAAGGATCGTCGCGACTACGCGCCGCTTCGCGAGCGCGAGAAGCAAATCGACCCAAACTCGCCGTTTGCCAAGCTTGCGGCCCTCAAGGCCCAGCTTGAGGCGAACGCCAAGGAGCGCCGCTGAGGCGATCGTGTCGTGTCGGCAGACCGGCAACGGATCGACCGGTGGCTGTGGAACGCCCGAATCGTGCGCACCCGCAGCGCGGCTGCGTCGCTGGCCATTGTGGGGCATGTTCGGGTCAATGGCGTCCGAGTGGCGGCGCCCGGTCGCGATGTCAAATGTGGGGATGTGGTTACGGTCGCGCTCCATGGCGGCGTTCGGGTTCTAAAGGTCATCGGGCTGGCGCCGCGACGGGGTAATGCCGCAGCGGCCGCGCAGCTATACGAAGATCTTGGCAACTCTCCCCCGCGAGCGAGGGAGGGGGCAGGGTAGATGAGCGCAGCGACGCCCACAGTCGGCCCGTGTCGCTGTGGAAGCCCCAGATGGGTTTCGCTTTTCCCTCAACCGATCCGGCCGCCCTTGCGGGGGGGGCGGCGCAGAAAACGATTGATCTTGTTGGCGTTGTGTCGGTATGGCATGGCACAGGTTCGGAGGGGTTGCGCGCCCGGTCCGCCGGCGTTAGCACCCGCTGAGCAAAGCCACACTCCAAAGCCACACTCTGGGCCGGAGCTTGTTTTATGACCTATGTGGTCGTCGA
>Ga0137415_10007993_pt1 | contig 10483 bp, 9 predicted proteins | sample CZODoug3_1_1_16f_FD_183082 | JGI IMG/M metagenome (GOLD analysis project Ga0137415, IMG submission 183082) | Vadose zone soil fungal communities from Angelo Coast Range Reserve, California, USA - CZODoug3_1_1_16fungal (Hybrid Assembly) | ecosystem: Environmental > Terrestrial > Soil > Vadose... | reverse complement strand
GGCGTGGTGTCCTTCAGTCCGGTCCACGTCGTCTCGCCGACGCAAGACGAGATCACGCGAGCGGCGATTGATGCCGTGGAGCGCTCAGTGGATACTCAGCCCCGCGCGATCACGTTCAAGGTCGACACGCGCCGCGCCGATAAGCGGTTTCCCCTGACTTCCATGGACACCAGCCGGGAGGTCGGGGCAGCCATCCTGCAGCGCTTCCCCCACCTGCAGGCCCGCATGAAAGAACCCGACGTCCGCGTGCAGATCGATATCCGCGATCACGCCTACGTGAGCACCCAAACGATTCCCGGACCGGGCGGCCTTCCGGTGGGCACGGGCGGGAAAGCGCTGGCCTTGGTGTCCGGCGGGATCGATAGTCCGGTCGCCGCCTGGATGGGCGCGCGGCGCGGGCTCACGGTCATCCCGGTGCATTTCCACAGTTTCCCATTCACCAGTGAGCGGTCGAAGGAAAAAGTCCTCGACCTCTGCCGCGTACTGGCCGAATACACCGGCCCGCTGCGCGTATGGATCGTGTTCTTTACGGAGATCCAGCGCGCCGTCCAGCTCACGGTCCCCGACGCCTTGCGGATCGTGGTCATGAGGCGTATGATGCTGCGCCTCGCCGACCAGATTGCCGGACAAGAACACGCCCAGGCCCTGCTCACCGGCGAGAGCCTGGGCCAAGTCGCGAGTCAGACCATCGAGTCCATTGCCGCCATCAACGCGGTCACGCAGCTGCCCGTGCTGCGCCCGCTCGTGGGCACAGACAAGACCGAGATCGTGGCACGGGCCGAAGCGATCGGGACGTACGAGATCTCGATCCGGCCGTACGAGGACTGCTGCAGCCTGTTTCTCCCCGCGCACCCGCGCACCCAACCGACGCTCGAGGAATCCGACGCCGCCGAACGCGGCCTGGATATGCCCGCCCTCATCGCTGAGGCCATCGCTCGCAGCGAAAGGCTCACCATCGTCCCGCGCTGGGCCGCTCAGGCCGTCGGAACTGCAGCCGGATAAGCACAACCCCCCTGGCCGCGGTCGGGTGGCCTGACCGGGGAAAGGGAATCTGCCCGCAACACGAATAGACGTCTCGGAGGGGCCACGGGTGAAGATCTGTGTCTACCTGGAGCACGGCAACTCCACCCACTGGAGTGGTGGCATCCGCCACGCCTACGAGAACCAGGTCCGGGCCCTCAAACGTGCGGGGGTCGACGTGACCACCGACCCCACCGATGCGTTCGACCTCCTGCACCTCCACTCCATCGGCCCCTACTCGCTGTACCTCGCTGAACGGCTCAGCGGGCGGCGCCCGGTCCTGATCAACAGCCACGTCACTGCCGAAGATTTTGCCAACTCCTTCCGGATGAGCGATCAGATCGCTCCCTATCTGGCCCGCTACCTGAAGTTCTTCTATGCCAAGGCGGATGTGCTGATCGCGCCGTCGCCGTATGCGCGGGATGTGCTGCTCCGCTACGCCCTTGTGCAGCCGATCGAAGTAGTTAGCAATGGGGTCGATGTGACGCGTTTCGCTCCCAACCAGGACCGCCGACATCTCGGCCGGGCTCGCTACGGCTTGCAGGATACCGTGCCTTTTGCGGTGGGGTGGGCCCTGCTCCGCAAGGGCGTCGATCTCTTCGTGGAGACGGGGCGGCTGCTCCCCGAGCTCACGTTCATGTGGTTCGGCCGGGTCCATAGGGCGGCGAAGGCGGGCACGCTTCGGGCGATTGCGCAGGCGCCCGAGAACGTGCACTTCCCGGGCTACGTCAGCGACGTACGGGACGCGTATGCAGCAGGAGACATCTTCTTCTTTCCGAGCACTGTGGAAAACGAAGGGATCGCGATCTTAGAGGCAGCCGCCGCCGGCAAGCCTTTGGTGTTGCGGGATGCGGAGTGTTTTGCAGACCGCTTCACGCACGGCGTCGACTGCCTAAAGGGTACTACCCCCGACGACTTTGCCGACTCCCTCCACCAGCTCATCGAGGATCCGGTCCTCTACTCCCGCCTCGCGGATGGCGCTCGCCGTTACGCGCAACAACACTCCCTCGAGCATGTCGGCCAACGCCTGCGCACGATCTACGAACACCTCGTGCACTGAGCCGCTGCTTACAGGTCGCTGTCGCCTGGGGGGATCGTGGCGCCGTGGGCCGTCTTCTCCCAGGTGGTGCGGCCGGTCACGACGCTGCGGACGTATCGATAGATCGCAAGAGGGACCACAATGAGCCGATGCAGGGAGAAGATCAGCGAGCGGACGACGATCGCCCCCGCGTCTCCTGCCCGACCGCGTGTTTGGGTGAGGATGGCGACGAGCAGCCCCGCAGTCAGGAATCCGGAGGACCACACCGCGAGCGATCGCGGCAGCTGCACAACCAACACATCCGCCCCTGCTAGATTGACCAGCGCGTAGAAGTAGCTGGTGAGAAGGCCCACCGTGAACAACAATCCTCCACTTAAGAAGACCAACATGTCGATCCGTAGAAACAGCGTCATCGAGCTGAAGAGCATGGCCGGAAGGTAGTCACCCAGACAGCGCAGCGCGCCTTCAAACCACCGGCAGCGCTGCCGGATCAGGTCGGCGATCTTCGGGACAGCTTCCTCCCAGACGACGACCTCCTCACAGTACTGGATGCCCCAGCCGGCCAGGTGAAAACGCACCGTGAGGTCGATGTCTTCCGTCAGCGCCTCCTCGTTCCACCCCCCGACGGCGTCGAGCGCATCGCGCCGCAGCAGCAATCCGTTCCCAGAGAACGACACCAACCCGCCTAACGTCTGCCGGGCTCGCTGCATCGGGTGATGGACCAGCCGGTACTCGTCGTCTTGCAGCCGTGTCCAGACGTTCTGGCCGCCGTTATACAGACATCGCTGGCACTGGACGCCGCCGATGGACGGGCTTGATAGGTGCGCCGTCATGCGGGTGAGGAAGTCTGCGCGCACACGCGCATCAGCGTCCAGCACGGCAATGAGCTCTCCGCGGGCGTGGGCCATCCCCAGGTTCAGCGCTGCCGCCTTGCCGATGCTCCCGACCGGCGTGCGCACGACGTGGAAGGGCTCCGCGCCGGCAAGGTCCGCCAGAATCTGGGGGGTCCGATCGGTGGATTGGTCGTCGATCACGATCACTTCAAATCGCCTGTGACCGTCCTCGTGGTACTCCAAGGCGGCGAGGTTGCGAACCGTACGGGCAATGACCGCCTCTTCATTCTTGGCCGACATGAGGATGCTAACAAACGGCCGCCCGGCGGTCAGCGGAGGCGGGGGCAATACCGGGGCGAACACGCCCACCAAGACCAAGACCGTGCCGAACGCCCCGAGTGCCAGGAGCAGTGCCTGCAGCCAGGCCACATCGACAAACAGAACGGGGAACCAGGGCAGCGCGTGGTGGTGCAGGCTATGGATGACGCCTGCCACCCAGACCACAGCCAAAGTCGCCAGCACGAGCTGACTGGTCAGGCGGGGACGCATGGGGTGACTATCGTTTTGTGCGGGCTGCGGCCAAGTCCTGCAGGGTTTGGACGTAGGGGTCGGTCGCGACCCCTGCCTCTGTCACGATGCCACTGATGAGATGATGCGGGGTGACGTCAAATGCCGGATTACGGACCGAGATGCCCGAGGGCGCCACGGGGATCCCAGCGAGATGCGTGACTTCCTCGGCACGCCGTTCCTCGATGGGGATACTCGATCCCTCGGGAGTCCGAAAGTCGACGGTAGACAGCGGCGCGGCAACGAGGAAGGGGATCTCGTGGGCTCGGGCCAAGACCGCCAGCGTGTACGTGCCGATCTTGTTCGCCGTGTCGCCGTTGGCGGCGATCCGGTCCGCCCCGACAATCACACGATCGATCGCACCAGATCGCATCAGCCAGCCCGCCGCGTTATCCGTAATGAGCGTGGCGGGGATGCCCTCGCGGAGCACCTCCCATGCGGTCAGGCGCGCACCTTGCAGAAACGGCCGCGTCTCACTGACGTAGACGTGCACACGCTTTCCCTGCCTGTGCGCGGTGCGGATGACTCCCAACGCCGTGCCGTAGTCCACGGTGGCAAGCGACCCTGTGTTGCAGTAGGTCAAGATGCGCTCACCGGGACGGATCAGCGCGGCGCCGTGCTCGCCGATCGCTCGGTTGGTGCGGACATCTTCCTCGGCGATCGCGTGGGCCTCAGCCAGGAGGGCGTCTTGAAGGTCGGGGACAGACGCTTGCGGGAAACGCCCTGGTACCGCCATCATGCGCTCAATGGCCCACCGCAAGTTGACGGCGGTGGGACGGGCTGCCAGGAGATCTGCCGATGCTGCTTCTAAGCGAGTGAGCCACTTCGCCCGGTCAGGCCCGCCGGCCTCGCGAGCGGCTAAGACCACGCCGTACGCAGCCGCCGCGCCAATCGCCGGCGCGCCTCGGACCTGCATGCTGCGAATCGCAGCGGCGACATCGCCGGCGCTGCGACATCGCACGAACCGTTCGACAGAAGGAAGCGCGGTCTGGTCCAGCACCAACAGCGCGTCCCCATCCCACGTCAGCGTTCTACTCATTCGATTCGAATCTGCCCCACGACTGCGCCAAGCAGGACGCGGCATTGGCCGCGCCCTCCTCCGACGGCGTCCCAACCCCTACGGCATCACCCGGACATTCGTGAGGTGAGCCCATAGGCTACTCGAGGGGGAATAGGGAGTGGCCGTCTTCCTCGCCCACGTCAGAGGTGATGAGGACCTGGTTGGGCGTGAAGAGGAAGATCTCCTCGCCGACCCTCAGCAGGTGACCGTCGAGGGCGTAGGTCACGCCGCTTGTGAAATCGACAATCCGGCGCGCTAAGTCGGAATGCGTCCCCCGCAAGTTCACGACAACCGGCCGGCGCATCTTCAGGTAATCTGCGATCGCCCGGGCATCGTCGAACGTCTTGGGTTGGAGCACCACGATCTCGAGCTGCCGTTGAGCATGGAGACCGAACAGCTGCCCGCGGCGCCGGTGAGAGTCCCCATTGGCCTCGGTCGGCACCTCGTCCACTCCCTCGGATGTCTCGCCAAATCCGAGGAAGGTCATAAATCGATTCATTGCACCCACTTGGGCACCCCCAGATGCCCACCGGCCTCGCCTAAGCACCGGCGGAACGGACTCTCCCTCCTCCCTGGACGTGCGCTCCCGTGGTGTTGCTGTCGCGGCGGGCGCCATCCGCCGCGAACATTCTCGTCTACTATACGCTATGTTTCGTGAGGACGGGGGCCGAAGATGGCCCGGCCGATGCGGACCATCGTGGCACCTTCCTCAACGGCGACTTCAAAATCCTCACTCATGCCCATCGAGAGGTGTGCTAACGCGGGAGCTCCCCCCGCGCGCGCCACCTCATCGCGCAGTTCGCGCAAACGCCGAAATACCGGTCTTACGACTTCGGGGTGGTCCACCTGTGGGGCAATCGTCATCAACCCAACCACCCGGATCCCCGATAAGACCGTCAGCGACTGCACCATCGCCGGCAGTGCCTCCGGGGCAATCCCGAACTTTTGGGGCCCGGCGGCGACGTTGACTTGCACCAACACCTCGCAGATCCGCCCAGCCTGCCGTGCCTGCTCGTCCAACGCCATCGCCAGCGCGACGCTGTCCACCGAGTGGATGACATCGAATAATTGCACTGCCTGGCGCACTTTGTTGCGCTGGAGGTGCCCGACCAGGTGCCAGCGGACGGCTTCTGCCACCTGGGGACCGAATTGCGTGATCTTCGGCAGAGCTTCCTGCACGCGGTTCTCGCCGAAGTCTGTGACCCCGCTTGTAGCTGCGGCCTGCACCTGCGTCGGGGCGACCCCTTTGCTGACCGCAACCAGCAGGACGTCCTCGCCACGACGACCGCCCCGTCGGGCGGCGGCCGCGATCCGTTCGCGCACGCGGCTGACGTTCGCGGCGACGTCTGACACCACGGGCGTATTCGTCCCCTGGCGAGCTTTCCCTCCCGATCACCGGTCGTTCATCCCGGCGATGAGTGACGATCCACGGATTCACGCAAAGAAGAAGGTTCCCGGATGAAAACCGGGGCCGGGTTCGTCCGATGAAAGGATTCAAAGAATCAAGTCTTGAAATTTCCACCAACGCGATTTATCTAAGTGGAGGTGATACCGTGCGGCATGTTCTTGTCACAGCTGTACTAGCGATGAGTCTCGTCGCATCGGGGGCAGTGCTCGCGGGATCCAGTTCGACGCTCCCGTACACGCTGTCCAGCCCGCCGACCAAGCTTTCCAATAGCACTTTCACAGCATCACTTGGGGGCGTTGAGGGGACCATCACGACGACTTCCTCCGGTGGCTGGAGGATCATGGTGGGCGGCCAGACGTTTGGCTCAGGGACCTACATGTGTTCCGGTGGCGCCTGCACGTTTACGGGCGCCATGCTGCTGGGGAAAGCCGTCACGTTTACTATGACGTCGACGACCGGGACCCTGTCCGGACTCTTCACCACACATGGGGCTTGGGTATCCGCCGTAGCGCAGTGGGCGAACACCAACCTGAGCGGTCAGCAAATCGGGCAAGTGGTTTCCGCGGCGGCGAGAATTGAAGGACTGCTGGCTTCCGGCGACCAGAACCACGGGGGCCGCGACAGCCATTCCAGACGGTAGACACAGACGGATAGACTCGAAAGCGACAAACGGGACATCCGGTCTCTGTTGCGAAGTTGCCCCACCTGACGCCTAGCGTTGCCCAATGACGGCCTCCATCCGTCCACTCGAGCCGTCACGGCGGTACGAATAGAACAACTCGGGATGCTCGAACGTACACCAGTCCAGCGTCTCGATCTGGATGACCGGCACGCCCCGCTCGCTCAACTGACGCCGGATCGCCTCGCGCAGATCTAACTGCCACCGGCCTCGCAGATTAGGCGTCACCACGGCCTCCCACCACGGCCAGGTCCGCAGACGGGCGATCACGGGCTCGTCCACCTCGTAGTGGCATGGGCCGATGCACGGCCCGATTGCCACACGCAGATCTGCGGGACGACAGCCGAAGCGATCGGCCATCACGGTCACGGCCGCTGGGGCGATCCCGGTCACCACCCCACGCCATCCCGCGTGGACCGCCGCGACAACGTGGCGATTCGGATCGGCGAGCAGGAGCGGTACGCAGTCGGCGGAATGGACCGCCAGCATTACGCCGCGCTCATCCGTGACCAATCCATCTGCGCCACTAATGACCTGGCCAGCATCACCGCTACCCACCACCGCCACGGTCGCTCCGTGCACTTGAGAGGCTTCCACCTGCATGGCGTCGGCCATTCCTATCGCCGCCAGCACGTGCGACCGGTTCCGCGCCACGGCTTTGGGGTCATTCCCCACCCCACGGCCCAAATTGAACGACGGCCCCTTCCCGCCATCTTCGCCGCCTTGCCGCGTCGTAAACGCATGCACCGCTCCGGCGGCGCGAAGGTGGTGAGAGAAGAGCAGACGCGGCGGGGTCAAATGACCCTCTCCCGGACCTTGGCGCTGAAGTAGTCCATGGCCGCCACGACAAACGTAATGGCCCACACTGCTGTGGCGGCCTGACGATACTGCAGGAGATTGATGTACTGCTGCAAGACGAAGCCGACCCCTCCTCCGCCTACGAACCCGATGATGGTCGACATCCGCACGTTGGTATCCCAGCGGTAGATTGTAAACGCGATGAACGGAGGGATGATCTGCGGCACAACCGCGTAACGGACGACCTGCAGCGCATGGGCCCCGGTAGCCGTAATGGCCTCAATCGGTCCAGGATCGATCGACTCAATCTGTTCGGAGTACAGTTTCCCTAAGGCAGCGACGGAGTGCAGCGCCAGGGCGAGCGTGCCCGCGAACGGGCCCAACCCCACCCAGACTGTGAACACAATGGCCAGGATCAAGGGTTCCACCGACCGCATGATGTTAAAAAACGTCCGTGTCAAGACGTAGATGCTCGTCCCGACCGGGTTGCGGGCCATGAGGTTGCGCGCGCCCAGAAAAGATAGCGGGACGGCGAGCAACACCGCGAGCGTCGTCCCCATCAGGGCCAAGAACACGGTTTCCACGATCTTCTCGCCGACGATCAGCGCCGTCTTGCTGGGCCGCAAAGGGCCCGTGGCCCACTCCACGTGGGCGAGGACCTGCTGCCGCGCGCCCGTTCCCCCGGCAGGTCCCAGGAAAATCTCGGGCACGGTCACCGTCGTCGTAAACGTTCCCTGACCATCGGTCACAAACGTGCCGACCTGCATTGTGTTGCCGATCTGGTTGCTCCACAAGACGACCCCCGACGTGCGGGGGCGGAAGTTGTGCCCCGTCACCGTGATCTTGCCGCCGGTCGCGGCCACCCGCGGGGACACCTCGATCTGAGGGCTCGAAGAGGAGACCGGAAAGTCTTCGGGCGCGAGGGCGCGGTCGAGCGTCACCCCGACCCGGGCCTCTTGGATCTGCGTCGCGCGCGCGAGGATGTCGGGACGGACCAGGTCGACCACAAACGGTTTGACGAACCTCGTGCCGGTCAACAACGCGGGCAGGTCGATCTTGGTCACCCGCCACCCATAGGCGTAGATGATCGCCAAGGCCGCCACCAGCAGGAGGGACCGGCCCGATCGATACCACGCTCGCCCCTGGGGAAGCGCTCGCGGGGCGGGGAGAGCATCCTGCGTCACGCGATCTCCACCTCGACGGCCTCTTCGCCGTAGACTTCTTTGAACCGGCGGGCATCGATCTCAGTCGGCAGCCCATCGAAGACCAGTTCGCCGGCCTTCAAGCCCACAATCCGCGTCCCATACCGGCGGGCCAAACTGAGGAAATGCAGAGCGCATAGGACGGTGACGCCATCTTTCTTGTTGAACTCTTCGACGTACTTCAACACCGAGTGAGACGTCGCGGGATCCAGGCTGGCGACCGGTTCATCGGCCAGGATGAGCGTCGGCTCTTGCATCAACGCGCGGGCGATCCCGACGCGCTGTTGCTGCCCTCCGGACAACTGATCCGCCCGCACCCGGGCCTTTTCGGGAATGCCCACGCGGGTGAGGTTACCCATCGCCCGGGCCAGCTCCGCGGGCGGGAAGTAATTTAGCAGGGCCCACGCCGGCGGCAGGTACCCCAGCCGACCAGTGAGCACGTTCGTGAGCACCGAAGACCGTTTGACCAAATTGAACTGCTGGAAAATCATTCCAATGTGCCGCCGGTGATACCGCATCTGCTCGCGAGGTAACGCGGTGATATCCACGTCATCGAGAAAAATCTTCCCCGACGTCGGGTCAATCAGCCGGTTGATGCAGCGCATCAGGGTGGATTTGCCTGACCCGCTGAGACCGATGACGACCACGAACTCACCCGGGGCGACCTCAAAACTGAGGTCGTTGACCGCGCGGGTGCCATCCGGGTACACCTTGACGAGGTGCTCAACTCGGAGTGCTGCGCCTGGCACGACTCACCTCGAACCGCCGATTGTCTGCGCGGGGTCCTATTTTTCGTTCGAGGCAAGGCTCACAGCCCGGCCTCATGAGTGTCCCGATATCAAAGAAGGAGGGCGCGCGTGGCGCCCTCCTTCGACTGTATCCGCCAGCCGTCCTGCCCGATTCTACCGGGCCAGCTTTTGTAGGTCGAGGCCCAGCAGCCGCGCGGCATCGCGGATGGATTGGAAGTACCAGTCTCCGACGGGAATGCCGACCTTATTGCCCTTCCGAGTCATGCGCTCAGCGATGTCCGGCGTAAACTGGAGGCCGAGCTGTTGGACCTGCGCATCCGTCAGTTCGACCGTGGCCGTGAGCCCTTCAATCTCGTAGAGACCCTTCAGCGCGTCTTTGCCTTCCGTCGTCTGCGCAATCCGCAGCAACCTGTCCTTGATCTTGGCCTTCAAGTCCGCTGGCAGGGTGGCGCTGACGCTCCACGTGTCGTTGGGGATGGGGTCGGTCCAGGCGATGGGTTTCACCTTATCGAGCACATCGGGGAACTGCCGCTGCACGGTCGTGCGGGCGTCCTCAAAGGTCGTGCCGCCGTCGACCTGGCCGCGGTAGATGGCGAGGATCACGTTGGGATGCGACCCGGCGAACACCGTCTGGCCAAAGAATTTGTCGGGATCATAGTTCATCTTCTTGAGCATGGCTGCGGGGAACAGATAGCCTGAGGTCGATGCGGGATCCACGAAGGCAAACCGTTTGCCCTGCAGCTGCTCTACTTTCGTGATCCCGGTGTCGGCGCCGACGCTAATTTGCGCCCGGTAGTACGGCAGCCCAAACCGCACAGAGATCGCCGCCACCTCCACGCCCGCGAAGCTGGTGTGCCGCCTGTGCGCCGCGTCGAACGGCGATAGCCGAACGAGCCTGTGGACGCCCTTCTCGCTCCCGAACAGGCCGTAGGCGTTGTCGCCCTTGACCGTGATCGCCTTGGTGGCCTTCAGCAGCATGACGCCGCCTCCCGGGACGATGCCTTCCTCGACCGCGGCGCGGGTGGCATTGAGCGCGTCATCGACGCGGTCCTTGCGCTCCTTCACCTCGACCTCGGTGGCGCCGCCGACCTTGATCACCGCAACGCCGCCGGCGAGCTTCGCCAGACG
>Ga0137415_10007991_pt1 | contig 10484 bp, 9 predicted proteins | sample CZODoug3_1_1_16f_FD_183082 | JGI IMG/M metagenome (GOLD analysis project Ga0137415, IMG submission 183082) | Vadose zone soil fungal communities from Angelo Coast Range Reserve, California, USA - CZODoug3_1_1_16fungal (Hybrid Assembly) | ecosystem: Environmental > Terrestrial > Soil > Vadose... | reverse complement strand
AGGCTTGAGAATGCAGGCCGGGGCCTGTCCGGGCGGACAGGTGATGGCCTTCCGCAGGTCGAAATCGATGCTGTAGTCCACGACGCCGCTGCTCGGGACAGTGAAGCCGGAAACGAGCTTCAGGCCGGTTTCGGAGCCGCTGGGCACCTGCAATCCGTGCATCGTTCCGTCGGACAGCGTGATGTAGGAATTGCTGGGGTTGCCATCGGCGGTCACCATCAAGCGAATCTGACCATAGTCGCCCGCAGGAATGGGTTGGCTGAATAGCACCGCCGACGCCATACCGCTTTCATTGAGCAGGTCGATGGTTTTGGGCATGGCGAAAGTAATATCGACGGGGTTGCCGCTGTTGCCGGTCAGTTCAACACCGGTGAACTTCACGACAACCGCCTGCGCACCGTCGACGGGGGCATCAGCGACCGCCAAGGTCATTTGACCCATAGCGCCCGTATTGCTGCCGCCGCACGCGGCAAGACTGAGCGTACTTGCTGTGAGCAATCCTAAGAATCCCGAAAGACCTGTTTGCCGACACATGGCGATTTCCCCCCTGTAACATCGAACACGCAAATTATCGAGCCAACGATCGTTGGGCCAAAGCTGTCTTAGACAGGAGACATGCAACGCAAAGTCGACGTATGAATGCGGTGCAAGCAGCTAGAAATAAAGGGAAAACTCTCATCTCGGCAGGGTGATTTTAGTGTGGGATTTGAGTACTATACTGGATATAATCACAGTTACCAGGAGCCTCCCACGGACGGTGCTGGACCCACTTTGCAATCAGGCCAACCGCGCTTGCGAGGAAGATGACGTTTCCGCGGAAACGTCTGAGACATGACGATACCTAAGGCACGTGGTTTCATTCTTCAAGCGAGCTATCGCGTGGTCTCTGGCCCGAATGGACAGCGCAGGCCGGTCGTACACATTCATGGCCGGTTGGAGTGCGGCGACACATTCCTGGTGCGCGACGACCGGCAGCGCCCGCATTTCTACATCCGCGCGGCCGACGCTGAGCGCGCTCGCGCGCTTCGCGCGCCGGAACCCTGGCCGACTGACAAACGCAGTTTCGCCGGGGCGCCGGTATGCCGGCTGGAGGCCGAAACTCCCCAGGATATTCCCGGGCTGCGCGACCGAATGCATGCCGCCGATATACAGACATTCGAGGCCGATGTGCGCTTCGCCGTGCGTTACTTGATCGATCGCGGCATCAAGGGCGGTTGCGAGATCGATGGCGAGTGGGTGCCGGGAAACGGTGTCGCACGCGAGTATTCCAACCCGACCCTGCGGCCGGCCGAAGTCGCTGTCGAACCACGCGTGCTGTCGTTCGATATTATTGAAACGGATGGCAAGGGCGACGGTCTGCTCGCGATTTCCCTTTATGCTCCGGGCATTGACGAGGTTCTGATCGTCGATGGCGGCAATCGCACCATGCCGGAGCGTGCCACGCGCTGTGCGGACGAGCGCGCTGCATTGGATGCGTTCTGCACCCGCGTGAAGGAAGTCGATCCCGACGTGCTGATGGGCTGGAATGTAATCGATTTCGATCTGACGGTCCTGCAGCGGGTCGCTGCACGCTTGAATCACCCGTTTTTCCTGGGGCGCGAGCCGGGTGCGATCCGGCTGCGCAAGGCCGAAGGCTATTTTGGCAGCGGCCAGGCTTCGATTCCCGGCCGTTTGGTGCTGGATGGCATCGACCTGCTGCGCGGCGCCTTCGTGCGCATGGATGAGTATTCGCTCGATGCCGTTGCGCGCGAGGTACTCGGCGAGGGGAAGGCCGTCGCCGGCGACGTTCATGACCGGATCGCGGAAATCGTCCATAACTACCGGCACGACCTGGCAGCTTTCGCGCTCTACGCGCGTACCGATGCAAGGCTCGCCTTCCAAATCGTGGCACGGCTCAATCTCGTGCAGCTCGCGTGGGCGCGTAGCCGGCTGACCGGCATGACCCCCGATCGGGTCGCGGCGAGCATCGCATCCTTCGATTTTTTGTATTTGACTGAACTCGAACGGCAGGGGGTCGTTGCGCCGTCCGTTCGCGCCGACGATTCGCGCGTCCATGCCGCCCAGCAGGGCGGTCATGTGCTGGAGCCCGTAACGGGCCTGCACCGCAACGTCTGGGTGTTCGATTTCAAGAGCCTGTACCCGAGCATCATCCGTACCTTCAACATCGACCCGCTGTCATACGTGGAACGGCCGCCGCCGAGCGCGGACCTCATCAGGACCGCGGGAGGCGCGTTCGCTCGTTCGCCGGCAATCCTGCCGCGCATGCTCGACGAACTCTTTCCGCGGCGCGACGCCGCCAAGAAGGCCGGAGACGCCGTGGCATCGAACGCGATCAAGATTCTGATGAACTCCTTTTACGGCGTGCTGGGCACGCCGGCTTGCCGCTTCTTCAACCCGGCACTCGCCAACGCGATCACGGGTACGGGTCGCGAACTCCTGCTCTGGTCGAAGGCGTGGTTCGAGGCCGCCGGGTTCAAGGTGCTGTATGGCGACACCGACAGCTTGTTCGTCGATTCGCGCGCCGACGATCCGGCTCGGGCGCGCTCTCGAGGCGCAGAACTCGCCGCGGCGCTGACCGGCGAGCTCGGACGCCATATCGAGGAGCGCTGGCGTGTTGCCAGCCGCCTGGAGCTCGAATTCGAAAAGCTGTACCTGAAACTGTTTCTCCCGCGTGCCCGGCACAGCACGCGCGGCGCGAGCAAGCGCTACGTCGGTTTGGTCGGCGGCAAGGATGCCGACGAAGTTGAATTCATCGGCATGGAAGTCGTGCGCCGCGACTGGACGGCGCTTGCAAAACTAGTGCAGCGCGAACTTTATCAACGCTTGTTCGCCGACCAATCCGTAGACACGTATCTCGCGGACATCGTGCAGAAGGTGAGAAATGGCGGCCTGGACGAGTTGCTCGTGTACCGCAAGAACTTGCGCAAAGACGCGGGCGAGTACACTGCGACGACGCCGCCGCACGTGGTTGCGGCGCGCAAGTCCACCCAGCCTCCGACGCGACTGATCAGCTACGTCATGACGACGGCCGGCGCCGAACCCCTCGACAACGTGCGGCACCCGCTTGACCGCGAGCACTATGTATTGAAGCAGGTGAAACCCGTTGCCGAACCCGTGTTGGTGACTCTCGGGCTCGACTTCGAGCGTGTGATCGGCGACAGCCGCCAGATCGAGCTCTACTGATGTGTTAGGATTCGCGGTTATGGAACTCAATCAAATCAAACGATTCATCAAAGATCTCGAAGAGCGCACCGACTCTTTGAGGAGGTATCTTTGATTACGACAACAAGCACGAGCGGCTGCAGGAAGTAGAGCGCGAGCTCGAGCAGCCCGGCATTTGGGGCAACCCGGATCGCGCTCAGGAGCTCGGGAAGGAACGCGCCAAGTTGGAGCAGGTCGTCGGCGGCCTGGATCGGCTCAAGCGCGCCTTGAACGATGCGTCGGAACTGCTGGAGCTGGCCGCCGGCGAGGCAGATGCTGGGACGGCCCAGGAGGTCGAGGCCGACGTCAATCGCCTGAGTCTGGAGGTCGAACGACTCGAATTCCAGCGCATGTTTCCGGGCAAAATGGACTCGCACAATGCGTTTCTCGACATTCAGGCCGGCGCCGGCGGGACCGAGGCACAGGACTGGGCGGCCATGTTGTTGCGCATGTATCTGAAATGGGCGGATGCACACGGCATCAAAACCGAGATCATCGATCAGAGCGACGGTGAAGTGGCCGGAATCAAGGGTGCGACCGTGAACATGATCGGCGACTACGCCTACGGTTGGCTGCGCACCGAGACGGGCGTGCACCGTTTGGTGCGCAAATCGCCGTTCGATTCGGGCAATCGGCGGCACACCTCGTTCGCCTCGGTGTTCGTCTCGCCGGAAGTGGACGACGACATCGATATCGAGATCAATCCAGCCGACTTGCGCACGGATGTGTACCGCTCGAGCGGGGCGGGCGGACAGCATGTGAACAAGACCGAGTCCGCCGTCCGAATTACGCATATCCCGAGCGGCATCGTGGTGGCCTGCCAGGGAGAGCGCAGTCAGCACAAGAACCGCTCCACTGCGATGAAAATGCTGAAAGCCAAGCTCTACGAACTCGAGTTCAATAAGCGCAATGCGGCGGCCAAGGTGCTCGAGGATTCGAAATCCGACGTAAGCTGGGGCAATCAGATCCGCAGCTACGTGCTCGATCAGTCGCGCATCAAGGATCTGCGCACAGGGGTGGAAATCGGCAATACCACGGCCGTGCTCGACGGAGCACTCGACGAATTCATGCAGGCCAGCCTAAAACAAGGTCTATAGCTTAAGCGACTATGAGCGACAACGACGAGAACCATTTGATTGCGGAGCGGCGCGCGAAGCTCGCGAAATTGCGCGAGCGCGGAATTGCCTTTCCCAATGACTTCCGCCGCAATGCCTTGGCCGCGGATCTGGCGCAGGCCTACGGCGGCAAGACTCCCGAGGCGCTCGAGGCCCAGGCGGTGCGCGTCAGCGTCGCCGGCCGCCTGCGCCGCAAGAATGTCATGGGCAAGGGCAGTTTCGCGAAGATCGAGGACGGCAGCGGCGGTATCCAGGTGCGGCTGGAACGCGAGACGCTGCACGAGACCTACGAGAACTTCAAGACCTGGGACATCGGCGATGTTATCGGCGTCGAAGGCGTGCTGTTCATGACCAAGACCGGCGAATTGACGGTGAGGGCGGACCGCGCGGTGCTGCTTACCAAGTCGCTGCGGCCCTTGCCCGACAAGTGGCACGGCATCACCGACACCGAGATGCGCTATCGGCGCCGCTACGTCGATCTCATCATGACCGAGGAGAGCCGCCGCGTCTTCCAGATGCGCAGCGCCATCGTGCGCTACATCCGCGCCTTCTTGGACGCTCGCGGCTTCCTGGAAGTCGAAACACCCATGCTGCATCCGATCCCGGGGGGCGCCGCGGCCCGACCCTTCAAGACCCATCACAACGCGCTCGACGTCGATATGTATTTGCGCATCGCGCCCGAACTGTATTTGAAGCGGCTCACGGTCGGCGGCTTCGAGCGGGTGTATGAAATCAACAGGAATTTCCGCAACGAAGGAGTCTCGACGCAGCACAACCCCGAGTTCACGATGCTCGAGCTCTACCAGGCGTATGCGGATTACACCGATCTCATGGAAATGATCGAAACCCTGTTTCAAGGTCTCGCCGATACCTTGATGGGGTCGCGCAAACTCATCTACCAAGGTACGGAGATCGATCTATCGCGGAGTTTCGCGCGCCAGACCATCGAAGACATCATTCTCGCGAACAATCCCGATCTCGATCCCATGTCGCTGCGCGATGCGCCGTATTTGCGGCGGGTATGCGATCACATGAAGATTCCCTACAAAGCGGGAGATGGTCCCGGAAAATTGCAAATCGGGATTTTCGAGAGAACCGGCGAGCACACGCTGGTGCAGCCCACCTTCGCGTATGGCTATCCCGCCGAAGTGTCGCCGTTGTCGCGGCGCAACGATGCGGACCCCTTCATCACGGACCGGTGGGAATTCTTCGTCGGCGGACGCGAGCTGGCCAACGGGTTCTCGGAACTGAACGACGCGGAGGATCAAGCCCAGCGCTTCAAGGACCAGGTCGAGCGCAAGGACGCCGGCGACGAGGAAGCGATGTACTACGACGCCGACTATGTGCGTGCGCTGGAATACGGCATGCCGCCCGCGGCGGGACTGGGGCTGGGAGTCGACCGGCTGGTCATGCTGTATACGAATTCGCCCTCGATTCGCGATGTCTTGTTGTTCCCCCACATGCGGCCCGAGTTTTGAATGAGCGGATGACGGGCATCCCGATCGGCGTGTTCGACTCGGGTGTCGGCGGACTGACCGTGCTGCGCGCGTTGCGCGAACTCATGCCCGCCGAGAACTTCATTTATCTGGGCGACACCGCGCGGCTCCCGTATGGCACCAAGAGCGCGGAAACCGTCGTGCGCTATTCCTTGCAGTGCGCTGCCGCGCTGATTCGGCGGCAGGTTCGCTGCCTCGTAGTCGCCTGCAATACGGCGTCCGCATCCGCGCTCGACGCCTTGCGTGTCAATCATCCCACGCTGCCGGTCATCGGCGTCATCGAGCCGGGGGCAGAAGCGGCGGTCGCCGCTTCCCGGTCGCAGCACATCGCGGTGATCGCGACCGAAGGCACGGTCGGAGGGGGTGCTTATCAAACTGCCATTCGGCGGCTGAATCCCTCCGCCCGCGTCACGTCCAGGGCGTGTTCTTTGTTCGTTTCGATGGCGGAAGAGGGTTGGACCGAGGGTCCGATTGCGGAGGCGGTCGCGCGCCGCTATCTCGATCCGATTTTTCACAGCGGCGACGCCCCCGATACTTTGGTGCTGGGTTGCACTCATTTTCCGGCATTGGCCGCGGCCATACGCGCAGCGCTGCCGCCCGAGGTGATCATAGTCGACTCGGCTGCGACGACCGCCGCGGCCGTGCTGGATCGGCTCCACGGTGCGTGCGCTTCACCGGGCGTGCGCGGCACCGTCTCCTGGCTTGCCACGGACGGCGCGGCGCGTTTCGCGCGAGTGGGAAGCGCCTTTCTCGGGGAGACTTTGCACGCCGAGGCGATCGAGATCGTCGATCTCTAGCGGGCGATCAGAGTTCGTAAGGAAGCGGTAGTCCGGCGGCCTTGATCGGCGCGTCCCCTGTGATCGGCGCGTCGGCCGCGGATTCGGTCGCGCCGGCGTCCACATTGAGAACGGCCAACGCTTCGAAGCCGCCGCCGCTCCGAATCACCTCGATGAGCCGCCCCGAGCGGCCATCGCTCAAGCGGAGCGGCTGGCCGATGCGCCAGTCGCCGGGAGGCAATTGCAGCCGATACAGGCGGCGCTTGATGCGGCCGAGATGCTGGGTGCGCGCGATTATTTCTTGTCCGGTGTAGCAACCCTTGCTGAAGCTGATGCCGTCCAAGAGATCGAGATTCAGCATCTGCGCGACGAAGGTCTCACGCGTGCTCAGATATATCTGCGGCAGACCGGCGCGAATGTCCGCGAGGCGCCAGTCCCGTTCCACGGGGAACTCGTCGCCGCCCAGTCGGTGCTCCGCCAGTTTCTCTGCAGCACCGATGACCCAGTAGCGGCCAGGGTCGCGATTGACGCCGGCCACGCCGATGCCGTCGGTCTCGGTGTAGCCCTCGGACCGTGGGCGGCCGGCGTCATGCAGGCCCGCCACACTCAAGGACTCGCCGGCGTCTTCGATTTTCACCTTGGATCGAAGCACGAACCTGCGCAGCGCTTCCAAAGTCGGCAAAATCAGCTCGCGCGGCAAAATCGCAACCACCCCGCTGGAATGGGGCAGCAGGTGCATGAGCGCCAGCACGCGGCCCTGTGGGCTTGAATACGCGGCGAATAAGCTGCGGTTCTCGGTGAGGCGGCGCGTATCGTTGGACACTTGACCCTGCAAGAAACTCAATGAGTCGGGTCCGGTGAATCGCAATGCGCCCAAATGCGGTAGTCGGCCCCATCGGGCCGGTGCGTCGGTGTTCATGATGCTATCAAATGGGTACTCGAACCTTGAAGTCAAGCCTTCCGAAATCAAGCGTTTATACGACAGCGTTTTCTGGCAAACTTTCACCCGTGATGACGCATTCCGACGATCTCAAAGAGAAGGACCAAGCCACCGCGGTTGCCGCGCCGGTACCGCCGCCGTTGCCCGCTCCGCGCGAGGTCGGTGGGCGCGAGGGCCCTGAGCCGACGCGCTTCGGAGATTGGGAGCTGCGCGGCCGCTGCATCGACTTTTGACCATGCTCTGCCCCCCATCCGTTCGTCGCTAGGAGCGATCATGCCAGCACGCGACCGGCCGACGTCGCCTCACCTCGGCATCTATCGATGGCAAATCGGCAACAGCCTGTCGATTTTGCATCGCCTGACCGGTGTTGCTCTGGCGTTCGGTCTCTTCGCACTGTGTTATTGGCTGGTATCGTTGGCGGGCGGCGAACAATCCTATGCCGAGGCCGCGAAGTTGTTCGCAAGTCCCGCGGGGCTCATCGGTCTGGTCGGCTGGACCTTCGCATTTTTGTACCACCTCTTGAACGGCGTGCGCCATTTGTTCTGGGATGCGGGCTACGGCTTCGAGCGCACGCCGCGGCACGCGAGCGGCTGGTTCGCGGTGCTCGGCTCGATTGCTCTGACATTGTGCATATGGGGCTCGATATGGGCGGGTCACCGGTCATGAGCCTGCGAAGCCCGTTGGGGCGCGTGCTGGGGCTGGGATCGGCGAAGGACGGCACCGCGCACTGGTGGGCGCAGCGGGTGAGCGCCGTCGCGCTGATCCCGCTGACCTTGTGGTTCGTGTTGTCGTTGTGGACGCTTCCGGCGCTCGACTACGCCACGGTCCGGGCGTGGCTGTCGTTTCCCTTGAGCGGCTTTTTGGCGGTGCTGTTGGTCGCCGTGTCGGCGTATCACTCGTCCCTGGGAACCACCGAAGTGATCGAGGATTACGTGCATTCCGCCGGCATGAAGTTGCTGTGTCTATTGTCGCTGCAATTCGTGCACGTGCTGGTCGGCGGCGCGGGCATTTTTGCGATCTTGCGCGTCGCGTTCGGATCTTAGAAGCAATGAGCGAATACAAATTGATCGACCACACCTACGATGTGGTCGTCGTCGGCGCCGGAGGCGCGGGATTGCGCGCCACGTTCGGTCTGGCCGAAGCGGGGCTCTCCACCGCCTGTTTGACCAAAGTGTTCCCCACCCGCAGTCATACAGTCGCGGCGCAGGGCGGAATCTCGGCGGCTCTCGGCAACATGGGCGCCGACGATTGGCGTTGGCACATGTACGACACGGTGAAGGGATCGGACTGGCTGGGCGACCAAGACGCCATCGAGTTCATGTGCAAGGAAGCGCCGGCGGCGGTCATCGAACTCGAGCACTATGGTGTGCCGTTTTCGCGCACCGAGGACGGCCGCATTTACCAGCGGCCGTTCGGCGGCATGACCACGCACTTCGGCAAGGGCATCGCGCAGCGCACCTGTGCTGCGGCCGATCGCACGGGCCATGCCATGCTGCACACCCTGTATCAGCAATCGCTCAAGCACGAAGCGAGTTTTTTCATCGAGTACTTCGCTCTCGACCTCATCATGGAGAATGGCGAATGCCGCGGCGTGATCGCGCTCGACATGTCCGACGGCACTCTGCATCGTTTCCGCTCCCACATGGTCATCGTGGCGACCGGCGGCTACGGCCGGGCGTGGTTCTCGTGCACGTCCGCGCACACCTGCACGGGCGACGGCGGCGGCATGGCGCTGCGCGCGGGCCTGCCCTTGCAGGACATGGAGTTCGTGCAGTTCCATCCCACGGGCATCTACGGCGCCGGTTGTTTGATCACGGAAGGCTCGCGCGGCGAGGGCGGATATCTGACGAATGCCGCCGGGGAGCGATTCATGGAGCGCTATGCGCCGAATGCCAAGGACTTGGCGTCTCGCGACGTCGTCAGCCGCGCAATGACCGTCGAGATTCGCGAGGGCCGCGGCGTCGGCGCGCTCAAGGATCATATTGATCTGCATCTGGAGCACTTGGGGCCCGCGGTCATCAAGGAGCGATTGCCCGGCATCGCCGAGACCGCGAGAATATTTGCCGGAGTGGACGTCAACAAGGACCCCATACCCGTGTTGCCCACGGTGCACTACAACATGGGCGGTATCCCGTGCAATGTGCACGGCGAGGTCATTTCGCGAGTGGGCGGCAATGAGGTGGTCGTACCGGGACTCATGGCGGTGGGCGAGGCGGCCTGTGTGTCGGTGCACGGCGCGAACCGTTTGGGATCCAATTCGCTGCTCGATCTGGTCGTCTTCGGCCGCGAGGCGGCGCGGCACTGTGCGCGGGTGGTGAAGCAGGATTCGGCGCACCGCGCACTCAAAGGCGATGCCGGCGACAGCTCGCTCGCTCGTTTGGACAGACTTCGCCATGCCAAGGGCTCACGGCGCACGGCCGACGTTCGCTTGGGGATGCAGCGCGTCATGCAAAGCGACGCCGCGGTTTTTCGCACCGGCGAATCCTTGAGCGACGGCAAGCGCAAGCTCGCGGAGGTTTTCGCCTCCTTTGCCGACGTCCAGGTCACGGACCGTTCGCTGATATGGAACACCGATCTCATCGAGACCCTGGAACTCGACAATCTATTGGGGCAGGCCGTCGCCACCATGCATTCGGCGGAGAATCGGCAGGAGAGCCGCGGCGCGCAGGCGCGCGAGGATTTTCCCAACCGGGACGACCAGAATTGGATGAAGCATACCCTGTGCTGGGTTGACGCCAAGGGCGCGACCCGGTTCGACTATCGGCCGGTGCATTTGAACACCTTGACCGGCGACGTCGAATCGATACCCCCCAAGGCACGGACCTATTGAGGAGCATTTGATGGCTGAATTCTCGCTTCCCGCCAATTCCAAGGTGCGCAAGGATGGGCGCATCTTCAAGGCACCGGCGGGCGCCAAGAACGTGCGTGTCTTCAAGGTCTACCGCTTCGACCCCGA
>Ga0137415_10007990_pt1 | contig 10485 bp, 7 predicted proteins | sample CZODoug3_1_1_16f_FD_183082 | JGI IMG/M metagenome (GOLD analysis project Ga0137415, IMG submission 183082) | Vadose zone soil fungal communities from Angelo Coast Range Reserve, California, USA - CZODoug3_1_1_16fungal (Hybrid Assembly) | ecosystem: Environmental > Terrestrial > Soil > Vadose... | reverse complement strand
CGGCCAGCTTGTTGGCGACATCTTGAAGCACCGCGTTGACCACCGGCGTCCCGGCCGCCTGCCGTTTCCGTCCGAGCACTGTGTAGTCCGCCTCAGTATTGTACAACGGCATAGCGGATACGCCGTGACCGTGCCTCTCCATCTCGTGCCAGGATGTAGATCTCCTCGATTACCACCTCGTCACAGCCCGGGCACCTCCAAGCCGTGATCGCCAAGGATCCGCTATCGTCCACAACTGTCCGGCTGCTTCTGCTCATCATGATTTCCTGACTGTGTTCGCATCGCATGGTGGCCTCCATCGGTTCTACCGTCATATGCATCTTGATCCGGGCTTCTGCAAACTCTGGACTGGCTCCACATCAAACCGGGCAGCGAGAGACCCACGGGGGTTGATTCCTGGAGACATCCAGCCTTCATCCCTTCTTGGCCACCGGCGTGGCCGGCGGTGAAGACCACCCCCCGCCCAAGGCCTTGTAGAGCCGGACGATCGAAACGAGGTGGAGCCGATGGGTGTCGGTGAGGGCCACTTCAGCCTCGAACAGATTGCGCTGGGCGACGAGCACATCCAGATAGTTGGCCAGGCCGCCTTGGTACCGCAAATTGGCCAGGTGCAACGCAGATCGGAGGGCTTCCACTTGCTGCACCTGTGCCTCTCGCTGCTCGCGCGCGGTGCGCACGGCTACGAGAGCATCCTCGACTTCCCTGAAGGCGACTAGAATGGTCTGCTCGTATTGGGCTACCGCCTGCCGTGTTTGGGCTTCAACCGCCTTTTGCTGGAATCCCAGAATCTTGGCGTTGAACAATGGGGCGGTTAATCCTGGACCCACTGCGCCAAACGCCGCCGCGTTGGTGATGAGCCGTGACAGTTGTGGGCTCGACACTCCCAGGATCCCCGTGATGGTAATCTGGGGAAACCGTTCGGCCTTGGCGACCCCGATTCGCGCATTCGCCGCCGTCAGCTCTTGCTCAGCCTGCACGATATCCGGCCGGCGCTGAAGCAATTCAGACGGGAGCCCAGGCGGAACCTGAGGTGGCAGCACCTGCTCTGTCAGCGAGCGGCCGCGCAGGATCTGATGCGGATTGCGTCCGAGCAGCACGCTGATCTGATTTTCCTTCTGGACCATCTGCCGTTCAAACTCGGCCGCTCGAGCCGCGGCATTGGATCGTTCGGCCTCGAACTGGTCGACGTCCAGTTTCATGATCACGCCCCGCTGCAACCGAGCCCGGCTGATTCTGACCGAGTCCTCCCATGCCTGAACCGTGCGCTTGGCAATCCCCAGTTGCATGTCAAACTGGAGCAGATCGAAGTACGCCTCTGCCACCCCGCTCACGAGTTGCAGAATCACCGCCCGCCGGTTCCATTCACGGGCAAACAGATCCGCAAGCGCGGCTTCGTTAGACCGCCGGATGTGCCCCCAGATATCAAGTTCCCAGGATAGAGTGCCTTGGGTATAGTAATTAAAGGCGGTCGGAAATCCCGGGAAGGCCACCCCTCCCTTTCTGCCCAAGGCGGGGGTGCTGGTTGTGTTGCTGAGCTGAGGGGCAAAGTCCATCTTGGCGATCAGCGCCCTGGCCTGAAACTCGTCTATGCTGGCCACCGCGCGTTTGAGATCCTTATTTTCCTCCAGTGCAATCCGGATGAGTGTTTGGAGTTCTTCGTCGCGCAACAGCTCCCACCAGGAAAGATTCGCAATGGAATTCGGATCGGTGGACTCCGTCATCCGAAACTCCTGCGCGGTCGGGATCGCAGGCCGTTTGTAATCAGGGCCCACCGCGCAGCCGGTGACGAGCACGAGGGAGAGCAGCGCCGCGCATAACCGTCGCATCGTCAGACCTTCTCTCGCGCCCTGACCGGCTCGGGTTCCGTGAATGGCTCGACCGGCTCGGCGGGACCGGTCGACGGAGCCGGCCGGCCCAAGGTCATCTTTCTCACCAGCACGAAGAAGAACGGCACGAAGAAGATCGCCAGGCACGTGGCGGCGAGCATGCCGCCGAGCACGCCGGTCCCAATAGATTGCCGGCTCGCCGCGCCTGCGCCAGTGGCCATGGCCAGCGGCACAACACCCAAGATGAAGGCCATGGACGTCATAATGATCGGACGGAACCGGAGCTTGGCGGCTTCGAGTGCGGCTTCGACAAGCGGCATGCCCGCCTCGTGGCGATGTCTGGCGAACTCCACGATCAGAATCGCGTTCTTGGCGGAGAGCCCGATGAGCGTGACCAACCCAATCTGGAAGTAGATGTCGTTGGTCATCCCCCGAACCCACACGGCGGACACGGCTCCGAAGACGCCGAAGGGAACCGCGAGGATCACGGCAAGGGGCACGGTCCAGCTCTCGTACTGAAAGGCCAGGACGAGAAACACCATCAGCAAGCCGAATGCGAACACAAAGACCGACTGTTGCCCGACGAGGTGCTCCTGGTATGACATCCCGCTCCAGTCAATCGCGTAGCCCTGAGGGACCAGTACCTCACGGGCCGTCCGCTCCAGGGCCTCGAGAGTCTGTCCCGAGCTATAGCCTGGAGCCGATCCCCCCAACAGCAGGGCTGTGTTGAACCCATTGAAGTGCGTCACGGGATCCGGCCCGCTGGTGAATTCCGTCGTCACCACCGTGTCGAGCGGAATCATGGACGGACCCTGTCCGTTCGCGGCATGGACGTAAATCTTGTGGATGTCTTCAGGAGTGGACCGATAGTTGGCTTTGGCCTCCGTCTGTACCCGATAGACTCGGCCAAATTTGAGGAAATCATTCACATAGAGGTTGCCCAAAAAGGCCTGGAGCGTGTCGAACACCTCGGGGATCGGGACTCCCAATGTCTTGGCTCGTTCCCGATTCACGTGGGCATACACCCTCGGCGCACTGACGCGAAAGTTGGTCCCGATGGCCCCGATGGCCGGGTCCTGTCTGGCCTTGGCGATGAACTCTTGACCGATGGCGGCAAACTTGGTGAAGTCCCCCCCGCTAGGGTCCTGCAGTTGAACAGAGAACCCCCCCGTGGCGCCGAGACCCCTGATGGAAGGAGCGTTGAAGGCCAAGATGAGCGCCCCGGGGATCTTCGCAAATTCGCCGTAGGCTGCGCCGATGACGTCCTTGACATGTTCATGCGGTCCCCGTTGATCCCAGTGGTGCAACGGCACGAACATCGTGGCCGAATTCGGCCCCCGTGTGTTGAAGACGAAATTCAGACCTGACATCGCATTCGTCGAATGGATTGCGGGAACCGAAAGAAAGTAGCGTTCCACTCTGCTCAGGACCGCATCGGTCCGTTGCTTGGATGCTCCGTCGGGAAGCTGTATCATCGTGAAGAAATAGCCCTGGTCTTCATCTGGCAGGAAGCTGGACGGGATTAACCGGAAGAGACCGACCCCGAGGGCGATCACCACCCCAAAGACCACCAGCGCCAGGGCCGCCCGTTTGATGACCAACCCGGCAATCGCGGTATAGCGATCTCTCGTCCAGTCGAAGGCCTTGTTGAAGAGCCCAAAAAACCCCTTGCGTTCACCCTCGCCTCCCGGCTTCAAGACCAAGGCACAGAGGGCCGGACTGAGCGTGAGCGCGACCAGCCCGGAGATCGCCACGGAGGTGGCGATGGTGATCGCAAATTGCTTGTAGAGCTGGCCGGTGATTCCGCCCAAGAAGCCGACCGGCACGAACACGGCGCTGAGGACGAGCACGATCGCCACAATAGGACCGCTGACTTCCTCCATGGCCTTCTTCGCCGCCACTTTCGGCGAGAGCCCGTCGGCCATGTGGCGCTGGACGTTCTCTACGACCACGATTGCATCATCCACTACGATCCCGATGGCGAGAACCATCCCGAACAGGGTCAGGGTGTTGATGGAGAACCCCAGCGCCTGCATGCCGGCAAAGGTGCCGATCAGGGAAACCGGGACCGCTACGGCAGGAATGAGCGTCGTACGCCAGCTTTGGAGAAAGAGATAGACGACAAGGAGGACCAAGACCATGGCCTCAAGCAAGGTTTTGACGACCTCCTGGATCGAGACCTCGATGAATCGGGTCGTGTCGTATGGGATGTCCCACGACACGCCGGGGGGGAAACTCTTAGCCACCTCGGCCATCTCTTTGCGGACACGTTTCACGGTGTCGAGGGCATTGCCTCCCGGTGACAGGAAAGTCAGGAGAAACACGTTGGGCTTGCCGTTCCACCGTCCTTCAAGGTTGTAGGATTGGGCGCCCAGCTCGACTTTAGCTATATCCTTCAGCCGGACGATGGAGCCGTTCGGAAGGGCCCTCACGATCAGGTCCTCGAAGTCCTTCACCTCCGTCAAGCGGCCCTGCGTAAACACCGGGATCGTGAGCTCAGTGCCTAGAGCTGCCGGCTCCCGCCCGACCGTGCCGACTGGGAAATCTCGATTCTGCTCGCGGACGACAGTCGCGATATCGGTTGGCGTGAGACTGAGCTTTGCCATCCGGATCGGGTCCAGGATCAGACGCATGGAGTAGTTCTGATTCCCGAACACATAGGCGTCGCCCATGCCTTTGAGTCGCTTGATGTTGTCGACCACACGGAGGGTGGCATAGTTGGACAGAAACACAGTGTCGTGGCGTGGGTCGCTGGAGCTCAGGGCCACAACCGCCAACAGATCCGGGGACACTTTTTTCACCGAGAGGCCCTGGCGAATGACCTCGTTCGGGATCTGCGGTTCCGCCAGCTTTTCGCGGTTCTGGGTCTGGACCTGGGCGATATCCACGTCCGTCCCGATCTCGAACGTGAGCCTGATGGTCAGGTGGCCATCGTTGGTGCTGGTGGAGTCGTAGTAGAGGAGGTTGTCAATGCCGGGGAGCTGCACTTCGATGGGACGTGCCACAGACTCTGCGATCAACTCCGCGCTCGCGCCGGGATAGTCGGCCTCGATCTGCACGACCGGTGGCGTGATCTCCGGAAACTGAGTGATTGGAAGGGTCTGCAAGGACACCAGGCCTATCACCACGATGATGATGGAGACGACCGACGCAGAGATGGGGCGATCGATGAAAAAGCGCGGACTCACTTGGTCCCCTCCTTCTTGGTATCCGTCAGTTGGATCGCGGGAGTGGCCTCGGCCACCGCATAGGGAACCGGTTTGACCGGCTGTCCGGGAATGATTCGTTCGAAGCCCTCCACCACGACCTGCTCACCCGCGCGCAGCCCTTCCTCGATGAGCCACTGGTTGCCCAGCCACCTGCTGGCGTTGACATCGCGGATCTCCACCTGGCCGTCGGCCCCACCGCTCACATAGACGACCGGTCCCTTTCGTCCTTGCTGCACCGCTCGCTGTGGAACTAGGATCGCATCGGTTTTCAACGTACCCTTGAGACGCACCGTGACGAACTGTCCCGGAATCAGCAGCCGGTGAGGATTTGGGAAGGTGAGCCGTACCGGCCTGGCTCCAGTTTCGCTTTGCATCTCCACATCGAGCAAATCCAGAACGCCTTCATGTTGATAGGTGGTGCCGTCCTGGAAGGTTATGATCCCCCGTAATTCCAAGAGACCCGGGTGTTGGATCTTCTTCGCCTCAATCTCCCGTCGCTCTTTGAGCAGGACGCTCTCCGGCACGCTCACGGTTACATACATGGGGTCGAGCTGATGTATGACCGTGAGCAGATCGGTCTGGGCGGAGACCAATCGTCCTTCGTAGACCTTGGTCCGCTCGATCAACCCATCAATGGGAGCGGTAATCAGCGTGTTATCGAAGTCGAATTGTGCCTTGATCAGATCCCCTTTTGCTGCCTCCAGAGCCGCCTGCGCGGCTAATCTCTCCGCGATCGCGTCGTCAACATCCTTCTGACTGACCCCCTGTTCCGCCAAGAGCGGCTTGACCCGAACGAGATCCTGCTTGGCCTGGACCAGCCGCGCTTCGGCCTGAGCCACTCTTGCCTTGGCACTGACCAGGGCGGCGTAGAACGGGACCTGATCGATGAGATAGAGCGGGTCTCCTTTCTTGACATCCCGTCCTTCCGGGAAGAATCGTTCTTTGATGATCCCCGTCACCTGTGACCGGATCTCGACCGGGCGTGACGATTCTGTTTTGCCGATGAACTCCGGTTCGTCGGGCACGGTCTGAGTGGCAACGGTGATGACCTGGACCTCGGGGATCGGACGAGCCAGGGGTGCCGACGAAGCCACTGGCTTGCAGCCCAGCGGGCCGGCAGCGGCCCAGCCTGCAAGAAAGATGACGAGCACTGCCAGCGAGCGGGTCTTGGATGTCATCGCACTGTCCTCCGTTCAAACCGCGACATGGAGTCCTCTCGTTACTGTTTCTTGTGCTCTTCCTGACCTTGACGTGCACGACCGTCTCTGCCCGATTGCGTGATCTCGTCCACGATCCAACGATTCAGACAACCGGCTACCTGAAACGTGGCGCCGTCCCGCCAAAGATCGAGGAGGAGCGCCTTACCGTTCTCATCGATGAAAGTGATATCTCTGAGATCGACCGATACCGGGGCCGGGCCCCATGTCCCGATCTGAGCCCGAAACCGTCTCAGTTCTTCCACCCATGGCCCTGCCAGCCTGCCGATCAGTTCCAGGTTTGTACTAAGCGGCTCATGGTGGATTGAGATTTTCAGCATTCCGCTTCTTCTCCTTGGAAGGCCAGGGCAACGCACAGATCGTTCCAGGCAGACGTGCTGCACTCGGCAGATATGCAAGTGATGGATAAAAGGGGCGTTGTTGTTCGGTCACGGTAGGCGTTGCTGTTGGGAAGGATCTGCTCTGACGAAGTGTCCCCGCCATAAGAACGGCAGGGTGCCGCAGGACTGGCGGGATGGCGGGAAACCGATGCCGAGCGTCTGCGTGTTGAACTGGAGTGCGGTCCGCTTCAAACAGAGGCGGGCGACGGCACCCGACGAGCCACCAATGCCTCACTTGGCCGCATGCAGCGGCCGCAGAACATGCTCGCGGCGTCCTGAAGGCCTGGAATGAACAGTGTGGCGTGTCTCGAAATTTGGACGATAGAATACTTAAGTCATTGCTGACGCATGAGCAGGGCATCCGGCCGCACGAAGCAAGATCTCTCTCGTAATACAGGGGGTAACACAGGGGGTAGAAAAGTGTATCGCAACCGAATCAATTACTCGGAATATATCAGCAACTGCATCCCAATGAGCAGTAGCAATCCCGCCCAGAGCAGTACCCCTTTGGAATGCAGGGAACGTGATGGGGAGCTGAACCAATCAGACAACAATTTCGATGAACCTGCCGTCACCGCCATGGCACCCATAAGGGCATGGGTCATCGCAATTGTATGGGCTGAGGGATGGAGGCCATGCGAATGGCCGAATAGCATAAGTCCCCCGATGATGGCAAACGTAGGCAACGGCGTCGCCCAGACCGCATGACCGATCTGTCCCAATCGGCGAAGTAGCTCGATGGTCCCAACCACCAACAACAAGACGGCGTAACTCTTATGCTGAAAGATTTCCGAGTCACCTGCGAAAAACGTCTGCATGAAACCGAGCGAGCCGATCGGCCAAGCATCATGATCGCTCCAGACGAGAAGAAAGAAGCCGGATGTGAGCAAGGCTCCGGGCAAAAGAAACCTTGTCCACGCCCAAAACGGCATATTCAATGCCTGACGCAGTTCACTGAAGCCGATGATGAGTACCAACATGCCGGTAAGGTGATGATTGAACTCGGAGTAGGAGATGCCTGCTACGGACCCTTCCCACCTGCCCTGATAACCCGCAGCTCCATGATGCTTGTCGCTGGAATGGACTGCTTCATGCACCGATATCTGATCGTGTTCATCATGCTGCGCCCATAGCGGCGCGGCTGATAGGAACAGGCAGACCAGAATGACGAGTCCCACCGAGCAACCTCGGTGAGGTCTCCATAGAACGCCATCATTGCAACCCCTGCCTAAAGGAAAGGCCCATCCGGCTGACCGAATGAGCCCACGTGCCGTCATCCTCATCTTGGTCATTAGAAGAATCATTGTCCCTTGTATCAATGAACAACTCGGCACGTAGTGCTTATTCACGTAAGTTTCGTAATGGACAACGACCATTTCAGGCGAGGCGAACGAGCCGATGGGCTGCTTAACCATTGCTGGCACCTGCCCATATCTACGTTTCGTAGCCCTTCCACTGGAAGTTCACCCGCCGTGGCCATCATGGCCTCCTTCCTACATCTCCCTGGACATCTCGATGCTGTTAGAGCAAGGCATAGACCGTTCCAGGCCCCTTAGGCGACTCGGGACATGGTTTAAGTCGTGGATCGAAGAGGAGTTGTTGTTCGGGAGGTGTAGGCTCTGCTATTGATGCAGAGATGCAGTGACGACGAGATCGCGCCGAAAGAACGGCACAGTGCCGTGCCAGCGGCGCAATGGTGGGCGAGAGATGCCGAGTTTCTGCATCTTGGATTCGAGTGTGCCGCACTTAATTTATGGACAGAGAATGAGTCAGGCAATCTCTTTGAAATACAGGGAAATCTGTCCGAATCATTATGGTGAGAGACGGTCGTGGCTCTTGTAACAAAATAACGGGCGAGTGCTGCCAGATATCCGGAGAGTGAAGCCTCGGGAGCGACCGAATTCTTTACAAAAAAACTAATCACAAACGAGAAAGGATTTATCCACACCTTTAGTGAAGCAATGCAGCAAAACACCCAAAGTAACGTTCAAAGAATCTTCAAGTTCTTCACCTCATGAACCAATATCTACCCTGGCAAGGCAAGATCTTTTCAGTTGCTTGCTACCACTTTGCTACCGGAATACCCCAACCCAGGTGCAACCAGCACGATGTCGATTACTCCGATTCCTTGTTTTTCTGCTTAGATACATGCTCCTGGGTCTGCTGAGTTTGGGCAACGGGGCATCTCTTAATCAGCGGGCCGTAGGTTCGACCCCTACACGGCCCACCAAAAAAATCAACAACTTACCTAGCTCCCCCTTCCAGCCGGTCTCCGTGTAGGCACGGTGTAGGCAGTAGAACAGAGAAAATATTTTTTTCTGTCCCTCTCCTTCTGGGCGTCAAAACTAAATCAATAAGGCATTTTTTAATGTTCTCATCGAAGCTATGATTGTGATCTTCCTCCGAGAATAAAATTCCAAAAGCCAGGTTCATAGATAATAATTTCCTGGCCGACCATCAGCGGGGGCGCCGGGCCCGGGATCCCGAAGGGACGCGGCTGGGTTGGGTGGACATGATGTTGGGAATTGCGCGCTCCAGGTCGGAGAAGCGCAGCACCTTGCCTCCGAACAGATGAAAGAGTATGACAAGTTTCTAGCGGCCTTCGAGAAGGCGAAGAGCTGCTTCCACATCTTGGGCTGCGGTTGCTGGCGTATAGTTCTTAGACATACTTTTCTTTTGGTAACGTACTTTAACGTTCGCACTTGCGGTTAAGTCAGTGTAATGTGAAAACTCTCTCAGTGCAGTCTGCAGAACCGGAGAACACGATGTCGCTCAGACTTCCTAAACCAGTCACCAACTATCTCGCCGCGGTCGAAGCAAAGGATACGGACATGCTGGCCCTTTGCTTTGCGGACGATGCCCTGGTGCATGACGAAGGCCGCGACTATCGTGGGCTCGATGCCATACGGTCCTGGAAGCAGGAGACTCAAACGAAATACAAGCATGTGATGGAGCCGCTCGATGCTTCGGTGAGCGGAAAGATCGTGAAACTCCGCGCCCGGTTGACGGGTGACTTCCCTGGAAGCCCGGTCGATCTCGATTACAGGTTCACGCTTGCAAACAACAAAATCACTTCACTGGAGATTGGATGATGGCAGCAGACTACCCCTTTCCCGTCAATGGAAGCGAATTCAAAGGCAAGCGGGTCCTGGTGACCGGCGGGACTAAAGGCATGGGAGAGGCCATGGTCCGCAGGCTGACGATAGGCGGCGCTTCTGTCGCGACCACCGCGCGTTCACCTCTTCCCGAAGGCCAGCAGCCAGCGCTGTTTATCCAGACGGACATTGGTACAGCACATGGAGTGCAAGAGGTCGTGGATAAGCTTCTTAAGAGCTGGGGCGGCATCGACATCCTGGTGAACTGCGTTGGTGGCTCCAGCGCTCCCAATGGCGGCTTCTGCGTGCTCACGGACGAGGAATGGCAAAAAGCACTGAACGTCAATCTGATGGCGGCCGTGAGGTTCGACAGGAGTCTGCTGCCGGGCATGCTGGAGCGCCGCTCCGGTGTCATCCTTCATATCGCCTCCATACAGCATCGTCTGCCGCTTTACGACTCGACGTTGGCGTACGCTGCAGCGAAAGCGGCCCTGACCACCTACAGCAAGGGCCTTGCGAACGAAGTCGGGCCGAAGGGCGTACGGGTGAATGTGATCTCGCCGGGCTTCATTGAGACATCAGGAGCGCACGGGATGATTGTTCAACTCGCGAAGAGCAACGGAGTGGACGAAAGCGCCGCGCGCCAACAGATTATGGACATGATCGGTGGCATCCCCGTCGGCAGACCAGGTAGCCCGGAAGAGGTCGCAGAGCTGGTAGCCTTCCTTGCGTCCGATCGTGCCGCCTCTATTCACGGA
>Ga0137415_10007987_pt1 | contig 10488 bp, 5 predicted proteins | sample CZODoug3_1_1_16f_FD_183082 | JGI IMG/M metagenome (GOLD analysis project Ga0137415, IMG submission 183082) | Vadose zone soil fungal communities from Angelo Coast Range Reserve, California, USA - CZODoug3_1_1_16fungal (Hybrid Assembly) | ecosystem: Environmental > Terrestrial > Soil > Vadose... | reverse complement strand
TAAGGCAGATTCAACTCTGAGGCACGTTGAGCAGACCTGCTTTGTGAAGATCGTCGAAGGACTTCGGCCCGTAAACTGCCTGCTACGGTTTGATCCGCCAGACGAGATGGTGGTCGTAGTCGGCGAGCCAGATCGTGCCGTAGTTGAAGTGAATCGCGTCGCCGCCGCGGCCGTACCACTGCGCGACGATGCGGTTTGTGCTTGCGTCGATCTTCGTCAACGGAACGCCGACTAGCGTCGTCCACACGTATCCGGCGCCAAAGGTCACGTCGCCGCCGAAGCCGGGGATGTTGGCGTAGATGCGTGCTTCGATGCGCTTCGTACGCGGATCGACGCGCGTTACAACGCCGTCGTCCTGACCGATCGTCCACACGGCGCCGCCGCCGGTCGTCACGAAGTGCGGACCGCCCGGAACGGGAACCTTGGCTACGACCCGTCCGTCGCTCGCATCGACCGCCGTCAGGACGTTCGACGCTTTGCTCGTGATCCACACGAGACCGCCGGCGTACGTGGGATTCTGCGAGCCCGACGCCACGGTCACGCGCTGGCGCACCTTGCCGCTCGACGGATCGATGCGCGACAGCTCGGTGTCTCCGGTCGCCATCCACAAGCTGTCGCGGCTGACCGTAATGCCGCCCTCCGAGCTCGCCGGCGCAATCGGCAGCGTCGCTACGACGCGGTTGGTTGCCGCGTCGATGCGCACGAGCGACGTACCCTTGTCGTTCGCGCACAGCGGAATCCACAGGCTCGAGAAGCCGAACGCCGCGCCCGAACACGGAACGCCGCCGACTTTGATGCGCGCCGTGATTGCATTGGTCGCGGCATCGATGCGCTCGATTTCCTTTAGGCTGATGTTCGCGATCCACAGCGCGCCGGCGCCGGTTGCCATCCAGTCCGGACCGCCGCCGGTAACAATCGTGGTCCGCGGCAGATCGGTCACGGCGGGCAACGGCAGGTTGAAGAGCTGCGACGGCGAGGCGCTCGCGTCGAAACTCTGCACCGTCATCCAGAACGAGCCGTCGGCCGTCTGAGCGAATTCGATCGGCATCAAGTGTTTCTCCGGCAGATTGAACTCCTTGAGTTTGCCGTCCGCCGAAATGGCCGTGACCGAACCGGTACCGTCTTTATGCATTACGCCGATAAACACGCCGCCGTTCCGGCTCCCAAAGATCGACCCTGTATCGATGGCGTTCGGCAGCTCGTACTCGGTGAGCGCCCCGCTCGCCGTCATGCGCGTAACCGCGTTCTTTTTGCCGAACCAGAACGAATCGTCGATGGCGGTGGTGATATCGCCGGTCATTTGGCCGGCGCCGGCGCTAAAATGACTGACGCTGCCAGTCGTCGTCAGGCGCCCGATCCGGTTCGTTCCCACCTCGGTAAACCAGATCGCTTTATCGGGTCCGGCGATCAGCGCGGTGGGACGGCTCGCGCTATCGCCCGTGCGAAACTCTTGGATCTTTCCATCTGGCGCGATGCGCCCGATCTTGCCCGCCTTGGACTCGACGAACCACATCGCCCCGTCGGGGCCGCGCGTAATGTCGAGCGGATACGCGTCCGGCGTCGGTACCGGGTACTCTTTGATCGTGCGCTCGTGCGTAACCATCGCGAGCTTGTTCGCCACGCTCTCGGTGAACCAGATCGAGCGATCTGCGGCGATGTTGATCGAGCCGGGTTGCGAACCTTGTGTCGGTGTTAGGTGGCTTCTTTCAGTGCCGGTGCGAGTATCGAACTCGACGACACTCGACGTGTCGTCGGTCGTCGCATTGTCGAACCACAAGCCCTTGAGTGGACCCTCCGAGTTGTAGACGATGCCGTGCGGATGAGCTTCTTTTACCGGGAACGCCTTGATCGTGCCGCAGATCGCTTTCATTCCCGGTCCGCACGCCGTCGGCGCAACCGCACCGCCGCCGCTGGATAAAGACAAGGATGCGAGTGCAAAAACGCACCCGCCCCAAACAGTCAGGGCAGGCAAGCGCATAATAAAAATTCGAGGTTCGTGCGAACTGTTAGTCGCCACCGAGGATCGGCAGTGAAGACGCTTTCCCAGACCAAACTTCTCCGAGCCGCACGGCTTGAAGTGTCGTCGACTGAGCGTTGGGTCTGGCAAGATCGTATTTGGTCACGCTCGCGTCCGTGGCTTCAGGCCCAACACCGCTGACCAGCAGATTGGCGCCGGTTGTCGTACTAGTCGTAGCCACCCGTGTGCCGCCAGATCCACCAAAAGGCTCGAAGCTCGCGATCTCGCGGAACTGGGCACCGTGATCGTGGTGCAGCGGGTTGTGCAGGTACATCGAAGGGCCTCCGTCCAGTGCGCAGCCGCTAGAAAAAATCTTTACTGAACCGCGATCAGCGAGCTGACTGACTATGATCCGCTGAGCACCACCAAGTGTCCCGGCGAGCCAACCGATCGCTAGAGAAACGCCGCCCCGATAACTGTCGCCGAACGGGACGAAGGACGAAGTATTCACAGGCTGGTCAGTCGGCTGCGCGCTCTCGCGATCAGCTTTGGCGATGGGCTTTAACAGAGGAAAGGCGAATACCTTGATCTTCGCCTCGACGCCAGGCCCGGGCGCAGTAACGATGCTTTCGCGACCAGTCGAAAAGTCTACAAAGCCCGCAGCGACGGTGACGCCGGACTGATCGTCACCATAGGGTTTGAACGCGGCAAAGAGCGCCGGCCCGGCGCTCGATGCTGCCGCCAGCGGGATTTGATACACCTTAACTTCACTTGGAATGCTCGGACCCGATCCCACAATCACATTGTCGGCCGTTGTGCCGTCGATGCATGCAGCCGCCACACTGACACCGCCGCGCGCACTGGGTTCGAACGGCTGAAAGCGCGCCAACTCGGTCCCGAAGGTGCCTTTGCCGCGAAGGGATGCGCCGGCATAGGCGACGACTTCGGGGGCGTGATCTTTACCGGCGCCGACGATCAGGTCGAGAATGCCATCGCCATCAACATCGCCCATCGCCACGTTAACGCTTCCTTCATAACCTGGGAATGGGATGACCGTGCCTATCAAGCGGTCACCGTTGCCATCATAGAGACGAACCTCCGCAGGGCTGCCGGTTGCGCCGGGAACTGCCACGGCATAAACCGACACCGCGGGTATGACGTTGATAAGCGCCATGAGTCCGTTGTCTTCATGGTTCAGACGATGGCAATGCGTCACGTAAAGCCCGGTATATTCGTCGAAGCGGGTACGGATCGTGAGGATGCCGGGTTCAACTACGCTCTCGTCGCTGTACATCGTCGGCGCCGGCGCATTAGCATTATCGATTGAAAACTTGTCGGGACCCGTCCGCAGACCGGTGGTGGGATCGAAGTACTCGATCACCTGAAAATCATTGACGTGAACGTGGATCGGATGCTCGTCGTTGTTGTGGTTTACAAATTTCCATTCTTCCACTGAGTTAAGCCGAGGTTGAATCAGCGGCATATTGGGGAATGCGATGCCATCGAATACATATTCGAATGCTTTCGGGTCCTGTGGGCTCGCCAAGCTGTTGAGAAATCCGCCGGATATCAGAATCTGCCGCTTGAAGTCCGGGGTGCTGCTGGAAAGGTCGACATAGGACGTATAGCCGCCGAGCGGCTGACCTTCGGCAAAAGCAGTCGTTAGGCCACCTGGCTCCGCTGCGGCTGCTCTTACCAGCACCTGGGTTGGAAAGATGAAGAACCCGTCGGCATAACTGATGGCGGAAGGCAGCACGCTTATGGTCCCTAGGACCGCTAGAGGATTGTCGGTTCCACCGTTGGTGTAGAGCACGCCGGGGGCGGTGATTGTCTTGGCGCCGCCGCCGCGCTCCGGCATCTCCAGAATAAGCTCGCCTTCCGCCGGAATCGTCACGGCAATCGCGAAGCGGCTCGCCGGTGGAATGAGCAGTCGGGTTTTGTCGGCGGGCGGATAATGAACGGCCGGATACGGATTGCCGTCCTGGCCAACTATGGCGATTGGTGGATGCCGGCCAGTCGCTGTTTCCGTGAGCTGCACATTGATGTAAGCGAAGTCACTCACATTCGCGAGCACCCAAATTTCGGTCTGGTCCGCCTTACTCTTGATGGCGGGTTGAAACTGCCCGTTCACTGTGAATTGCACATCACGTTGATAATCCGGGAGTGATGGATTGGCTGGGACATCGCTGTCCGGTTTGCCGTCCGCCGCAGTGAATTGTTGGAGATTGCTGGGGATAAACTCGAGCAGCCCGCGATGATTGTTGATTGAAAGCGGCCCGGTATACCAAACAGTGAAGTACTGCGTTCCCACTTTGGATTGATTGAAGTTGACCGGCGCAAGCGAGGGCCGGTATGTGCCGTTCGCCAGCTCGCCCGCCTTCGGCGGCGTTATTGTGCTGACCCACTGCGGCCAGTTCGGATTGTTGAGTTGCGCCGGACTACCGGCACGGTCAAAGACGAAATTGTACTGAAGCGCCATATTCCGGATGGGAATATTCTTCTTGGTGACGAGCGGCAGGTTGCCGTCGGTTCGTCCCACCGCAAGCAAACCAACGAGACCTGTATAGACCTGCGCCGAAGTGAGGCCGTGAAGATGGCAGTGATACCAGAACAGCCCCTGGGGCATGTTCCGAGGCATGTCATAGGTGTAGGTGTTCGACATCCCCGGAGGGATGTGCAGCATGACATTGTCCGCATTTCCCTTCGGACTGATGTGAGCTCCATGGGTGTGGAGATTTATTGGTGACGAAGTCATCTGCTCCGGGTAGAGCGGAACGGGCTGATCTTTCGCCGTGTACTGGGGAATGAAGTAGTCCCGGATGGTCAAGCCGGTGAGGGCGTTTTCGAAGTGGACGATCAGTCTTTCGCCGGGAAATACCTGGAGAGTCGGCGCGGGATAGAGATTGCCGCCGGACCTCTGCCCGTTTGATGCCGAGCCGTGGATCACCTCGTAATCGAACAGCAGGAAGTTTTCAACAGGTGTCGCTACCGTGTCGAGCGTTGCCTTGCCTTGCCTTGCAGTGAGGCGAACTTCGAGGACGCCGTCCTTGCTCGCCAGCACGACTGGCTCGCGAAAGTCCGGCCGCGCTGCCAGATCCTTGTTTTTAGTTTGTGTGGCGGCAGTCGCGCTGGGCGATGTAAGCGCCAGTAAGACAGCAAAGGCAGCTAGTATTAGCAAGCTACGACTGACGTGGAGCGTGTGTTGCAATGAAAGTTTACGCATGAAAGGTCCTACCCCTCGCTAAGGTTATTGGCAGCACAGAATTTCGGTCACCGGCAGATAGAGAATTGAGATTGTAAATTTCATGTCGTGAATTGCAACCCAGCCAATGTGACGACTTTTCGCGATGTCAGTATCACCGACGACCAGGTAAGCCGGCTGAACTATGCCAGTGCGCGTATTCCTCTTGTGTATCCAGGTCAGCCGTGACGGATGGGTCATTCACCGGAATCCGCAGCCGTAACTGCTCGTGATTGCGAACTAACGTGCGGAGATCTTCTGCATAGCTTTCGGCCAACTCAAAAAAGTGATGTTTTGGGAGGGTCAGCGGATGAGCAGCGAAGTTACAAAACACGGGCTGGCAGATCTGCGTCGGGTTTTGCTGCGACGCATTGAGCAGCAACCGAAGAGTCGAGATCTCAATTTGGGGTTGATCGCCAAGAGCGATGATCCAGTGTGTAAGATCCCAACGCCATCCTTTCCAGCGACTGGCTTCCTGTAACGAACTGAACATTCCCCGTTCGGGAAAAGAATTTTCAATCCACGCGTCGCAAGAGAATTCGCTATCATTCAACGCGTCGACATTGATTTCGAAGCGTCCGTTCGGCGGCAGCACCGCGAAAGCTTTGGTGCATTGATCCCGCGCCGCCGCGTAATACATTTTTTTTAGCCGCGCGATCCCGATTGCCGCGACGCAAAGCCGGCAGGGTTCGCAACTGGTGTAAATTTCACAATCCGACAGATCGAGGCGTTTCAATCGCCGATTGGCATCCCGGATCGCTTCGATTTCCCCGTGCGAAGTCACATCCAACGTGGCGAGAGCACGGTTCAGTCCTCCGCCGACAATTTTTCCGTTAAGGACAATGACCGCGCCGAAAGGTTCCGTGCCCGGCGTCGTCAGGGCAGTCCGCGATATCTCGATCGCCCGTTTCATGAATTTCTCCTGGTACGTGTTCGGCTCGTTTTTTCCGTCGGTCTTCGGCGACGCTTCTTCCGCGGCCTGTGTAAGGGAAATGGCGGACAACGCCGACGCGACGCCTGTGAGTCGGAGGATTTTCAAATTCATCATGTTTCAATTCACCAGGGCAGGAGTTGCCAAAGCGCGGCGACTTCAAGCGCGAAAAGAACAACAAGAATGGCAATGCCTTTCGACGTTGCGCGCCAGGTCGAGGTGTCCGCCGGAAAAAGCCACCAGCCGAACCAGCGGACGAACAGTGGCATGGCGATGAAACTCGTGGCCGCGACGCTCAGGGCATTGCCGATAAAAGTGGCAAGTGAGGCGTGGAGCCCGAAGCCGGTGAGCACAGGGCTAAGAAAGCGGAGCTCGATCATAACGACGGGGAAAAGGCCGAGCAGGACAAGCATTGCGGTCTTCCAGTCCGGTGGACCCTTGCCTGTCACGGGGTTGATCGGCACCCAGCCGGGGAACGATGTCGCCAGCCGCATCAATTCCTCGCTTTCGATGAAGGCGTTGGATTCCTTGAGTAATTCGGCGCGTTCCGGCGCTGCCATCCATGCCTCAAGATGGGCTGCAGTGTCGTAACGCAGGAGCGTTGTCCAATGACCGTCATTAGATGTTGGTGGCTGAAGATACATCCCGCGATATCCGGGATACAGCGATTGTGCCTGTTGAATTTTCGCAGCCCAAGCCCTGTATGCGTCTTCCATTCCGGGCCGGATTTTCGAAAGAATGACCTGCGTGACGTTTGTGCCAGGTTGCGCCGCTTGTGGAGCTTCCCTTTGCATGGCTTCACCAAGGTCGCCTCCTCTTAACAGGGGAAGGAGTTCCGCTATTAGCGCGCCGCGTTCCTTAGATTGCTGCCAATCAGTCAGCGAATCCTGTGATTGGAAGTTCAAGACGATCGTCCATGCATCACTGTGTTCACCTGGAGGCATGATATCGCTGCTAATGAAGCCGGGAAATTTGGCGATGATCGTATCGTGGTGGGCCTTCCAGGTTGCAAAAGCGTCTTCCTTACCGCGGCGGACCTTGGCGGTGGCGATGAGGACGGCGGGTTCGCTCATAGTAAGCGGATTATTTTTTCACTTCTGCTAACTGCGCAAAAATTCGATCGGCACTGAAGGGAAGACTATTAAAGCGAACTCCCGTTGCGTCTGCTAAGGCGTTGCCCAATGCCGCGGCGATCGGAATAATGGGAGCTTCACCGACCGGTTTGGCACCCAACGGGCCATAGCGGTCGCAGGTATTAGCGAAATAGATTTCTGAACGCGGGATGTCGGCGAAGGCCGGAATGCGGTAATTCCGGAAAGTGGGATTCATCACCGCGCCGGTATCATCCAATACCATACGCTCAAACAGGCTGGTGCCGATGCCCTGGGCGATTCCACCTTCGACCTGCCCGCGGGCCTGCATCGGGTTAAGAATCGTTCCGGCGTCAAAGGCCTGTACGCTTTGAAGAATTCGAATTTCCCCAGTGACACAGTGCACGGCTATCCGGAAGCCATGTACCAGGAATGCCGTGGATCGCGGGGAGTTATATGCCTTGCGGGCAACATGGAGTTTGTCCCGGAACGGCGAGGTAGCATGAAGTTCCCTGAGAGTAATGGAGCGGTTTCCACATTGCACGTGATCGTTTTCAATCCGGCACTCGGAAGCGGGCACCTTTGTCAAAATACTCGCAATATCGAGCAGACTCTCTTTCAAGGCGTCAGCGGCCTTGTTCACCGCGAGTGTCGCCACGCTGGTGCCTGTACTGCCAAACGTTCCTGTATCGTAGGGAGTACGATCAGTATCAGCAAAATCCATCGTGATGTTGCCGGCACGCGTGTTAAGCACTGACGCTGCTACCTGGCGCTGCGCATTCGTGATGCCATTTCCAAATTCGCTCGATCCGATGGCAAGGTGATACGTGCCATCCGGTTGTAACGTAAGGTGAGCTTCAGAGCGGTGCTCCGTCGGGGGAGCGCAGTCCTGAGCGTGGGCTGCGATTCCCGTGCCTTCCAGCCAATCCTCGCCCTCTGGCTTTTTCTCGCCGCGTCCACTAGCGAGCGCTTTTTCGACCAAATCGAAACACTGGTCGAAGCCATAGCTACCCATCACCGCATCATGCGGTGCAGGCCAGATGCTATGCACGGGATCGTGATCCCGCAGCATGTTCTTCCGGCGTATGGCGAACGGATCGATGCCGAGTTTGCGGCCCAGTTCGTCCATCGCGCATTCAATGGCAAACGTGGGCTGCGTGGCGCCATATCCCCGGAATGCTCCAGAAGGAACCGTATTCGTATAGACTGCATACCCAACGCCTTTTTTGCTCGAGCACCGATAGGTGGCCATAGCGGAACCAAGCGATGAGGCCAGTACTTCGCCGGCGTGATTGCCGTAGGCGCCGGTATTGGAAACGTTGCGTATCTGCATCGCCGTGAGCGTTCCATCCTTTTTCGCGCCCAACTTGATGGTAATCTTCATTGGATGCCGGCTGACGGTGGACGTGAATTCCTCCGTGCGCGTAAATTCCCACTTCACCGGACGCCCGGTCTTTAACGCCGCAAGCATGCAAAGGTCTTCCGACAGCAGTTCCTGCTTGCCGCCGAAGCCGCCACCTACCCGTTCGGTGAAGACATGGATCTGGTGGGGGAACATGCTGAAGAGGTAGGCAAGCTTGTTCTTCGTGAGATGCGGTGCCTGCGTGCTGGTGCGGACATGGATGCGGCCATCCTCACCACGCCACACGATCGATCCGTGAGTCTCCATGTGCGCGTGCTGCACCTTGTTCGTATAATACGTTCCTTCGTACACGGCCTCCGCTTCGGCAAAACCCTTTTCCACGTCGCCCACTTCGCTTTCGATCTTTATGAAAACGTTGTGCTCTGGCTCCTCGATACGGGATTCGGCAACCGCGGCCTGATGGAGGATCGGCGCTCCCGGATGCATCGCTTCCTCAGGATCGAACACGGCGGGAAGCACTTCATAATCAATTTCGACTAGGCGGCAGGCTTCCTCCGCAGCCCCTTCAGTCTCGGCGACCACTGCAACGAGGCGCTGCCCTATAAAGCGTGCGACATTATCCAGCATGTAGGTGTCATCCGGATCGACATGAAAATCGTCGTGAGTCGCCGTTGTATAGAGACGTCGAGGAACGTCCTCCCACGTAAACACGGCATGCACGCCAGGAACAGCCAAAGCTTTCTCCTTACGGATTGCCTTGATCCGTGCATGGGCATGCGGGGAGCGAACAACCTTGAGATGGAGCATTCCTTCGATCGCGACATCCATCGTGTAATGCGCATTGCCTGTAACAATAGATTCGCCGAGGGGGGTTTGGATGCTGGCACCACAGGCCTGGCCGACCTTATCGTCTTCGATCGAGATGATGCCATGAAGCGCATCTTCGATGGCGTGATACCCGGTGCAGCGGCAGAGGTTTCCCTTGAGGCGAAATGCGAGATCTTTCTTTTCCTCCTCAGAAAAGCTTGCGGAGGTCATGATCATTCCCGCGGTGCAAAAGCCACACTGATACGCCTGAGCGTTGAGAAACGCCTTTTGCATCGGATGTAGTGACCCGTTGGTAGCTAGCCCCTGCGCGGTGGTGACTTCGCGCCCTTCCGCTCGAAAAGCAGGAACAAGACAGCTATGCACGGGTTTGCCATCGAGCCAGACAGTGCATGCCCCGCAATCGCCGGCATCGCAGCCTTTTTTCACGCCGAACCAGCCGAGATCGCGAAGGAAAGTTCTCAAACATTGCCCCGGACGAGGTTCAGCACTGAAAGACTTTCCATTGATCTTGTAATTCATTACAAATTTCTCCGGCTCAGGCTGAAAGTTCTTCGCGAATTTGTTCCGCGAAGTAGTAGGTGAGGTGTTTGCGATGCGGCGGTGAGCCGTGGGTGTCGTCGAGGTAAAGACTGAAAGGCACTGCATCATTGATAGCCTGCTTCAGTTCCTCCGCGGGAGGGATGTTTTTAAACTGAAGCTGTACGGGGCGCAGCGTGGCGGCAGTGATGGTGAGCAGAAACGTTCCTTTCTGCCGGCACTTGGTGCCGATCAGCAAAACGTCGGACCGGCCAAGATTCGTCAAACTGAAACGTCGAAAGGCGAAGCTTTTCTTCAGCGCGGTTGCTGGCAGATGAATGCTCCGCAGGAGCTCTCCCGGCGCGAGAACATTGGCATGGTTGCCCGTGACAAATTCAATCATGGGTACTTCGCGCGCCTTTCCATTCCGCGGCCAAAGTGTGCAAATGCCTTCCAGCGCTGTGGTGAGGGATATCATCGGGCCTGCCGGGAGCGACATGCAGATATTTCCGCCTACCGTGGCTTCATTCCAGATTTTGAAAGACGCCAGGAAAGAGCGGC
>Ga0137415_10007986_pt1 | contig 10488 bp, 5 predicted proteins | sample CZODoug3_1_1_16f_FD_183082 | JGI IMG/M metagenome (GOLD analysis project Ga0137415, IMG submission 183082) | Vadose zone soil fungal communities from Angelo Coast Range Reserve, California, USA - CZODoug3_1_1_16fungal (Hybrid Assembly) | ecosystem: Environmental > Terrestrial > Soil > Vadose... | reverse complement strand
CACCCGGGTTGTGCTCCACCGCGGCGAGCCGGTGGCGGTGCCGCACACGGTGCACAAACCGCCCGATGTCAGGGCCTGCACCTTCTGGCTGCGCAACCGCCGTCCCCAGCAATGGCGTGAAGGCCCCAAGCCGGCGCGTCTTTCCGACGAGGCGCAAGCTGCCGGATCAGCTTCGGTGGAGTCTGCTTCAGTGTCGCTCGACGATGCGCACCGTGACCGCGCTGGAATGGCCGGCCTCGTCGACCACGGCGACGCGAACGGTGCCAGGACCGTCGGGCACCCAGCTGGTGCCGTCGAGCGGGCGACCGTCGACCAGCCAGCGCAGCCGGCCTTCGCCGCCCAGGGCGGAAAGCGGCACGGCCTCGCGGATGCCCAGCTCGATTCGGGCATCGGCCGGCGGATAGGCGATGCGCGGCGCGCCGTGGGCTTCGGCGCCCGGCCCGAGGGTGCGCATGCGCAGCGGCAGCTCGTGGTACGAGGCGACGCGCAGCACGTCGGCCGGAGCCGGCTGGGCGCGGTTGTCCTCGGCGGGCAGGCGGCTAAAGGCCTTGAACAGGACCGGCAGCGCCGACAGGCGGCCGAGCTGGCCGGGACGCGGCGTGCCGTCGGCATGGCCGACCCACACGACGACCGTCCAGTTGGCACTGTAGCCCGCGGCCCAGGCGTCGCGGAAACCGGCCGAGGTGCCGGTCTTGAAGGCGATACGCCGGTCGCGCAACGCCACCGGCAGCGACGCGAAGCCCTCGGGCAGCGGCGCGCCGGCGAGCACGTCGCCGACATACCAGATGGCGGTCGGGCCGATCAGTTGCACCGGCTCCGGCCGGGGTCGATCGCGGCGCACGGTCGGCGGCGCAAACTTGCCGCCATTGGCCAGCCCGGCATAGAGCCCGGCCATCTCCAGCGGCGAGACGGTCGCGCTGCCCAGCGCGACGCCCAGCGTGGCGCCGGCCTCGCCCGGCGGCAGACCGGGCACGACACCGGCATTGCGCAGGGTCGAGATGAAGCGCTGCGGCCCCACCTTCTCGAGCGCCAGCACGGCCGGCACGTTCAGCGATTGCTGCAGGGCGCGGCGCACGGTGACGGCGCCCACATGGTCGCGATCGAAGTTGCGCGGCAGCCAGTCGCGGAAGCGCACCGGCACGTCCTCGATCAACGACTCCGGATGCAGCACGCGGTCGTCGAAGGCCATAGCGTAGATCAGGGGTTTTAGCGCCGAGCCCGGCGAGCGGCGGGAGCGCACCAGATCGACCTGGCCGGCGCGGCCGAAGAAGTCCGAGCCGCCCAGCCAGGCGGCGACGCTGCCGGTGCGGTTGTCGATCGCGACCACGGCGATCTGCGCCCGGTCGGCGAACTGGCCGCGCTCCTCGGCCGCGAGCTGGGCGAGCGCGCTCTGCAATTCGAAGCGCAGAGTCGTCGGAACGATCGCGCCGGGTGACTGACCGGCGAGCCACGCTGCGAGGTGCGGCGCCTGCATCGGCAAGGCGAGCCTTCGATCGGGTACGGGGCGGCTGGCCGCCTTGTCGAACAGCACCCGGTCGATGATGCCGTGCTCCAGCCCGCGCACCAGCACGCGGTCGCGCGCCGCCTGTGCCGATTTGCCGGCGCGCTCGGGCCGGCGGCGCTCGGGCGATTGCGGAATGGCGACCAGCAAGGCGGCCTCGGCGGCGGAGAGTTGCCGGGGTTCCTTGCCGAAATAGGCGAAGGAGGCGGCGCGCACGCCCTCGAGGTTGCCGCCCATCGGCGCCAGCGTCAGGTAGATCGCCAGCACCTCGCGCTTGGAGTAGTGCCATTCGAGCTGCAGAGCACGCGCCGACTGGATCGCTTTGGTCAAAAGCCCGCGCGGCCCCCCTTGGAATTGGTGGGGTTCGAGCAGGCGGGCGGCCTGCATGGAGATCGTCGAGGCGCCCGACACGATGCGGCCACGCGAGATCCATTGGTTGGCGGCGCGCGCCGCGGCCAGCGGATCAATGCCCCAGTGGTCGTCGAAGCGGCGGTCCTCGTAGGCCTTGAGCAAGGCGAGATAGACCGGGTCGACGTCGTCGATCGTGGTCTTGAGTCGCCATTTGCCGTCGGCCGTCGTGAAGGCGCGCAGCAGGCGGCCATTGGCGTCGACGGTCTCGCTCGACCGCTCATGATAGCGCGAGAGGTCGGGGGGAACGAGCCGGTCGAGCGCCAGGGCGCCGGCTGCTAGGCTGGTGGCGGCGAGTGCTGCGACCGTGAGGAAGCGCCGGAGGTTCATCTCAGCGCGATCCTCTTACCTTGGGGCGATCGCAACGCTGCCCATGCCGCTGCGGGCATAGACGCGCGGGGCGTACATGTCGGAGACATTCACCGCCGGCAGCGCGAAGCTGCCCGGCGTCACGGCGCGCACGATGTAGGCGACATGGAAGACGTTGGCGTAGTTGTCGTCCGAATCCCACCAGCTGCGATAGGTCCGCCGGCCAAGATTGAACGAGGCGAAGAAGCGGTCGTCGCGCGCTTCGGCGATGCGCGTGTCGGAGAGCTTCGCCAGGAACGGGAACGACTTCACCGTCTCCTCGGTCAGCACCGATTCGATCTCGAAGCCGGCCGGCAGCAGGTCGAGCAGCGCCACCTCGTGGTAGCCGCCTTCGAGGTTGCGGCCGTCGATCGACACGATCACCCGGTCGTTCTGGCGCAGCCGGGCGAGATTGGCGGGCTCGCCGGAGAGCGTCAGGAACTGTCGCCGCACGCTCAGCCCCTGCGAGGCCGCAGGCTGCGGATCGAGCGGCACGCCGCGCGCCGTCACCTGCAGCCATACCGGGCGCTCGCCGTCGTTGGTCACGCGCATGCCGCGCGCGACCGCGGCCTGGTCGGGATTGAGGACGACCGGTTCGGCTGCCGCCGTGCGCTGCTGGCCGTCGACCGAGTAGGCGAGTTCGCCGCCGGCGCTCATCGCCCGCGCCGCCAGCAGCAGCCAGGCCTGCTCCTGGGTCGTCGTCCGGTCGATCTTGGCGACCAGCCGTTCGCGCACCGCATTGACGACTTCGGCGAGCGCATCGCGACCGCCTGCCTCTGTCGCCAGCGCCAGGATGGCGGCGCGGTTGCGCAACGGCGAGCCGTAATATTCGCCGGGGTCGGGCTGGTCGATGTGCTGGCGGGCCTGCGCGAAGGCGAGGCGCGCGCGGCCGGGCTCGGCGACGTGGTTCAGCGCCGCCGCGAGCTGTGCCCAGGCAAGCCCGCCCTTGATGTCGGCGGCCTTCGTGTCCTGGAAGTAGCGGATCCTGCCGGGATCGGCGAGGCCGCCCTTGGCCAGCACATACCAGCCATAGGCCTGGGCATTGGGCGACAGCTTTTCGATGTTGCGGTTGAGCCAGGTCAGCCCGCGCTGCAGCGAGGCGGCAGGCACCGCCATCGACTGATCGCGGGCGCGCAGCAGGAAGTCGAGCACGTAGCCCTGCAGCCACTCCGCCGCCGGCGCGTAGGGCCCCCACATGCCGAACGAGCCGTCGGGTAGCTGCATGTCGACGACGCGATAGATCGCGTCCTGCACGCGATCGCCAATCCGCGGATCGGACGGCCCGTAGCCCAACAGCGCCACGTCGTTGTAGTAGAGCAACGGCAGGGCGCGGCTGGTCGTCTGCTCGATGCAGCCATAGGGGTACTTGTCGAGGGCGCGCAGCAGGCCGGGCACGTCGATGCCCGGGATGCGCGACAGCGCCACGCTCACCACCGCGGTGCCGGGCGCGAAGGTGGCCGTCAGGTTGCGGTCGACCAGGAGCTCGCGCTGCGGATCGAGCTGCGAGACGGTGTCCACCGCGGTCGGCGTCTGGGCCGAGCGCACCTGGATGTCCCATTCACGGCGCACCGCGAAGTTGCCCGGCCCTTCGACCGCGACGGCGACCTTGCCGAATCCGGCGTCGCCCGCCTTGAGGTCCCAAGTCAGCAGCTCGCGCTGGTTCGCCGCCAGCTTGCGTGTCTCGGCGACCGGCCGTTCGAGCGCCACGGCGCCCGTCGTCTCCAGGGTCACGCGATAGTCGCCGGCCTGGCCGTCGACATTGTGCAGCGACAGCGCCACGCGGCCGCGGTCGTTGGGCGCCAGGAAGCGCGGCAGGACCACCTCGGCGGTCACCGCGTCGCGCACGAACAGACGCTGCTCGGCCGAGCCGACGCGGGTCTTGGCATAGGCCACGGCCATCAGCCTGAGCTGGCCGATGAAGTCGGGGATGTCGAGCGCGATCCTGGCCTCGCCCTTGTCGTCGAGCTTCACCGGTCCGCTGAACAAAGCGACGGTGCGGGTCGGCACCACGTCGAGGCCACCGATGTCGCCCGAGTCGCCGCCGGTGCGGATGCGCCCGAGATCGTCGACGTTGGCGTCGAGCAGGCGGCCGTAATCGTCGCGCATGGCGACGCCCAGCCGGCGCTTGCCGAAGTAATAGTCGGCGGGGTTGGGCAGGCGGAAGCGCGTGAGCTGCAGGATGCCCTCGTCGACGGCGGCAAGGGTGACGAACGCTTCCTCGTTCTGCAGATTGGCGACCTTGAGAGGCACCTCGATGCGCTGGCGCGGCGTCACCTTCTCGGGCGCGCCGATCTGCACGCCGAGCGTGCGCAGGGCCGGGTCGACGCCCAGCCACACCGCGCCGATGGCACGGGTCGGCGTGCGGTCGGCCGGCGCCGACAGCGGTCGCCAGGCCGTGACCAGCGCATAGGCGCCGGCGCCCCATTCGGCCTTGACCGGCACCTCGAAGGTCGTGCCGCCGGCGGGAACCTGCACGGGGTAGGTGGCGACGATGCGGTCGGTGGCGATGGCGATCAGCGCCTCGCCGGCGAAAGGCGGTTCGATGCGCAGCCGCGCGTTCTCGCCCGGCGTGTAGTTCTGCTTGTCGCTCGCCACGCGCAGCGTGTCGGGCGTCTCCTCGACGCCGCTGCCGCCGTACCAGCCGACATAGAACGACAGGCTGCTCAAGGCCTTGTTCTCGTTGTCGACGATCGTCAGCCTGTACTGGCCCCAGTTTAGCGGGCGCGACAGGCGCGTCGGCTGATCGGCCTTGAGCGCCAGCGTGTCGGCGGTGAGCAGCCGTTCGCTCTGCGTCGACTGCCAGCGCCAGTGCCCATCGACCTGGTACCACTGATAGGCATAGTCGAGGCGCTCGATGCGATATTCCACCGCCGGCCGGGCGATCTGCTTACCCGTGGCGTCGACTGCCACGATGTCGAACTCGGTGACTGCGCCCTCGCTGGCGTAGCGGCCCTCGAAGGTCGGGCGGATACCGAGATAGACGTTGCGGGTGCGCATCGGCACCGTCTTGTCGGCGCGCGTGGCGCGGCCGCCGCCGGGCTCGAACACGCGGGCCTGGAGCTGGGCGCGCAGCGGCAGCACCGTGTCCTTGACCTGGTCGCCGCCCCATTCGAGGCGCGACTTGCCGGCCTCGCTGGTATCGGGCGCCGTGAGCGTGATGAAGGGCGGCTCGAATTTCTTGCGTTCGTTTTCCGATCCAAACGCGTATTTGTCGAAGTCGGGAAACGGCTGGCCGTCGACGGTGACACGCATGTCGGCTTCGACCGTGAGCCCCGACGCCGGCGCGCCATAGAGGAAGTCGGCTGCCACGGCAAAGCCGTTGACCTGGCCTGGGCGCAGGATCGGCTGGTCGGGCGTCAACTCGACCTTGAGCTTCTCCGGCACGAAGTCCTCGACCGAGAACTCCACGCGGCCGACCGGCGCCGCCTTGGGATCGATGTGGGCGGTCACCGACCAGCGGCCGCGACGCGACGATTTCGGCAGTTCGACCGGCTGGTAAAGCGCGCCCGAGGCCTGCAGGGCGTGGGTGAAGCGCGTGAACTCGGTGCCGTCCGGCCGCTTGACGATCAGGGTCACCGGCATGTTGGCGAGCGCGATGGCGGCGTTGTCGCGCAGCATGGCCATGAGCTGCACGGTCTCGCCGGGGCGATAGACGCCGCGTTCGGTGTAGAGGAAAGCGTCGACCGGCCCGGGCTGGTCGCGGCCGGAGATGCCGCGGTCGGAAAAGTCGAACGCCGCCTTGGTGAGTTCGAGGCGGGCGAATTCCTGCTTGGCGGCATCCGACGCCATCACCGCGAAGGCCTCCGCCGCACCGCGGCCCTTCAAGAGCCCGCCGGCGAAATTGGCGCGGCCGTCGGCGGCGGTGATCGCCTTGGCGACCGGCTCGTTGCCGCGCGTCAGCAGCACGACCTCGAGGCCGGCAAGCGGCTGGGCGCTTTGCAGGGAGCGGGCGAAGACATTGAGCCCGTCCTGGCCGGTGAAGCTGGTGAGGGCGATGTCGGTGTCCATCACCCACATGCCGGCCGCCTTGCCGCCGGACGATTCGTCGTCGTCATCGTCGTAGCTGCGCGATGGCGGCGTGGCGGCGTTCCACACCACGACGAAATAGGCGCCGGGCTTCCAATCCTTGATCGTCTCGCGGATCGGGAAGGCGGTGACCACCGGCTGGTTGGGCGGGTTGCGGACTTCCATCGTGCCGCGCCACTGCCTGACGCCGTTGGTGCCGTTCAACCAGCCGCGCAGCGACCACGACTCGGTGATCGGCTCGGAACCGGGGAAGGTGGCGTTGTAACGATCGTTGGCGAAACGGTCGATCGCCCGCTCATTGACGCGGTAGACCTCGATGCCGACCTTGGAGACGTTGATGGTGGTGATCGGCAGGCCCGCCGTCGTGCCGCGCGGCAGGATGAAGCCCTTGCCCGGAAGCGTGACGACGGCCGGCCGGGCGCCCAGCGCCACGTCGACCTTCATTTCGTCGCTGAGCTTGGCGCCGTCGCTGCCCGGGAAGCCTGCGAGCATCCTCACCGTGTAGTCCTGACCGTAAGCAAAGCCGCCGATGCAGAGGCGGTCGTCGACCACGCGCAACGCCGACTTCACCTCCGGCGAGATGCGCACATAGTCGGCATATTTGACGTCGCCCGTCGCCAGCGGCTTGTTGAAGGCAAGGCAGGCCTCGGCCTCCGGCCGGCTGCTGTCGATCGCGATGCGGCGATAGGCGAAGGGCTCGTTGGGCGCGGCGGCCGGCTGGGTGACCGGGGTGGGTGCCATCGATCGCGCCGGAGAGGGGGCCGCGGACGGAGCAGGCGGCGCAGCCGCCGGCGGGGCCGTGGTGGCCGTTCGCGATGGCGGTGGCGCTTGATCGACGGAGTCGCCGGGTTTCCCGATAAGATAGCCCGTAATACCCGATCCCAGCATGAGAGCCACGACCAAGGCAGCCAGCGTCGACCGATTCATGAGAACCCCCGCAGAAAGCGACCGGACTCTATACCTTAGATTGTGAAGACACTGTGGAGCCTGACGGGTAAGTTGCGAATCTTCCACCGTTGTTGCGCGCATACCACGCTGTCGGACGCTGTGGATAGGCCGCGCTTGAGTGGTGCCGGGTTGCGTACTAAGCGCGAACGATGGCGTTGCATTTGATCAAGCTGGCGGTCGGCGTCGACGACCTCGCCCATATGAAGAAAGTCCAGGCGGCGCGGCGCAAACAGCGCCGGCAGAGCCCACGGTCTCCCCACTGGGTCTATACCCGCAACACCCCGCGGCGGGCGGCCGAACTGCTGGCCGGCGGCTCGCTCTACTGGGTGGTGCGCGGCGTCATCCGCTGCCGCCAGGAACTGGTCGGCTTCGAGGAGGATTTCGACGGGGACAGCGGCAAGAAATACTGTCGAATCAAGGTCAAGCGCACCCTGGTGCCGACCGCGCCGCGCACCTGCAAGGCGTTCCAGGGCTGGCGCTACTTCGAGTCCGCGCGCGTCCCGCCCGACCTGTCGAGGGGCGACACCGCCGACATGCCGGCAGAAATGGCGGCAGAACTGAAACGACTCGGGCTTCTATAACCGCTAGCGGCTGGTCAGCTTCAGCTCGATGCGCCGGTTGCGGGCGCTGTCGATGGTCGACAGCGGCTGGTACTCGCCGTAACCCGCGGCGACCAGGCGCTCGTTGGGAATGCCCTGGCTGTGCAGGAACTTCACGACCGCAATCGCGCGTGCGGCGGACAATTCCCAGTTCGACGGATAGACGACGTTGCTGATGGGCTTGTCGTCGGTATGGCCGTCGATCTGCAGCACCCAGTTGATGTCCTTGGGGATGCGGGCGGCGATTTCCATCAGCCGCTGGGCGACGCTGGCGAGCTGCTTCTCGCCGCCGGGCTGCAATTGAGCCGAGCCGGAGGGGAACAGCACCTCGGACTGGAAGACGAAGCGGTCGCCGACGATCTGCACGTCGCGCTGGCCGGCCAGGGCCTCGCGCAGCTTGCCGAAGAATTCCGAGCGATAGCGCGCCAGCTCCTCGACCTTGCTGGCGAGCGCGCGGTTGAGCTTCTGGCCGAGGTCGACGATCTGAGCGTTCTGTTCCTTGGCCTTGGCATCGGCGGCATCGAGCGCGGTATTGAGCCGCGCGAGCTCGTCCCTAAGGCCGGCCAGCTCGGCGGTGAGGCGCACCACGGCCGCCTTCTGTTCGGCCGTGAGCTTCTGTTCTTCGGTGAGATCGCCGAACAGCTTGCCCTTCTCGTTGTTCGCGACGGCCAGCGAGGCGGCGAGTCGCGTCAGTTCGAGGCGCTGGCGCTCGATCTCCTTCTGCAGGTCGGCCGCCTTGGCCTCCGATTCCTTGGCCGCCCCTTGCAACGCCGTCGAGAGCTTGTCGCGCTCGGCCATCATCGAGGTCAGGCGCTCGGTGAGCTGATCGCGCTCGATCTTGAGCGCATCGGCCGACTGGCGTTGTGCGGCGAGATCGCCGCTGAGCTTGTCGCGCTCGCTGCGTTCCTGGCGAAGCTGCAGGGTGAGCTGTTCGAGGTCCTTCTGCAGACTCTGGGTCGCCTTCTTCTCGATCGACAGCTGGCTGGCGAGGTCGCCGATCTGCCTGCCGAGCTGCTCGATCGCGCTGTCGCGGCTGTTGAGCGCGCTGGACAGCGTGAACTGCGCGACGCTGAGCAGCGACAGCAGGAAGATCATCACCATCAAAAGCGTGGTGAGCGCGTCGACATATCCCGGCCAGGTATAGTCGGGAGAGCCGCCGCGACGATGGGAAATGGCAGCCATTGGGCTAGCCTTCGCCGGCCGGGCTGCCGACGCCGCGCGTCGAGGCGATGGTGCGGGCCAGCAGCCTGAACTCGCCGCGCAACTCGTCGGCGAGCGCGGTGCGGTTGCGCACATTCTCCTCGACGAGACGGGCGAGGTGGGACTCGATGGCGCGCTGGTGCGTCAACAGCACTTCGCGGTCGGCGTCCGGCGCACGCTCCGCCATACGATTGATGGCGCCGCGCAGCTCGATCGACTGCTCGGCCATGCGGGCAAGCAAGGTCTGCTGGCCGCGCATCGCCTCAGCGAGCGAGGCCAGACGCTCGACCAGGGTGGCGCTGGCCGCGACCGTGGCTTCGCGGCCTTCCTCGGCGCGGCGCAGCGTGCGCGTCAGTTCGTCGAGGCCGTCGGCGGTGCGCTCGAGCAGGGCCTCGACATAGGCCGACACGCCCTGGTCGCCCTCGACCTGGACGCCGCTCGAGAGCCGCGTGGCGCCGGCCAGCCATTCCTCGAGCTCGATATGGAAGCGGCCCTGGGCCTGGCTTGCCTGCAGCTCGAGGAAGCCCAGCACCAGCGACCCCGAAAGGCCGAACAGCGAGGCGCCGAATGCCGTCGCCATGCCTTTGAGCGGTCCTTCGATGCTTTCCTTGAGCTTGGCGAACATCTGGATGGCGTCGCCGCTGCTCACCTGCAGGCCCGAGATGGCGTCGGCGACGGCGCCGATGGTTTCCAGCAGGCCCCAGAAGGTGCCGAGCAGGCCGAGGAAGATCAGCAGGCCGATCAGGTAGCGCGTGAGCTCGCGACGCTCGTCGAGGCGGGTGGCGATGCCGTCGAGCACCGCGCGCGTGACCGTGGGCGACAGGCGAAAATGGTCCTGCCGGTCGCCCACCATGGTCGCCAGCGGCACCAGCAGGTTGATCGAGTGCGTCTCGAGCGGTGGCGCGCCTTCCTCGCGGTGCTGGAAGCGGCGCAGCCAGCGCACCTCCGGCCACAGCGAGATCACCTGGCGCATGACGAAGAAGATGCCGATCACCAGCACGGCCACGATCACGCTGTTCAGGATCGGCGTGTTCATGAACACGCGCAGCAGGTCGTGATGCAGCAGGTAGGCAAGGCCGATTACGGCCGCCAGGAACAGCAGCATGCGGACGAGATAGGGTAACGGACTGCTCATCTGCTCAATCGCCGCCGAACGGATCGCGGCCGGTTACGCCGGGGGCCGTCACGTGTTGGGCACCAGGATGTCGACGCGCTCGTCATCGCCCAGGAAGGCGCCGACATCGATGCGAGTCTTGACGCCACGGTCGATCAGGTAGGCGCGGACGACCAGCGCGCGCGCCAGTGAAATCTGGCGGCTCACGATGTCATCGCCGGTGGCGAAGGCGCGTACTTCGACCAGACGCGGTCGCTTGTCGGCGAGGTTCTTGCCGACGCCATCGAGCGCTGCCCGGGTCATGTCGGTGAGATCCGGCGACCGTCCGACGAACGGTATGGAGG
>Ga0137415_10007985_pt1 | contig 10489 bp, 9 predicted proteins | sample CZODoug3_1_1_16f_FD_183082 | JGI IMG/M metagenome (GOLD analysis project Ga0137415, IMG submission 183082) | Vadose zone soil fungal communities from Angelo Coast Range Reserve, California, USA - CZODoug3_1_1_16fungal (Hybrid Assembly) | ecosystem: Environmental > Terrestrial > Soil > Vadose... | reverse complement strand
GGAGGCGCCGCGCGGCAGAGCCGCGGGGCCCGGCGGTGTCGCGAGCGTATCGTTCGCCGCCACGACCTTGCGCCGCCACGGCTTCAGCGCCGCGATGGCGAGAACGGCGGCGAGAATGTTGGCCGCCGCCGCGATGATGAACACAAGGTCCCAACTGCCGGTCGCCTTCTGGATGGAACTCGCATAGGGAACCAGAAGCGCCGCGGTTCCTTTCGCCGTGTACAGGAGGCCGGCGTTGGTTGCGGCGAACTTGGATCCGAACGTGTCCGTGCAAGTCGACGGGAACAGACTATAAATCTCACCCCAGGCGAAGAACACGACGCCGCTCAGGAGGACGAACCAGACCGGATCAGCGCCGAGCTTGTAGAGCATGAATATGCCGATGCCTTCCAGCATGAACGCGATGAACATCGTATTCTCGCGCCCGATGTGATCTGAAACCCAGCCGAAGAATGGACGGGTTAGGCCGTTCAAAATGCGGTCGAGCGAAAGGGCAAAGGTCAGTGCCGGCAGGGTAATGCCGATAAGGCTGACCGGTATGTCCGCGACTGTTTTGATATTTCTTGCAGGAATGATCTATGCCCAGGACGTTGTAAAAGTGGCGCCAGACAGCCATACGGTTTTACTCGAAAATGATCAGGTTCGAGTGCTCAAAGTTGATATGAAACCCGGACAGAAAGTGCCCATGCACTCGCACCCGCACAATGTCATCTATTACCTAACCGACGGGATACTCCGGCTGACATCCGCTGACGGAAAGACCGAAGACCGCAGGGTCAAGGCGGGTACAGTAGTTTGGAGCGAGGCTTCCAAGCACGCTGCCGAGAATATTGGTCCTGCGGAGTTCCGCGAGGTTCAAATCGAGCTAAAGAAGGCGGGCAGATAGGCCCGTCAACGGGGCGCTAATTACCTTGCCGCTGAGTGCCGTCCAACAATGAGATGCAGCGGACGAAGCACGGCTCGAGTGGGGCTTCGCCGCTGATCTCAGTGTTCGGCGGACCCGTTGGTTCGAGGAGTGGCCATGCGAGACCCATCGCCGGTGGCGATCCTGTTGTTCGATTATGTCATCACCGCGCTCTGGGGGGTCTAGCAACCGCGAAGGCCGCGCGCAGCGAGGCAAGCCGAGCGAAGATCGAACCGGCGGAATTTCAGTCAGAATAGATCCGGAGAGTGGAATGCAGCCTTCACCCGTACGCGACCTGATCGTCGGCCTGTTCGTGGCTCTCGGGCTCGCCGCGATCGCCTATCTCTCGATCCAGGTGGGCGGAGTGAATTATGCCGGTCGCGGCGGCCTCGTGCTCCACGCGACCTTCGATCAGATCGGCGGCTTGAAGCCGCGCGCACCCGTGTCGGTGGCCGGGGTGAGGGTGGGGAAGGTGCGCGAGATCGGGCTCGACGATCGGCTGCGCGCGCGCGTGACGCTCGAAGTGGACAAGACTCTCGTGCTGCCGGTCGACTCGTCGGCGGCGATCCACACCGTGAATCGGCCCTCGCTCTGGTGCAGGTAGTACGCCTCGGTCCACGACAGCCGCGGCTGGAAGTGATAGACGAGCCGCCGCGCCTCGTGGAGTACGGCAGCATCACCAAGCTGACCCAGGGGAGCAATACGTTCTTGAACGAAGGCGGTGGGATGCGATTCATGTTCCCCTGCCTCTGAGACCTGGCCTCAACGGGAGGAAGATCGTGGAGACAAAGGAGCCGGCCGATCCCACTGATCCTCAGCCGTCCCGAAAGACCTACGAGACACCCCGCCTGATGAGCTATGGCAGCATCTCCAAGCTCACGCAGGGCAGCGCGACCGTGGGCAGCGACGGGGGCTCCGGAATGATGAACATGCAGTGTCTCTGAGCGCCCCATGAGTGGTCTCGCAGGTCTTCTCGCTCTCGACGGTGGGAGCGCCGAGACCCTCGTCCTTCAGCGGATGCTGGCCGCGCTCGCGCACCGCGGACGCGATGGACAGAACACATGGTCGTCGGGACCGATCGCCATGGGCCATCAGGCCTTCTGGACGACTCCCGAGGCGCAGGGCGAGGTCCAGCCGTGGCGCCATCCATCCCGCGAGGTGGTGGCGACCCTGGACGGCCGCATCGACAACCGTCGAGCGCTCCGAGATGCGCTCGTGGCCAGGGGCCTGGCCCCCCGCGCCGAGCACGACGCCGAGCTGGTCCTTCGCGCCTATGAATGCTGGGGCGAGGATTTCGCGCGCGAGCTCGTGGGGGATTTCGCGGTGGCGATCTGGGACGGGCCCGCGCGGCGGCTCGTGTGCGCCCGTGATCCGCTCGGGGTCAAGCCGCTCTACTACCATGCGGGCGGGCGTCATTTCCGGTGGAGCTCCGAGCCCCAGGCCATTTTCGGAGACCCTACCGTGCCGCGCCGGCCCCACGAGGGCATGGTCGCCGAGATGCTCTCAGGATACCTGGTCAGCACCGAGGAGACCCTCTGGCAGGGCCTCTTCCGGCTCCGGCCGGGCCACACGCTGACCGTGAGCCGAGAGGGGCTCCACCTGAGACGGTACTGGTCACCCGAGTCCGCGCCCGAGGTCCGCCATGCGAGCGACGCCGAGTACGCCGAGCATTTCCGGACCGTGCTCGAGGAGGCCGTCCGCTCGCGGCTTCGCGCGGTGGGTCCCGTGGGCGCGCATCTCTCGGGCGGGATCGACTCGTCCTCCGTGGCCGTCCTCGCCCAGCGGCTGTGGGAATCCGGAGCCGCCTCCCCGCGGATCGAAGCCTTCACCCAGAGCTATCCCGAGCTGGCGGATGACGAGCGCCCGTTTGCCGAGGAGACGGCCCGCCGGTGGGGGATCAAATGGCATGCCCTCCTGCCCGATCCCCCGGGCCCGGGGCACTACCAGGGACAGGCGCGCCGATATCTCGACTTCCCCGACTATCCGAACGGAACGGCCTGGAGCCTGGCCATGACACGGCTCGCCGCCAGCAACGGCTGCCGCGTCATGCTGACGGGAGTCTGGGGCAATGCGTTCCTCGAGGGCTCCGTCGAGCATCTGGCCGATCTCCTCCGGAGCTTTCGGCTCGCCGAGACCCTGCGGTGCGCGCGCGCCTGGGGACCGCTCCTGGGCGGCACGAGCCGGGCATCGGTCGTCTTCGATGGCGGCGTGCGTCCGCTCGTGCCCGCCCCGCTCCGTCGCGCCATTGGCTCCATCGTGCGCCGGCACATCATCCCCGGCTTCGTGCCGCCCGCCTTCGCCAGACGGGCCGCGCTGCGCGACCGGCTGCGCGCTCCCGAATGGGTCGCGCCCTACCCGACCTTCGCCCAGCGCGGCGTCTATCGCGCCGCCCTGAGCGCATGGAACATCCACGCCGGTGAGATCATGGAGCGTGGAGGGCTCCAGCATGGGATCGAGGAGCGCCACCCCTTCACCGACCGGAGGCTCGTCGAGCTGTGCCTGGCCCTTCCGGAGAGTCAGCGGTGGAGGGGGCGTACGCTCAAATGGGTCGAGCGCGAGGCGATGAGCGGGCTGTTGCCGGAGTCGGTCCGGATGAAGACCGAGCAGCCCGAGCTGTCGTTCCTCCACATGGACGCGCTGGCCGCCGGGGGAGGCGAGCGCGCCTTCGAGCGCCTCCGTCTCGCCGAGCAGGGCTGGGTCGACGCGCCGAGGGCGCGCGCGCTCTATCGACGGGCCGCCGCGCTCTACGCGCGACGCGACCCGCGCTATGCCGAGCTCGTGGGTCCGCTCTGGACCATTCACGGCCTCGAGCTCTGGCTCCAGGCCGCGATGGGAGAGCCCTCGCCGTGTCCCTGATCGTCGACGAGCACCGCCAGTATCTCGCCGACCCACACCGCCTGGCCGCCTTCGAGCGCGCCATCGCGGCCACGGTCAAGCCGGGAGATGTGGTCATCGACCTGGGCGCGGGCACCGGCATCCTGGGGCTCTTCGCGTGCCGAGCCGGCGCCGCGCGCGTCTACGCCATCGACGACGGCAGCATCATCGGGCTCGCCCGGGAGCTCTGCCGCGCCAACGGCTTCTCTGACCGCGTCGTGTTCGTCAAGGGGCTGTCGAGCCGCACCGCGCTTCCCGAGAAGGCCGACGTCGCCGTCTCCGACCAGATTGGCCGGTTCGGCTTCGAGGCCGGCGTCTGGGAATACTTCACCGACTTGCGCGCGCGGCTTCTCAAGCCCCACGCCTCGACGGTGCCCCGCCGCGTGGAGCTCTGGATGTCGGCGGTGGAAGCGCCCGCGCTCTTCGAGCAGGTCGAGTTCTGGAGCAAGAGTCCCGCGGGCTTCGACGTCTCGCCCGCCCGCGCCCTCGCGGTGAACACCGGCTATCCGGCGCGCCTCGACAAGGAGCAGCTCCTCGCCGAGCCCGCTCTCCTCGCCTCGCTCGATCTTGCCGAGCCCGAGCCCCCCTCCATCGGCGCCGCGGTCGAGCTCACCGTGGAACGCGCGGGCACGCTTCACGGGCTGGGCGGGTGGTTTCGCGCCGAGCTCGCGCCGGGGATCTACATGTCGAATGCGCCGGGCGACGCCTCCCGCATCGACCGCCGCAATGTCTTCCTTCCTCTCGAGCGGGCGACCCACGTAGCGCCGGGCGATCGGATCCGCATCCGCCTGCGCATCCTGCCGTCGGAGGTGATGCTGCGCTGGCACGTGACGATCGAGACCGCGGCGGGAGAGGGCAAGGCCGTCTTCTCCCACTCGACGGCGGCGGGCATGCTCCTGGCGCTCGAAGACCTCGCCCGGACGCGGCCGGACTACGTGCCCCAGCTCTCGCCCTGGGGCCTGGCCCGCCAGACGCTTCTGGGTCTGTGCGATGGCCGGCGGCCGCTCGCGGAGATCGAGTCGGAGCTCTACCGCCGGCATCCCGAGCTCTTCGCCTCCCCGGCGGCCGCCGCGGGCTTCGTCGCCGAGGTCGTCACGCGCTACGCCTGATGGCCATGCATCGCGTCTCGGGACTGCGCCTGGAGGCGGACATCCCGCTGCCCGAGCTGCCGCGCGCCTCCGCCGCGAGGGCGGACTGCCGGTTCCAGCTCCTGGCGCCGCGCCGGCGGGCGGCGGCGATGCCGCGCGCGTGGCTTCATCGCTGGCGGCGCGACGACGGCGGGGTGCTCGTCTCGCTGGGTCGGACCGGGCGCGACTACCTCGTGCGCTTCACGGGCTCAGCAGATTTCCTGATCTCCCGCGAGGCCAACCTCATACGGTGCCGGGCGCGGCCGGGAATCTCGCCCGCGACGGTCCGCCACCTGCTCCTCGATCAGGTCATTCCCATGGTCCTCGCTCATCGCGGGCGCCTCGCCCTCCACGCGAGCGCCGCGATCACGGGTGACGGCGCGCTCGCCTTCGCGGGCAAGGCGGGCTGGGGCAAGTCGACGATCTGCGCGAGCCTGGCCCACGCGGGTGGATCGCCCCTGGCCGACGACTGTCTGGTGATCGGCGGCCGGCGCGGGCGATTCTTCGCGGTACCCAGCTATCCCGGCCTGAGACTCTGGCCGGACACCGTCAAGGCCCTCGGCGGTCGAGTGCACACCGGCGAGCTCGTGGCGGACTACAGAGAGAAGCGCCGGATCACCCCGCGGCGAGCCGACGTCGGCCGGCGCTCGCCTGTTCCCCTCCGAGCCATCTACGTTCTCTCGCCTCCCCGGAGGCGACGCGTGATCAGCATTGCGCGGATCGCGCCTCGGGAGGCGGTGGGCCGTCTCCTCGCCCACACCCATCGGCTCGATCTCACCGACCGGAGCCGGCTCGTCGCCGAGCTGGATGCCTTGAGCCGCCTCGTGGCGGGCGTACCGGTCTTCGCTCTCACCTTCCCCCGCGACCTCCAGCGGCTCCCCGCCCTGCGCGCGGCGGTGCTGCGCCACGCCGGCGCCCTGCCCTAGCGCCATGCCGCTCTACTCGCACTCGCGCCTGAGCGTCTACGAGACGTGCCCGCGCCAGTACCGCTTCAGGTACGTGGATCGCATCAAGCTCCCCAGAGTAAAAACCGCTGAAATGTTCCGCGGCACCCAGGTCCACGCGGCCCTCGAGGCGCTCTACCGCCGGATGCAGCGCGGGCGCACGCCGTCGCTCGACGAGGTCCTCGACGGCTATCGCCGGACGTGGCAGGCGGAGTGGGCGCCCGAGATCCTGATCTCCGACCCGAGCATGACGCCCGACGACTTCCTCCGCCAGGGCGAGCAGGACCTCGTGACCTACGACGCGCACTACCGTCCCTTCGACGCCGATCGCACGGTGGAGGTCGAGTCACGGATCACGCTGTCGCTCGATCCGGCCCGGCGCATCTCGCTCCAGGGCTATGTCGATCGCCTGTCGATCGGCCGCGATGGCGTCTGGCGGATCCATGACTACAAGACGGGCCGCCGGCTCCCCGCCCAGCAGGCGCTCGACGAGGACAGGCAGCTCGCCCTCTACCAGATCGGCGTGCAGCGCCGCTACCCGCTGCTGACCGACCGCGTCGAGCTCGTCTGGCACTATCTCGCCTTCGACCAGGAGATGCGGTCCTCCCGCGCTCCCGAGGCGCTCCGCGAGCTCGAGCGGCGGACCCTTGCCCTGATCGACGTCATCCAGGCGGACACGACCTTCGAGACGCGCGTAGGCCACCACTGTCGAACCTGTACGTATCAGGCCATGTGCCCCGCCTGGAGCCATCAGTTCCGGCAGGCCGCGCTCCCCGAGCCTGAGCGTGTGCTGGAGCCCGGCGCGGTCCTCGTGGACAGGCTCGTCGAGCTCCGCCAGCGAAAGCGCGAGCTCGCGCGACAGATGGAACAGACCCAGGCCGACCTCTTCGAGTATTCGCGTCGGGAGGGAGTCGAGACCGTCTTCGGCGCGACCCACAAGGCCACGATCAGCGAGGAGGAGATCGTGGCCTTTCCGACGCCCGCGGACCCGAAACGCGGTCGAGCCGAGGAGGTGATCAGGGAGGCTGGTCGGTGGGACGAGGTCGTCATGCTCGATGTCCGAGCCGCGGTCCGCTTCTACGCGAGCGGGGTGTGGCCGGAGTACTTCCGACGCGCTCTGGCTCCATTTCTCAATAAAATCAAGAGGTTGAGAATAGGACTCCGGAAGCGGTAGCACCCCATCCCGCCCCTCCGTCCGTGAGGCCAAGATGCCGAATACATGGATGGAGCGATGGCCCCGGTACGCGAAACTGGTAGTCCGACGCGACCGAGACGAGGCTTTGAAGGGAGCCTGTGATGGACACACATCTTCCGAGCATCCTGTGCGTGGACGACGATCCGGCGGTGCTGGATCTGCTCAAGGAGTATTTCACCCTGCAGGGCTTCGTGGTCCTCACCGCCACCAATGGCGTCGAGGCCTTCCTGCAGGTCAAGCAGTGGATGCCTCGCGCCGTCGTCATGGATCTCTTCATGCCACGCCTGGGCGGCATCGGCGCTCTCGGGCGCATCAAGGCGCTCAACCCCGGCATCGCCGTCATCCTCGTGAGCGGCATGGGCAACGCGCTCGACCTCGTCACCGAAGCGGGTCTGTCGGTGGCGGGCGCCCTCGCCAAGCCCCTCGACCTCAACAAGCTCACGGAGACCCTCGCCCGGGTGGGGGTCATGGCGCCCCTGGCGCTCGCCGCGGGTAACGGCACCGGCCCCGCGCGCCCCGTCCGCGCCAAGGTGCTCGTCGTCGACGACGAGCTGGAGATGCGCAAGCTCGTGACGGAGCACCTGCAAGACAAGGGCTACGACGTCCTCGAGGCGGCCGACGGCGAAGAGGCCCTCGCGCGCCTGCCCGAGTATCAGCCGCACATGGTGCTGCTCGACCTCATGATGCAGGGCATCGGCGGCATGGAGACCCTGCGCCGCATCAAGGCGATGCAGCCCGAGATCTGCGTCATCATGGTCACGGCCATCGAGGAGATCGAGTCGGCGCAGACGGCCCTCGGCCTCGGCGCCTCCGACTACGTCACCAAGCCCTTCAGCCTGCAGTACCTCGACTCCGTTCTCGAGGTGCACCTGCTGATGGACAGGATCAACCCCGACTCGAAGTAGACGTCTCCAGCAGTCGCGCCGCGGCGTCCTCGCCCGAGCGGACGCAGTCGGCGATGCCGACGCCGCGATAGGCTCCGCCCGCCAGGGCCAGGCCGGGCAGCTCCCGCACACATCCCTCGATCGCCTCCACACGGGCCAGGTGTCCGATCTGGTATTGCGGCATGGCGCGCGGATAGCGGCCCACGCGCGTCCAGAGCGGCGGGACCTGGACTCCGAGCAGCTCGGCCAGCTCCCCCCGCGCCACCCGCACCAGCGTCTCGTCGTCTCCCTCGAGCACGCCCTCGTTCATGGCTCCGCCCAGGAAGACGCGCAGGAGCGCGCCGCCTTCGGGCGCGCGCCCCGGATACTTCACGCTCGAGAAGGTGCAGGCGATGACGGGCCGCCGCTCCGTCTGCGGAACCACGAAGCCGAAGCCATCGAGGGGATGCGGGATGTCGGCGCGTCGCCAAGCCAGCGTCACCGTGGCGGAGGACGCGTAGGGGATGCCCTCGAGGAGCAGGGCGAGCGACGGGTGCGTGTAGCGAAGCACGCGCGCCGTCTGGTGCGCCTCGCAGGCGAGGATCACGGCGTCCGCCTCGGCCGCGTGCCCCTCCGCGGTGGCGACGCGCCAGCGGCCGCCCTCGCGAGTCACCCCGGTCACCCGCTCCTTGAGACGCACCGCGCCCGGGGGGATCCGCGACTGGAGAACGCGGATCATCTCTTCCATGCCCTCGCCGAAGGTGACGAAGAGCGACCAGCGCGCGCCGCTCGCCTCGCGATTCTCCGCGGGCGCCCGGCGCGCCGCGCGCCAGAGGGCCAGGATGAGGCTCCGCTCCCGCCGCTCGAGCTCGAGGAACCTCGGCATGGTCGCGGCGAGCGAGAGCAGATCGGGATCCGCCGTGTAGATCCCGGCCACGAGCGGCTGGGCCACCCGCTCGAGGGCCTGACGGCCCAGCCGCCGCCTCACGAAGGCGCCCAGGCTCTCGTCGGGATCGAGGCCTCGCGGCAGCACGAGGTCGAGGGCCATGCGGAGCTTGCCCGGCCAGGAGAAGAGGCTGGAGCGGAGAAAGGGGCCGAAGCGCGTGGGGGCGAGGAGCTGGAAGCCCTCGGGCAGCGGATGCAGGCGGCCCCGGAAGACGACGAAGACGCGCCGGAAGCGATCGTCGGTGCGGACGAGCTTGTCCTCGACGCCGACCCGGCGACAGAGCTCGAGCGCCCAGGGCTTCTCGGAGAGAAACGAGTCGGCGCCGCATTCCACGAGGAAGCCGTCGCGCCGCTCCGTCTGGATGGTGCCGCCCAGCCGGTCGGAGGCTTCGAAGAGGCTCAGCTCGAGATCGAGCCCGCGCTCGCGCGCAAGCTCGCAGGCGCGATGGGCCGCGGCCAGCCCCGCGATGCCCCCGCCGACGATCGCAAGCTTCACGCGGGGGCGATCTTCATGCCGGGCCCTGCCCGACGAGGTCGGCCAGCATGGCGATGAAGAGGGGATGATCATTGGCGGCGGCGGCGCGGTGGAGTCGAAGGCCGAGCTGGTCGGCGACCTCGCGCGCCTCGACGTCGAGATCGTAGAGGATCTCAACGTGATCGCACACGAAGCCGATAGGGGCAACGACCACGTCGCTGACGCCCTTGCCCTCGATCCCCCGCAGCACGTCACAGACGTCGGGCTCGAGCCACGGCTCGCGCGGGGAGCCGCTCCGGCTCTGATAGGCGACCTGCCAGCGCTCGTGGCCGAGTCGCGCGGCGATCGCGCGCGAGGCGCCCTCGAGCTGGCCCGCATAGGGCGATTCCTTCGCCATGGCCGTGGGCACGCTGTGAGCGGTAAAGATCAGGAGGGCGTCGCCGCGCGCCTCCAGGGGAACCTGGCCCAGGGCAGCGCTCACGCGCCCCGTCATCGCGTCGAGGAAGCGCGGGTGATCCCACCACCCAGGCGCGAAGGCCACCTCGGGAGCGCCGGCGCCGATCCTCGCGCGCGCCTCATCCACGTCCCGCATGTAGCGCGTCCACGAGGCCTCGGTCTGGAAGGAGGAGAGAATGATGCCGAGGGCGCGACGATGGCCGGCCTCCCGCATCCCCGCCAAGGTCTCTCGGAGGAAGGGCTGCCAGTTCCTCATCCCGATGTAGACGGGAAGCGCCAGGCCCTCGCGCGCGAGGGCCTGGCGGAGCCCCTCGGCCTGACGCAGCGTCAGCTCGGTCAGGGGCGATCGCCCGCCGATCAGCTCGTAGTGATGGGCGACGGCTTCGAGGCGCTCGGGCGGGATGCGGGAAGGATCGATGTTGGCTTTCATCAGGGCCTGATCGATCATTCCTTCTTCGTGCTCGGCGATGGCGTAGAGGCTGATGAACGGGACGAAGAGTACGCGATCGTTGGCGGTGTGAGTCGGTTTGAGAATGCCGACGATATTATAGGCTTCATCCTCGGGTAGGGGACGGCCAATCTGCTTACTTAAGCGGTTCCAGGCCCTTAAACAGATCTCCAACTCACGTCCATAATTTTGCTGCACGCAGGTCCGAATCTTTTCCTGAATCGTTCTTGCTGCATCGTTTCCTAACTCCAGGACACA
>Ga0137415_10007984_pt1 | contig 10489 bp, 9 predicted proteins | sample CZODoug3_1_1_16f_FD_183082 | JGI IMG/M metagenome (GOLD analysis project Ga0137415, IMG submission 183082) | Vadose zone soil fungal communities from Angelo Coast Range Reserve, California, USA - CZODoug3_1_1_16fungal (Hybrid Assembly) | ecosystem: Environmental > Terrestrial > Soil > Vadose... | reverse complement strand
GGCTGATGTCGGCCTACGCGGCCGGCAACGTGACGCTCGCCAACGCGGTCGGCACCGGCATCGCCGACGACAAGGCGGTCTACAGCTACATGCCGGAGATCGTGAAATTCTTTCTCGGCGAGGAGCCCATCCTGAAGAACGTGCCGACCTGGCGCTGCCGCGAGGAGGAGCATCTCTCCTATGTGCTCGACCACCTCGACGAGCTGGTGGTGAAGGAGGTGCACGGCTCGGGCGGCTACGGCATGCTGATCGGGCCGAAGGCCGACAAGGCGACGCTCGCGACGTTCCGCGCCAAGCTCAAGACCGACCCGAAGAATTTCATCGCCCAGCCGACGCTGGCGCTGTCGACCTGCCCGACCTGCGTGGAGGAAGGGGTGGCGCCGCGCCATGTCGACCTGCGCCCATTCGTGCTCGCCGGGCGCGACCGCATCCGCATCGTGCCCGGCGGGCTGACCCGCGTCGCCCTCAAGCGCGGCTCGCTGGTGGTCAATTCCAGCCAGGGCGGCGGCACGAAAGATACCTGGGTGCTGGATTCATGAGGGGCGGACTCTCCACGGTCACTCTCGTCACCTCCCCCTGGAGGGGGGAGGTCGGTCCGAGCCGCAGGCTCGGACCGGGTGGGGGTGATCTTCGCGGCGACGCAGCCACCCCACCCCGCCGCGCTACGCGCGACGACCCTCCCCCTTCAGGGGAGGGTGAGTAGCGCCATGCTTTCGCGCACCGCCGACAACCTTTACTGGCTGGCCCGCTACGTCGAGCGCGCCGAATTCGTCGCGCGCATCCTGGAGGCGACGCAGCGGCTGACCGCGATGCCGCTGAGCTATATCGGCGGCACCAACGAATGGGAATCGGCGGTCGCGACCGCGGGCAGCGCGAAGGCTTTTGCCGCGCATTATTCCGAGGCCAATGAGGAGACGGCGATCGACTTCCTGGCCTTCTCGACCGCCAACCCGTCCTCGATCCGCAACTGCTTCGAGATGGCGCGCGCCAATGCGCGCTCGGTGCGCACTGCGCTCACCGCCGAAATGTGGGACGTGATCAACGGCGGCTGGCTCGAGCTCAAGCGCTTCGGCAACGGGCCGCCCTCGCGCGAGGAATTCTTGCGCTTTTTGCGCTGGGTCCAGGAGACATCGCTGCGGTTCGACGGCTCGGCCTACCGCACCATGCTGCGCAACGACGCCTACTGGTTCACCCGCCTCGGCGTCTTCCTCGAGCGCGCCGACAACACCGCGCGCATCCTCGACGTGAAGTATCACATGCTGCTGCCGGCCGACGAGCCGGTTGGCGGATCGCTCGACTATTTCCAGTGGGCCGCGATCCTGCGCACCGTCTCGGCGCTCACCGCCTATCACTGGGTCTACCGCCAGAACCTCAAGCCCTGGCTGGTCGCCGACCTGCTCATCCTCAACGAGCAGATGCCGCGCTCGCTCGCGAGCTGCTACCACAACCTGGTGCAATTCTTCGACGCCATGGCCAACGCCTATGGGCGCCAGGGACCGGCGCAGCGCAAGGCGCGCGCGGTGCGCACCCGCCTGCAGAACAGCCGCATGGACGAGATCTTCCAGCGCGGGCTGCACGAATTCATCGGAGAATTCATCGCCGACAACAATCAGCTCGGGGCCGCCGTCAGCGAGCAATATCTCATGTGAGCCAGTGCGCCGCGCCTTGATCCGTCATGCCCGGCGTTGCGCCGGGCACGACGATCGGGGCGGGTGGACCGTGCCCCAATGACGCGCCATGATGGGCCCCGATGCGCATCCGAGTCTCGCACGAAACGACCTACCGCTACGAGCAGCCGCCGAAAGGCGTGATCCAGACGCTGCGGATGACGCCGCGCAATCACGACGGCCAATACGTGGTCAATTGGCGCATCGACATCTCGGCGGACTGCCGGCTCGACGCACAGGAGGATGCCTTCGGCAACCTCACCCATACCTTCAACGCGGACGGGCCCCTGGAGACGCTGCGCCTGACGGTGGACGGCGAGGTCGAGACCCAGGATACCCACGGGCTGGTGTGCGGGACGGTCGAGCATTTCCCGCCCAGCCTGTTCCTGCGCACGACGTCGCTCACCGCGCCGGACGCCGCCATTGTGGCCTTTGCCGAGGACGTGCGGGGGAGCGGCGGCAGCGAGGCGCTCGGGCTTCTGCACACCCTGCTGGCCCGCGTCCATGGCGACATCGCGTTCGACGTCGATCCGACCCGCTCGACCACCACCGCGGCGGAAGCCTTCGCGCTCAAGCGCGGCGTGTGCCAGGACCTGACCCATATCTTCATCGCGGCCGCGCGCGAGCTCGGGTTTCCGGCGCGCTACGTCGGCGGCTATTTCCATCGCAACGACGGGGTGACCCGGCAGCAGGCCGGCCACGCCTGGGCGGAAGCCTTCATTCCGAGCTTCGGCTGGGTCGCGTTCGATCCCGCCAACGGGATCTGCGCGACCGACGCCCATGTGCGCGTCGCCGTGGGCCTCGACTATCTGGGCGCGGCGCCGGTGCGCGGCACCCGCTATGGCGGGGGCGTCGAGACTTTGGCGGTGAGCGTGGTGATCGACCAGGCGCAGCGGCAGATGCAGAACTGAGGCGAATGGCGGGTAGCGAATCGAAGCCCCATTCGCTATTCGCCATTCGCTCGCGTAGCTATAAGCTCGATCCCGGGAAGCAGAACTCGCGCCATGACCTATTGCTGTGGAATCCTCGTTCGCGACGGCGTCGTCATGGTCGCCGACACGCGCACCAATGCGGGGCTCGACAATATCTCGGTCTTCCGCAAGCTGCACACCTTCGCGGTCCCGGGCGAGCGGATCTTTGCGATCGCCTCCTCCGGCAACCTCTCGCTCACCCAATCGGTGCTCAGCACCCTGCACGAGGGCTTCGAGAATACCGAGACCGGCGAGCGCGAAACCCTGCTCAACGCGCCGACCATGTTCCAGGCGGCGCAGCGCATCGGGCGCGCCATCCGGGCCGTGCACGGGACCGACGAGGTCGCGCTGCAGGCCGCCGACGTCAGGTTCGATCTGTCGTTTCTGTTCGGCGGCCAGATCAGGGGCGAGCGGCCGCGGCTCTTCATGATCTATTCGGCCGGCAATTTCATCGAATGCACCATCGACACGCCCTATTTGCAGGTCGGCGAGCACAAATACGGCAAGCCGGTGCTCGATCGCGCGATCACCTTCGAGACCGATCTCTATGACGCGCTCAAGATCGGCCTGATCTCGGTCGACTCCACCATGCGCTCGAACCTCAGCGTCGGCATGCCGCTCGACCTCTTGGTGGTTCGGCGCGACACCTGCACGGCGGAGCTCGCCTACCGGATCGAGCCGGGCGAGCCCTATTTCCAGGACCTGCGCCAGCGCTGGTCGGCCGCGCTGCGCGCCGCGCATCTCGCGATCCCGCGCCCGCCTTACGTCAATCCGACGTGAACCCGATCGTCGGCGCGTGCGCGATCCATTCACGCAAAATTAGGCTTAAGGTCGCGGCCTCTCGCAACAGCCCGTCCTTCGCGACGCCTCGCCTGTCCGGAGGCGGTTTTGGCGCGCGCCGCTCGCCTCCGCGGTTCCATTTCACCGCAAGTTAACCCCAACCCGCGGCAACGCGGCGGCACGCGCCATTTCGCCAGTTCCAAAACATCGATTCCTAAGTATTTCCACGTAGTTTGGCCCCAACGCACAAGAAGTTTGGGGGGTCGGTTGAGCGCGGGAGCACCAGCACGGCCGCGATCGAATATCTGGGACCGGGCGCGCCTGAAGCTGGTCGCGCTGGTCGGCGCGATCGTGGCTGCGGCCATCGTCTCGGTCATCGTCGCGGTCGTCACGTCGGCGCAGCGCGCGGATTCGCTCGCCATCGCGCATGAGCGCGGGCGGCTCACCCGCATGATCGCCTATCGGGGCGACCAGATCCTGCACGAGCTCGGCAGCGTCGTGACCTCGCCGCAGGCGATCCGCAGCATGCGCGGGGCGTTCGACCGCGAGTGGGTCGAGCGCCGGATCGGGCAATGGCTCACGCTCTATTTCGGGCACGATCTCACCTTCGTGGTCGACTCCTCCGATCGCGTCGCCTACGCGCATTTCGGCCGCGACAATATCGACCGCGCCTGGTTCAACATCATCCGCGCCGAGCTCGTGCCCCTGATCGACCACCTGCGCGGACGCACCGCCGGCGAGCCCGGCCAACCGGGCGGGCCCGTCGCCAAGCAGATCCGGCGCGTGCAGGCGCTGATCGGCCGGCCGGCGATCGTCGCCGCCGTCATCGTGGCCCCATCCGTTCCGCCCGTCGCCGCGGCCGACGACCTCACCGCGCCGCTGGCGATCAGCATCAAATTCATCGACGAAGGCGTTCTCGCCGACATCGGGGCGCAGCTCGACCTCGGCGATCTGCGCAAGATGGCCGACGAGTCGCTGCCCGCCGGCGACTCCGACTTCGCGCTCGCCGACCAGAATGGCCGCATCATCGCGACGCTGGCCTGGACGCCGAAGCGCCTCGGCCGCGAGATCGTGGAGAGCGTCATTCCTTTCATCGTGGTCGCGCTCGCGGGCTTCGTCGTGCTGGTGGCTTTCGTCATGCGCTACATGCGCCGCACCGCCGCCACCATCGCGGCCGGCGAAAGCCGGCTGCGCCATCTCGCGTTGCACGACCCGCTGAGCGGACTGCCCAACCGCGCCAGCTTCTCGGAGCGCCTCGAGACGCTGATCGAGCGCGTGCGGCTCGGCAGCCCGCCGGCGGCCGCCTTCTATCTCGACCTCGATCATTTCAAGGAGGTCAACGACACGCTCGGCCATCCGGCCGGCGACGAGCTTCTGCGCAACGTGGCGGAGCGGCTCAGCCGCACGATGCGCAGCGACGACCTGGTGGCCCGCCTCGGCGGCGACGAATTCGCGCTGCTCACCGCGACGGCGACGGATCGCGAGACCGTCCAGGCGATCGCGATGCGCATCATCAACGCGTTGTGCTCGCCCTATTCGATCAACGGCCATACCATCGTGATCGGGGTGAGCGTCGGCATCGCGATGATCGACGAGAATATCGGCGCGGCGGCCGACATCATGCGCTACGCCGACATGGCGCTCTATCGCGCCAAGAACGAGGGCCGCAACCGCGCCTGCATCTACGACAGCGTCATGGACGCCGACCTGCAGCAGCGCAAGCAGCTCGAGATCGATCTGCGCATCGCGATCGACGACGATCAGCTCGAGATCGTCTACCAGCCGGTCGTCGACGCCAATGGCGAGGCGATGGTCGGGGTCGAGGCGCTGGCGCGCTGGCGCCATCCGGTGCGCGGGCCGCTGCCGCCGAGCGTGTTCATCCCGGTCGCCGAGCATTGCGGCCTGATCACGGCGCTCGGCGAATGGGCGTTGCGCCGCGCCTGCCTGGCGGCCAAGAGCTGGCCGGGCCTCACGGTCGCCGTCAACGTGTCGCCGTTGCAGTTCCGGCGCGCCGATTTCGTCGAGACGGTCGAGCGCATCCTCAAGAGCACGGGCTGCGATCCGTCCTGCATCGAGCTCGAGGTCACCGAGAGCACCTTCCTGGGCGCGGTCGACAAGGCCGAGCACGCGATGCTGGGGCTGAAGGCGCTCGGCGTGCGACTCGCGCTCGACGACTTCGGCACCGGCTATTCGAGCTTGCTGTATCTGCGCCGCTTCCCGTTCGACAAGCTCAAGATCGACCACAGCTTCGTGCATTCGATCGAGACGGCGCCCGACGCCGCCGCGATCATCCACGCGGTCGTGAGCCTCAGCCGCGGCCTCAACATGACGGTGACGGCGGAAGGCGTCGAGACCATCGAGCAGCAGCTGTTCCTGCGCGCCGCCGGCGTGCACGCGATGCAGGGCTTCCGCTTCGGACGGCCGATGCAGGCCTCCGACATCACCCGGCGGCTGGCCGAGCAGGGCCTGCGTTCCGTCACGCATGACGAGATGCTGGCGGTCTCCGCCGGCTGACGCGTGACGGGCTCCGGCCGAAGCCGGAAGCGATTCCCATCACACTTTGTCGTTGCGGCCGGGGGGCGACTTCCGCCACCATGCGGCCGACATTTCGTCCTCGCAGGCAGGCGCATGACAGGCGCCGCCCGACCTATCAGGGAGTGGAATCATGAGCGGGCAAAAGATCGCGATCGTCACGGGCGCCGGAACCGGGGTCGGCCGGGCGGCCGCGCTGGCGCTGATGAAAGCCGGCTATGCGGTCGTGCTCACCGGGCGGCGCAAGGAGATGCTGGACGCGGTCGCCAAGGAAGGCGCGGCGGCGGGAGGCAAGACCCTTGTGGTCCCCACCGACATCGCCGACCCCGCCGCCATCAAGGCGCTGTTCGCCAAGACCAGGGAGGCCTTCGGCCGGCTCGACGTGCTGTTCAACAATGCCGGCATCGGGGCGCCCGCCATGCCGCTCGAGGATCTGCCCTTCGAGAAATGGAAGGCGGTCGTCGACACCAACCTGACCGGGCCGTTCCTGTGCACCCAGGAAGCCTTCCGCATCATGAAAAACCAGACGCCGCGCGGCGGGCGCATCATCAACAATGGCTCGATCTCGGCGCACACGCCGCGCCCGCAGTCGGTCGCCTATACGTCGACCAAGCATGCCATCACGGGCCTCACCAAGCAGACCGCGCTCGACGGCCGGCCGTTCGACATCTGCTGCGGCCAGATCGACATCGGCAATGCGGCGACGCCGCTGACCGAGCGCATGGTGAAGGGCGCCGGCGTGATGCAGCCGGACGGCAGCATGAAGGTGGAGGCGCGCATGGAGGCCGACCATGTCGGCAACGCCATCGTCTACATGGCGGGACTGCCGCTCGACACCAACGTGCTGTTCATGACCGTGATGGCGAACCAGATGCCGTTCGTGGGCCGGGGATGAGGCGGAGCGCGGCGAATAGCGAACGGCGAATGGGGAGTAGCGGATGAAGGTCGGTGAGAAAATTCGCTATTCGCCGTTCGCTATTCGCCTTATCGCGGCCGCCGCCCTCGCGGCCGACTTGATCGGCGCCGTGCCCCCCGCATCGGCGCAGCCATACCCGAGCCGGACCGTGTCGCTGGTGGTCGGCTACGCGCCCGGCGGCACCGGCGATTTCGTCGCGCGCCTGCTCGCGGTGCGGCTGGCGGCCGTCTTCGGCCAGTCGGTCGTGGTGGAAAACCGGGCCGGGGCGAGCGGCGCGATCGCGGCGCAAAGCGTCGCGACATCCATCCCCGACGGCCATACGCTGCTGGTCGGCCAGACGCCCGAGATCGCCATCAACCCGCATTGGCTCAAGGGCATGGGCTTCGACGTCGAGAAGGATCTCCAGCCGATCGCGCTGACCGGCGTGGTGCCGCTGGTGCTCGTGGTGCCGGCGAAGGCCCCTTATGGGACGCTCGCCGGCCTGGTGGCGGCGTCGCGCACGGCCCCCAAGGGACTGCTGTTCGCCTCCGCCGGCACCGGAACGCCCGGCCACTTCGCCGGGGAGGTGCTGCGGCTCAAGACCGGCGGCAACATGACCCATGTGCCCTACAAGGGCGCCGGTCCCGCCCTCAACGACCTGCTGGGCAGCCATGTCGATCTTTATTTTCCCGGCTTTCCCGCCGCCGCGCCGCACGTCAAGGCCGGCACCCTGAAGCAGCTGGCGGTGTCGTCGGCCAGGCGCTCGGCGGTCGCCCCCGAGATGCCGACGGTTTCCGAAGTGACCGGCATCAAGGATTTCGATTTCACGCTGTGGGTCGGAATCTTCGCGCCGCGACAGACCCCGAAGGCGGTGGTGGCGCGGCTCAACCGCGCGATCAACGGCATCCTGGCGCAGCCCGATTTCAAGGAAAAGATGTACGAGGCCGGCGCCGACGCGATCCCGATGTCGGTCGATGAATTCACCGCCTTCATGCGCGCCGAGAGCGACAAATACCTGGCGATCATCCGGGAGACCGGGATCAAGCCGGAGTAGCTCTGCCTCGTCATGCTCCGCGCATGCGGAGCATCCAGCGCGCCGTATCGACGCGGTGGAGGCGTTGCGCCTATCGGAAACCGCGGTGATGACTGGATTGCCCGCTTTCGCGGGCAATGACGACAGGAATCTACGAAATCTTCGTCACCGTCACCTTCGTCCCCGCCTTCACCGGCGCGAGCATGCGCACGTCGCCGAGCGCCTTGGCGAAAATGTTGCACGGGCTCGCGAGCCGCGTCTCGCCGCCATGGGAAATCGGGGTGCGCCCGAACCCGATGGCGATCGCCGGTCCCTCGGGCCAGTACGCGATCTCGCCCGGCGTCACAACCGCACGCGCCCCGCTCTCGCGCGCCGCCTCGACCGGCGCGTCGAAATAGACCTCCTCGCCCCAGGTCAGCGCCGACGCGGTGATCGGCAAGGCCGCCGCGATCGCTTTTGCGGTCGGCGTGTCGAAAAGTTCGGCATCGAGCGTGAGCGTGCCGAAAGCAAAGCGGATGCGTGCCACTATCCCAGCTCCACCGTCTCGAAGTCCGCCGGCAGGATGACCTCGAGAACCTCGCAATCGCCGGAATAGTCCAGCACCACATGCTCGACGCGCGGCGGCTGGACCCAGGCGCTGCCGGCGCGCATCAGGATCTCGCCCTGGCCGTCGATCTCGGTCTTGATCCAGCCTTTGAGCACGTAGACCATCTGGAAATCGACGGCGTGATAATGGCGCTTGGAGACCTCCTTGGGGTCGCAGGGCGGCACGAAACGGATGACATGCGCCCGCACCATGCCGCGGGTCGCCTTGGCGATGCCGAGGTCGCGATATTGGGCATAAGCCCGCAACCCGGTCTCGAAATCCTCCTCGCGGTGATGGCTGACCACGAAGCGCTGCTTGGGCCGTCCGGCGGACGTCGGGCGCGCGTTGCGCCGGGGCGCGCGCTTGCGCGTGGCGGACGGGCGCGCGCGCGCCTTTGCTTTTTTCTTCGCCTCGGCCATGGCTGATCCTCCCGCGGCTCGTTCGTCAGGCCGATCCGAAGGCTAGCGCGTTTTCGGACGAAAGCCAGTCCCGGTCTTGACCCTCCGGCGACGCCGGACCACCATGCGGGCGCGCAAAAATGCGCGCGTGTCCGCCCTGCTCCATCCATCGATCCCACGGAGGCATCCATGAAACGCGTTGTCGGCACGGCGCTGGCCGTTGCCATCGGGTGGGGAGTCGCGGACGCGACGGCGCAGTCCAAAAATCCGGTCGACGCCTATCTGGAGACCGCGAAGGCGGCGGCGGGCTTCGATTTCACCGGCACCCTGGTGCGGGTGTGCGTGGCGCCGCAGACCGCCCCGGGCGCCGACGTGGCGCCCGGCCCGGCGCCCGACCGGGCGACCTGGGCCACCGACCCCGCAAAGGTGTTCGACAATCTGTATTTCGTCGGCACCAAGGTTCATTCGGCCTGGGCCCTGACTACGAGCGAAGGGATCATCCTGATCGATACGCTCTACCAGTATGCCTCGGACGACGCCATCGTCGGCGGCCTGAAGAAGCTCGGCCTCGATCCGGGAACCGTCAAATATGTCATCGTCAGCCATGCCCATGGCGATCACGTCGGCGGCGCCAAGCTGATGCAGGATCGTTTCGGCGCGCGGCTGATCATGGGCGGTCCCGATTGGGACATGATCGACAAGTCGGTCAATCAGTATCCCAACGGCAAGCCGAAGCGCGATATCGTGGCGACCGATGGCCAGAAAGTCACGCTCGGCGACACCACGGTGACGATCATTCTCACGCCCGGCCACACGCCCGGAACGCTGTCCCTGATCTTCGAGGCAAAGGACAACGGCAAGCCGCTGACGGTGGCCTATTCGGGCGGCACGGCCTTCAACTTTCCCAATGACGTGCCGCATTTCGACACCTACATCGAGTCGCAGCGCAAGATGGCGGCGGCCGCCGCCGGCGCAAACGCCACCGCCCTGATGTCGAACCATTCCGAGTTCGACAATGCGGTCACCAAGATCAAGACGATTGCCGCGCGCAAAGCCGGCGAGCCGCATCCCTTCGACATCGGCCGCGACGCGGTGGCGCGCTATTTCAAGGTGACCGAGACCTGCGCCCAGCTGGCGCGATTCAAGCTGCAGGCGCCGAAGGGCTGATGCAGGCGCGCGTCGGCTCGCGGCAATCGGCCTGTTTCGTGGTTGCGCCCGATCGGCTGCCCGCCCTATGAGATCACGCATGATACCTCGCTTGGTGTGTGTCGCGATCCTGATCGGCGCCGTGACGACGGCCGGCGCCCAGACGCTCGTCCCGTGGCGTCACGGCACGGTCGCGCCAAAGGGCGATGCCGGCTTTTTCTACATGGCGGCCGAAGGCGGCTTCGCGAAGCAGCAGGGCCTCGATCTCAAGATGCTCGCCTTCCAGAACGACACGCTGATGCTCAAGGCGCTGGTCGCGGGCGAGCTCGACACCTTCGAGGGCAGCCCGATCAGCCCGATGATCGCCGGCGCCAAGGGCGCGGACGTCAAGATCCTCGGCTGCTCGTGGATCAAGCTGACCTACTCCTTTTTCTCGCGCCCCGAGATCGGCTCGCTCGCCGACCTCAAGGGCCGCACCATC
>Ga0137415_10007983_pt1 | contig 10489 bp, 8 predicted proteins | sample CZODoug3_1_1_16f_FD_183082 | JGI IMG/M metagenome (GOLD analysis project Ga0137415, IMG submission 183082) | Vadose zone soil fungal communities from Angelo Coast Range Reserve, California, USA - CZODoug3_1_1_16fungal (Hybrid Assembly) | ecosystem: Environmental > Terrestrial > Soil > Vadose... | reverse complement strand
AGTCTCCTCAAGGCCCCTATCAATGGCCTCCAGAATTTCTCGCGCCGTCATCTCGCCAATCGAGCGGGCCGATTGTCCCGGCGGTGGAGGCCCGGCCGCGCGTTCGGGCTTGTGCTCGGCTGCTCGGCGTGCCGATTCCTCCAGACCTTTGCGGATGGCATCCAAAATTTCTCTCGACGACATTTCCTTCACGGCTTCGCGCCTTTGATCAACGCCCGCGGCGTGCGTCATGTATCACAAGAGAATCCCCCGGCGTTCGTTCCGCGATCAGCGCCCGTCCCTCGTCCGAATTATCGTAGATGAGTGCCAAATCTGCCAGTGGAAGATAAAGATCACGGGCCGGCCTCGCCAACATGCGAGAGCATGGTAATTCGGCGGTATTGGTCGTTTCGAGGGCAAAGCTTCGCCGATCCTGAACGAGATTCCGTATTCTTTCGATCATCAAGCGACCCGCAGCGAGCGCCGCTCCCTCGGGATTGAAGGGCGACAACCCACGTGCAATTTCGTCCGCGTTAACGAACTCTCGAATATCGAGTTGCTGCGGCAAGACCACTTGGGCGGCCGTCGTCTTGCCGGCGCCGTTAGGTCCGCCGATGATCACAATATTCTCCACTTGATCTTGACGTCCTTCTTCTTGTCTGCCCGCAGCTGCATTCGATGCCAAAGGATATGCATCAAAGCAAGGTGGCTTTGAAAGGGGGCGACCGGCAGACGTTTCGGTGTGCCGACCTCGCTCAGCCGGAGGGGCTTGCAAAGCTGTGGATGACCCACCACGCATCAGGTAAAATCCATCCAATGCGGCGAGCCGGAAAAAGCCGCCAAACCAGGGGAAACGTCTCATGCGCCAATGGCGAATTGTTCTGTTGCTCGCTGGAAGTCTCGCGGCGTCGGGGCTCACGATTACGTCGCTCGCAGCCGGGGACCGGACGCAAGCGCGGTCCATGGTGATCTCGCAATACGGAATCGTGGCGGCGGAACAACCGATCGCTGCCCGCGCGGGGACTGCGGTTCTGGAGAGTGGCGGCAACGCCATCGATGCGGCAGTTGCGGCGAACGCCGCCATGGGCCTCGTAGCCCCGATGATGGATGGGATCGGCGGCGATCTGTTCGCCATGGTGTATGAGGCGAAGACGAACAAGGTCTATGGCCTCAATGCCTCTGGGTGGGCCCCCAAGGGGCTGACACCGGAATTCTTACACAGCAAGGGCGAGCAATGGATGCCGTCGAGGGGAATCCATTCGGTGACGGTTCCGGGCGCGGTCGCGGGCTGGGATGCGCTGATCTCGCGGTTCGGCAAAAAGTCGTTCGCCGAGGTACTGGCGCCGACCATTGCGTATGCGAAAGCGGGCTTTCCGGTCACCGAGATTTTCGGCGACGATTGGGCCGCGACCGCCGGCTATTTAGGCCGCAATCGCGAGGCCGCCCGGGTCTATTTGCCGGACTTCCGCGCCCCCGCGGTCGGCGAGATATTCCGCAATCCCGACCTTGCACGTGCGCTCACGGAAATCGCCAAAGGCGGACGGGACGCCTTCTACAAGGGGACCCTTGCAAAACTCATTCTCGATACCTCGACGAAGTTCGGCGGCACCATGGCGGCGGACGACCTTGCGGACTTCACGGCCGAGTGGGTCGATCCGATTTCGACTGACTACCGCGGCTGGACCGTCTACGAGATGCCGCCCAACGAGCAGGGCATCGCCGCCCTGATGATGCTCAACATCGTAAGCGGCTTTCCGCTCGGCGAATGGGGGCACAACTCCGTCGCCACGTTGCACGCGATGATCGAGGCGAAGAAGCTCGCGTACGCGGACATGATCACCTATGTGGGCGATCCGCGTTTTGCCGAAGTGCCGACCAAGGGCATGATCTCGCCCGGCTACGGACGCAGCCGCGCTGCGCTGATCGATCCCGCCAAGGCGAATTGCGACGTCGGCCCTGGCACGCCGCCCTACGCGGGCTCAGACACGACCTATCTGTCGACGGTCGACCGCGACGGCAACATGGTATCGCTCATTCAGAGCAATTTTTCGCTCTGGGGTTCCGGCATCACGGTGGAGGGCGGCGGCTTCGTGCTGCATAATCGCGGTGCGCTGTTCACGCTCGACCCCAAGCATCCCAACGTGCTGGCGCCGCGCAAGCGGCCGCTGCACACCATCATTCCGGCCCTGATGGCGAAGGGCGACGTGCGCATCGCGTTCGGCATCATGGGCGGCTTCAACCAGGCCCAGGCGCACGCGCAATTCGTGTCGAACGTGGTCGACCACGGCATGAACATCCAGGCCGCCATGGAGGCCGCGCGCTTTTCCAAAGCGAGCTTTGCGGGGTGCGATGTCTATGTCGAGGCGCGCATGCCCGACGCGGTTTTCGAGGGACTCGCCAAGCTCGGCCATCAGCTGCAGGTGCTCGGCGATTTCTCGGAAGGCGTGGGCGGCGGCCAGGCCGTGATGCGGGACTACAAGGCAGGGGTGAACTACGGCGCGTCTGACCCGCGCAAGGACGGGCAGGCGATCGCCGAGATGCCGGCGATGCCGTGAGGTTTTGAAAGCCGCAACGGGACAGGCCACTCGGCTTGCTCCCGTTGCGGCGATGGTATTGTTGCGAAAGGGTCCTCTGTGCTTCCTGCTACGCTGGAAGTACCGCAACGATCCTCGACGTCAGCGGGTCGACGACCACCATTTCGTTGCGATAGATGAAGGCCTGGTGCCGGCGGAACCGCGGGTAAATACGCACGACCTCTTCCGGAATGGCGGCGAGCCGCACACTTCTTGGGATCACGGCGTTAATGCGAACATCGGCGAGGTTCGACACCCGCGGGATATCTCGGCGGGCCGACAAGATTTCACGCAGGCGCGCGCGTTGCTCCGCATTCAAGCCGGCACCGGCATTTCTCTCGCTGGCACGGGCGTTAACCAGTCCCGGCTCCGCCTGCCCAAAGGACTGGCGCAGGCGCGATCCCAACTGGCCCTGTGTTTGCTCGGCGGCCTTCGTTCCTTGGCCGGTCGTTGCCCGACCACGCTCGGCGGTCACCGCGAGACCGCGCTCGCCAGCAATTGCCCGACCACGCTCGCCAGCGATCGCCCGGCGATGCTCGGCGGTCGTTGCCAGACCACGCTCGCCCGTGATCGCCCGACCACGCTCAGCGGCCATTGCCTGACCGCGTTGCATTGCCTGACTGCGTTGCAAACTTCGCGAGTGCTGGACCTTCGAACCGCGCTCCCCGGACGTCTCGCTGCGACGCATGGGATTTTCGGCGGCTCGCGGGTTGGAGCCCTCGGTTTCAGAGCCGCGGGCGCTGCCCTGGCCCAGGGTGGTGTCTTCAAGCGTGGAACTGCCGCCTTGCAAGGAGCCGGCGCCTTCCTGCCCAATCGCCAAGCTCGTGCCACCCATAAGAACAGCCACGGTTGAAACGGTGATCAACTTGATCGCTCGCATCCTTTTGTCTCCTTCTGTTGGAAAAAGTGCATCGCGGCAGGTTGGGTGCTCATGCATTCTCGCGTACTGACACGAGTAACGCTGGTTTTGCCCCGTATCTCAGACCCGGCCGCCTAACCTTCGGCCGTCCACCTTGGCCCTTGGCGCCATACCTGCCCGACTAGCGCAGAAGCCCTGCGGCTCGAGGCCGCCAGTAAGGCAATCTCGCACTGACATCGATGAGCGAAACATCGACGAATTGGAAAGTGACCGGCGTCGCGTTGTGTTCCAAATCTTTCATTGCAGGTGTGACACACAACTTGTCACAGGCGGTTCATGCAGTATTCATTAAGCTGCGATGCGGGCGCCGGTTAGATAGATGATCTGACGTGCGATTTCGCTGATCTGGAATACGCCGCCTGCTGGTGTTTATGACTTTAAAAATTCATCCAATTTACGATGCATCGCGTCGATGGGACGCGGCTCAGATATATTGTTGCGAGCGACGACGAGCTGTTTGTGGGAGGGCAAACCCGCGCAGCGGTTTTCTCACCGATCAGCGACGTTGCGCGCTTTACGTCCCCACCGCGCCCTTGGCCAGAAATTGCTCGAGCCAGTGGATGTGGTAGTTGCCGTCGACGAAATCGGAGTCGCGCACGAGGGCGCTGAACAGCGGCAGCGTGGTCTCGACGCCATCGACCACGAACTCGTCGATCGACCGCCGCAGCCGCATCAGGCATTCGCCGCGCGTCTTGCCGTGCACGATCAGCTTGCCGAGCAACGAATCGTAATACGGCGGGATCACATAGCCCTGGTAGGCAGCCGAATCGATCCGCACGCCCATGCCGCCGGGCGGATGATAATGCACGATCTTGCCCGGGGAGGGGCGGAACGACACCGGATTCTCCGCATTGATGCGGCATTCGATAGCGTGACCGTGGAACTTCACGTCGCGCTGCGCAATCGCCAGCTCATTGCCGTTGGCGATGCGGATCTGCTCCAGAACGAGATCGATGTCGGTGATCATCTCGGTCACGGGATGCTCAACCTGAATGCGGGTGTTCATCTCGATGAAATAGAAGCGGCCGTCCTCGTACAGGAATTCGACCGTGCCGACGCCGAGATAGTTCAACTCCCGCATGGCGTTCGCGACGGTCTCCCCGATCAGATCGCGCTCTTCCGGATTAAGCGCGGGGGAGGGGCTTTCCTCCAGAACTTTCTGGTGGCGGCGCTGCAGCGAGCAGTCGCGCTCGCCGAGATGAATGGCGCCGCCGCGGCCGTCGCCGAGCACCTGGATTTCAATGTGGCGCGGCGTTTCGAGATACTTCTCAAGATAGACCGCATCGTCGCCGAATGCCGCCTTCGCTTCGGCGCGGGCGGTCGCGAGCGAAGTCGCAAGATCGGCCTCGCTGCGAGCGACCTTCATGCCGCGCCCGCCGCCGCCGGCCGCTGCCTTCACCAGCACCGGGAAGCCGATCTCGCGGGCGACGGAAAACGCGGTATCGGCAGTGACGCCGCCGCGCGATCCCGGCACGACTGGAATGCCGAGGCGTTGGGCGGTGCGCTTTGCCTCGATCTTGTCGCCCATCAGCCGGATATGTTCCGGCTTGGGGCCAATGAACTGCACACCGTGCTCGATCAGGATTTCGGCAAAGCGCGCATTCTCGGAGAGGAAGCCGTAGCCCGGATGCACGGCGTCGGCGCCGGTGATCTCGCATGCGGTGATCAGCGCCGGAATATTGAGATAGCTGTCGCGCGAGGGCGGCGGCCCGATGCAGACGCTTTCGTCGGCGAGCCGGACATGCATGGCATCGGCGTCCGCCGTCGAATGAACCGCAACGGTCGGAATGCCGAGATCCTTGCAGGCGCGCAATACGCGCAACGCGATCTCGCCCCGGTTGGCGATCAGGATTTTCTCAAACATGGCCGTGCGGATGACAGATGACGGATGTCAGATGGCAGACGATTGTGGCTTCACGCGTCTGTCCCCTGTCGTCTGTCATCTGACATCTGTCCTTTCATTCTATAATCATCAGCGGCTCGCCAAACTCCACCGGCTGCGCGTCCTCGAACAGGATCTGGACCACCGTGCCGGACTTGGGCGCGGGAATCTGGTTGAGGGTCTTCATCGCCTCGACGATCAGGAGCGTGTCGCCCGCCTTGACCGTGGAGCCCACGTCGCAGAATGGCTTGGCGCCAAGCTCGGGCGCCCGATAGGCAGTGCCGACCATTGGCGATGCCACGACACCTGGATGCAGGGACGGATCGAGCGCACCGGCCGGTATGGCGGCCGGAATCGCGCGCGTGGCTTCCGGGGCGGGAGGCGCGTAGGTCACGGTGACCTGACGCGCAATCCGGACTCGCAATCCGCGCTGCTCGATTTCGATCTCGGTCAGGCGGGTTTCGTCGAGGAGGCGCGCGAGGGCGCGCACCACATCCTCGTCCACGATCGCATTGGATTTCTTCTTGTCGTCGGCCGTCACCAGCTCAACTCCGTCTCGCTTTGGACATCGCCGCAGGGCTGCCGGTCGCGCTGCCATCGCCGGCGATGAAGCCGCACGCGTCATCCGTCGGAGCTGCTTCTACGCCAATTCGGACGGCCCTCAAATTTCTTTGTTGTGCAAATTTTCATTTTCCCCCTCCGCTTGCGGGGGGGGGAGTTCAGGGAGGGGGGAAGCCAACCCCGTCGCGAGAATTGAAATGGTTAACCCCGCGCCTAGCCCTCGCCCGCCTGCGGGGAAGGGTTAGGGTCGGGGCCGGGGTTAATTTGCTGCGAACTCTAACACACGGCCTTGCCGCAACGCGCCGTGCTGACCTTGGAGCGCAGTGCGTCGAGTCCGACCGCGCCGATCACGACATCGGTGCCGATGATGTAGCTGGGCGTGCCGTTGAGCCCGAGGGTCTCCCCGAGCTTGAGGCTCTCCTCAAGCGAAACCTTGATCTCATCGCCCGCCATATCGGTGTCCATGCGCTTCATGTCCATGCCGACTTCCTTGGCGACCGCGAGCGCCCGTGCCTTGTCGGCTTGGCCGCGCCCGCCCAGGAGCTTCTGATGAAATTCGAGATATTTCTTACCGCTCTTGTCCTGCATGCGCACCGCGACCGCGACCTTTGCGGCGTCGACTGATCCGGGGCCAAGGACTGGAAATTCCTTGAGAATGATTTTGAGCTTCGGGTCGTCCTTCAGGAGCTCCAGCATGTCGGCCATGGCGCGCTTGCAGAAGCCACAGTTGTAGTCGAAGAACTCGACCATCGTAACGTCGCCCTTGGGGTTGCCGAGCACGACGTGGCGGCTCGAGTTGAACAGCGTCTCGGCGTTGTTGGCGACGGCGGTCTTGGCCTTTTCGACGTCGGCGGCGGCTTGACGCTTGTCGAGCTCCCCGATCGCCTCCTGGAGGACCTCCGGGTGACTCACGAGGTAGTCCCTGATGATGCGTTCGATCTCGCTCTTCTGCGGGGCCGAGAATTCCTGCCCCGCAGCCGGCAGCGCCAGCATCAGCAGCGCACCCGCACCTGCTCCGGTTAGTGTCTTGATCATCGGCGTCATAAGCTTGGTCCCTCGTTGAGTAACGGGCAAAACTCGCGGCAGCCCCCCTCTCTAACCCCGCCCCGCTCGTGGGGCGGCGGGCGCCGGGCTTTTCCGGTTGGCCGCCATCATATCATTGGATCAGGCGGCGCGGCTGCGGCGGCTTGAAGCCTGCAATGTCGTCCGCCTTGACCCATCCGGGCGATCCTATGGCAAAACGCCCCTTGGCGCGACTGGCCAATTGCCGGGCCGTGGGCAAATTTCCGCGATTGAAGGCCGCCTGGGCGGAGGCGAGATCCGCATCCGCGAGGTCGCCTTTGCGGCCATAGGCCATTGCTAACTGTTCGTAGGCATCGGCGATTTCCGGGTCGTTCGCGAGCGCCTTGCGCAGGTTGGATACCGCCTCATCGATCAAAGCCGGTTCATTGGCGCCGATGAGCGCCTGACCCAGCAGCACATGGATGAGGGTAGGGTCCGGCGCCAGCGAAATCGCGTGGCGCAAGGGCGCAATGGCGTCGTGCGGACGGCCGGAATCCACCAGAGCCTGACCCTTGAGCTCGAGGAAATAGGGATTGTTCGGCTGCGTCTGGATCAGCGAATCGATCTGTCCCAGAGCGGTGCGCAAGTCGGCATGACGGTAGCTTGATATCGCGCGGGCGTAACGCGCCGGGAGGCTCGTATTGTTCGGGGGATAGCGCCGCAGCACCGTGTCGGGCTGGTCAAGATAACCGAACAGCTTGGCGCGGACCATATCATGGCGCTGCTGCAGCTCCGGCGGATCCTTCTTCTCCCAATAGGGATTGGCGCGCGCCACTTCGGCGAGTGCTGCAATGCGCTCTGCCGCCATGGGATGCGACTGCACGTACGGATCGACGTAGCGCGACGCGAACAGCTGCTGGTCCGCAAACCGCTTGAAGGTGTCGTACATGCCCTTGGCGGACTGGCCGGATTGCGTCAGGAAATTGACGCCGGCGCGGTCGGCCTGCTCCTCCTGCTGTCGCTGGTATGCGAGCAGCGAGCGCATGATCATGGTTTGCGGACCCAGGATTGCGGCCATCGGATTGCCGCCGACATTGCCCCGGCTCGCTGCCGATCCGACGACGGCGCCCAAACCGAGCAGCATGGCCAGAATGGCGGCGGTCTGCGCATTGGCAAGCTCGCTGCGCAGCTTGCTCAGGTGACCGCCCGCGATATGGCCGGTCTCGTGGGCAAGCACGCCGACGATCTGATTCGGCGTCTCGGCGTCCATCAGTGCGCCCGCATTGACGAAAATCCGCTTGGCGTCGATCACGAAGGCGTTGAAGCTGCGGTCGTTGATGATAACGACGCGGACATTGCGCTGGCCGAGGCCGGCGGCCCGCAGCACCGGGTGGGTATAGTCCCGCAGCAGCTGCTCGATCTCGGCATCGCGAATGAGCGGCAGCGCTTGGGCGGCATCCTTCTCCTGCGCGCGTACCGGCGAGACCGACAAATGCGTAGCCGCGAGCGCTACCGCGGTCACGACCGCAATGGCTCGGCGCGCCCGGATCCCCCTCCCTTCCCCTCCCCCGCTTACGGGCGGGGCGGCGGTCCTATGGCAAAATGTATCCGCCGTCATTCGAAAAATCGGCCTTGCTCGCTTCAGTCTTATCAAGCTACGGGATTTGCCAAAGCTAGAGACGCGCTCGCGCGTGGTCAACACGAGGGACGCCGAACGATGGCAGTACCAATCCGGCAAATGCGGCGGGAGCGGGGCGGCAGCCGCGACCGGGGGGACCGGGCGTTCGGCCGTGTGATGACGTTGCCGGGGTCGGACACATCGGGCTTCGGCCGGCACCAAGGCTGTCATGCACGATAGCGCGAAACGCTCCGCGGTCCGCCACCCCACCCCTTCCCCGCTGGCCGAGGCGGGCAGAGCGGGGGTTACGGCATCGGCGCGCAGCGATGTTCCGGCATTCATGGTCATGGATGTGGTGGCAGCGGCGGCGCGCCTTGAAGCGGCGGGTCGGCGGATCATTCATATGGAGATCGGCCAGCCTGGAGCCGCCGCTCCGGCATCGGCAGTCGCCGCCGCCCAGGCCGCCGTCGCCACCGGCCGGATCGGTTACACCCCGGCGCTTGGCAACGCGTCGCTGCGGCGGCGCATTGCGCGCAACTACGCCGAACGATATGGCGCCGAGATCGACCCCGAATGCATTGTCATCACGACCGGTTCGTCCGCCGGATTCATGCTGGCGTTCCTTAGCATGTTCGAGCCCGGCGACCGCATCGCGATTGCTAGCCCCAGTTACCCGCCCTATCGCAACGTGCTCGCGGCGCTCGGCTGCGAAGCCGTGCCGATCGAGGTGACGGCCGCGACGCGATTCGTGCTGGCGCCCGCGGCGCTGCTCGCGGCCCATGGCGAACGGCCGCTCCGAGGGGTGCTGGTGGCAAGTCCCGCCAATCCGAGCGGCACGATGATGACCGCAGATGCGCTCGCAGCCCTTATCCGCACTGCGGAAGGCGAGGGGATCGCGTTCATCTCGGACGAGATCTATCACGGCCTCGATTATGCGTTCCCGGCGCAGACGGCGCTCAACGTTTGCGCAAACGCGGTCGTCATCAACTCTTTCTCGAAATACTTCTGCATGACCGGCTGGCGCATCGGGTGGATGGTGGTGCCGGAGACCCTGATTCGTCCGATCGAGCGGTTGCAGCAGAACCTCGCCATCTCGGTGCCGACGCTCTCGCAGGTGGCGGCCGAGGCCGCCTTCGACGGACGCCACGAGATGGAGACGGTCAAGCACGGCTATGAGGTCAACCGCCGCCTCCTCGTGGAGGGCCTGCGGCGTGCCGGATTTGGCCAATTCCTGCCGGTCGACGGCGCCTTCTATCTCTACGCCGATGTTTCGCACTTTTGCGGCGACAGCTTAGATTTCGCCCGCCGCATGCTGGAGGAAGCGGGCGTAGCCGCCACCCCCGGCGCAGATTTCGATCCGGTACACGGGCGACGCTTCATCCGCTTCTGCTATGCGGGCGCGACGGCGGAGGTCAGCGAAGCGGTGGAACGGCTGGCGGCGTGGCTAAAGCGGGGGTAAGAGCCCTATCTTGGAAAATGAATTCGCACGCTGGTCGAGCTTGTGACGGCATCCGAAAGGACGCGCAAGTGAACAGAACGGCTCGCACCCTCTACGTCGACGCGCTGGATGCGCTACTGAAGGGACGAATGGCCGAGATCGCCGTCGCGCGAGACTGGGAACGCCTGCGCGGGGTGGCTCGCCTCGCCCACGAGGACGCCCCGCTCGAACTCGCGTCGACTGACCCCGCGCTTTACGAGACTTGGCGCGCCGCCGTCACAGGTACCACCTTAAGGGATGGACGCACATGACGCGGAACGCGTCGATGCAGTTCGCCAACAGGCCATCAATCGTCAACGGGCCTCAAGCGTCGCCTGAACTCTCAAAACTCCACATCGAGCTCGGACACGTCGTCCGGCTCGTTCATGGTGGCCTCGATCCATTCGCGCATGTGGGGCATTTCCATGACGGCCTCGCAATAGGCGGTGCAGACCGGGTCGAGCTTTACGCAATAGGT
>Ga0137415_10007982_pt1 | contig 10491 bp, 7 predicted proteins | sample CZODoug3_1_1_16f_FD_183082 | JGI IMG/M metagenome (GOLD analysis project Ga0137415, IMG submission 183082) | Vadose zone soil fungal communities from Angelo Coast Range Reserve, California, USA - CZODoug3_1_1_16fungal (Hybrid Assembly) | ecosystem: Environmental > Terrestrial > Soil > Vadose... | reverse complement strand
GACCTCGCACAAGGAGAGCGCAAGGGTTTGGTCTCGCGTCGCCAGGCTCTCGTGCTGCTCGGCGCAGCCGCCGCCGTGCGCGGCGCCGACGCGGCTGAACAAGGGATCATGCAGCCGGTCTCGCTCGACCATGTCAATATTCGCGTGTCGAATGTCGCCAGAACCGCAGAATTCTACATGGGGCTGTTCGATACGCCCGTACTCAGGAATGCGGCTCTCCGGGCCCAGCCGACATCGCCGCCCAGCGAAGGATTCTTCCTCAGGTTCGGCGACGGCTATCTTGCCATATCGCAGGCGTTCGCTCCGGACAGGCCGGACCTCGATCACTACTCCGTCGGGCTTCGCGACTACGAGAAAACACGACTGACGGCGAGATTGCAGGACAACGGCATCGCGGTGCCGCCGCGATCGTCCACCGATGTCTGGCTTGCCGACCTCGATGGAGCTTTGATGCAGTTGAGACAACCGGGCGGCTGGGCGCGCCAGACCGCCACGCCGTATCAGGGTCCTGCCAGGGTCGGCCCGGCGTTGTCGCCGCTGTCGATGAGCCGCATCGGCCTGCGCAGCGCAGATGTCGGGCGCGCCGGCGACTTCTACGGCCGTCTGTTCGGCACCGAGATCGCGTCGGCCGCTTCAGGTCGCTCAAGGGCATTTGGATTGGGCGACTCGGTCCTCGAATTGATCTCTGTTCCGCCGAATTCGGGTTCTGCAAAGCGCGGGTTGGATTACATCCGGGTCGCCGTTAAGGATTTTTCAGTCGAAACGGCGACGCGCATCCTGCGCGAGCGCGGAATAAAAGCAGACGACGGGGCGGCGCCGGGGGGGCTGCGCATCTCCGATCCGGACGGGCTGATGATTGAGCTTGCAGCGATTTAGGGGCGGATTGTCATTCCCATAGCGGCTCACCCTCGACCGTGCAGCGACGGAGAAGCCGGCGTTCGTCCTTGGGAAAGTCGGTCCTCGCATGGGTGGTGCAGCGGTTGTCCCACATCACGAAATCGCCGAGCCGCCAGACATGTTCGAAGATGAATTCGCGCCGCTCGCCGATTTCGTAGAGCTGATCGAGTATCGCTGAACTCTCCTCGGCGCCGAGGCCCTCGATACGCGTCGTCATCAGGCGGTCGACAAAGAGCGTTTTGCGTCTGGTATCCGGATGAGTGATGAACACGGGATGAAAATGGTGCGGAATGCCGCTGATGTCGCCTGAGCTATTCGCCTGCCTGGCGCGGTTGTATTCGTGGATGTGCAGCGCCTTGCGGCCCCCGAGCTTCTCCTTGAGTGCAGAGGGAACCGCCTCGTAGGCCTTGTACATGTTCGAGAACAGGGTGTTGCCGCCGGTGGAAGGCACCTCGATCGCGTAGAGAAAAGTGTACCGGTACGGCCGCGGCGTGTAACCGCCGTCGATGTGGAACCAGAACTCGCCTTCCCCGAAAGCGCCGATCGCCTTGCCGTCGACCTTGATGTTGGAGACGAGGAGAATCTTCTGATTGTCCTGCTGGCTCCCCTCGGCGCGGCCGCGCAGCTGCTCCGGCGCCTTCTTGCGGTCGCCGAGTTCGCCGAAATAGGAGGCGAAACGAAGCTGGTCATCCTGCGCAAGGGTTTGGCCACGGAATACCAGCACAAGATGCCTGTTCCACGCCTCCTTGATCGTCGCAATTGTCGCAGCCGACAGCGGCCTCGTGAGGTCGATCCCTTTGATCTCGGCCCCGCAGGCGGTGGATAGCGGCGTGACCTCGATGCCGACGACACCTTGCATGACGAAGCCCTCCGTTAAGAACAACAGCCCCCGCCCTACCCTCCCCCGCTTGCGGGGGAGGGTAGGGCGGGGGCTGAGGTTATAACCGATCGGCGACCCAGACACCCTGGGAGATCGACCCCCGGGCATGTCGTGATGGCGGCCGTCGCCAGCGGCTGACCGAACTGTGGCTCGATGGAACCGCAATACCAGATAACCCGGTCTATTGTGCATCACTCGACCGATTCGATCGGGAAGGCCCGCCATGCTCTTCCCTCTCCCGGGATTATGGGATAAGGCTCCGGCCGCCGCGACGGATAACCGTCCGCAGGCCGGTGGAAGTTTACGGGGCGGCGCTGGTGACGCCGCTTTTTTTGCGCCCGATCAATTCTTGCTGGTAACGCAATGCCAAAACGAACCGATCTTTCCACGATCCTGATTATCGGTGCGGGGCCGATCGTCATCGGCCAGGCTTGCGAATTCGACTATTCGGGGACCCAGGCCTGCAAGGCCCTCAAAGCCGAGGGCTATCGCATCGTCCTCGTCAATTCCAATCCGGCCACCATCATGACGGATCCGGACATTGCCGACGCCACCTACGTGGAGCCGATCACCCCGGAGATCGTTGCCCGCATCATCGAGAAGGAGCGTCCGGACGCATTGCTGCCGACCATGGGGGGCCAAACGGCGCTCAACTGCGCACTATCGCTGCGCCGTATGGGGGTGCTCGACACGTTCGGCGTCACCATGATCGGCGCCACCGCCGAGGCGATCGACAAAGCCGAGGATCGCGACCTGTTCCGGCAGGCCATGAAGCGGATCGGCCTTGAAACGCCGAAGTCTTCTCTGGCCAACGCCTCCGATCTCAAGCGGGCCAACCGCGATCAGCATCAGGCCGAGATCGCCCGCATCAAGGCGCGCGGCCTGGCGGCCGACGAAGAACGGCGCGCCATCGCTGCCTTCGAGGGCGCCTGGGCGGCCGGCGAGGCCGAGCGCAAACGCCGGTATATCGCCAAGGGGCTCACTGAGGCGATGGACGCGCTCGCTGACATCGGCCTTCCAGCCATCATTCGTCCCTCGTTCACGCTGGCCGGGACCGGCGGCGGCATCGCTTTCAACAAGGAGGAATTTCTTGAAATCGTCGAGCGGGGTCTCGACGCATCGCCCACCACCGAGGTGCTGATCGAGGAAAGCGTGCTCGGCTGGAAGGAATTCGAGATGGAGGTGGTGCGCGACAAACGCGACAACTGCATCATCGTCTGCTCGATCGAGAACCTTGACCCCATGGGCGTCCACACGGGCGACTCCATCACCGTCGCGCCGGCGCTCACCCTGACCGACAAGGAATACCAGGTCATGCGCGACGCATCGATTGCGGTGCTGCGCGAAATCGGCGTCGAGACCGGCGGCTCCAACGTGCAGTTCGCCGTCAATCCGGCCGACGGCCGCCTCGTGGTCATCGAGATGAATCCGCGCGTGTCGCGCTCCTCCGCGCTGGCTTCGAAGGCGACCGGCTTCCCGATCGCCAAGGTGGCGGCCAAGCTTGCGGTCGGCTACACGCTTGATGAGATTGAAAACGACATCACCGGCGGGGCGACGCCAGCCTCGTTCGAGCCGACGATCGACTATATCGTTACCAAGGTGCCGCGCTTCGCCTTCGAGAAGTTCCCCGGCGCCGAACCGCTGCTCACCACTTCAATGAAGTCGGTGGGCGAAGCAATGGCGATCGGTCGGACCTTCCAGGAGTCGCTGCAGAAGGCGTTGCGTTCGCTGGAGACGGGTCTCACCGGTCTTGACGAGATCAATATCCCGGGGCTCGGCGAAGGCGACGACAAGAACGCCATCCGGGCGGCGCTTGGCGTGCCGACGCCGGACCGGCTTCTCGTCGTCGCCCAGGCCATGCGCCTCGGCATCTCCAATGAGACGATCCACGCCGCCTGCAACATCGATCCGTGGTTCCTGGCCGAAATTCGCGGCATCGTCGACACCGAAGCCGAGATCAAGGCAAAGGGCCTGCCCACGACCGCCGGCGTGCTGCGGCGCCTCAAATCGATGGGCTTCTCGGATGCGCGGCTGGCCCGGCTTGCGGGCATCCCCCCGGACGAAGTAGCGCGCCGCCGGCGCGCGCTTGACGTCCGTCCGGTCTTCAAGCGCATCGATACCTGCGCGGCCGAGTTCGCTTCTCCCACCGCCTATATGTACTCGACGTATCAGCGGCCGTTCGCAGGCTCATTGGCCGACGAGGCGGCGCCTTCAGACCGCAAGAAGGTCATTATCCTGGGGGGCGGCCCGAACCGCATCGGCCAGGGCATCGAATTCGATTATTGCTGTTGCCATGCCTGCTTCGCGCTCGACGAGGCCGGCTTCGAAACCATCATGGTCAACTGCAATCCCGAGACGGTGTCGACGGACTACGACACGTCTGACCGACTCTATTTCGAACCGCTGACCGAGGAGGACGTCCTCGAAATCGTCGCCACCGAACGTCGCAACGGCACATTGCTCGGCGTCATCGTGCAGTTCGGGGGCCAGACGCCGCTCAAGCTGGCCGCCGCATTGGAACGCGCCCACGTGCCGATCCTCGGCACTTCGCCGGATGCGATCGACCTTGCGGAGGATCGTGACCGCTTCAAGAAGCTGCTCGACAAGCTCCAGATCCGGCAGCCGAGGAGCGGCATCGCCACGAGCCCCACGGCGGCGCGGGCGATCGCCGAGGAGATCGGCTATCCGATCATGATCCGGCCATCCTATGTGCTGGGCGGGCGCGCCATGGAAATCATTCACGATGCGGCGCAACTCGGCCGCTATGTGGCGCGACTGGCCGGCGACCTCGATCGGCCGTCCGAGCTTGCGGTGTCGGACCGCCGGCCGCTGCTGATCGACCGCTACCTTTCAGATGCCATCGAGATCGATGTCGATTGCATTGCGGACGGACGCAGCACTTTTATTGCCGGCATCATGGAACATATCGAGGAGGCCGGCATTCACTCCGGCGACTCTGCTTGCGCCTTGCCGCCCCATTCGCTCTCGCCCGCGACCATCGCGGAGCTGGAGCGGCAGACGCGGGCGCTGGCGCTGGCGCTCAATGTGGTCGGCTTGATGAACGTGCAATATGCCATCAAGAATGGTGATATCTACGTGCTCGAGGTCAATCCGCGCGCCTCGCGCACTGTTCCGTTCGTGGCGAAAGTGATCGGCACGCCGGTCGCCAAGATCGCTGCGCGGGTGATGACCGGCGAACCGCTGGCAAGCTTCAACCTGAAGCCGCCCGCACCGCGCCATGTTGGCGTGAAGGAAGCCGTGTTTCCGTTTGCGCGCTTCCCCGGCGTCGACACCGTGTTGGGACCGGAAATGCGCTCCACCGGCGAAGTGATGGGAATCGACCGCACGTTCGAACTCGCTTTCGCCAAGAGCCAGATCGGCGGCGGCGCGCGGCTGCCGCGAGCCGGCACCGTATTCGTGTCGGTGCGCGACGCCGACAAGGAACGCATTCTGGTGCCCGTCAAATTGTTGACCCAGCTTGGCTTCAAAGTCGTCGCCACGTCCGGAACCCAGCGGTATCTGAGTGCGAACGGTATCCATGCCACAAGAATCAATAAGCAGTTGGAAGGCCGCCCCCACATCGTCGATGCGATCAAGAACGGCGAAATCCAACTGGTTTTCAATACCACCGAGGGCGCTCAGGCGCTGGCCGATTCCCGCACATTGCGTCGCGCGGCCCTCTTGCATAAAATTCCATACTACACCACTCTTTCCGGGGCCATTGCGGCGGCGCGGGGCATCGAAGCCTTTCTCGGAGGCGAACTCGAGGTCCGGGCGCTGCAGGGCTATTTCGGGGGCTGAAGCTTCGTTCGAAAAGAGCAACGCCCCGAGGCCGTTCGGCCAAGGGTAGGCAGAGAAGTCGGGCTGGATCGCGTCGCCGGTGAACTAAGCCGGGCATGCGGTCGGTGCTTTTTTGTCAAGGGATAGAGAATCGATGGACAAGATACCGATGACGGCGGCGGGCTATTCCGTTCTGGAAACCGAACTCAAGCATCGCCAGCAGGTTGAGCGTCCGCGTATCATTCAGCAGATCACCGACGCCCGCACGCACGGCGACCTGTCGGAGAACGCTGAATACCATGCCGCGAAAGAACTGCAATCGCTCAACGAGGGCCGCATCGCGGAGCTGGAGGATAAGCTCGCGCGCGCGGAAGTCATCGATGTTTCGAAGCTGTCGGGCGACACGGTGAAATTCGGCGCGACTGTCACCTTGATCGACGAGGACACCGATAAGAAGGCGGTCTGGCAGATCGTCGGCGAGCCTGAGGCCGACGCGAAGGCCGGCAAGATCTCGATCGCGTCGCCGCTGGCCCGCGCGCTGGTCGGCAAGAAGAAAGGCGCCAATGTCGAGGTCGTCACGCCGGGCGGCGCCAAGGCCTTTGAGGTCGTGAAGGTGGAGTGGCGATAGCCGCTCGGCCGGTCGGACGAATTCGCAGTGCATGTAGCCCGCATTGAGCGGAGCGAAATGCGGGGTCGGTCTGTCCCCGGATTTCGCTCCGCTCAATCCGGGCTACAGGCTCCACTTGAATGCTGGCACTACGTCGGCACTGAGCGCAGCAACTCGAACGGAACCATGGGGAGATCCTTGGAGTTGCGCAGGGTCAGCGAAGTCTTGACGTTGAGGACGTGCGGGGCGGCGGTGAGATCGGTCACGAAAGCCTGAAACCGGGACAGGCTCGGCGCCACGCATTTAAGGACGAAATCGATTTCGCCTGACAACATCCAGCATTCGCGCACCAGCGGCTCGCGGCGCACGAACGCCTCGAAGGCCTGCAGGTCGGCTTCAGCCTGGCTCGCCAGATGCACCATCGCGAATGCCGTTACCTCGCAGCCGAGCGCCTTCTCGTCAAGCAGCGCGCGATATCCCTTGATGTAGCCGGCCTCCTCAAGACTGCGAACGCGGCGCAGGCACGGCGGCGCCGAGATGCCGACCCGTCGGGCCAGCTCCACATTGGTGATTCGGCCGTCATGCTGCAGTTCACGCAGGATATTGCGGTCGATGGTGTCCAGGCGTCGCATACCTTTGTTTACAACGGAAACGCGCGCTGCGAAACATTATTGCGCGATCTGAATGGCCTGCCATGCCGTTGGGCAAGGAAATCGCCGCTAGGGGCTGATTTCGATCGTTTTCTCGTTCTGCGGTTTGCGTTTCTTGCATGGCTCTGGCAAAGCACATACATAGGTAATGCGCGCGGTGCGCTCTAGCGGCCCCCTGAAGCCCAGGTGGCGACAGAACTAGGCGACAGAACTAGGCGACAGAACTACGAGAAATGTATGTCGAGGACCGTCCAGGCCAAGGTCGTCATTATCGGCTCGGGAGCGGCCGGCTGCACGGCTGCCATCTACGCCGCGCGGGCCATGCTGGAACCCATCATGATCCGTGGTGTTCAGCCTGGCGGCCAGCTTACCATCACCACCGATGTCGAAAACTATCCTGGATTCGCCGACGTGATCCAGGGCCCCTGGTTAATGGAGCAAATGGAGAAGCAGGCTGCCCAAGTGGGCGCCGCGCTGGTGTCCGATCACGTCAACAGCGTGGAACTCGGGCGGCGGCCGTTCCGCATCTCGTGCGATTCCGGCGACATCTATATGGCCGAGTCGCTCGTGATCGCGACCGGCGCCCAGGCGCGCTGGCTCGACCTCCCATCCGAGCAGGCGTTTCGCGGCCATGGCGTTTCCGCCTGCGCGACCTGCGACGGCTTTTTCTACAGAGGCAAGAATGTGATTGTCGTCGGCGGCGGGAACACCGCCGTCGAGGAAGCGCTGTTCCTGACCAACTTCGCCAACAAGGTGACGGTGATCCATCGCCGCGATGCGTTCCGGGCGGAGCGCATTCTGCAGGAGCGCCTGTTCCGGCACGAGAAGATCGAGGTGATCTGGAACAGCGTGCTGGAGGATGTGAGGGGAAGCGAAGTCCCGCGCAAGGTCGTCGGTGCGGCGATCCGCAATGTCAAAACCAACGCGATCATGGAGATCGGCGCGGACGGCATTTTCATCGCCATCGGGCATTCGCCGGCGAGCGAATTGTTTGCCGGTCAGGTCCAAATGAAACCGAACGGCTACATCAAGACGGCGCCATACTCGACCGCGACATCGGTGCCGGGAGTGTTCGCGGCCGGCGACGTGACTGACGACGTGTACCGTCAGGCCGTCACGGCCGCCGGAATGGGCTGCATGGCGGCCTTGGAGGCGGAGCGATTTCTCGCTGCCCACAAGGTGGAAAGCGTCGCAGCTGAATAGACTCAGATTCCTCGGACAAGGGAATCTCATCCGCAAATCCGGAATGCGGGATTCCGGAGGCCGCCTCCCAGGGAGGGGGCCAAACAGAGGGAATTCGCGCGGGCGACTTCGATCGATCATGGACTGGGATAAGTTAAAGGTGTTTCACGCCGCCGCCGAGGCCGGCAGTTTCACACATGCGGGGGAGCAGCTCGGCCTCTCCCAGTCGGCGGTCTCGCGCCAGGTGAGCGCGTTAGAGCAGGAGCTCACGGTTTCGCTGTTCCACCGCCATGCGCGTGGCCTCATCCTGACCGAGCAAGGCGACCTGCTCTATCGTACCGCCCACGAAGTGTTCATAAAGCTCGAATCGGCGCGCGCCAAATTGACCGACAGCCGCGAGCGCCCGAACGGCGATCTCAAGATCACCACCACGGTCGGCATCGGGGTGCATTGGCTCACGCCGCGGCTCGGCGAGTTCGGCGAACTCTATCCTGACATCCGCATCACCTTGATCACCACCGACGAGGAACTCGATCTCGCGATGCGAGAGGCCGACGTCGCCATCCGCCTGCGGCAGCCGACCCAGCCCGACCTGATCCGGCGCAAGCTGTTCTCGGTGCACTTCCACGCCTTTGCGTCCCCGGAATATCTCAAGCGCATGGGCACGCCGCATTCCCATGAGGATCTCGACAAGCATCATCTTCTGGTCATGGGCGGCCATATACCGCAATACCTGCAGAACACGCGCTGGCTGGTGGAAGTCGCCCGCAACGGCAAGGGCCCGCGCAGCCCGCACCTCGTCATCAACAACATCATCGGCATCCTGCGCGCCTGTCAGGCCGGGCTCGGCATTGCCATGTTGCCCGACTACATCGTCGAAGAAGACGGCGGCCTGGTGCAGTTGTTCGGCGAAACGGAAACCATCGCGCTCGACGCCTATTTCGTCTACCCGGAGGAACTCAAATCGGTGGCCCGGGTGCAGGCGTTCCGCGACTTCCTGGTCAGCAAGGCTCAACGCTGGAATTATTGACGAGATGAGCGTGCGTGTCGATGCAAGCGCCGCGACGGTGCATTGGGGCTATCTCGACGCGGCCCTCGCACCGGCTGCTGCGATCGACAGCGGGGAGGTGGTGACGATTTCGACCGTGTCGGGGCCGCCTGACGCGCTGCCGCCGCCGCCTGCGCTCGTGCCACGGGCGCTGTACGATATCCACGCGGCCAAAACGCGGCGGATGCTGCCCGGGCACATGTGCACCGGGCCGATCGCCGTGAGGGGCGCCAAGCCCGGACAAGTCCTCCAGGTCGATATCGAGGATATCGCGCTCCACTACGATTGGGGCTACGTCGCCTGTCGTCCGCTCAGGGGTGCGTTGCCGCATGACTTTGCAGAGCCCCACATGATCCACGTCGCGCTCGAGCGCAATCGCATGGTCGGCCGGTTGCCGTGGGGCACCGAAATCCCGCTGCGGCCGTTCTTCGGGGTCATGGCCAATGCGCCGCCGCGCGCCTGGGGCACGGTGTCGAGCATCCAGCCGCGCCAGTTCGGCGGCAACATGGACAATAAGGAACTCGTTGTCGGCACCACGCTCTATCTGCCGGTGTTCGTCGACAATGCGCTGTTCTCGGTCGGCGACGGCCACGGCGCCCAGGGCGACGGCGAAGTCTGCGTCAATGCCATCGAGACCGGCCTGATCGGCCGCTTCCGCCTCACCGTGCGCGACGACATGAACCTGGCATGGCCCATGGCCGAGACCCCGACGCATGTCATCACCATGGCATTTGATCCCGACCTCGACGATTGCGTGGTGGTGGCGCTGCGGGCGATGCTCGACCTGATCGAAGCCCGCACCACGCTCAAGCGCCACGAGGCCTACATGCTGGCGAGCCTCGCCGCCGACCTGCGCATCACCCAGGTCGTGAACGAGCACAAGGGCGTACACGTGATGCTGGAGAAATGCTATCTGCAGCCGGCGCGGTGAGGCCGCGGCGCGACGGGACGCCGGCGGGCTTCCTCTGTGGTCGCGCAACCACGTATGGTGGTCCCATGCGGCACGGTCGAAAGCCCCATACCGTATGCGGCCGATGACCGAGACGGCACGAACGACAGCATATGGCCAATACGCTCTACGATACCTTGGAGGTCATACCCACCGCGAGTGCGGAGACCATCCATGCCGCGTATCGCAGCCTGATCAGCCGGTATCATCCTGACAAGGTGGCAGGGCTCGGACCGGAGCTGCAAGCCGTTGCCAACGCGCGCACGAAAGAAATCAATCACGCCTATGACATACTCCGTGATCCGGCCCGCAGAGCAAGCTATGACGAGGAATTGCGCGAGACAGAAAGCCCGTCGCCCCGCCGGCAGGACTCTGCCGCCGTGCAAAGCCCTCCCGCTGCCCCGCCTGATCTCCGTGCCTCGCCCGATCTCCGTGCCCCGCGCGACCTTCATGAGCCGTCGGGCCGTGGCCTACGCGCCACTCTCTTGGCCGTTCTAG
>Ga0137415_10007980_pt1 | contig 10493 bp, 5 predicted proteins | sample CZODoug3_1_1_16f_FD_183082 | JGI IMG/M metagenome (GOLD analysis project Ga0137415, IMG submission 183082) | Vadose zone soil fungal communities from Angelo Coast Range Reserve, California, USA - CZODoug3_1_1_16fungal (Hybrid Assembly) | ecosystem: Environmental > Terrestrial > Soil > Vadose... | reverse complement strand
CGTCCACGTCATACCGCAGGCCCAGCATATTCAGTTGGGCTACGTTGTCGTTGTAATCGGACTGCAGTTTATAGACCTGGAATTTTTCGGCTTTCGGATCGAACTTCGCGAGCGCCCCTTGAAACATCATGCCGACCCAGAAATCTCCAGCTTTGTCTTCCTCGATATCGAGCAAACCAACTGGGTATCCGGTCTTGAGTTCAGGCACCGCAAATTCTTTGATCTTGCCGGACTTTGGATCCATCTTGCCGATATATTGCTCGCCGAAATCGGTGAACCAGACATCGCCGTGCTCATCGAGGATAACGTCATGGGGCATGATCGTTGGGCGCGGCAAATCGTACTCAGTAATAATCGCGTGGGTCGCCTTGCCGGTGGGACGCGGCAAAGTCTTGAGCGGATACTCCCACTTCGCAACCGAGCTGAGATTAATCGTCGCGAGATATTCGGCCTGCTTGCGATATTGTTCCGGATTCCCGGCCCAATCCGGATCCATACGCCGCTGCGGCTTGATCGGCTGGCTCACTTGCGCGTAGCCCATCATGCGCCAGATCACTTGCGTAAATTCATCGGCGTCATGCGTGGATCGCACGATGCGTTCGAGCGTGTGGCAGCCGACGCAGTTGAGCAGCGTGGCTTTCTGTTCCGTGGTTCCCGGAATGCTGAGCAGCCACTCCGCGTTGGTAAGTTGCGGAACAATATTTTTCGTCTTGCGAAGCTTCAAATCGACCGTAGTCGTTTTCTGTGCAGCGAGATCGGCCACGCCTGATCCATCGAGATCGTAGCCGACGGCGCGCGTTTTTAATTTGTAGTGCCCGGGCTCCAGACGATTCGCGGGAAAGCTATAGTGGCCTTGCTTGTCACTATATACACTCACGGTGATCGTCGAGCCGTCGAGCTTCGCGCTGACGACGACACCTTCCATCGGTCCTTCCTCGTCCGAGGTGACCTGACCGGTCAACGCGGCCGCCACTTGCCCTTCCGCGAATACGCGACAAGGCAAAACTTGAAAGAAAAACACGACCGCCACAGCGGCTAACATCAGCAGTTGGTATCTTGCCCGCATTTTGGTCCCTCTCATTCGTATTCGTGTCTGGAAGATACTGGACCCGCGAACATAACATGTGCAAGGCTCACTTCACTCTTTGTTCCTGCCCGTATGATACACCCGGAAAGCAAGCGCAGCTATATTTGCGGACGTCCTTTCGCAAGCATTATGGCACGTTCAACTGTAGGGGCACGGCGTCCCGTTCACGGTGAACCGTGCCCCTACACCGAGATAATTGATGTGACTGCGCTATTTCACTACGGTTTGATGCTCGGGATAGTCGGCGCTGAGCGCGATTTCTTCCCAGGCGTCCACATCGCGGCGCAGCAGCTCGATCTTTGACCGCGCGGTTTCAACCGCAACTTTCCCCAGCACCAGATGAAGCGGCATATTTTCTGACTCCACCGCTTTGATAATGACTTCGCCTGCGCGCACTGGATCGCCAACTTGCTTTCCACTTCCGCTGATAAGACGCTCAAGCGGCGCGCCAGCGGTTTCGGCGTACTCTGGGATGCGCTCTTTAGTCCTTTTCAGGGATCGTCCAGCCCAATCGGTGCGGAACGGGCCTGGCTCAACGAGCAGCACTTTAATTCCCAGCGGCGCGACTTCTTTCTCGAGCGCCTCCGACAAGCCTTCCACGGCGAATTTCGTCGAGTTGTAGTAGCCGAATCCGGGAAATGCCTGCAAGCCTCCGTTGGACGAAATGTTGACGATGAAGCCCCGCCGCCTCTTGCGCATCTCCGGCAGCACCGCGCGAATCATCCGTGCCAGGCCAAAAAAATTCGTGTCCACCATGGCCCGAACTTCGTCCTCTTCACTTTCCTCAATCGCGCCCACATAACCGTACCCGGCATTATTCACGAGCACGTCGATGCTGCCGAAAGTCGATTGCGCCGTCTTGACAGCATCGGCCACTTCCGCCTTGTTCGTCACGTCCAGCTTCAGCGCCAGCGCGCGACCGTCGCGATCCGCGGCCAAATCCTGAATCGTGCGCGGGTCGCGCGCAGTGATCACGGCACGATAGCCGCGATCGAGTACAAGTTTTGCCAGCTCCCGGCCGAAGCCGGAGGAACATCCCGTGATGAACCACACATCCGATAATTGCGCAGGCATCTTTAGTATCCCTTTCACTTTTTTATTTAGGCGATGGCGCCGAGGTTCGCCGGCGGCGCCACCAAGAATCGCGATGGCAGTAGGACAGACACTCTTGTCTGTCCAGTGCGACATCGCTGCCGCACATGCGGACAGGCAAGAATGCCTATCCTACCAAGGCGGCCAGTATTATACATACGACAGTTCACTCGCGCGGCGTGAAGATGCTAGGTGAAGTTGGGTAAAAGGTGGGTGCCGCATCCTTGCGCTGTTTGCAAGGGTGCGATTCTTTTTATCGATGAAGTGGATCAACTACGATAAGTGAGCTTTTGCGAAAGATTTTCCACGCTTGCGGTGCTCTTAAACCTCGTTCACGAATACTTGACCGCGTCGCACGACGGACTTGCTGAACAACTTTTGGCGGCCGGTGCGCTTTCCGCCGTCGCTATCCTCGAATTCAAATTGGCCGTCGCGCAGTTCAAAAATGGCAACGTCGGCTTCGCTTCCCGGCTTCAACGTGCCGATTTGTGCGCCATAATTAAACATGCGCGCGGCGTTTGACGTAACCATCGCCACTGCCTGGTCAAGCCCTATTCCTATAGCCATGAATTTGGAAACCGTGGTGGGCAGATCGTAGACGCGCCTCTCGACTGTAACGATAGTCAAATCGGTGCTGATTGTGTCCGGCAACAGATTCTGCTGGAAACATTTTTCCGCGACGTCAAAATTCAGATGCGTCTGTCCTTGCGCGGGATCGAATAGAACGCCACGCTCTCGAGCCTCTTTTGCTTCAGGCAATATTTTTCCATTCGCGTCCAGGATGCCGTGAGGGCGGCTGTTAAAACAATGCGTGTAGATGTCGCCTTTGCGTAGCATCTTCAAAATGCCGGGCAGCGGGGAGTAAGAGTCTTCGATGTGAGCCATCAAAGGAACGCCGGCAATTTCCGCGGCCTCAAGCGCTCTCTTCAGGCACTCCATGTCGCCCGCTCCAGTGATCGCCTTGCCCAAGTGGACCTTGACACCCACGACCACAGGTTTATTTTCTATGGCCGATTTCGCGGTCAACTGAGGATTCACCCAATCGAGGTTCACCAGCGAGCCTGGCAGCATCGCAGCTCCCACGACGCCGATGTTAATCAGAGCGACGATTCGCGTGACCGACGGATTTATTACAAATTTATGAAAATTGGCCATGGTCGAATAGCCGGCAGATCCGGCGTCCACAACCGTCGTGACTCCGCGGCTGAGGCAATAGTGATCGGCATTTGTCCCGATGCCCACGCCTTCAAATACGTGCGTGTGAACATCGATGAAGCCGGGCGTGACGATTCGATCCTTGGCCGAAATAACTTTCAAAGCACGCTCTTTGGGAATATTTTTCGAGACTTCCGCGATCTTGCCATCTTTGATCGCCACGTCCATCGCCGTGTGCAAATTTTGCGAAGGATCAACGACCGTGCCTCCCTCGATGAGTAAATCAAATGTCGGCGCGGTGCTTTGCTGTGGGGAGGCGGACGAACTGCCGCCGGACCAAATTCCGCGCGGAGCCAGAAGCGCGGCTCCTCCTGCTACGAAATATTTCGACAATTCTCGACGCCTCAGCATAGAGCATTACCCTCCGCGTTATTTTGTATCGCCGGAAGTCTAGCACGTACACATTCGGGGCTCGCGAATTTCGGTTTGGATTTCTCTAGAGGCTTGCCGGTTCTGAGGACTTTTCGGACTACAGTCGTATTCGGCGCATTCAATGAGCCTCGGGAACGTTATAATGCCGTGTGCCTGTGGCGAAGCTTGTCCCTTTCGATTCGGAAGACGCTAGCGACCATGATCTCGTGCTGGTCGCGGCCGGAAAACTGCGTCTGCCCGAGACGCGAATTAACGTGAACGTCCTTTTGAAAATTCCGACCGGCAGTGTCCGCGGAAATCGCGCCATTCAAGCTGTGGTCGCTGACAGAGAAGAAAGATGAAACAGGTAACATAACTAGGAGTTTGCCCTGGGGCGTGAGTCCGAATCACTTCCTGACATATTTCACAACTTTCTTTTGGACGACTTCCGAGCCGTAAATGTTGCCGCCGGCGTCCGCTCCGACGCCTTCGGCCGCGCCGGAATCCGTATGGTCGGGGTCCGGTTCCGGGTCAGGAATGAACGCCGTCAGCGAGCCGTCTTTCGCGCTTCCGACTCGGATTCCTCTTTTGAAGCCCGGGTTCCGTGTGCTGTTGGACTCGTTATCGGCCACATACATGACGTCATTCTTGTCGATAAAAATCCCGCTGGCCATTCCGAATTGCTTCCACTGATCGAGGAATTCTCCATCCTGATTGAAGATTTGGATCCGTCGATTTTCGCGGTCAGCCACAAACAAGCGCCCTTTGGAATCGAACGCCAGCGAGTGCGGCGTTGAGAATTCTCCGGGAGCAGATCCTTTCCTTCCCCAGGTTTTGATGAATTTCCCGTCTTTCGAAAATTTCACGATTCGCGCGTTGGAATCCCCGCCATGGCCGTCGCCAACAAAAATGTCGCCGTTCGAAGCGATCGCCACTCCAGACGGCCGGTTGAACGTGTCCGGGCCATCGCCTGCCACTCCGGCTTTGCCGAGAGTCATCAACACTTTTCCGTCCGGGCTGAATTTGAAGACCTGGTGGCCCTTTCCCTCACCGCCCTGAGAGTCCGTAACCCAAATATTCCCATCTTTATCCACCAGGATGCCGTGAGGAACCACGAGCATTCCCGCGGCAAAGCTTCTCACAAGTTTTCCGGAATGATCGAATTCGAGGATCGGCGCATCGGCCTTGCCCAGGCAGGAAGTCCCGCCGCATCTCTCCGCCACCCACACGTTGCCATCGCGATCCAGGCTTAACTGAGAGGTTTGCCCCCAAGTTCTGGCCTCTGGCATCTTTGCCCAGTTATCAATTATGAGATAAGGATTGGGCAGGGAATTGGGATCGCCTTGCCCATAGACAATTCCGCCCGAAACCGCGCCTATTGCGGCGAGCGTGCAAACCAGCACTTTTACTCGAAAAAAATGAGGCGTCATAGTTCCTCCTCGAATTAAACGGGAATTGTCCCTTTGTGATTTCTCGGCTGACCGGTACTGTACATCTTGTCCAATAGAACACGCAATGCTCGGCAGTAGCGTGCTGCCGGGCAACCAACCAAACTGAAACCGCCATCCCACCCAGCGCAATGGAGAGGGAGGAAGGTCCGTGTCCAATTCGAGAATGTTCATGCTCGTGCTGTTCGTTGCACTGGTATTCGGCACTGTAAAGACTGCTAAGGCGCAGAGTGGCGATGTTTATTTTAATATAGGGACCGCAACCGACAAATCCAACAACCAGCTTATCGATACCTTCGGTGATGGCAATTTGTTTCCAACGCCGGCCATGAACGGAGTGTTCGGCGGTTTTGGGGGAACTTTCATGATTCGGCCTACAATCGGTTTTGGTGCCGAATATTTCGCTCGATTTACCCAAGGCGGTTATGCGGGGCTAAATTACCGGCCAAAGTTTTATGATTTCAACGCCGTTTGGAAACCATTGCCGAACAAGATAGTGGTGCCGGAGTTTCAAGCAGGAATAGGCGCCGCCAGTCTGAGTTTTTATTTCCCGTCGCAGTGCAATTCATTCGCTTGCTCGTCCAATTCGTTTGTTGCCAGCTCTCGCCATTTCCAAACACACCTGGGCGCGGGACTTGCCATCTATGTTAAGGGCGGGATTTTTGTCAGGCCACAAGTTGATGTTCATTACGTGAGAAACTTCTTCCAGTTCGGCAGCAATTGGGCGCCCGCCTATAGCGTCGCGATTGGTTACACGTTTGGACGGCCCTGAGGCACGGCGATTAGAGCCAGGGATTTAGAGTATTCGTAGCGCCGGCATCTTGCCGGCGATTTTCGCAAAAGCGTTGGCTGGCGCCCAAAAATTGCCGGCAAGATGCAGGCGCTACAAAACCGTCGGGTGCTTCCACGCCCCATACTTCCCCTTCAGCGTAAAAGCAAGACCGGCGTATTGTGCTATCCTAGCCAGCCTCAAGAAATCTCCTACCGTGAAGTAGGGCCGCACTGTAGCGAATGATTCCGCTGCGGTCTATGCGGCCGAATCCACTGCATGCGCGGCGACCGCGCCCGTTCTCGCGCATGACGCTCGATGAGACCATCCTGTAGAATGGAGCGGGAAAAATCCTGGGACTCTCTTGCCGATGAAAAAACTTCTGGCCCTCAATCGTGGCGAAATCGCCATCCGCATATTGCGCGCCGCGAATGAACTTAAACTTCGCACGGTCGCCGTCTTCTCTCAGGAAGATCATTTGAGCCTTCATCGCTTCAAGGCCGATGAAGCATATCTGATCGGCGAGGGCAAAGGACCCGTTCAGGCTTATCTCGATGTCGAAGGCATCGTGGCGCTTGCGAAAGAGCATGGTGTGGACGCCATCCATCCGGGCTACGGCTTTCTTTCCGAAAATCCGGCGCTTCCGCGAGCGTGCAAAGCGGCGGGAATCATATTCATCGGGCCGAGTGCTGACCTGCTCGCTCTGCTGGGTGACAAAACGGCGGCGCGCAAACTCGCGCAGAAGGCAGGCTTGCCCGTTGTGCCTGGAACTCCGGAGCCAGTCACTCAGAAGGATGACGCGCAGAGCATCGCGGAAAAAATCGGCTACCCGCTGATGGTGAAAGCCGCATTCGGAGGCGGTGGTCGCGGCATGCGTGTCGCGCTCGACTCGCAATCGCTGCAATCGGCGCTTCAGGAAGCGCGCGCGGAAGCCGGAGCCTCGTTTGGCAACGACGCTGTATTCCTCGAGCGTTTTATTCGCCGCGCGCGACATATCGAAGTGCAAATTCTGGCCGACCAACATGGCAACGTGCTGCACCTGCATGAGCGCGACTGTTCCGTGCAGCGGAGAAATCAAAAAGTGGTGGAAGTCGCGCCCGCCGTGAATCTTGACGCGACAATCCGCGAAGGGTTGGCGAATGCCGCCGTCGCGCTAGCGCGCGAGGCGAAATATTACAGTGCGGCGACGGTTGAGTTTCTGGTCGATGCAGAAACGGGCGCCTACTATTTCATCGAAGTGAATCCGCGCGTGCAGGTGGAACACACCGTCACCGAAATGGTGACAGGCATCGACATCGTGCAGGCGCAGATTCAAATCGCGCAGGGCCTCGACCTGCATGGCCCCGAGATGAATCTTCCGCGCCAGAAGGAAATTGCGCTGCACGGCTACGCGCTGCAATGCCGCGTCACCACGGAAGATCCAGCGAACGGATTCGTTCCGGACTACGGCAAGATTCAAACCTATCGCTCACCGGCGGGCTTCGGCATTCGTCTTGATGGCGCGTCGGCTTATGGCGGCGCAGTGATTACGCCATACTACGATTCGTTACTCGTGAAAGTGACGGCATGGGGACGCGAGTTTCCGCAGGCTTGCCGCCGCATGGACCGTTCCCTGCGCGAGTTTCGCATCCGTGGAGTAAAAACAAACATTCCGTTTCTGACAAACGTCGTAAATCACGAGCGTTTTCAGGCTGGCGGAGTGACCACTTCATTCCTTGCTGAAACGCCTGAATTATTTCAATTCGCTGCGCTGAAGGATCGGGCCACCAAACTGCTGAGTTATCTGGGCGAAGTGATTGTGAACGGAAATCCGGAAGTGGCAGGCAAACCGAAGCCCCAGATATTCCGCACTGCTCCTGTCCCCGATCATATTTCCAGCCCGCCGCCTGCTGGAACGAGGCAATTGCTTGACCGGCTTGGCCCCGAAAAATTCGCGGAATGGACCCGATCGCAAACGCGGCTGCTGATGACCGATACAACATTCCGCGATGCGCACCAATCGCTTATGGCGACGCGCGTAAGAACCTACGACATGGCAGTCATTGCCAATTTCGTTGCGCACAAGCTGCACAACCTCTACAGCCTGGAAATGTGGGGCGGGGCCACATTCGATGTAGCGATGCGCTTTTTGCTGGAGGATCCGTGGCTGCGCCTCAGGAATCTGCGCGAAGCGATTCCGAATATCTGTTTTCAAATGCTGTTGAGGGCCTCGAATGGTGTCGGCTATTCGGCCTATCCCGATAACGTCGTGGAAGCGTTTATTGTGGAGGCAGGGGCGCAGGGCATTGATATTTTCCGCGTTTTCGATTCGCTGAACTGGATGCCGAACATGAAGGCGCCCATCGAATTCGTGCGCAAAACCAACAAGGTTTGCGAAGCGGCGATCTGCTACACAGGTGATTTGCTCGATCCCCAGCGAGAAAAATACTCGCTGAACTATTACATTCGCCTGGCGAAGGAACTCGAAAAGATGGGCGCGCACATCCTGTGCATCAAGGACATGGGCGGTTTGTGCAAACCATATGCGGCCGAACGTTTGTTCACAGCGCTGCGAGAAGAAATTGGGCTGCCGATTCATTTCCACACGCATGACACCAGCGGCATCAATGCAGCTTCGATTTTGAAAGCGGCCGAAGCGGGCGTGCACGCAGCGGATGGGGCCGTCGCTTCAATGAGTGGAACGACGAGCCAACCGAATCGGAACTCGATCGTCGCGGCGTTGCGGCATACCGAGCGGGACACCGGGCTCGATCTTGATGCCTTGAATGCCTGCGCCGATTATTGGGAGACAGTGCGCACCTGGTACCGTCCCTTCGACAATGCGCCTCCGGCCGGGACCGCGGAAGTTTATATCCATGAAATGCCTGGTGGACAGTACACGAACCTGCGGGAACAGGCGGAATCGATGGGCCTGGGTGCGCGCTGGCAGGAAATCGCGCGGGCGTATGCCGAAGTGAATTTCGCTTTCGGCGATATCGTCAAAGTCACTCCGTCGAGCAAAGTTGTGGGTGACATGGCGATCTTTTTGGTCAGTCACGATATGAAAGTGAAGGATCTGGAGCGATTGGGGCCGGACCACAACCTCACGTTGCCGAATTCCGTGGTGGAAATGTTCGCCGGCGCGCTCGGCGAGCCCGAAGGCGGATGGCCAAAGCAAATTCAATCCGTAATCCTGCGCGGCGGGACGCCAGTGCCCGGAAGGCCGGCAGATCATCTTGCGCCAGTGGATTTCAAACAGACTGCGGCGATTGTGGAGAAGAAAACCGAACAGAAGATTTCCCACGCCGATCTGATGAGTTATCTGATGTACCCCGATGTGTTTGTGAAATTCGCCAAGGCGCGATCTTCCTACGGGGAACTGGAAGTTCTGCCCACGCCTGAATTTTTTTACGGATTGCAGCAGGGACGCGAAATTCTTGTGCAGCTTGAGCCCGGCAAGACTCTGGTCGTAAAGCTGCTGACGGTGAGCGATGCGCATCCCGACGGAACACGAACGATCTTTTTTGAGTTGAATGGGCAGCCGCGCGAAGTAACCATTCGCGACAATGCATTACGCGCGACGGTGGGAAGTCGACCCAAGGCGGATCCCAACGCGCCTGGACAGGTGGGCGCGCCCATACCGGGAGCGATTTCCAGCATCGTCGTCGAACTGGGACAGCAAGTAAAAAAGGGCGACAGGCTGCTTATTCTCGAGGCAATGAAAATGCAATCGACTGTTTATGCTCCCGTGGACGGCAAAGTGACAAAGAAGCTTGCCAGCGTCGGAGACAAAGTCGAGGCCAAAGACCTTTTGTTGGTGATCGAGTAGCGGTCCATCCTGTTAGAATCCCCTGAGTGACAGAACGATGCGAGGACTTCGTGTATGAAATACGACGCGATCGTGATTGGTTCGGGACAGGCCGGGATTCCGCTTTCATTACGTCTCGCGGATATCGGATGGCAGGTAGCGCTCATCGAAAAAAGTTTTGTCGGCGGCACCTGCATCAACAATGGATGCACGCCGACAAAGACCATGGTCCATCGCGCGCAAGTGGCCTACTACGCTCGGAACGCGAAGCGTTGGGGAGTTCGCGCAACGAACGTAAGCGCCGATATGCAGGCGATTGTCGACCAGAAAACTAAAGTCGTTCACAGCTTTCGCGGCGGACAAGAAAAGCAGATAAAGCAGCGTCCCAATCTGCATTTCTACAGCGGGCAAGGCCGGTTTGTCGGCGTCCACCAGATTCAAATGGGAGAAACTTTACTGGAGTCCGAAAAAATCTTCATCAATACCGGTGGCCGCGCCCGCGATCCCCACATCCCGGGATTGACTCGCGTGCCGTATTTGACCAATGAAACCATCATCGATTTGACTGCCGTTCCCGAGCATTTAATTATTCTCGGCGGGGGATACATCGGCCTCGAATTCGCTCAAATGTTTGCGCGATTCGGAAGCAGCGTAACCGTAATTCACAATTCAGATCAAATCCTCTCTCGCGAGGATCCTGAAGTTGCGGCGGAACTTCAGAAGGCGCTCGAAGAGGAAGACATC
>Ga0137415_10007978_pt1 | contig 10494 bp, 9 predicted proteins | sample CZODoug3_1_1_16f_FD_183082 | JGI IMG/M metagenome (GOLD analysis project Ga0137415, IMG submission 183082) | Vadose zone soil fungal communities from Angelo Coast Range Reserve, California, USA - CZODoug3_1_1_16fungal (Hybrid Assembly) | ecosystem: Environmental > Terrestrial > Soil > Vadose... | reverse complement strand
TCCAAAATTCCGCTTCGGCGGAAGATACGTTTCCGATTTTATTCTTCCGGAGATTGCGTCATCGGGCAGGACATGGGTGCTCGTTGAGCTTGAACCAGTCAATGCACAGCTTGTGACTCAATCTGGTTATCTTGCAGAACGAGTGCGCGTCGGCGTCCAACAAGTAAAAGATTGGCACGACTGGTTGATGGACAATCGAGACGAGGCAATTAGGCCTCGATCACGCAATGGACTTGGCTTGGAGGAAATTGATGATATCTGGGGTTGGGTAGTGGTAGGGCGAAGGAGCCAAGTGACCGATCGGTTCAATCAGCTTAGAAATCAAATCCTTAAGGAGTCGCGAATTGTGGTCATGACGTACGACCGTTTGCTTGAGTGGTTTAAGACGCGGGCGGCGCAATGGGAGGCGTGGGACCGAAGCATCCGAGCCCTCGCCCAAAACGTCGAACCTACAATCACATGAAACAAGCGCCCGTGCGATGTAAACGGGAGAAAGCGCATGCCCGACCTGTTGGTTCCTGATCTTGATTCTGCGACCTATGAGCGGCTGCGCCAAGCTGCCGCCGACCGCGGCAAGTCACTGGCGCAGACGGCGCGTGATCTGTTGGCGGAAAAATTGCAGCCATCGAAGGTGGCGGTTTGGGCGGCCGCCGACCGCTTGCGTCAGAAGATTGCGAAGGTATCGGGCGATTCCACCGCCGAGATCCGGGAATGGCGCGATAACGTCGATCCGCATCGCTGATGGTCGCTCGAGTGCGATCGAAAATCCATCTCCATCGTGGGCCAACATCAGCCGCAGATCATCTAGCTCTAGTCTATCTAGACCGACAGCGGCAGGCTCAGGCGAAAGGGTCTCGCACGTCGAGCGACTGAAATTTCCGGAAATCACGGTCATTAGTGTACAGCGTCCGGACGCCGTGCTGGAATAGGATGGCTGCGACGTGGGCGTCAGGGACGAGGTTCCCGCGAGTGGGTGTCGCGCCCGCTACGTGCTTGTAGGCGTCTACGAAACCGTCCAACTCCGATACGGTACGCACGTGAGGCAGCCCGATGAGCGCGGAGACGTTCCCGAGCGCTTCGTCTGGCGACAGCGGTGCCGAGAAGATGCGGGGGTGCGTGGCGATGCGGAGATACGACATCAGCGTCGGCCACGCTAGGCAGAGTATTTCCGGTCCGGCGGCGCAAGACTCGACAAAGCGGCGGGCGCGGAGGTGACGGTCGCTCGATCGGTCTGACGCGTAGAGGAGCACGTTCACGTCGAGGGAATAGCTCACAGCCGGTCCACATCGAGGGCCGCGTGGACGGCCTCCTTGTCCGTCAGATCGACCAGAGACTTCATAGGGCGAGAGGTCCAGCGGAACGGCGGGCGAGCGCGCGACGGACGGCGACGGGCGAGCGCCTCTGCAAGGAGCTCGGACACAACCGCCCCAATCGATCGGCCTTCCCTCTCGTGGATGGCCTTCACCTCTCGCAGAATGGGATCGTCGATATCGAGCGTTGTCCGCATGATGCGAGATGCTAGACAAGGAAACATCTGATGTCAATACCTTCGGCCGCAGATGATTTGGAAAACAGGCTCAGGGCTTTGACGCCATCTCTGCCAGCTTTGCGACCGTGTTCATGTTGCGCGCCGTGCCCGTTTTGGCGGCTGGGATTTCGAGCTTTGAGCGGCCCATTCCGCTCGGGTAGTGAACAAAAATCTCCCTATCGCCAAGGCTCATCTTCTCATGACTTTGACCAACCACTCGATCCAAGGCATCACGTGGGGGGCGGTGATCGAGGAAAATGGCATACGTGTATTTGCCTTCCGCATCAGGGAAGGGGTTGGCCTTGAGAACAGTCCGCATTTCTGCCGCCGTGCGCACCATGACTCCAATGGGCTTTCCGGCATATTCAAGTAGACGCGCTTCAAGCTCGGCCTTCACCTTCGACGGAGCGGCCTTGGATTCGAAAACCACATTGCCGCTCGCAATGTAGGTCTCGACGCGAGCGAAACCTAAGTCCTCACAAATGGATTTCAGGTCGGCCATCGGGAGCTTGCCGGTTCCCCCGACGTTTACGGCGCGAAGCAGGGCGATGTATTTCGCCATGTTGACCTTGCCCTCGACGTCGTAGTCTCTTTTTTCCTGTTCTCGGGGAACGCCCTTTGACCCGACAGGCATCAAAACCTCAGCAGGGCTCCGCCATAGATTGTCAGCCCGGTCAGTGGGGTGCGGTTGAGGCGCAGGCCCACCCCGAAGCGATTTGAACTCTCGCCGAGTTCGGCGATCTGCTGTCCCGTGCTGACGGCTTTGCTGACGGCGGACACATCGTTGCTGTGAAGCCTGTACCATGCGAGCGGGTTGTTGGGCGCTGCACCGATGTCCGTCGCCATGCTCTGAAATCCACCGGCCGCCGCGTTGAACGTGGTTGCAAGTTCCCAGGGCAACGGAAGGAGATTCGCCCCATAGCCAATGCCAATAGCAGCGGATTGATGGACAAAGCTCGCAGACGCCCCGAATCTGAACCCGCGATAGACCAATCCCAGGTCGACGTCCCCGCTTGAAGGGTCGACGCCGACCGTCGTTGAAAAGCGTCGGATAGTGAGAGAAGCTTCCAGATTGCCTCCGTAATTGTACGCCAAACTTGTAACAAAGCTCCCAGGTCGGTAGGCAAGGTTCACCTTGCTGGTGTTGGCATCGAGTGCCAGCACCCAGAGATGTATCTGTAGTTCCGGAGGAAGCATCTTGAAGTCGATGTCGAATTTGTCGCCCATTGTGAATTCCTCAACCGGAGTCCGAGGCTCATGGCTCGATGTTTGATGGTGCACTTCCAAGGGAGATGAAAGGTTGCAGCTGGTCCCCGCAACAAATGATTAGATTGATCCGTATAAGATGCGGACAATGAATTTCAGATCCGCATAATTCGCCGTGGAGACGGCGAACATCGGTATAATCGTTCCCTTAGAAACTGTTACCCGCAAGACATTGTCATCATAGCTTATTGTGCGGAGGGAGGTAAGGCCCTCCATGAAATAGCGTCCGTCTATCGACCGGCTACGCACCTGGACCGGCCGCGATAAGCGAAATCCGGGACTACGCTATCCTTGCGGCGCGGTGGCTCCGGGTTTCGCTGGCGCTCAAGGCGGGCTACACTTGCCGCAAGGTGCAAGTTTAGCTGGTACATCAGTCATATATCGGAGGTGTTGTCTTTATGGACCACAACGCCAACACGGCAATCGATCAAGACGTCATCGATAAGGCCGTCGCTCGCATCGACTACGCCAGACAAAAGACGGGTCGGAGCTGCGGTTCATGCTCCATGTGTTGCTATGTGATGGGGGTCGAGGATATCGACAAACCAAAGTCCCAATGGTGCCGGCACTGCAAGCCCGGAAAGGGCTGCGCGATCTACGCCGACCGCCCGGCCACCTGCAGAACTTTTGCCTGCATGTGGCTCATTCAACTCTATGTCGGTGAGCATTGGTACCCGCTGAAATCGAAAATGGTCCTCGATCTGCAGTTCAAGGACGAGGAACCTCATCCGGTTCTCCATGTCGTCGTCGACCCACGCTACCCGAACCGCTGGCGGGAAGAGCCGTACTATTCCGACATCAAGGGAATGGCCTTGACGGGTTACCGCGGCGACTCCGGTCAGCACTACAAGACCATGGTCGATGTGGGTGACAAGTGCTGGGTGATCCTGACCCACCGCGATGTCGAGTCGCCCAGGTTTGGCATGATCACATTTGTCGGCAAGGACCATGTCGAGTGGTTCGACGCAGATTCGCGCGAGCAGGCAGCGGAGATGATGAGGGTCGCTCAGGAGGCCCGCGACTGCGGACAGCCGTTCCTGCCGCCCTCGCACGGACGTTTTTCGGAACAGCCCGGCAACCCGGACAGTGTCCCGCCAGCCGAATAAGGTATAATAATACCATATGTACGGTATAAGGCTGTTGGGGGCGGATTTAGACAAAACGAACTAATTTTGGAATTCCCAACGAAATCAATACCGTCGGGTTTCCGTGCCGGAGCGATCGTCGTCAAGAAGACGCGCCTCAAGCTCGGACTTCACCTTTGATGGTGCGGCGCGGCGCCGCCGCGCCCGAGGCCCTCAGCTCTCGACCAGCTCAACGTCCGGCTTCGCGACCTTGGCCTCCGTCGTCATGAACTGCGCCTTGGCGAGCGCCGCGAAGCGGCCGCCGAGGCGCACGAGCTCGTCGAACGTCCCGGTCTCGATGATGCGGCCGTTATCGAACACCAGGATCCGCGTCGCGTTGCGCACGGTCGACAGGCGGTGGGCGATCACGAACGTGGTGCGGTGCTTCATTACCTCGTCGAGCGCCGCCTGCACCTTCGCCTCGGTGGCGACGTCGAGCGCGCTCGTCGCCTCGTCGAGGATGAGGATCGGCGGGTCTTTAAGGAGAGCGCGGGCGATCGACAGGCGCTGGCGCTCGCCGCCCGACAGCGACCGGCCGCGCTCGCCGACCGACGCCTCGAAGCCGTCCGGCGTGTTCTCGATGAAGTCCAGCGCCTGGGCGCGGGCGGCGGCATCGCGCATCTCCTCGAGAGTGGCGTCCGGTTTGCCGACGCGCAGGTTGTCGGCGACCGAACGATTGAGCAGCAGCGCTTCCTGAAACACCACGCCGATGTTGCGGCGCAAGCCGGCCAGTTTGAGGTCGCGGACATCGACGCCGTCCACCAGGACCTTGCCGGACTGCGGATCGAAGGCGCGGTGCAGAAGCGCGAGCGCCGTTGTCTTGCCGGCCCCGGTTTGCCCGACGAGCGCAATGGTTTCGCCGGGCAGCGCCGTGAAATTGAGATCGGCGACGGCCGGCCGCTTGCCGGTATACGAAAACGTGACATCGCGGAATTCCACCAGCCCATGGGCGCGGCCCGGATCGGCAGCATCGGGCCGGTCGCGCACGTCCGACTCGGTGTCGAGCACGGTGAAGAACTCCATGAGCCGCGGCGCGTCCATGAACAGGCTGTTAACGAAACGCACGACTTTCTCGAGCTGTCCGATCAGCGTGCCGGCAAAACTCGTGAACATGACAATGTCGCCGATCGAAGCGCGGCCCTGAAGATGCAGATAGACGCCGATCAGAAAGATCGCGAGCAGCGTCAGTATGGTCGAGGCGCGGGTGAGCACGGCCACCACCGCCCACCACGACAGCACCGGCATTTGCGCTGCCAGCAGCTGATCGGCGACGTTACGCAGACCCGAGACTTCGGCCTCGACCCGGGCAAAGCCCTGCACCAGCGCCACATTGCCGAGCGTGTCGGAAGCACGCTCGGCGAGACTGGAATAGTGCCCCTCGACCGAACGCTGCAAGGTTTCGGTCTTGTTGACCACGAGCGCGGTGAGGAACGCGAAAACCACGCATACCGCGATCAGCACCGAGCCGAGCACCCAATTGAGGTAAAGCGACAGCGGCAGCAGGATGGCGAGCGAGGCGGCCGCGGCGAAAGATTCCCTGAAAAAGTTGAGCCACAGGTTCCACAGTGCATCGGTACCGGCCAGCATGATCTTCAACAGCCGGCCCGAATGGGCGGTGTGGTGAAAGCTCAGCGGCAACTGCAACGCGTGTTCGAAAAAGCCGGTGAGCACGGTTGCGCGGCGGCGATGGGCCAGCCGGTCGGCGTGGAGCGCCTCCGCAACGCCGCACACGATGGTAAACAGCCCGAGCCCGACCCAGGCGGCGATGAGTACGAGCAGATTCGACCGCGCCGCAGGGGTGACGCCGGCCTGGGAACCGGCGAGCGCGTCGATGATTCGCCCGAACAACACCGGTTCGGCGAACTGAGCGCCGGCCAGCCCGAAATTGGCGATCGCCAGAAAAACGCCAAGGCGCGTCTCTGGACCAAGCAGGGACAGCACCCGCGCATAGAGGGGCCACAAACTCATCCGGACCTATCCATTCTTTACGTCTGGGCGGCCTCTTACCGCCGCGCCTTTCCAGGGTCATTGCATGTGGCGACGGCCTCGACCTCTCCCCGCTTGCGGGGAGAGGTCGGAATGAGCGCGTCTTTCGCGCTCATTCCGGGTGAGGGGCCTCTCCACGAGTCTGAGCTTTGTGGAAAGGCCCGTTGACCCTCCGCGAGTCCGCCCTCGTGGAAACGCCCCCTCACCCCGACCCTCTCCCCGCAAGCGGGGAGAGGGAGCAGAGACGCCGTGCCAAAGGTGCAATACGCTCACCCGGCCATAGGTCGCTTCGGGCGTTGCCTTGATATTCACAACGCTCCAGCGCCTCAATCCACCATGCGATCGGCCGCGGGCGGCAGCGATGATGAATCGAAGATGTCGGCGCCTTTAGGCCTCGCCTTGAACTCGTAGGTGAGGCCGATCTGGTCGATGGCTTTGTCGAACCGCGCCCCATCGACGCCGCCGAGGCCGTCGGCCCGGGCCTCCGGCGTTAAGATATTATCGCGCAGCGCCATGTTAAGACGCTCAAGCTCGATATCTTTTTTGGCGAGGTCGTTGCGTTTGATGACCGAATCGACCGCGGCAGATGGGTCCTTGGCGGTGCTCTTGAGCGACTTGAGAAAGGCGCGCAGAAAGCCCTTCACGGCGTCGGGATGCTCGGTCGCGAATTTCGGGTTCACGATGATGGCGCTGCCGTACAGATCGACGCCGTAATCGGCCATCAGCAGGACCACGACGTCGTCGATCGGGACGCCGCGATCCTTGAGGTTGACATAGGAGGAAAACGAGAACCCCGTGATGGCGTCGAGCTGACCGGCGGCGAGCATCGGCTCACGGATCGGGATGCCCACATTCTCGATCGCCACCTTGGATGCATCGATGCCGTTGGCGTGGACGAAAATCTTCCATTGGGCAAAAGCCCCGTCGGCGGCCGGGGCGCCGAGCTTCTTGCCTTCGAGGTCTTTCGGCAGCGTCACGCCGCGGCTCTTGCGGGTCACGATCGAGAAGGGCGGCCGGTTGTAGACCATGAACACCGCCTTGATCGGCACATTGGGGTTCTGGTCGCGGAACTTGATGAGCGAATTGATATCGCCGAAGCCCATGTCGTAGGCGCCGGAGGCAACGCGCGTGATCGGCTCGAGTGCGCCGGCTGAGCTGTCGATGGTGACGTTAAGCCCCTCCGCCAGGTAGTAGCCCTTGTCGATCCCGACCAGAAATGGTGCCGACGGACCCTCGAACTTGAAATCGAGGCTGAACTTGATCGCCGTCTGGGCTGCGGCCCCGTTGATGGCTGCAGCCACAGAGATGCCGGCAATCGCACAACTTATCTGCGGGCGGAGAAAGCCGAGGAAGCCCATAAACCCATCTCCTGACGCGCGCAAACACGCGACGCCGGACACACTGCGTCGCCCATCGTTATCGCCACCCGACGTCATGCCCGCCCGTCCCTTACCCTCCCCGCTTGCGGGGGTAAGGGAAACATCAGTTAAGAACATTTCGAAAAAAACGACAACGCGACGCCTTGTCCGCCCTGCTGCTCAGGGCAATCTCATGCGTTACGTGGCCTGTACTGGTGCCGTGAAGCGGCCGTGAACATCTACAACCCAATTGTTCACACACGCCAAGGCAAACCGACAGGTTCACACGCACAATGACCGAAGACGACTTCCGCCCGGCAGACGCGCAAGTGCCGTCCTTTGACGTGCCCTATGCGCCGCCGGACGAGGACATCGCCGCAGCTTTTCTCCAAACCGCCCCGCTCCCCCCGGAGGCCGAGGCGCAGATCGATGCGCGCGCTGGTGCTCTCGTCGGGGCGATCCGGGCGCACGCCGGCGGCCTTGGCGGGGTTGAGGATTTCTTGCGGGAATACTCGCTTTCCACCAAGGAGGGCCTTGCCCTCATGGTTTTGGCTGAGGCCCTGTTGCGGGTGCCGGATGCCGCGACCGCAGACCGCCTCATCGAGGACAAGCTGTCGGCTGGCGATTTCAGCGCGCACAAGGTGCGCTCCCACGCACTCCTGGTTTCCGCGTCGGCCTGGGCGCTCGGCATTTCGGCGCGGGTGATCGGCGGCCACGAAACGCCGGAAAGCATTCTGCACGAGCTTGTGAGCCGGCTCGGCCGGCCGGCGGTGCGGACCGCGACGCGCCAGGCGATGCGCCTCCTCGGCTCCCACTTCGTGCTCGGCCAGACCATCGAGGAAGCCCTGTCGCGCGGCGCCGCGCACCCGGAGTTCCGCTACTCGTTCGACATGCTTGGGGAAGCCGCCCGTACCGCAGAAGATGCCGAGCGTTATTACGAAGCCTACGCGACCGCCATTGCGGCCATCGGCAAGGCCGCCGGCGCCACGGCATTGCCGGATCGGCCGGGCATTTCGGTGAAGCTTTCCGCCCTCCACCCCCGCTACGAGGCGGTTTCATGCGAGCGCGTCATGCGGGAACTTGCGCCACGGGTGATCGAGCTGGCGCGCGCCGCCAAGGGGCATGATCTCAATCTCACCATCGATGCCGAAGAGGCGGACCGGCTGGAACTCTCCCTGAACATCGTCGGTCGCACCCTCGCCGATCCGTCGCTTGCGGGGTGGAGCGGGTTCGGGCTCGCGGTGCAAGCTTACCAGAAGCGGGCGCCCGCGGTGATCGACTGGGCGGTCGAGGCCGCCCGGGCGCACGGCCGCCACCTCATGGTGCGACTGGTGAAGGGCGCCTATTGGGATACGGAGGTCAAACGCGCCCAGGAACGCGGGCTCGCCGACTACCCGGTGTTCTCCCGCAAGGCGATGACCGACCTGTGTTACATGATCTGCGTCCGCAAGCTGCTAGCCGCACGTCCGCTCGTCTATCCGCAGTTCGCAACCCACAATGCGCTCACCGTCGCGAGCGCCATCGAGGCCGCCGGCGGGGTCACGGGCTACGAGTTCCAGCGGCTCTACGGCATGGGAGAAGCCCTCTACGAGGCCCTGTTGCGCGCCGAGCCCGCGGCAGCTTGCCGCGTTTATGCTCCGGTCGGCGGCCATCGCGACCTGCTGGCCTATCTGGTGCGCCGCCTCTTGGAGAACGGCGCCAATTCGTCCTTCGTCTACGCGGCAGCCGATCCCAGGGTGCCGGTATCGGCTATTCTACAGCGCCCGCAGGCCATCATCGGCGACCCGCGCCATGCGCGTCACCCGAAAATTCCGCGACCCGGCGATCTTTATCGGCCGGAGCGGAAAAACTCGTCAGGCGTCGAGTTCGGGCACGCCGAAAGCCTTGCGCGCCTGCTTTCGCAGGTGCGCGACGGCATGCCGGCAAACGCGCAAGCCAAGCCCCTCATCGACGGGGTCGCGATTGCAGGCCACGTTCGCGCGGTCCGCTCGCCGATCGACGGCGCTGCGGTCGGAATGGTGACTGAGGGTGATGAGGCCGTCGTGCGGTCTGCGTTCGCGGCGGCCGAAGCCGGCTTTCCGGCATGGGACGCGACGCCGGTTGGAACGCGCGCCGCCGCGCTCGACCGCGCCGCCGATCTTCTGGAGGAGCGCCGCGGTCCTCTGATTGCGTTGCTTCAAGTGGAGGGCGGCAAGACGCTCGACGATGCGCTTGCCGAAGTGCGCGAGGCGACGGACCTCTGCCGCTATTATGCGGCCGAGGCGCGGCGACGCCTGACGCCGGAGCCGTTGCCAGGTCCGACCGGCGAGTCCAATGAACTGCACCACCGCGGCCGCGGCGTCTTCGTCTGCATCAGCCCGTGGAATTTCCCGCTTGCGATCTTCTCAGGCCAGGTGATGGCGGCGCTCGCGGCCGGCAACGCGGTCATCGCCAAGCCGGCCGAGCAAACCCCGCTGATCGCCGCGGAGGCGGTGCGCCTGTTTCTCCGCGCCGGCATTGCCCCGACGGCGCTGCATCTGGTGCCGGGCGACGGCGCCGTCGGGGCCCTGCTGGTGGCCCACCCACGCACCGCAGGCGTTGCCTTTACGGGCTCCACCGAGGTGGGGCGGATCATCAACCGAACGCTCGCGGAAAAGAACGGCCCGATCGTACCGCTGATCGCCGAAACCGGCGGCATCAACGCCATGATCGTCGACGCCACCGCGTTGCCGGAGCAGGTCACCGACGACGTAATCGCCTCCGCATTCCGCTCCGCCGGCCAGCGTTGCTCGGCGCTGCGGCTCCTCTGTCTCCAGGACGACATTGCCGACCGTGTCATTGAAATGGTGGCGGGTGCTGCGCGGGAACTTAAGGTCGGCGATCCGCGCGACCCCGCAACCCATGTGGGACCTGTCATCGATGCGGAGGCAAAGGACAAGCTCGACCGTTGGGTCGCCCGCATGGAAGGCCTGGGCCGCGTCTTGTTTCGTGGCGGCCGAGCCGACGCGCTGCCGGCCGCCGGCCACTACGTGTTGCCCGCCATTGTCGAATTGGAACGGGCCGCCGATTTGCGGGAGGAAGTGTTCGGTCCCGTGCTCCATGTGGTGCGCTATGGAGCGGACGAACTTGACGGTCTTCTGGGCGACATCGCGGCCGGCGGCTATGGGCTCACCCTCGGCATTCAGTCCCGGATCGACACCACGGTCCGCCACATCGTCGCGCGCCTCTCGACCGGGAATATCTATGTCAATCG